>Ga0209002_10002209_pt1 | contig 15750 bp, 11 predicted proteins | sample Rifsed16ft2_FD_184010 | JGI IMG/M metagenome (GOLD analysis project Ga0209002, IMG submission 184010) | Soil microbial communities from Rifle, Colorado, USA - sediment 16ft 2 (version 2) | ecosystem: Environmental > Terrestrial > Deep subsurface > Rock core/Sediment | place: Rifle, Colorado...
GTAGCCCTTGCAATATCGACATATTGCTGCGGGCTATCCTCCTAAAACTGCATCCCATATCGCCTCCGTCGCACACGTGCCTATTATTGAGATAGGCTCATACGGCGGCGAGCACGTGATCGAACTCGCGCTCGACCCGTGCCTCATAGGCGGCGAGCGCAGGCGCACCGCGCACGCCGTCCACGCCCGGGAACATCTCGACCAGCTCGGCCAGCCGTTGCGCGTGCTCGCCGGCGCGCCCGAGCCCGTGACGGGGCACCCATTGCGCGATGTTGGTGCGCCGCCGGAGGTAGTCCTCGAGCGTGCAGCACCACTCGGCCTCCACGGCGCAGCTGGCGGAGGGAACAGGGTGCTCGAGCCCGGGAAAACGTTCGGTAGCGTCGCGGGACGGCTCGCCGCGCGGCGCGTCCAGGCCGCGCCGCGCTGGCGCAATGGCGCGCCCGATCGCGCCCGCGACTTCCGCCCCGAGCGAGGTGCAGCTCGAGAGTTTCCCCCCGTAGAGGCTGATCCAGGGCAGGCGCGCGTCCCGCAGCACCACGTGCCGGCGCGAAATGCCGAGCGTGTACTGGTCCGAGGCGTAGGTGCGCTTCACCGCCAGCGGGCGGACCCCGCACCGAAGCGCAACGATATCGCCCGGCCCGAACGGTCGCGTGACGTGGCGGTTCAGTTCCTCGAGCAGCATGCGGACATCCTGCGCTTCCGCGACGAACCCGGATTCCGGATCGGGGGAGATGGTTTCGGTGGGGCCCCAGAGCGCCACGGGACCCCACGGGATGAGCGAATAGCAATCGCCCAGCCGGTTCTCGAAGGTGAGCGGCGTCACGTGGCAGGGGTCGCGCGGGAGCGCGATGAAGACGCCCTTGCCGTAGACGTGCTTCCACGCCGACTGGATGCCGAACCGCTCGTTCAGCTGGTCCGTCCAGACCCCGGCGGCATTCACCATCCAGCGGGCGCGGGCCACGGCCTCCTCGCCCGTCACCCGGTCGCGCATTTCGATCCGCCAGTGGCCGTCCGCGGCGTCGCGGCGTCCGCCCGTGACCTCGCAGTAATTGAGCGCGGGGCGATCAGGGCCGCACCACGGCAGGATCCAGCCCGCGACGAACCGCGCATCGGAGGGGAAGATCGACCCTTCCTCGTAGAGCAGCGTGTTCAGGATGTGTCCGTCGCGGAACAGGCGGCGCTCGGGAAACTCGCCCTGCTCGAGGGGCATGCGGCGCCGGAATGCGCCGAGCCCCCAATACAGCCAGAGCGCGAGCTTCACGAACCACGCTTGTCGCCGGTCCTCGCGGGTGGCGACGTAGCGATTGGGCACCGGTTGGATCCAGCCGGGGAGCTGGCGGATCAGGCGGTCGCGGCTTGCGCACAGCTTGACGACCGTCGAGAAATCGAGCGTGGAGAGATAGAGCAGGCCGCCCCACACCCACATCGCCGAGCTCTGGCTGGAGCCGCCCCCGAAATCGCCGCGGTCGACCAGAAGCACGCGATAGCCGCGGCGGCAGAGCTCCGCGTAGGCGGAGGCGCCGTTGATCCCGCCGCCGATCACGGCGACGTCGAAGACGGAGCTCGCGATCGCCTCCCGGCAGGCTGCGCGTCGATCAAGCACCGGTCTCTCCCGCGCCCCTCGGCGCGAGCTGCGCCGCGGACATGTGCCCGCCCCAGGGGAGGCCGAGCAACGCGCGCGCCGCAAGGACCAGCCGCAGCGCGCTGGCGTCCGACTCCAGGGCGAGCATGGCGCCGCAGCGGGCGTGGACCTCGAGCATCGTGGCGCCTTCGACCTCGCCGAGAGCCACCGCGTGGAGATCGATTTCCCATTGGTTGCCGGCTGCCGTCACGAGCGCGCCATCGCGTTCGAGCCGGATGCGCCCTGCCGCAGCAGCGCCACCGGCGCGATTCATGACGGTGACGGACACGGGCATCTCCAGCGGCAGGAGGGACGGGATGTTCCGGCGCAGCGTCTCGAGCATCCGCGTGAACAAATCGCTCAGGAGCCACGGCTTCTGCAGGTCGCCGTCGCCTTCCCGGCGCAGCGCGCCGCCGTGGACGGGAAGCCACGATGCTCCGCAATCGGCGCAGGCGAGGCGGCGCCCGTCGGCGACCGGCTGCGGGCGCGCGCATTCCGGGCAATAGCAGATCAGGCGTGGCAACTGGCGGAATCTGCCCGAGTCGAGCAGATCCAGGCGCGACGGCTCGCCGCGGGACGTGTCGCGCAGCAGCGCCGCAAGCGCGGTTCGGGCGGCGGCCGCATCGAAGTGACCGCCCGAGTGATACACCGGGTCCCACCACTTGCGTTGCGGCTGGGGACGCCCGTGCGTCTGGACCGGCCCGGGAAGCGCGACCGGCCCCTGAAACCTCACTGTCACCCGCCGCCAGCGGGGTGCCTGCTCCCAGCGCGGCCAGTGATCGTAGGCGCCTTCGATTTCAGCGATGAAGACCGGCACCTTCAGCCGCGAGAGGAACTCGGCTGACGCAGCGATCGGATCGAGGGAGATGCCCGTCCAGGAACGCTCCCCTTCGGGAAAGAGGGCCACCATTTCTCCCCCCGCGAGCAGGCGCAGCACGCGGCGCGCCGCCTGGGCGTCGGGAACGCACTTCGAGAGCGGCAGCACGCCGCCGAAGAACGTGACCCACGAGGCGGGCGCGCTCGACTGCACGAAAAACACCGAGCACAGGAACCGGGCCGGCCGCGGCAGCGCCGGGTAGAGAAACAGGAAGGAATCGCTGAAGCTCATGTGCGGCGCGATCACCACCGCCGGGCCCGAGCGCGGCAGCCGCTCCGCCCCTTCGATGCGCAGCGGATACGCCACGCGCAGCACCCGGGCAAGCAGCCAGGCCAGCCGGTGGTACCAGCGCAGCGAGCCGCCGAACCGGTGCGGCGGGATCTTGAGGGTGAGCGGCGTCACGGGCGTGCTCCTTTACTTCGCGAACGACAGCAATCCGGTGCTCAGCCAGGGCACGTAGGAGATGGCGAGCACGCCCACGCACAGCGCGAGGAACAGCGGCATCACCGCGCGGCACACTTCGGGGATCGGCCGGCCGAAACGGTACGACGAGAAGAACAGGTTGAGGCCGATCGGCGGCGTGAGATATCCGAGCTCCAGGTTGGCGAGGAAGATGATGCCGAGGTGCACCGGGTGCACGCCGAAGGCGAGCCCGATCGGCACGATCAGCGGCGTGATCACGACGATGGCCGAGAAGATGTCCATCACGCAGCCGATCAGCAGCAGGAAGCCGTTCAGGGCGAGCAGGAAAGCCCACGGCGAGCGGATGTGCCCCGTCACCCATTCTACCGCGCGATCGGGAATCTGGGCGTCCACGAGGTAGTTGGTGAGGCCGAGCGAGACGCCGAGGATCAGCAGGATCCCGCCCACCAGCAACCCGCACTCGGTCATGATGCGCGGCATGTCCCGGAGAAGCCCGATGTCGCGGTGGATCACCGCGGCGATCGTGAACGCCCAGAATGCGGTCGCGGCGGCGGCCTCGACCGGCGTCGCCAGCCCCGCCAGCAGGATGCCCAGCGGAACGAGCGGGAGCGAGAGGTCCCATTTCGCCGACCACAGGGCGCGCATTGCCCGCACGCGGTCGAAGGGCCGGGCCGGACCGGCATGCCTGGGCGCCTGCCGCGTGCCCCACCAGAGCGCGATGCCCAGCATGAGCAAGGTCGGCAGGAAGCCGCCCACGAACATGGCCTCGATGCTGGTCCTGGCGACGATGGCGTACAGGATCAGCGGCATCGCCGGAAAGAGCAGCACGCCTGGCAGTCCTCCGCCGGTGACGAGCCCCAGTGCGGGCCGACCGGAGTAGCCCGCGGCGAGCAGCAGCGGCATCGCGAGCCCGCCGATCGCAAGAATCGCCACGCCGGAAGCCCCGGTGAAGCTCGTGAAGAACGTGCAGGCGAGCACGGTGGCCACGGCGGCGCCGCCGCGGTAGCGCCCGAAAAGGGCGTCGAAGAGCTCGATCAGCCGCCTGGGCGAGCCGCTCTCCGCGAGGAAGTAGCCGGCCAGGGTGAAGAGCGGGATCGCCGGCAGCGATGGATTCGCGGCCAGTCCGTAATGGTCCACCGCGATCGAGGCGATCGGAACGCCGGAACCCCACAGCAGCAGCAATGCCGTGCCGCCGATCACCGCGAAGAGCGGGGCGCCGAGCACCATGGCCACGAGCAGCACGATGAGGCCGGGGGCGGCCATTTCGTGCGGAGCCAAGGGCAGGGTCGTAAGCGCCGCGACGATCGCGGCGGCAAGCGCGCACGCGCAGGCCCGTTCGCGGATTCCCTCGCCGGACCGCAACAATAGGCGCAGCGTGATGAGGGCGAAGCCGGCCGGCAGCAGCAACTCGACCACCCAGACCGGGACGTCGTAGGCGAGAATTCGACCGGCCGCGCGTTCCACCTGCACGAACTGCGCGCTGGCGAGGGCGAGCATGGCGCTTGCCGCGGAGGCGACCGCGTGGCCCACGAGCCGCGCGACGCGGGCGGCCGGTCCCTCCAGCAGGGCGGCGGCCGAAAACCCGAGCAGGCGGTCCTCGCGCGCGGCGACGGCGGCGCCGAGGATGCCCACCGCGAAGGTGAGATGCTGCACCAGGGACGACGAGCCCTGGAAACCGATCCCGGCCGTTGCGCGCAGCACGATCTCGGCGAGCGGCAATACGACCAGGAACACGAAGACCAGCGACAGGAACGCGTTTTCGAGCGCGGTCATGACGTTCCCCCCGGCGGCGCGGAGTTCGGGCACGACGGACGCCGCGGGGCTGAAGGTTGCGGCCGAGGTCATTTTCTTGCTCCCCGGAATTCGGCGAGCAGGCGCTGGACTTCGTCGAACGTCTCGGCCGGCACCAGGCCGCCTCTGACCGTCGGCCACGCCTTACGCGCGAGCGCCTCCCAGGCCTGGTCCACTTCCGGTGTCGGCTTCAGCACCTTGAGTCCGCGCTGCTCCAGCGCCTTGACGGTCTCGTCGTCGCGCGAGCCGCGCTGCGCGCGCAGCGTCTCGCCGGCTTCGACGGCCGCGGCCAGCAGCGCGGCGCGCCCCGCGGAACTCATTGCCTCCAGGCTCTTGGTGCTGATCACCACCGCGCCCACGATGGGTGCCCAGTTGACGCGCAGCATGTAGGGCGCCGGGCGATCGAGCTGGACCACGATGGCCCATACCGGCGGCGCGGGGACGATGTCGATCATCCCCGTCTGGAGCGAGGGCAGAATGTCCGTTATTTCCAGTACCACCGGGCGGTAACCCAGCGATTTCATGAGATCCACCTGGGCGTTGTTCCCCGCCCACGCGAACATCCGGCCCGACTTGAACTGCTCCGGCATCGTGAGCGGCGCCTTGGAGAAGAAATGCACCCAGCCGCCTTCGCCCCAGAACAGGACCGTGAAGCCTTTCGCGCGCAGGCGCTGCTCGAGCTCCGGCCGGAGCTTCTCGCGCACGTAATCCACCTCCTCCCACGAGCGGAACGCGAGCGGTATGAATTGCATGACCCCGACCGAGGGGTCGATCTCGCTCAATCCCGTCATGCTGATCATAGAGGCCTGCAGCTGGCCCACGCGCATGCGCCTCACGGTCTCGGCCTCCGAGCCCTGGACGCTGTCGGTGTAGACGATGAAGCGGGCGTTGGGACCCTCCGCGGCGCGCCACTTTTCGCCCATGTCCTGGAGCACGCGGTGAAAGACGGAGCCTTTGGGCGCCCCGGTCGCGATCTTGAGCGTGAGGTCGGCGGCCGCGGCGGTGGTGGCGGCGACCGCGAGCGCTGCCACGGCCAGGCGCGCGACGAAGCTCAGGCGGAGTCTCGTTTCCATGCTTTCTCCAGTCAGTCGGCGAAGAGTCTGTCGGTGCGGGCGAGGAGCCAGCGCGCGCGGCGCTGCATCACCGTGTTCACCAGGCGCCATTCCGGCCTGGCGGCGGCGTCGATCTTCAGCGCGCGCTGCAGCAGTTGCTCGAATTCCTTGCGGTTGCGCTCCACGGTGGACGCCGATTCGGCGAACGTCACGTAGGGCGACGCCTGCATGCCGCCGGTCAGCTCAACCGCGCGCTCGAAGTGCCGGCGCGCCCGGGCCGCCGCATCGGCGCTCATGCCGGCGCGGCTCATCTCGTAGCTGATCATGAAGACGTGGATGGCGCCGTTGTCGTAGTCCTCGTTCAGCTCCAGTGCCCTGCGCACGAGCGCCTCCATGATCGGGAGCTCGGCAAGCAGGAACGGGTCGTCCTTCGAAAGCGAGATCGCGGCGGCCCAGGCGACGCCGGTCCAGTAGAGCAGCGGCACGTCCTCGGCGGTTGCCCCGGCGACCGCGCGCGCGGGATCGGCTTTCAGCGCCTTGCGCAGGCCCGGATGGGCGGTTTCGAGCCCGCGCAGGCCGTAGTCGCGCGCGCGCAGGTACAGGCGGCGGGCGCGCTCGCGCTGGGCGTACGCCGCCCGCAGATCCCTGTCCTCGAGCTCGTCTGCGCCCATCTCCACGAAGGCGTACGCGTACTGCACGAAGCCCTGCGCGGCCGCGAGCAGCAGCCCGCGGTGATTCGGGGCCTCCGCGAGGATGCTCTCCATCAGCTTCAGGCTGAAAGGCGCCGCGGCGCCGATCAGCTCGGGGTCGTCGTCCGAGCCGAATCCCGAGCCGCTTGCCGCGAGTGCGTCGGCCATGCTGTTTACCGCGACGTTGCGCACCGAGCACCCGCTCGCGGCGAGAGCCAGGGCCAATGCGGCCAGCAGGGCGCAGCCTCTCGCCAGAGGCGAGGGACGCGCGCTTCCAGAGCTGCTGATTCGGGCGTGGACCATGTTTCGTCTCCCGCGTGTTGCCTTGCCCCGCATCGTCGCGCAGCAGGGGTTGCTGATGAATTACGGATGGCTTACCGATGACTTACAGTTTTGCGGTCGAGCGATGGCGCGTGCCATCCCATGTTCATGGGATGTCGTTCGTGCCCCGACCGGTTTAGGATGGTCGGGAGAAGGATTCCATGGGCATATTTCCACGTCGCGCCGCTGCGGGACCGATCGTCCGCGAATCGCGCGCATCGCGATGACCCGCATACGTACCGGAACTGTCAAAAGCCGTTCCGGCGAGAAACGCGGTGCTGAAGCAGGTGGGGGCGCCCGGTCAAATTTGACCGTCCGCGAAATAGACGTGCTGCGGTTGCTGTCGCGCGATTACACGTACACCGAGATCGGCGCCAAACTCGGCATATCAGTGCACACCGTGACCAGCCACATCAAGAAGAGCTATCGGAAGCTCGGCGTGCACTCGGCGGCGGCGGCGGTGACTCGTGCCGCCGACCTTCGCCTGCTCGACATGGCAAAAGAAAGCTAACGCACTCCACCCGCTACAGCATATGGGATGTCCCTTCTCCCAAGTTTGTGGGATGGAGTCGGGGCCAGTTCGGGAGCGATAATGGTTGCAGGCGGGCAGACTGACGGAATAGCCATTGCCAGGCGTATGGCCGAGGGAACAGACACGGTGGTGCGGGTGATGATCGTCGAGGACGATCTCGGCAACCTCGAGCGCTTCGCCGGGGCGCTCGTGCGCGACCCGCGCACGAGGGTCGCGGAAAAGGTGCGGTGCGGGCGGGACGCGATTGCGCGGCTGCCGGACGTGTCGCCGGATGTCCTGCTCGTGGACCTGGGCTTGCCGGACATTCACGGCACCGAGGTCATCCGCTTCGCCGCGCGCACCCTTCCCGAGTGCGATGTCATGGTCATCACGGTGTTCGGCGACGAGCGCAATGTCATTGCCAGCATCGAAGCGGGCGCCACGGGTTACGTCCTGAAGGATTGCAGCGACACGGATCTCGTCGCCCGTGTGCTGGAGCTGCGCGCGGGTGGCTCGCCGATGAGTCCGGGCATCGCGCGGATCGTGCTCAATCAGATGCGCGCGGGAACGGGCGGCGTGCCTGCGTCGGGAAGACGCGGCGCAGTCGCCGGCGAGGTCGCTTCGTCGTCGTTGACCACCCGCGAGACCGATGTCCTGCGCCTGCTGTCGCGCGGCTACACCTACTCCGAAGTCGGCGACCGGCTCGGCATCTCGATGCACACGGTGACCAGCCACATCAAGAACAGCTACCGCAAGCTTGCCGTGCATTCCGGCACGGCAGCGGTGACGCGCGCAGCGGAACTGGGATTGTTGCGTCCGGGTGAGGGCAATGATCCGGCGCGCTGACAGCGCGCGCGCGAACTACGTGGCGCGCGGTGCAACGTGCGGCCCCGCTTGCCCGGGGGAGCTTGCCGAAGGTGCGGCGGCCGCGTCACGCGGAATGGAGATTGTCACGTCGGTTCCCCTGCCCGGGGAGGTATGAATCCTGACCCGCGCGCCGATCCGCTGCGCCCGCGCACGCATGTTCGCGAGCCCAAGTCCGGCTGCGCGTTGCGACGGATCGAAGCCGCATCCATTGTCCTCGATGCTGATTTCTACTTCCGGGCCGCGCGCCCGGGCCGTTACGCGCAGCAGTCGCGCGCCCGAGTGCTTGAGCGCGTTGGTGATCGCCTCGAGCAGCATGCGCTGCAAAGCGAACACGGCGGACGGCTTGAGCGCTTCCACCGCGGGCAGCTCTTCCACTTCCCAGGCGAGACTGACGCCGGACGTCCGGATGATGTCATCGAGCCGGTAGCGCAGGCTGCCCAGCACCGCCGCGATATCCCCCTCCCGCGGTTGCAGGGCATCGATCGCGATGCGCATCTCCTGCAAGGCCTCCTGCACGCACTGCTCGATGCTCGCGCGGTCCGCGTTTCCCGACTGCACGTGCCGCAACAGGCCGATCAGGCTGGCGCCGAGCCCATCGTGCATGTCGGCGAGGATGCGCTGGCGCTCGCTCATGAGCGCCCATTCCTGCTTGGCTTCCTCGACGCGCGCGTAGGTGGCCTTGATCTCTTCCGATTTTTCCGCAATCCGGCGCTCGAGCTCGGTGTTGAGGCGCTGCAGCTCGCAGGTCGCCGCGATGTAGTGCTCGATGAACGCCGCGGCGGCCGCCAGCACGGTGAAGAGGACGAAAGTCGCCCGCACGACGCGTGGAGTCGAGTCGGTATAACCGAATGCCCGCGCGGCCTCGGACAGCACCAGGACCCCGAACAGCAGCAGGGCTCCGGCCGCGGCGGCGCGAGTCAGCGCGAGCGAGCGGGGAGCGTAGCGAATGTTGGCGGCCATGTTCATCCGGTCCCCTCCGTGTCCCGGGTGGATGTCCCGATCCTGAGGCGAGGGGGGTTCCGGATCGCTTACGATTCAGTTACGGATCGCTTACAGAGGTCGGCGGGCGCGCGAACGGGCGCCCCGTTACGCCCCCAGCGGCAGGGACAGGCGGCACGGGACCCATTCGCTGGCGGTCATGCTGCGGTATGATGAAAGCATGGCCGCGCCCGCCGAGGCGCATACATGAGCGAACGCCCCCTATGGGGTAACTCCATGACTGAGCAGGCCTATCCCGACGCGCTGCAGCCGCAGTACCGGATGCACTGGTACACCATCGAGCGGGTGCTCGGCCAGGGCGGGTTCGGCATCACGTATCTCGCCCGGGACACCAATCTCGACCAGCTCGTCGCCATCAAGGAATACCTGCCGGTGGAAGTGGTGGCGCGCGGCGAGGACGGGAGGGTGCGGTCGCGCGGCGAAGGGCAACGCGAGCGTTACCGGTGGGGGCTCGATCGATTCATCCAGGAAGCGCGCACGCTGGCGCGCTTCGACCACCCGAACATCGTGCGCGTGCATTCCGTGTTCGAGTTCAACGGCACCGCCTACATGGTGATGCGATTCGAGGAAGGCGAGAACCTCGGCACGCTGCTCGAGCGGCGCGGGAGTCTGCCCGAGAAAGACCTGCTGCGCGTCCTGCTGCCGATTCTCGACGGCCTGGAGCTGGTCCACAACGCCGGCTTCATCCACCGCGACATCAAGCCGGACAACATCCACATCCGCGCGGACGGAAGTCCCGTTCTGCTCGACTTCGGGTCGGCGCGCCACGCGCTTGGCAAGTCCCGCACGCTGACGATCCTGGTCGCCCCCGGCTACGCGCCTTTCGAGCAGTACTACAGCAGCGCGGATAACCAGGGCCCGTGGACCGACATTTACGGGCTCGGCGCGACCTGCTACCGCGCGATTGCCGGCACGCAGCCCCTCGACGCCATTACCCGCAGCAAGGGCATCCTCGGCAGCACCCGCGAAGTCCTCGTTCCGGCCCGGACGGTCGGCAGCGGCCGCTACTCCAGCCAGCTGCTCGCGGCCGTCGATCATGCGCTCGAGTTTGCCGAAAAGAATCGGCCGCAGACCGTGTCCGAGTGGCGCCGGGAGCTTTTGGGAGAGGCCCGTGCGCCAAGCGCGCCGCCCGCCGCTCCGGAGCCGCCTGCCGTGCCTGCGCCGGGAAAGGTTGCGCCGGCAGGCGATGCACCACTTGTCGTGCCGCCGCAGGCCGCGCCCGTTGCGCACAACGCCGCGCCGGCGGTTCCGGCTGCCGCGGCGCGCAGCGGATGGTCAGGCGTGCGCGCTCCAATCGCCTGGGCGATTGCCGGCGCTGTCGCCGGTGCGATCGCGATCGCGGTGTTCGCGCTGATCCCGACCCCAAGTGGTCTCGAGAGGGAGCAAAAAATCGCTGAATCGAAGCAGCAGATCGAGATGGAGCGCAAGCGCCTCGATGAGGAGCGCAAGCGCGACGAGGAAAAGCGGCGCCAGGATGAGCTTGCGCGCAAGCGTTTCGAAGAGCAGCTGAAGCAGGAAGAAATTAAACGGCGCCAGGACGAGCAAACGCGCCTGGCGGAGCAAAAAAAGCTGGACGAAGAAAGGCAGCGGGTGGAGGAGCAACAACGCAAGTTCGCCGCGCGCTCGAAGCCCCCGGCGACGCCGGCTACGAAGCCCCCGCCGCAGCCCGTGATTGCAACCCGGCCGCCGCCCCCGATATTGCCGCTCGATCCGGAACCCGAAGCGCCACCGGTCGTCGCGCTGGCCAAGCCCAAACCGAGCCCGCAGGCGGAGCAGCTCGCGAGGGGAGAAGGCGCATTGGCGCGTCGCGAGTACGAAAAAGCCTACGAAATCCTCACGCCGTTGGCGCAGGGCGGCAACACCCGTGCCCAGGTCAAGCTGGCTGAGATGTATGCGAGCGGACTCGGCGTGAACCGGAATTACAACCAGGCCTACATTTGGTACAGTCTGGCGGCGCGAGGGGGGAGCACGACCGCGCCAGCCGAGCGCGACCGGGTGGCTGCCCGGCTGCAGCCCGCTGAAATCAGGCAGGCTGACACAGTAGTTGAAAACTGGCGCGCGCGCTGACGCTCGCGCCGCCTGGGGACAGGTGCGCCGGCTATACGAAGAATGAATCGTGCGCACACGCTGCCCGGTCCGGCTCGGGCATAGGAGAGGAGGGGCGCCCATGGCAACGAGGGTCTTCATGCTTTTCAGTAGTCGCGGGCTTGCGGGGTGGTGCGCGGCGGTTGTGATGCTGGTGGCGGGCTGCATCACCACGGAGGACAAGCGCGACGCAGTCAACGCCATCAACAAGGCGTTTCGCGCGGACTACGAAGCCATCCTCGCGAAGGACGGAACGCGGGTCTACAAGGTAGCGCGAGCCGAAGCGTACGACGCGGTACGCGTGAGCATGGCGCGGCTGGGGATGACGGTCGAAGCCCAGGACCCGGTGCTGGGTTACGTTAACGTCTTCGCGCCGGCTCCGCGCCCGCTTGACCAGGAAGAGTGGCGTCGGGCGGCTGAAGCGGACCTGCCGCGGACGCGCGAAATCATCGGGCCCCACGTCGGAATATTCCGCCATTTCTTCAACTTCGAGCCGAGAGGACTCGAGAGCGTGATCAGCGGAACGGTGGTCGAGGTGCCGGCCGGCACCGAGATCTCGTTCACGGCGCGCATGCGCGAGATCGCGCCGCCGCAGTCGGGATTCCCCCGCCGGGAATATTTGCCTCCGACCGCCGTTCAGATGGCGCTGACGAAGATGTGGGCCGAGATCGAGCGGGAATTCAAGGCGACCTACCGCAGACCCTGATGACTGTTCCTTCCCCCTCGACGGGGGAAGGTTGGGATGGGGGTGATTGCGCGAGCGAGGGGTGCGCAGAATGTTTCACCCCCACCTCAATCCTCCCCCGTCAAGGGGGAGGAGGTTTTTCATGAGAGCAGGGCGGTGTAGACAGCCTGCGTTTCCGGCGACGGCATCACCTTGAGCCGCGTCGACAGCACCGTGCGCAGCCGCTCGTAGGTCGCGAGCGCTTCGGCGCGCTCGCCGCGGCGCTGGTAGCACAGCATCAGGTTTCGATAGAAGGCCTCGCACAGCCCGTCCGCGTCGATGCATCGCAGGTAGCAGTCGATGGCGGCCTCGGGCATGCCGTTGTCCTCCCACCAGCGCGCGACTCGTGTAAGGCACCGCAGCAGCTTGCCGCGGATCTGCTCGCGGCACGCGATATAGCTCGGCTGCTCGGATTCGTCCGGGAGGAACGGGCCGCGGTAGAGCGCCAGCGCTTCCTCAGTGAGCGCGCTCAGGACCGGACCCGCGGCGCGCGGGCGCGGGTCGCGCTGCGCGCCGTCGAGTTCCGCGAGCAGCTGATCGAGCGCCCACGTGTCGACCCAGACCAGCCTGGGGTCGAGGCTCAGGCGCGTATCGCGCAGCGTGAGCGCGTCCTCGTCTTCGAAAATCCGCCGCAACCGGTGCAGCGTCGTCGTGAAGGATTTGTGCGCGTAATCCGCGTCAACGCGCGGCCACAACGCGTCGGCCAGCTGGTCGCTCCGGACGTTCTGCCCGCCAAGCGCAACCAGCACCTTGAGCAGTTCCATCGGCCGGCCCGGCCCTTTGCTCGAGAACTCGACCGGCGCGGATTCGCGCAACAGCGTGAAGCCGCCCAGCGTGGAGACCTGGAACGGCCGGGGCCACTGCTTCACGCGCAGCGCGGAAGGCGGCGGCGGGAGGTTTCTGGCGCGCACCAGCGTGCGGACGTATTCGGGCTCGATGCCTCTGCGGAATGCGAGCGCGCACGTTTCGGCCAGGAGCTGAGGGCGGACTGCGGCAACGTAGCGCAATCCGAGTTCGCGTGCCAATGCGAATCCCGCCTGCATCGGACCGAGCGCGGCGTCCTCGTCGCGGGCGAGAATCGCAGCGCTGGCGGCCGCGAGGCAAACGGGCACTCGGAGCAGCGGACTCCTCACTTTTTCCGCGATCCCTTCCGCGCCCCGAAGCTGCGCCTCGGCACCGCGACGGTCGCCCTCGGCGGCGAGCAGCTGGGCCGACCCGAGGCGCGCGAAACATTCCAGCCATGGAATCCCCAACTCGACCGCGACCGCGACCGCCAGCTTCGCTTCGCGGCCGGCAGCCGCGGCGTCACCGTCGAGCGTCGCAAGCCAGCACTTCAGGTAGTGGATGAAGGCCTGATCCCCGCGGCGGAGGCGGGTGCCCGCGTCCTCGAGGGCCCGCAGCTCCGCGCGGGCACCCTCGCGATCACCGGCGCCAAGCGCGGCTGCGGCGGCGATTGCGCGCAGCCATTCGTCATAGGCGCGCACGCCTTCCGATCCCGCGATTGCGAGACATTCGCGAGCGGCGCGTGCTGCCGCCTCCTGCGATCCATCCAGCAGGTGTCCCAGCGCGGACGCGATTTCAATCGCGATGCGCATGTCCGGGGAATGTTCAACCGATCGCGACCGCAACGCGCCGCTCGCGGCTTCGGCAGCCGTGAAATCCCCCCGAAACAGCGCCGACATCGCGCGTCCCAGCGCCAGTTCCGCCAGGACCGCGGATGCCGCGTGCGTATCCGGGCTCGCGCGCGCTACGCGCTCGGCGCGGTCAAGCCACTGCTGCAGCCGGTCGTTGCCGGGGTCGCGCAGCAGCAGCGCGCGGATCAGCGTCGCCACGGCAACCGGATCGACGCCGCCGCCCTCGCTCCCGGCGAGCAGCTTCTCGAGCGTGCCCGTCCATTGATCGAGCGCGGTCAGGTCGTCGAATTCCAGTACGATCGCCCGCGCCACGCCGCAGCAGGCGCGCGTCATTCCGCGCGTATCTCCGGCACGGAGGAATCCTTCATAGGCCTGCGCGAACAGGCGGCGCGCGGTCCGGGGACTCGCGTGCACGCGGCTGGCGGCGTGGGCGAGGAGCAGCCGCGGATCGGTTTCGATCGTCGCGGCAGGCAGCAGCTCCAGCCACCCACCGAGGGTTTCGCTGCGGCCCTGGGCAAGCATCGCGTCGGCTTCTTCCGCGGCGATCCGCGCGAGTTCCTCCCACTGGCGGTTCTCGACGAGCAGCGAAACGGCGTCCTCCAGATGCCCCGCGCCGCGCAGCAGCGCGGCGGCGCGCTTCAGTTCCGCTACGCCCACCGCATCGGGAAGGACCTGCGCCGCACGGTCGCGCAGGAAATCGCGCAGCAGGGGGTGCAGTTGGTAGAAGCGGCCTTCGTCCCCCGGAACCTCGCGCACGAAATAATCGTTTTGCGACAGGTTGAGCAGCAGGCGGCCGGCGCGCTCGTCTCCGCTCAGTGCCTCGGCAACCTCTGCGCTCAGCCGTGGCAGGCAGGCGATCCTCAGCAGAAACTGCTGCGTTTTCGGCTCGAAGCGCTCGAAGATCTCGCCGGCCAGGTAATCGAATATCACCTTGGGCGTCGCGTCCCCCGGCAAATCCGCGATGTTTCCGGAAACTTTTGCGTGCTCCAGCATCAGCACCAGCCCCGCGGCCCAGCCCTGGGTACGCTCCTGGAGCTTCGTCACCGATTCCGGCGAAAGCGACTGGCCGCGCAGGTTCGCGATGTCGGCAATCTCTTTAGGGCCAATGCGCAGGTCATCCCAGCCCAGGTGGACCAGCCCGCCGCTCAGGCGCAAGCGCGCGAGCGCGGCGGGGGGCTCGGCCCGGCTGATGATCAGGACGCAGCAATGCCCTGGCACCTGCGTGAGACCCGCCTCGAGCGCGGCGTGCAGCGGGCTGTTGGCGGAAACCTCGTGCAGGTTGTCGAGCACCAGGACGGCGGGCGTCTTCACATGCATGAACAACTGGCGGAAATAGTTGCGCGCGAATGCCGCGACGTCCCCGGAGTACTGGGGCGCAAACGCGGGGAGCTCGCGCGAGCGTCCCTCGTCGAGCCTGCGGGCCGCGTGGCCCAGGTAGTGGAAGAACGTGGCGACGTCGGCGTCGTCGGGATCGAGCTGGTACCAGATGCAGGCGAGATTGCGCGCCTCGACGTAGCTCGCCGCGAGCGTGCTCTTGCCGGCGCCGGGAGGACCCGAGATCCAGATCACGGTCCGTCCGGAAGTCCCGTCGAGCCGGGCGAACAGCGCCTCGCGCCGCACGGCGCTGCCGATGACCGGCCGCGTCGTCTTCGCGAAAGCGACACCATGCTGTCGCACCTGTGCCATGCCGTTCCTCCGCACCGCCTGGTTCGATCTTCGCACGCCCGCGAACGGACAGTCAAAAACCGCCCGGGGCGCGCGCGAGCCCGCAAAATCATAATACGTCAAAGGGTTACGTGGCCAACGCGGTTGCCGCGTGTAATCGCGGCGTGTATGCTGGCATGAACCGGCGGCGGCGCGGCGTGTGATGCCGTGTTGTCAGAGGAGTCGGGGCAATCATGTCCACCTTGCTGATCATCTCCGCTGCGATCGCGGTTGCCTGGATCCTCGCCTATCACCGTCTTCCCGCCGTCGTCTGGACGATCGTGCTGGGTATCGGGCTGGGACTGATCACCGCCTACGTGCGATGGCCGCAGCCACTGGTCGTGACACTGTGGGTGATCTTTGTCATGGGCGCGCTCATCGGTAATCCGACTCCAGTCCGCCGCGCGCTGGTAAGCCGCCCCCTGCTCGGACTGTTCCGCAAGATCCTTCCG
>Ga0209002_10002210_pt1 | contig 15745 bp, 15 predicted proteins | sample Rifsed16ft2_FD_184010 | JGI IMG/M metagenome (GOLD analysis project Ga0209002, IMG submission 184010) | Soil microbial communities from Rifle, Colorado, USA - sediment 16ft 2 (version 2) | ecosystem: Environmental > Terrestrial > Deep subsurface > Rock core/Sediment | place: Rifle, Colorado...
CCGCCCCAGTCGTGCCCCACGACGATGGCCTTGTCCTTCCCCAGGTGCCGGATGACCGCGGCGACGTCGCCCACGAGAAGCGGCATGGCGTAGCTCTCCACACCCGCGGGTTTGTCGCTCAGGTTGTAGCCCCGGAGGTCGATGGCGACGGTCTGGAAGTCGCTCGAGAGAACCTCCATCTGATCGCGCCAGCTGTACCAGAAATCGGGAAAGCCGTGGAGCATCACGACCAGCGGACCCTGGCCCAGGCTCGCGTAGTGGATTCTCACTCCGTTGCTATCGGCATCGCCGTGCTCGACGCGGTCGTAGACGTCAGAGGTCATGGCGGCTCCCATCAGGAACAACAAAACGTGCATCAACTTTCTCCTTCATCTAAAGTGCTCGCCTCGCTCTTAGCCCAATGCGCTGGGGCCCCACCCCCAGCGCTTCTCGCTCCGGGACTCGCTGCGCTCGCCCTGCGCTCGGGCTGAGGGCTCCCGCTCGGCTCGCTCCCCTCGCTCCTCATTAAATGCCGCGGGGCCCCACCCCCGCGGCTTGTCGCTGCGCGCTGCGCGCTGCGCTCCGGCTGACGGCTCCGCTCGGGGACGGCCGAATCGTCCGCATCGGGCTGCTTCGAGTGAGATGTTGCCGGGTGCCTTCGAAGCTCGTCCCACGGCAAAATTCCCGCGGCCCTGCGCCTTCGGTGCGAGCGCTTCCTCCCGACCGGGCTCGCTCCGCTCGCGCAGGCTGCAGATGCATGTTTTCAGCAGCCCGCGTCGATCTCCATCCGGCCCGTCTCCTGGATCTCGATCCGCTGGCCCGTCCGGAGCCGCGCAAAATCCTCGGGGGAGACGGCCAGGATAGGGATGGGTTTCTGGTACATCTCGTCGGCCACGATCGAAGCGAGGGCGAGAAACGCGTCCTCGCCACGACTCACGATGGCGGCCGGGGCGGTCCCCGCGCGGATGGCCTCGAGGAGGATCTGTGTCGTAGTGCTCGAGCCCTTGGTAAAGGGAATCGCCAGGACTCTGCCCACGGCGCGCTCTCCGGAAAGGGGGTGCCTTCGGTCGAGGATCTCTCCGGTTTTGGGATCGTAGCCGCCCCAGAAGCTCAGGGGCTCGGAGCTCACGAGAGCGAAGCCCACAGCGCGCCCGCGAACGACGGCTCGGGCCTCGATCGAGAGATGGTAGGATGACGCCGTCATGCTCGCGCTCGCTTTGCTCCTGATGGAGCTATCACGCTACCCCATTCTCGATCCCGGCGTCCAGGCTCACTATCTATCGAGCTACGACCGCTCGGGGGGAAACGACGACGGCTTTGACGGCAGGTATTCGGCTCTCTACGTCGACGCGAAGGGCGAGCATTAAATAGGGAGGATGCCATGATCGACAGGAGCGAGCTCGATACCGCCGAATTTCCTCTGCCGCTCAAAGACGATGAGCCGCCGCGCGAGTTTTCGTCGCAGGTCCACATCGACGTGGCCGCGCTCTCGGACCAGGGAAAAGTGCGCGAGCACAACGAGGACCACTTCTTCGTGGCCCGGGGAGGGCGTCACCTCGCGACGCTCCTCACGAACATCCCCTCGAGCGACGTTCCGACACGGTTCGAAGAGACCGTCTACATTATGATCGTCGCCGACGGCATGGGGGGGCACGCGGGAGGCGCGGTCGCGAGCCGGACGGCGATCTCGACCCTCATCAACATCGTTCTCCACATGCCCGACTGGATCCTGCGCCTCGACGAGGAGCACGCGCAGAAGGTAATGGACCGCGCGGCCGAGCGTTACCGGAAGGTTCATGAAGCCCTCCAGGAAAAGGCGCGGCTCGATCCCAAGCTGCGGGGCATGGGGACGACCATGACCGCCGCCTCCAGTCTCGGCGACGATCTCTTCGTCACTCACGTGGGAGACTCGAGAGCCTACCTGTTCCGCGACGGAAAGCTCCAGCTCCTCACCCACGATCAGACGCAGGCACAGTTGATGGCGGACATCGGGATGATCTCCCAGACAGAGGTGGCGAGGCACCGGCTCCGGCACGTTCTCACGAGCGCTCTGGGGGGCATGGAGAAGGCGGTTCGCGCCGACATTCAGAGGTTCAAGCTCGCCGACGGTGACCGGCTCCTGCTGTGCACCGACGGGCTCACCGACATGGTGGAGGACGAGGGGATCGCCCGGGTGCTCGGAGGCGTGGAGTCCTCCGATGAGGCCTGTCGCCGGCTCGTGGATCTCGCGCTCGAGAACGGGGGCAAGGACAACGTCACCGTGGTCCTCGCGCGCTACTCGATTCCCGAAGCCTGATCCTCCGTCAATAAGGCTCACTCGAACCGAGCCACGTCAATTGAACTCCGACTCCGCCAAGCGGAAGCGTAGGACTTACCGCGAAACGTGCGCGGGCGATCTCGAGGGTAACGGTGCGGCCCACAAGGATCCCCACTGCGGCGCCAAAAACCACGTCGCTCAGGTAGTGCTTGCCTTCGTTCAACCGCGAGGTCGCGACGTATCCGGCCACCGCATACGCGGGGACTCCAGCCTTCCAGCCATAGTGGCGCTGTAGGACCGTGGCCGATGCGAACGCTCCGGAGGCGTGGCCCGAAGGAAACGAAGCCTGGTTCGAGCCATCGGGTCGCTCCCGTCGGACCAGGAGCTTCACTCCCAGGGTGAGAGATTGCGTCACCACCTGGGCGCGGACCAGATCGCGCCCGAGGAGCTCGACCCCCTCGTGCTCGAAGGCCTTTCCCAGTCCGTAGGTGGCGAATGCACCTCCGACCTGAGCCAGGCTGCCCCCGAGGTACTCGCCCGCCTCGAAGACTCCATCGAGCGCCGTCCCCCCGTTGAGCTCCGAGTTGAATCCGCTCCGGGCGATCTCCTGATCGAAACGCCCCGCGCCCCAGGCCGCGCCCAGACCCACGCCCAGAGTCACCAGATTCTCTTTGGTGGTGAAAACGTTCTTGAAATCGATGCCGATCTGACGCACGAGCGGCGGACGTTCGGATTGCTCCTGTCCCTGGCTCTCTGTCATGGTCGAGAGCGCGAGAAGCGCGAGAACACCCTGGATGGTCATCGGTCCCCGCCTTTCTTCGGGAAGCGGACGGTGAACCGAGAGCCCTCGCCCCGCCGGCTTTCCGCCGTGAGCTCCGCATCGTGAAGCGTCGCGATCCGGCGAGCGATCGAGAGCCCCAGACCGTGCCCGCCGGTCGCACGGCTTCGCGACGAATCCACGCGATAGAAGCGATCGAATACCCGGCGGAGCGCCTCCTCGGGGATGCCCTCCCCGGTATCGGTCACGCTCAGCTCTGCCGTTCCGTTGGTGCGCACCGAGACGGTAATGCCGCCCGAGCGAGTGTGCGCGAATGCGTTCTCCAGGAGGGAGGCCACCAACCGGCGCAGAGAGGGGTCGTTCCCCATCACCAACACTGGGCGCTCGGGCCTCTCGATCTCGAGCCGCAGCCCGCGGGACTCGGCTTCTTTCTGAAACTGCCGACAAACGTCGGAGACGAGATCGAAGAGATCGATCTCGGACATGACCACGGGTCGTCGTTCGGCGCCCTCGCGCGAGATTGCCAGGAGCACCTCGACGAGGTCGCTCAGCCGCACGGCCTGCGCGTGAATGTCCCTGAGATCCGCGCGATACTCTTCCTCCGTCCGCCCGTGCCGGAGGGCGAGCTCCGACGTGGTGCGGATGACGGCGAGCGGAGTGCGGAGCTCGTGCGACGCGTCGGCGCTGAACTGTTCGATTCGATTGACGGAGGCCTCGAGGCGCTCCAGCATCTCGTTGAAGGTGAGAGCCAGCCGCTCCAGCGAATCGCGAGTCGGCGGAACTTCGATTCTGCTCGAGAGGTTCCCCACGGTGATGCCGGCGGCGGTCTCGGCGATTCGCTCCAGGGGCTTCAAGGCGCGCCGGGCGATGAAGAATCCGCCCCCGGAGCAGAGGAGGAGTCCCAGGGGCCCGGCGGCCAGCAACCACACCGCGAGACGCTCCCGCACCAGGACCAGGCTTTGGAGCGAGCTCGCGAGACGAACCTCGAAAGATCGGCCCAGGACCGTGATGTCCTGCGTCAGAACGCGATAGGGAACTTCCTCCCACTGCACCGTTCGGAAGCCGGAAACGTCTTCGCCCGCCTCCCACCGAGCTTCATCGACGGGGAACACCGTCTCGCCCGTAGAGTCGCGCACCTGGGCCAGATGGCTCTCCGGCAGAGCTGCGACGTACTCGACGAGCTCCTCCTCCACTTCTTCCGGTCCGTCGGCATCCGATGCCACCACGTCGACCAGACGCCCGAGCCGGTCTATGAGGAGGTCGTCGACGGCGGAGCTCACCGCGTACCTTACGGCAAGCCACAACCCGAACCCGAAGATGGCGTAGCCCAGGAACAGCATCAGAGAGTACCAGACGGTCAGACGAGTCTCGAGAGAGCGCCAGGCGATCACCGGCCGTTCTCTTTCAGGCAGAACCCGATGCCTCGAACGGTGTGGAGGAGCGGGGGGTCTTCGGCGGAATCCACCTTTCGCCTCAACGTGCCGATGAACACGTCGACGGTGTTGAGCTCGACGTCGGCCTCGTGACCCCACACCCCCGAGAGGATCGCGTCCCGCGACTGCACCTTTCCCGCTCGGCGCATCAGAAGCTCCAGCAAGCGAAACTCCTTCGGAGTCAGGTTGAGCTCCCGCGAACCGCGCCGGACTTCATGGGACGCCGGGTCGAGGGTGAGGGTCCCGACTCGGAGGACCGTCGACCCGGGAATGGGGCCGCGCCTGGCGACGGCGCGGATGCGCGCGAGGAGCTCGTCGAAAGAGAACGGCTTCGTCAGGTAATCGTCGGCGCCGATGTCCAGCCCGTTGACGATGTCCCTCGGGGCATCCTTCGCCGTCAGCATCAGGATTGGCGTCCGGCAGCCGCGCCGTCTCAGCCGGCGGGCCACCTCGAAGCCGTTCAGCTTCGGGATCATGACGTCGAGGATCATGACGTCGAACGGCTGCGAGAGAGCGAAGTCCAGGCCCTCGGGTCCATCTCCGGCGACGGCGGTGACGTGGCCCTCGCTCTCGAGTCCACGCTTCAGGAGCGCGGCCATCCGCTCGTCGTCCTCGACGATCAGGATCTCCACGGAATCAGTTTATAGGACCCGCGCCGAAGGTGAAGACCACGCCGACCTCTGGGGTCCAGTCCGTCGCTTTCGACGTCAGCCCCAGGCCGTTGTTGAGCTTCACGAAGATATTGCGGGTCACGTACAACTGCGCTTCCGTGATCAGCGAGACTTCGTCGGTGTTTCCTTCGATCCCAACGTAGAACCGGAAGGCGGGTGAGACCCGCTTGAGGTACTCGAAGGCGTACTCCCCCAGGTCGAAGTGGCTGGTAGACGCCTGGTCATAATCGATCGCGGCGCGCACCGTCAGAGTGCCAAAGCGGTAGCCCCGGGTGAGCCCCGTTCCGAACTTGAACTCCCACCCGGGAGTTCCGATGAGTACTTTCTCCTCGTTGTGGGGAATGACGAACTCGAAATAGCTGAAGAGCTCCGGGCGGCTCTCGTTCTCCCTCTTCCATCGCCACCGGAGCTGGCCCTCGACGTCTCCCAAACCCGATTCCTCGATGTTGAACGGCAACGCCGAGGGGTCATCGGGCGATTTCTCGAACGTCGCCGAGATCCCGGCGACTTCCATCTCGAAGGCCAGGTCATCGGTGAGCCCGTAACCAAAGAACAACAGGCCCTCGCTCGCACGGTACCGCCCCCGGTAGTCCTCCAGGCCCTCGCCGCCAAACTCATCCGGGTTGTACTCGAGGTCGGAGTCGCGGTAGTACTCGAAGAAGGGATAGATGATGAATTCGCCCTTGCGAATGTAGGTGCCGAACATCGACGTCGCGACCCCCGTGCCCCGATCCTTCAAGTACGTGGGTAGGGTGGATTGGGATGTGGTTTGGGACCAGGCCCTCTCTTCGCCGAGACCCCAAGCGATCAGAGCCGCGAGTCCGATGAACCGGGTGTAAGCACGCATGGTTGCATGTCTCCTTTCGGCGGGGTGAACCATAGGTCGAGTATAGAGGAGCGGTTTGAAGATTCTCTGAAGACCCTGTCAGGGCCGATGGCGGAGCACTTTGCCGGGGAGCGAGCCTGTCGACTCGCCGTCCTCGATTACGAGCTCGCCGTTCACCAGGAGGTGATCGATGCCATCATCGTCCTGATTCCCTGCCGCAGCTTGCTTTCGGCGCTCGGAGGGTCGGTGACTAGAGGTAGGGAGCTTCCTCCCATCATGTCTATGAATCCGGGGGACACGATGCGGCCAGCGGCGTCGAGGACGCGCTTCGCCCAGGCGCCCTCGAGCTCGTCCACGGCCGCGATGGCGCCGTTCGAGATGGCGACGTCGGCGCGCGTTCCGGGCGAGCCCGTCCCGTCCACGACGGTTCCGTTTCTAATGAGGATGTCGTACTCCGGCGAAATCTGACAGGAGGACGTAAGTAAAACGGTCGTGGTCGCGGCACCCGTCGCCGGAACCCTCGTGGGCGCGGGCGCCCTCGCGATCCTGTTCCTCCTCGCAGCGACGGCACCGTTTCTCGGTAAGGAGTTTCTCCCGAACTTTCGCGAGTACGACTTCCTCATGCACTGGGTGGAGAAGCCGGGCACCTCCCTGGAAGCGATGAAGCGCGTGACCGTGCGCGCCGGGGAGGAGCTTCTCGCGGTTCCCGGGGTGCGTAAACTTCGGCGCCCACATCGGCCGCGCGGAAGTCGCGGACGAAGTCGTCGGTCCAAACTTCACCGAGCTCTGGATCAGTCTCGACCCGTCGGTCGACTACGAGGCGACCGTGGCGAGGATCCAGTCGATCGTCGACGCGTATCCCGGGCTCTATCGGGATCTCCTGACGTACCTCCGCGAGCGCATCAAGGAGGTCTTGACCGGGGCGAGCGCCACGATCGTGGTAAGGGTCTACGGGCCGGACCTGGGACGACTCCAGTCGCAGGCCCAGTCGGTAAGCGCCGCGATCGCGGACGTCGAAGGGGTCGTGGACCTCAAGGTCCAGGCTCAAGTGCTCGTGCCTCAGGTCGAGGTTCGGTTTCGCTCCGATCGCGGGGCGCTCTTCGGCCTCACGCCGGGGGCGGTACGGCACCCGGTCTCGACGCTCGTCCAGGGCACGAAGGTGGGGGAGTTCTACGAAGAGCAGCGGCTCTTCGACGTTCGTGGTCTGGGGTGTCCCCGAAGTCAGGCGGAACCTGGACGCGATTCGAAGCCTGCGAGTGCACCTGGCGAGCGGAGCGACGGTGCCGCTCCAGAGCGTCTCGGACGTTTTCGTGTCCTCCGTGCCCAACGAGATCACGCGGGAGAACGGCTCCCGCCGCATCGACGTGACCGCGAACGTGCGCGGGCGCGACCTGGGGGCCGTCGCTCGCGACGTGCAGGAGCGGCTCTCGGGGGTGTCCTTCGAACGGGGATACTACGCCGAAGTCCTGGGGGAGTACGCCGAGCGGCAGGCGACCACGAATCGTCTGCTGCTCCTTTCGCTGGTGTCGCTCGCGGGGATCGTGCTCATTCTTCTCGTCGACTTCGGGTCGATACGCCTCGCGGGTCTGGTGCTGGTTACTTTGCCTTTCGCTCTCGTCGGTGCGGTGGTCGCGGCCCTTCTGACCGGCGGTGTGCTCTCGCTCGGCTCGCTCGTGGGGCTCGTGACCGTCGTCGGCATCGCCGCCCGCAACGGGATCATGCTCGTGAGCCACTACCGGCATCTGGAGCGAGAGGAAGGCATGCCGTTCGGACGAGAGCTCGTCATGCGCGGTGCCGAGGAACGCCTCGCGCCGATCCTGATGACGGCGCTCGGGACTGCGCTCGCTCTGGTGCCGATCGTGCTGGGCGGCGCCCGGGCGGGATACGAGATCGAGCATCCCCTCGCGGTGGTGATTCTCGGAGGGCTCGTGACCTCGACGCTGCTGAACCTGTTCGTGGTCCCTGCGCTCTACCTCCGGTTCGGGAGGTGACTCCCCGTGATTCAGCGGGGAGCTGGGGAAGCTTCAGGCCCTCGTGCAAGAGAATGTCGATGTCCTTTTGAGGTCATGGAATGAGTTCTTCGGTAACTGATCTCCGAAATGCACAGGCGCAGGATGTGACTCTGAGCGATGAGTCCCTGACGGTCGAACTCGTCGACGGCCGCAGCGTGAGCGTTCCGCTCGCCTGGTATCCGCGTTTGACCCACGCCACCCTAGCCGAGAGAGAGAACTGGCGGCTGATCGGTTGGGGCGAAGGGATCCACTGGCCGGATCTCGATGAGGACATCAGTGTGGAGGGACTATTGGCCGGTCGACCCTCGGGGGAGTCGCAGGCTTCCTTTCAACGCTGGTTGCAGACTCGGCAATAGGCCGGCTAACGTTGGAGTGGACGCGGCCTTTCCCTTGGTCCAGCAGTGGAGCGTACATGCCACCCCGTAGACTTCGGGCGACGGCGTGCTGCATCTCAAGGCTTGGCCACGCCACTCAACCGCAGTGTTGCATTGACAGAGTAAGAACCCATGATTGGCAGATCATGCGAGCCCAGCGTTGCCCACATACTCCAATCGGAATCTGAGATGGGGTATGAGCAAGCTTGAAAGGCTTCCGCGCTTCGCATGGCGTCTCCTTCGGTTTCTACCTCCGAGACTTGCATACTCGGTAGGCCTTGGTTCGCTTGCAGGCAGTGCTGTGCTCCTTTTGAAAACGATCGGCCGGAAGTCGGGTCTTGCTAGGGTCACGCCTCTCCTCTACGATGAGATTGACGGGATCATCTATGTTGCATCGGCACGAGGCACCAAAGCAGATTGGTATCGAAACCTCGAAGCGAATCCGAATGTGGAGATCATAATCGGATCCAGAAAACTCAAAGGATGTGCCGACCTGATTACCGATCCGTGCCAGATCGCGAACTTCCTAGAACATCGTCTGAAGCTTCATCCAACGTTGATGAGTGCAGTGCTAAGAGTGCAGGGAGTGGATTCGATGCCCACACGTGAGAAGCTTGAGGAATACGCCCAGAGGCGAGCCCTCGTTGCTATTCGTACAACTGAGGCTGCGTGACTTGGAACATTCCAGGATCCGCAGTTTGATGCCGGCTGACACGCTGGAGCGGACGCAGCCTCAGCGCCAGAATAGGATGGAGTAGCTTTGCTGCGCCGCTCAGCTCGAGGCTGTTAGCCGTCACTTTTGCCAGTGATGCGGGATGTGATGGAATCGGGGCATTGAGCCGGAGTGTTCCAGGGACTCGATGCGGATCGGAAGCCTCCTCGTGACCTGGAGCATCGGCATTGGCTTTTGACGTTACGGCTGCTCGGAAGCGCGGCAGGCGCCTCCGACGCAGGTAGACAGGCTTCGCAGCAGGGAAGAGAGCTCTGCGATCAGATCCGGTGAAGCCGTTCCTCCGAAGTTCGAAAGCTCGTAGGGGTCGGAAGCGAGGTCGTAGATCTCCCGCACTCCGGTCCAGTACTCGACGTACTTGTAACGGAGAGTGCGGATCCCGACGAAAACCGGCTGAGCGGATCGGGGCGAGGGTGCGATCAACCCCTCGTCGGAGTACTGCTCGAGAAGAAAGGCCTGCCTCCAGGTTCCGGGAGCGGGACGCTCGCCGCGCAGCAGGGGAGCGAGGGAACGCCCGTCGACGAAATGTGGAGTCTCGACCTCGGCAAGCTCGGCGAGAGTCGGCGCGAGGTCGACGTTGCCGGCGAGGAAGCCTCCGAGCGTCTCTCCCGCTGCGACGCCTGGCCCTCTTACGATCAAAGGAACTCGAACGTCTTCCTCGTACGGCGTCGCCTTCTGTGGACGCAAGCGATGTTGACCCATATGGAAGCCGTTGTCCGAGGTGAAGAAGATGTAGGTGTCGCCCATTCGCCCGCTGTCCTCGAGGACCCGAACCACCCGGGCGATCATCTCGTCGACGGCCTGCATCGACTGGAGCCGCGACCGATGGAGCGAGTCGATGTCGTCGATCTCGGAGCCCGCGAGCGGCGATCGAGGCGCGGGCTTGTCGCTCACGTCGGCTTCGTTGAACGATGGCGTTCGCGGCACCTGCGCTCCGGCAAAGAGCCGGTCGTGCCGAGGTGCGGGCGTCGCGGGGTGATGAGGGGCGTAGGGCGTCAAATACAGGAAGAACGGTGTTCCGCTCGAGCGCCTCAGAAGATCCTCGGCCTTCCGCGCGAGGACGTCGGTCAGATAGTCTTGCGTTCGATTCCCATAGGAAACGATGCGGCCGTTCTCGTTCATTCGATAGTTGAAGCCCTTGTACGCTTCGACGTCTACGGGGCTCACGAACTCGCTCCAGCCCGGCGGACGATGCGTGCGGCTTCCGCCCTCGGGGTAACCGTTCAGGTACTTTCCGAGGAGGATCGTCCGGTAGCCTGCCCCTTGGAGCCAGGTGGCGAGCGTCGACCCCTCGTGGCCCATCCGAACAAACGTCTCGAAGCCACCCGCGGGCGCCTCGTTCGAGCCGACCTCGTGTGAGTGAGTGTATTGACCGCGGAGAAGGGTCGCGCGGGAGGGGGCGCAGAGCGCGTTGGTGACGAAGAAGTCGGAAAAAGTGAGCCCTTGCTGCGCGAGCTGCTGCAGGTTGGGCATGGACTCGATCGTGCCAAGGTTTTGATCGAGGTCGTCAGCGACGATGAGGACCAGGTTCGGGCGCGCGAGAACGTTCGATTGGAGCAAGAGCGTTGTCAGAAGGAGGAGGCAAACGAGCACCCGAAGCATCGATTGATAACCGGAAGTCATTCAATCATAGCTCGAGGAGGAGTAGAATGGGCACCATCTCCAAGGAGGTTGTGATGCCGAAATACCTACTCCACGCCAAGTACAGCGCCGAAGGGGCGCGAGGGCTCATGAAAGACGGGGGCACCAAGAGGAAGAATGCCGCCGAGGCCCTCGTCAAGAGTGTCGGCGCCAAGCTCGACGCCTTCTATTTCGCCTTCGGTGACGACGACGCCTACGTGATCGTCGACGCGCCGGACAATGCCTCGGTGGCGGCCGCCAGTCTCGCCGTTAGCTCGAGCGGGCTCGTGAGCACCAGGACCACGGTGCTCCTCACGCCCGAAGAGATGGACCAGGCGATGAAAAAGAACCCGAAGTACACGCCTCCCGGCAAGTAGGCCCGGGCCGATCGTCAGAGCTGCCAGGCCTCGCAGAGAGTGCTCTTACGGCGGCACCTCCACCTTCACCCATTCCGCCGGTCCCGAAGCCGCACGCGTGCGGCTCTCGTAGAGGACTTCTACCCGCGCACCTTCCTCGAGATCCTCGAAAGCGCCATAACGGTTCGGCTCCTTCCGCCGGCTTCGGTCGAGGAAGATCCTGGTCTTATCGGCGATCGTCGCGGTCGCGCTCCCCCCGTCGCTCTTGACGACGATCGTTCTCTTCGCCGCGTCCACCGACTCGATGGTTCCGATCACGGTGGCCGTCTTCGACAGCGCGGGAGACTGGCCGATGGGGATGAACATCTCCGTCGCTTGCTGGATTCCTGCCGCGATGCCGGTGCCAACGAGCACGGAAAAAGCGACGGATAAACCCTGCTGCTTCGTTGTTCTCATCCTTCGATCCCTTCTGCGAGGAGCGACCGCGCTTCGCGAAGAAGCTCGATCGCCTTACGACTTTGTGGTGGTTTCCGCTCGACGGAGGCTCTGGCCTCTCGAAGGAGAGCCACCGCATCGAGATGAAGCGCCCTTTCCGCGAGAACCCGGATGGCGTCTTCGATCTCGTGAGAGACCTGAGAGACGACTCTCTCGGAGGGCCGGGCCTTCCCGCTCGCCTCCAGGAGCTCGATCGACTGCCGTATGTTCTCGAGCGCGTTCAAGACGCGCAAGAATGAGGCGACGGCCTCCACTTGCGTCGCGTCCAGATTGATTCCGCCACCGGTGGCGCCCGCCAGGACCTGGCCGGCGGGGGAGTTGTTGAAAGCGTCGCCGTTGTAGAACGCGACCGCGCCCTCGATCGTGGCGACGGCGTTGTTATGGAAGAACGGCGGCGTGTCCGCGGCCTCGACGAGAGGCGGTGTATTGAACTGACCGTTTCCCGGCCGGCCGAAGCCGTCGTCCGGCGGCACGAGCTCTCCCGTCAGATCGGCGGGCTGATCCGGAAGCACCTCGACGCCGGTGTCGAAGCTGAGGTTTCCCGCCTGCGGTCCGAAGACCGCGGGATCGCCATTGGCCCCAGCGTTGAAGTGGCAAAGGGAGCACTTGCCGAGGGTCCGATCGAGGAAGATTTCCTGGCCTCTCGCAGCGGCGTCTCCCTCGAGCGCGATCGGCAGGGCCAGGTCTTCTTGCCGTCCGAGCGAAAGCTGGAAAGCCTCGAGGGCGTCGAGCTCCTCGTCCGTTGGAAGCCGAAAATCGACCCCGGCGACGCGATTCGTGGTCTTGGTGAAATGCTGGATGACCGCGCCCGTGGCGAAAGAACGAAGCGACCCGTCGCCCGGAGCTCCGTCTCCGGACCAGCCGGTTCGAGGGCCGGCGCCGCTCGCGACCGAGGTCTTGAGGGCGAGGGTGTGCGGGATGCCGCGCATGACGAATACGTTTGCGAGGTCAGAGAACCCGTCCAGGTTCTCCAGGATGAGGCCGAGCTGTCGCATCAGTCGAGGGTTCTCGAAGTTCTCCGCGAGATCGGGGTTGGTCTCGGCAACGAACAGCGGGTCGTCGTTCGGAAGGGTCGCGATGAACGCGGAGTCGAGGGTGAAGTTGTTCTCGCGCGGGTGGCAGGTCCCGCAGGTGCGGCCGTTCCCGTCGAACGTCTCTTCGAAAAAGAGCGTCTCGCCCCGCTTTACGATGTCGGGAGGTTCGGGAGGCTCTTCGGGCGGACAAGCGAGAAGCAGCATTATGGCGAGCACGCCACCGGCTCCGAGAACGGGCACTTTCATTTCGTCCTCCTTTGAGCTGTCGGGCGCGCTCGTATGAGTCGGCGAGGGACGTTCCCCAGACTCTAGCACCGAATGCCCGCAGCCTGTACAACCAGGGAAGCCCAAGCCTCGATCGGCGGTTTCGGACCGGTGGAATCTCCTTGCTCATGAGGGGTTCCCGCGGTTCGCGGTGGCACGAACCCTGCTATTCCCCAGGCGGTGCGGCTGGTACGATGGGATCAGTTCCGTACAATTAGGAGGGCAGGAGGGCAGGAAGCATGCCGGCATTGATCGCGCTCGTCGGCGCCGTCATCGGGCTCTCGTTCTGGGGTGTTCCCGGAGCGCTCCAGGGAGCGCTTTTCGGCTACCTCCTCACGAGCGTTCTCGAGCAGCGTTCGCGCATTCAAAACCTCGAACGCTCTCTCGCGGATTTCTCGCCGACGGCGCCGGCGGTTCCGCCGCAACCGGCGGCCGAGCCGGCACGAGAGACGCCGCCGCCCGCACCTCCACCTGTCCCGGGCCGGACTCCGGCGCCGGTCGATCTCGAGCCGGCCGCCTCCGCGGAGCTACGGCGAGCCTGGCCGGAGCCCGAAGCGCCTTCGCGCGAAGCGCTACGGCGAGGTCCCGCCGAAGCCCGAAGGGCGAAGGCGGAAGGGCGAAGGCCGGACCTCTTCGATCGCGTCTGGAGCTGGGCGAAACCCTACCTCACGGGGCCAAGCCTCATCGTCACTGTGGGAGTGGTGGTCCTTTTCTTCGGCGTCGCCTTCCTCTTGAAGTACGCGGTCGAGCGCGCGCTCTTTCCCATCGAGCTCCGGCTCGCGAGTGCCGCGCTCGGAGGCGTAGCCCTTCTGGTCCTCGGCTGGCGAACGCGAACCGCGCGTCCGGGATTCGGGCTCGCTCTTCAGGGAGGAGGCGTCGGCATCCTCTACCTCACGGTCTTCGCCGCCTTCCGCCTCTATTCGCTGGTCCCGGGAACGATGGCCTTCGCCCTTCTCTTCCTGTTCGTGGCGCTCTCGGCGGTGCTGGCGGTGGCCGAGGACTCTCTCGCGCTCGCGACGCTCGCGACCGTCGGCGGCTTCCTCGCTCCGGTCCTCACCTCCACGGGTCAGGGAAGCCATGTGGCCCTCTTCAGTTATTACGCGCTTCTCAACGCCGGCATCCTCGCGACCGCCTGGTTCCGGAGCTACCGGCTCCTGAACCTTCTCGGTTTCCTCTTCACCTTCGTCATTTCCGCCAGTTGGGGGTTCCGCTACTACCGCCCCGAGTATTTCGCGACGACGGAGCCGTTCCTCGTCATCTTCTTCCTTCTCTACGTCGCCATCGCCGTCGTCTTCGCACTGCGGCACAGGTCGAGCCGGAAGGCGATCGTCGATGGGACTCTGGTCTTCGGCGTGCCGCTCGCTTCCGCGGTTCTGCAGAGCGCTCTCGTTCGCGACTACGAGTACGGGATGGCGTGGAGCGCGCTCGCGCTCGGAGCCTTCTACATCGCCCTTGCGATAGCGCTTCTTCGACATCGGCCCGAAGTGGCGCGAGATCTGGGCGAATCTTTTCTCGGCACGGGGATCGTCTTCGCGACGCTCGCGATCCCATTCGCCTTCGAGAACCTCGTCACCTCGGCCTTCTGGGCTCTCGAGGGAGCAGCGATGGTGTGGGTCGGCGCCCGCCAGCGCCGGCTCCTGCCTCGCGTCTCCGGCTCCGCGCTGCAGATTCTGGCCGGTGTCATGTTTCTCGTGGACCCCGGGCCCGCGGGAGAACGAGCGGTCCTGAACGCTCGCTTCGCGGGAGGTGTCCTCATCGCGATCGCCGGCCTCGCCACCGCGCTTCACCTTCATCGCCGTCTCGACCACCTGCGTGATGAGGAAAGGCCTCTTCTCGAGGTGTTCTTCGCCTGGGGTCTCGGTTGGTGGCTCGTGAACGGCCTTCACCAGGTCGGCGCTTACGCTGAAACCGAAGATCGAGTGCTGGGTTGGGCTCTGATCTTCCTCTCGTTCACCGCAGCCGTTACGATTCCGCTCGGTCGACGGCTCGCCTGGCCGCTTCTCGAGAAGGTCTCCCTCGGGCTTCTTCCAAGCTTGCCGTTCGCGGCCCTCTATGCCGCGCTCACGCTCGAGCACCTCTTCCAGGGATTGGCGGCGGCAGGCTTCGTCGTGGCCGTCGCGACCCATGGGTTGGTCCTGCGGGCGCGAAATTGCGGGGAGCTATGGCACGCGGGCGGGCTCTGGCTCGTCTCTCTTCTCGCCGCCTGGGAGTCGAGCTACCTCGTCCATCGCGCCGTCAGCGGAGCCGCATGGGGAGACGTGATGTGGGGAGTCGTTCCGCTCGCAACCATTCTCGCGGTCGTTTCTCTCGGGCAGGTGATCCCCCGGTCCTACGTCACGTGGGGTGCGGCTCCCGTTACCGCCTACCTTCTTCTATGGGTCGTCGCCAGCAGTTTCTCGGGCACGTGGGACCCGAATCCTCTGCCTTATCTCCCGATCCTGAGTCCTATCGACCTCACGGTGCTTCTCGCCCTTTCGACGCTCCTCTTCTGGCTCTCGCGAACCGCTTCGTTTCTGGAGGCGAACGGCATCTCTCGGAGCGCTGCCCGCGCGGCGATCGCGGGCGCCGCGTTCGTCTGGATGCACGGCGTCGTTTTTCGCGCGGTTCACTTTGGCCTCGGAGTCGCCTTCGAGCCGCAGGCGATGTTCGACTCCGTCGTGGTCCAGACCACGATCGCCGTGCTCTGGGCGACGGCCGGGCTCGCCTCGATGGTCGCGGGAACGAAGCGGAGCCTCCGCCCCCTCTGGGCCGCGGGCGCCGGGCTCATGGGGGCCGTCGTTCTCAAGCTTTTCCTCGTCGACCTTTCGCACACGGGAACGGTGGCGCGCATCGTCTCGTTCCTCGGGGTGGGCATTCTTCTCCTGGTCGTCGGCTACTTTTCACCGGTCCCCCCTCGAGAGCCGAGCGCGTCATGAG
>Ga0209002_10002213_pt1 | contig 15733 bp, 14 predicted proteins | sample Rifsed16ft2_FD_184010 | JGI IMG/M metagenome (GOLD analysis project Ga0209002, IMG submission 184010) | Soil microbial communities from Rifle, Colorado, USA - sediment 16ft 2 (version 2) | ecosystem: Environmental > Terrestrial > Deep subsurface > Rock core/Sediment | place: Rifle, Colorado...
AAATTAAGCCCTTCGGAAGAGGATAGCTTTATGTTTATTTTTTTGATGTTCTCCTCAGAGAGCGAGGTCTTTACCTTGCATTTGGGACATATCTGGCGCACAAGCCGCTGGGCTACAATCCCTACTATAGAAGAGGAGATCATATACCTGGGGACCCCCATGTCTATAAGGCGCGTCACAGTGGATATCGCATCATTCGTGTGCAGTGTGCTGATGACAAGGTGACCTGTCATGGCCGCTCTGAAGGCAATCTCAGCCGTCTCAAGATCCCTGATCTCCCCCACAAGGATGACATTGGGGTCCTGCCTGAGGATGGAGCGAAGGCAGTTGGCAAAGGAGAGGCCTATTTCAGGCTTTATCTGAATCTGATTGATCCCCTCGATATTGTACTCAATCGGGTCTTCAACAGTCATAATATTGATCTCTCGTGAACGCAACTCGGTGATAATGGCGTAGAGTGTCGTTGTCTTGCCGCTCCCTGTGGGGCCTGTTACCAGGAGTATCCCCTTCCTCTTCTGCGACAGAGTCCTGACCATTTGGAAGTCTTTCTTCAGCATCCCCAGACCCTCTAAGTTGACTGCCACACTGGCAGTGTCTAATATCCTGATGACCACCTTCTCCCCAAGATGGGTGGGGATAGTTGATATCCTGAGGTCAATGTCCCTGTTTTCTAATTTTACCCGGATGGCGCCATCCTGCGGGAGACGACGCTCTGCAATGTCCAGGGATGCGAGGATCTTGATCCTCGAAACGAGCGCACCCTGCACCCATTTGGGGAGGCTCATATCCTCTTTAAGGATTCCATCCACCCTTAATCTGACGGCTAAGCTGGCGCGAAGCGCCTCAATGTGGATATCGCTTGCCCGTTCTTTAATGGCCTTGAGTAGAATAAGGTTGAATAGCTTTACAATGGGGGCCATCTGGCTCTTCTTTTCCAGATATGCGGACGATGTCACCTCTGCTGCGGAGATGGTTGGCATGATCTCAATGATCGAGTTCCTTAATGCGTCAGGGGCGTCTTCCAGGATGGCCTCCACAGAGGCATCTAACCGGTAGTGCTGTTCAATGGCCTCCAGCACCTCCTTCTGTGTCGAGATTAACGGCTTGACTTCAAGCCCGCTGTGGAAGGCGATGTCCTTTATGGATTCGTAGTCGAGGGGGTCCACCATAGCTAATGAAAGATACTTACGGTCGAAGTTAATCGGGATGCAAAGATGTTTTTTCGCAAGGCTCTCAGGGATAAGGGCAGTTGCCTCAGGTTCAATCGGGGTTGAGGCAAGGGGGACATACGGGATCCCCAACTGGCTGGCTAATACCTTTGCGATGTCAAACTCAGCGGCGAGCTTCAGGCTGATCAGGGTCTCCCCCATACGTTTTCCTGTACGCTTTTGTTCTTCAAGGGCCTTTTGAAGGTCAGACTCTGTGATGAGACCTGCGTGATGGAGGAGCTCTCCAAGACGTTTTTTCCTGATTGAAGGTTGATCCATAACGTTTGTTCTATCGGTATTTTTTTCAGAATAAATCTATCGGATGTCTTCCCATTGGTTTATCGTCCATATCAAGGATCTTGATGGTCCCATACTCCCCATCATAGCCAGGGGCGATGCTTACCCTTCCTTCCCTCATAGAGTGAATCGCCCCGGCCAGGAGTGGGGCGCTTACTCTTGCAATCTCTCTAACAGGAACATCCTGAAGTATTGAGAGTTCATCTCCAAGAGAGGCAAGGAGTTTATAATAAGCATTTTCAACCCGTTTTGTCGCGGGGCCCACATTGTAGACCTCCGCTATTATTTCGGCAAGGGGTATCAGTCTCCGGTAAGGACGGGCATTCGGAGGCATGATAGCTTCTTTCCTGTCTGCCAGCTCGTCCACGCGATGCATGACTCCAATGGTCACCTTCGCTCCGCATTTAGGGCAGAGACCACTATTTTGTCGTGTCTCTTCGGGCCGCATCCGTTGTTTACAGGGCCTGTGGCCGTCATAATGATACTTTCCCTCTTCAGGGAAGAACTCAATAGTTCCTTTAAATCCTGCTTTATCTTTCTCCTTTATGGCACCGGTGATTCCTTTGTAAGAGAGTTCTGTGTCGAATATGTTGGCCTCGCGTGCAAGCTTTCTGGGGGAATGTGCATCAGAGTTTGAGATTAAAGTGATCTGATCGAGTCCTGATAACCTCCAGTTCATAGGAGGATCAGATGAAAGCCCTGTCTCAATAGCATATATATGAGGGGTGAGCTCTTCAAAGCACTCTTCTAACGAGTTAAACCCGGAGTTTGAGCCTAGGACTGAGAAGTGAGGGGTCCATGCGTGGGCCGGGATGAGCAGGTTATCGGTGGAGGCATCCAGGACGATACGTAGCAGGACCTTGCTGTCGAGTCCTAATATGGGCCTTCCATCTGATCCAAGATTGCCGATCTTTGAGAGGGCCTCATTGACCCTTGCTGCTGCTTCAAACGTCGGAGATAAAATAATGTGGTGCGCCTTCCGGGTACGCCCCCCCTTACTATAAATACAACTTACCTCTGAAGAGAGGATAAACCTGATCTCTCTGCCGCAGCTTTGAGGGACCGCCTTGGTCCCAGAAGCCCGGTATTCATCCTTAAGCCTGTAGAGTCCTTCCCCGGTTTCTTCTAACTTTTCATGCAGATTGGAAAACCAGCGGGGGTGGGTAAAGTCACCTGTTCCAATGACTGTGAGGCCCTTTAACTGGGCCCACTGGTTAAGGGTCTCAAGCTCCATCTCCTTACTGGTAGCCCTGGAGTATCGGGAGTGTATATGGAGGTCAGCTAAAAAATACATCTTGTGTCCAAAAAACTTGTGTCCAAAAATCTTGCACTTTTTTCTCAATACGTGTTACAATGTCGTGCCTTTACAATGAAGGTTTCGTGGTAAACCACGGGTCCCGTTCCCGTAGGCGCGTAGCTCAGGGGGAGAGCGCTTCCCTGACACGGAAGAGGTCGGGGGTTCAAGACCCCCCGCGCCTACCATATTTTGAGGTTAACAGGCCCTATCAGGAGGAAAGGATACTATATCCTTGGTAGGACTGTAAAGCCTTTTCTTGTCTTGACAATCAATATCTGAATCTGCTATAGTTATAAATCCAAATTTTATTTGTAAACCAAATAGATATAAGATAATACTTTATTCTTTTCTGTAAGGGGGGGAAATAATATTATGTTGGGGGTTAAAGTAAAAGAAAATGAATCTTTTGAGAGTGCCCTTCGCCGGTTTAAAAAACAGTGTGAAAAGGCCGGGATACTGTCAGAGATGAGAAAAAGGGAACACTACGAGAAGCCGAGTGTCAAGCGGAAACGCAAGGCGATTGCGGCGAGGAAAAAGGCATCAAAAAGACAGAGGTTTTAAGACGATGTCTCTGTTAGATAGACTTACAGAGGAGTTGAAAGAGGCATTACGGGCGGGGAATCATACAAAACTATCCGTAATCAGGCTCCTTAAGTCATCCATTAAAAACAGAGAAATCGAAAAGATGGCCCCTCTTACTGATGAAGAGGTCATTGGTATCATTATGACCGCCCTCAAACAGAGGAGAGAATCGATAGAGCAGTTTCAAAAAGGGGGAAGAGAGGATTTAGTCCAGAAGGAGAAGAGCGAGCTGGAGGTATTACAGACATTTTTGCCACAACAACTTAGCGAGGAAGAGCTTGTAAGTGAGGTACAGGCTGTCATAAGGGAGGTAGGCGCGTCTTCCCCGAAGGATATGGGAAAGGTTATGAAAATAGTGATGGTTCGCGTAAGGGGGCGTGCTGAGGGCGCAAGGGTAAGTTCATTGGTTAAAGAACTTATGGAAGCGCATGCACATTGATAGGGGGGATTTCCCCTTGGATGGGCATATTCCTGAAGAGATCATAACAAAGATTAGAGGAAGTCAGGATATCGTAGAGGTAATCTCCAGACACATCTCGCTTAAGAAAACGGGTCAAAACTATACAGGACGTTGCCCATTTCATTCTGAAAAGACCCCATCCTTTGTGGTCAGCCCTGGGAAACAGATTTTTCATTGTTTTGGGTGTGCAACAGGGGGAAATGTAATAACCTTTCTCATGAAATATGAGAGCATAACCTTTCCTGAGGCGGTAAAACGTTTGGCCCATGACGCAGGGATTGAGATCGCAGAGAGGCATAGAAAAGGCGAGAGAGGGGAAAAGTTTTTATATGAGGTCAATAAGGCAGCAGCAGACTATTATTACAAAGTTTTATCCGCTGCAAAAGAGGCAGAGCCAGCACGCAATTATCTCCTGGCCCGCGGCCTTTCCATAGAGACTATGAAGAGGTTTAAGATTGGCTATTCAATGAACTCATGGAATGGGGCCTATGATTATCTCAGGAAAGAGGGTTTTAAAGAGGAGGATATGGTAAAGGCAGGCATCACGGCCACTAACACCAGCGGGAGCGGATGCCACGACAGGTTTCGTGGAAGGGTCATGCTGCCAATATGCGATATCCAAAACAGGGTTGCCGGATTCGGGGGGAGGGTGCTGGATGATTCCACCCCCAAATATTTAAATTCTCCTGAGACCCCTGTATTTAGTAAGGGTCATCTGCTTTATGGCCTTGATGCCGCAAAGGATAGTATCAGAGAAACAGGTTATGCTATACTTGTAGAAGGATATATGGATGTCATTGCTTTGCACCAGGCCGGTGTCACTAATGTTGTGGGGACTCTGGGTACGGCCTTCACGATAAATCACCTGAGACTATTAAACCGGTTCTGTAAAGAGACTGTGTTGACTTTTGATTCTGATCCGGCTGGGATAAATGCAGCACTGAGGACCATGGACATTTTTAATGACAGTGAGGTCAAAGCGAAGGTTTTATTGCTGCCTGAAGGGGATGACCCTGATACATTTGTTGGGAAAAATGGCAAGGCCGCCTTTCTTGCACTTGTGCAGTCGGCTAAGGGTATTATTGATTTTGCCATAGACAGGATCATCGATGAGGTGAGAGGGAGAGCTCCAGATCATGGCGGCTCCATAAATTCAAAGGTTAAAGGAGCGGGAGATTGCCTCTCCATTATTAAAAAGATTTCTAACCGAATCGAAAAAGATCAGTACATCCAAAGGGTTTCAAGGGGTTTTGGGATTGAAAAAGAGGTCCTCCTTTCTGAGTTAAGGAGGGGTAACGAGAGGAAAAAAGGGGTACTTCCGGAAAAAGTCAAAGAAACAGCAGTGGAAAGGCCAAAGGCTGAAGAGATATTACTCTCTCTATTAATCAGGGACTGGGCCCTCAGGAAAATGGTTGGAGATCTCCTGCGTGTGGAAGATTTTACGAACCCGCAGTTTCAGGAGATTGCAGGCCACTTATTAAGGTCAGAGAGGGATATCCATGAGATTATAAATAGTGAAGAGTGTAATCAGGAAATTAAGGATACGATGACAAAAATGGCTGTTAATGAGATGCATTTTGACTCACCGGAAAAGACATTATCAGACTGCATAAGGGCATTGCAACGGAGCCGGCTTGAGAAGGAATTTAAAGAGGTTGAAAAAGAGATATCTGCCGCGGAACTTGGAGGTCCATTTGAAAAAGTTAAGGAGCTTCTTTTAAAAAAGCAGGAGTTGTTGCGGCAAAAAAGGGTGTTATACGAGAATTAACCGTCAACCCAGAAGGTATTAAACCTTATAAAGGGGGATATGATAAGACATGATGAAAGATGAAAAAATGACAGAGGTCCAGCATCTTATATCTGTAGGCAAGGAGAAGGGTTATCTTACCTATGATGAGCTTAACAATGCCTTGCCGGAGGATATCATATCCTCAGACGAGATGGACAGCATCATGATGATGTTCGGGGAGATGGATATTGATATTATTGATCATGTAGAGGAAGAAAACTATCAAAAACTCATCGCTGAAGAGGTCGAAGAAGAGGAAAAAGAGGAGAAAGAAATAGGGATCGGTATTGCAAGGACGGATGACCCTGTACGGCTCTACCTGAAAGAGATGGGGGATGTCTCTTTGCTCAGCAGAGAGGGAGAGATAGAGATAGCAAAGAGGATTGAAGAGGGAAAGAGGGAGGTTGAGTCTACAATCTTCAGTATGCCCTTTACTGTCAACGAGCTCATATCTCTTGGAGAAAAGTTGAAGGCCGGTAAAGTGGCGCTCCATGATTTCGTGGCTACCTTTGAAGAGGAAGGGGAAGAGGAATTTGAGGAGATCGTAGAAGAGGACGCAGAAGAGGTAAGGCAAAAGACCTTAGCGACCATCGAAAAGTTAAAGAGGACATCCCGGGATCTTAAGAACCATCAAAAGAAGTTAAAAACACGTGTTGTAAAAGGGCCTGAAAAGGAAAAAGTAAAATTAAAGATTGTCAACCTTCAGGGAAGATTAGTTGAGATCATGATCTCAACTAATCTTAACGCAAAATTTATTGATACGATTGTTGAAAAATTAAAAGAGTATAACAAAGAGATTCACCGGAGAGAAAACGACATTAATGTATGCACCAGGAAATTGAAATGCAAATCTGAGGAGCTGCAGGGGATCTTCAGGGGGATCAGGGGGAACAAGATCAAGCTTAAGAAGCTGATGAAGGCCACCAACAAGAGAGAAGGGGACATACAGGCATTAGAAAAGATCTACGCATCCTCTATAGAGGCCCTGAGGAAGATTGAAGAAGAGACGGCCATTCCGGCCCCTGAGCTTAAGGAGGCTGTAAAGGCCCTGGAGATGTCAGAGCTTAAGGCACGTTTGGCAAAAAGCGAGCTTATCGAGGCCAACCTCAGACTGGTGGTGAGTATTGCTAAAAAATATACGAATCGGGGTCTCCAGTTTTTGGATCTTATCCAGGAAGGCAACATCGGTCTGATGAAGGCCGTAGACAAGTTTGAGTACCGGCGTGGATATAAGTTCAGCACCTATGCCACCTGGTGGATCAGGCAGGCGATCACCAGGGCTATTGCAGACCAGGCCCGTACGATCAGGATCCCTGTGCATATGATCGAGACGATCAACAAGCTGATCCGTACGTCCCGGCAGCTTGTCCAGGAGATCGGACGGGAGCCTACCCCTGAGGAGATTGCGGTTGAGATGAAACTGCCGGTGGACAAGGTAAGAAAGGTGCTCAAGATAGCCAAAGAGCCCATCTCCTTAGAGACCCCTGTCGGGGAGGAGGAGGACAGTCATCTTGGTGATTTCATAGAGGACAAGAAGGCTGTATCTCCGATCGAGGCGGCAATCAAGGCCAATCTGCACGGCCAGATCGATTCGGTGCTAAAGACCCTGACCCCAAGGGAAGAGAAGGTGCTAAGGATGCGTTTCGGCATCGGAGAAGTGACAGACCACACTCTTGAAGAGGTGGGGCAGACCTTTGATGTTACACGGGAGAGGATACGCCAGATAGAGGCCAAGGCTTTAAGAAAACTGAGGCATCCAAGCCGCAGCAAACGGCTTAAGAGCTTTGTTGATTAGGCAGAAGGGCCCATAGCTCAGCTGGTAGAGCTACCGGCTCATAACCGGTTGGTCCCAGGTTCGATCCCTGGTGGGCCCATCATATAAGATACCCATAGACATGGAATTCATTCCCAATGAGCAATTAAGATTTCTCGTCCAGATTCAGGAAAAAGACAGCCGGATTTTAGAGATTGCAGAGAAGCAAAAGGTCCTTCCTGATATCATAGCCTCCCTGAGGGCCAACTTAGAAAGGGAAGAGGTAAATCTTGCAGAGGCGGTCACGGATCACGACAATGCCTCTAAAGAGCGGAGAGATCTTGAAGGGCGCCTCAAGGATGCAGAAGAAAAAGTCAGGAAATTAAAGGGCAGAATACCGGAGATCAAGACCAATAAGGAGTATGAGGCCTTGTTAAAGGAGATCGAGCTTGCCAGGCAGGAGGCGTCAGATCTCGAAGAGAAGATCCTTATATTAATGGAGAAGATGGACGTCCTGAAGGCCGTACGTACGGAGAAGGAACGCATCGTTGCTGAAGAGGAGAAAAGGTTTAAGGGAGAAAAGGAAAAGATAGAAAAAGAATTTCAGCAATTATCTGAAAATCTCAAAGAGATAGAATCTCAGAAATCCGTTATTGTCTCCCAGGTAGATTCCAAGGTCATATCAGAATATAACAGATTGATGTCCGCAAGAAGAGGGCTGGCTGTCGTCATGGTGAAGAATGAATTCTGCCAGGGGTGCCATATGCGCATCCCTCCTCAGATTTCCACAGAGATCCGGAAGAATGATAAGATAATGCACTGCCTGAGCTGCCAGAGGGTCCTTTATTGGAAACCAGATTGACGATCTTTACAGATGGGGTAGCACGCGGGAACCCCGGTGATGGAGGATTTGGGGTCGTCATAAAGGGGAAAGACGGAACCCTCATGGAAGAGATAGGCGGATATCTCGGGGTAACGACCAATAATTTTGCAGAGTATAGCGGCTTAGTGGCCGCATTAAAAGCGTCTCTTAAATATCAGCCGGCCCATATCGAGATCTATTCAGACTCTCAGCTCGTGGTTAGACAGCTCAATGGCCTGTACCGTGTGAAGAGCGAATCGCTTCTCCCCCTTCATAAAGAGGCCAGGAGATTGATGTCATTGCTTGGAAATATTGCAGTGTTTTATATCCCAAGAGAAAAGAATAAAGAGGCAGATGCCTTAGCCAATAAGGTTGTAGATCAGAAGATTTTGACAGATGCGGACTAAGTAAAATAGATGATCGCCCTTTAATGGGAGGAAAGTCCGAACTCCGCAGGGCATGGTGCTGGGTAACGCCCAGTGGGGGTGACCCTAAGGAAAGTGCCACAGAGAACAGACCGCCTAAGAAAGGCAGATAAAACTGTCTTTCCGGCAAGGGTGAAACGGCGAGGTAAGAGCTCACCGCTCCATTGGCGACAATGGGGGCACGGTAAACCCCACCAGGAGCAAGACCAAATAGGGGGGCGTTTCAGCCCCGCCATAGGGACAGATTTCAAATCTGTCCCTATGGCGGGGCTGATGCAGGCGGCCCGTCCAAGCTCCCGGGTTAGGTCGCTTAAGGTCCCGAGTAATCTGGATCTCAGAGGAATGATCATCGCCCCTTTGAGGGAGACCTCAAAGGGGAACAGGATTCGGCTTATTTTTTACTTAGTCCGCTTTATTATTTGACCGCGTTCTCAAGTTCATCTGCGAGAGTAACGTAGTACTGGCGTTTCCCCTCACCCAGTTTCTCTTTTTCCACAAGATCAAATCTATGGAGGAGCTCTTTTTGAAAGGCCTCTGGCAGGATGTTATCCGCCATCATATAGAGGATGCTGTCCTCTTTTTGAATATGCGGGGCCAGCAGGCCGGCGAAATTCCTGGCATTCTCGACAATGGTCTTTTTGGCGCTGCTGTCACCCGCTGCATATTTTTCAATCCCCTCCACAAGGCCCCGTACATACCCCCGTCCCTCATCGTGTTCCATCAGCATGACACCGATAGGGCCGCCTTCTCTTGGGAATCCCTTCTCCTCCATTGACTTGAAGAGGATATTCTCTTCCTTCCCATGATGATAGATGTCTGCAAAGTTCCGGATGAAGTCTGCCGCCTTTTTAAGGACATCAATCGGCACCTCGCCCCCCTGGTCAATTTTCTTAGAAGCAGCCTCCAAAACATGGAGTACTTTCTCTATCACCCTGTGATCGCTCTTTAATGCCTCTGTTGCTACCATACTCAGTCTCCTCCTTGTTCAATAATAAAGTTTAATAACGAAATAATCTGTCGGAATTCATATTATACGATTGGTTGCCGGAAGGATATGATTTTTGTCATGCAGGCTTCAGCGCGTAGCCCTTATCCCTGCAAGGAAGGTAAAGCCATAGCTGGGAAATCCTGGGACCTCGGTGTACTCCTCATCAAAGATATTGTTGAGTTTCAGGGTAAAATCAAGGGCGCCTAAAAGGGGGTCCCCGTCTGCAACGCGGTAAGCCGCTGCCATATTGACAACTTGGTAAGACGCCATGTTACTGGAGAGGGGCCTGCCGTCTAAACCCACAAGAAAATCATACGGGTTAAAAGCCTCGCCTGCAAATTCTGCATTCACATCCAGCACAAGTGGGGCTATGGGGGTATAGCGGATATCAAATGTCCATCTGTCGTCAGGCCTAAAGGGGAGTTCCTGGTCTGTCTCCAGATTCTTTGTGGAAAGCCGTGTATATCCAATATTGCCTTGTAGCTTATCTGTAATATCCAGCCGCAGAGTCGTCTCAATGCCTGTTATCTTTGATCTTCCCATGTTCATATAGACTGGGGTACCGGATGGCCCCACATCCAGATCAATGAGATTTTCGAGCCTCATTGCAAATCCCGTAGCGGCAAGCCATACACGCCCGTCCCGGAATGGCTGTTTAAACCCTGCCTCAACACTGGTGCTCTTTTCCGGCATGAGATCCGTGTTCCCCTGGACAGGGTGGTATAACTCTTCCAGACTCGGCGCCCTGATCCCCTGGCCAATGGAGACATGGAGCCTTGTATCTGTCTCAGGCAGAACATAAAGCGCGGATGCCTTTGGGATCAGTGCGCTGCTATAACCTGGCCCATTCTCAAATCTGACTCCAGCGGCAAGAGAAGACTGGTCTTTAATCTTAAACAGTTTCTGCAGATAGACAGACCAGAAGCCCCTCTCATCGTTTAGATCAGGGAGGTCCATCGACGGTCCCATGCCAAGAGATTCAAGATTTCCAAACTCTTCCTTCTTTATATTTTCCCATGTGTACAGAAAACCCATTGTGACAGTATCATTTTCCCCATGATGAAGGTTGTTTTGCATCTCAAGGATATTCCTTTCAGACCGGATGTCAGAGTCTATCTCAAGGGGGAAGGGCCTTGCCGCGGTTGCCGTCTCCGGCAGGTTATCGGTGTGAGAGTTTACCGCATATCTTGAAAGGGTCATGCTGTAATCCCACTCCTCTGAGGTATGATTCGTTAACCGGATACTGGTCAGATAGGTATCTTCCTTTGTGTTGGAGTCCTTATCAAGGATAAAGATAATGTTACCCGATCCATCTATCTCGCAGCAGAGGGTATAGTCATATTTCTTCCAGTCCCAGTAGGTTGTTGAGATCTGCAGGGATGAGGTGGCAGTCAGAGGTATATCTACCCTGCCCAGAAGGGAATTGTTCCAGTATGGGCCAGAGTATTTGAAACCTTCGGCGCTGAGGTTTGCATAGCCTAATGAATAAACGACATCCTTATACCGGGTTGAATAGCTCAGGCTGTTGTCTGATGTCCTGTGGGTCCCTCCAAGGACAGAAAATGAGAGTCCAGGTCTTGTCTTTGTTATCACATTAACGACCCCCCCGATCGCCTCAGAACCATACAGGGCGCTGTAGGAGCCTTTAATAATCTCGATTCTTTCTGTATTATTAAGGAGCAGGGTGCCGGCAAGGGTGCTCTGGGAATAGGGAGGATTAATCCTGATCCCGTCTATCATGATGAGGGAGTGATTATCCTCTGTGCCCCTGATCGTGATGCGTGCCCATGGATCAGCGCCCCCATATGTTCTGATGGTCAGGCCTGTGACAGGACGTACTCCCTCATCCAGGGTAAGGGGCTGCCGGTCTCTTATGGTCTGCTGCGTTACAACCTCAACCGAGGCCGGTATCTCTGACAGAGGCTCTTCTATCCGGCTCGCAGTCACAACAAGCGGATCAAGTTCTATTAACTGTTTTTCGTCAGCAACAGCACGGTCCGTTGTGAGAAGGAGGATGAGCAGTGTAAACAGATAACCTATGGGCATAGTATCTAACGACGTAAAGATTCGTGTGGCAGGAAGTATAACAGAATCTTCAGAAGAGTTCTATAGAAACCCTGGAAATGGCGGAAAGATTCCTGGAGAATATCAGGAAAGTTGTGAAGCTTGGTTAGTGCGCATCCCAAAATGCATTACGGTCAGGACGGTTTTCCTCATCACAGCGGCCCGGAGATTCCCAGTCGCCGCACCATCAGGAAGTGTAAGGAGAGGAGGCCGACGGTAATCCACGGCAGGATGACGACATGAAAAGCAAAGAATCTTGTGAGGGCCAGTTGTCCGACGCTTTCCCCCCCTTTAAGGAGATAGGTGATATACGGGCCGGCAACGGGGAATGTACTCGGGATCTCTGCTCCGATGGTGGTTGCCCAGAAAGAGACCTGATTCCACGGCAGAAGATAACCTGTGAATCCGAAAGAGAGGAGAAGCAGGAAGAGGCAGACCCCGACAACCCAATTCATGTCCCTCGGGTGTTTATAGGCACCGTGAAAGTAGATCCTCAACATATGGATCATTACCGTAATCACCATGATATTGGCGGCCCAGTGATGAAATCCTCTGACCAGCCATCCAAAAGGGACATTGTTGGTGATATGCACAATGCTGTCATAGGCCTGGTCAATCGTGGGTCTGTAATACATCAGGAGGAGTATTCCGGTAAAAATATTGATGACAAATAAGAGGAATGTAAATCCGCCAAAGCAGAACCAGAAATTGATATGTTTGGGTACGGGTTTTTTTAATACCTTTTGAAGGGCTGATCTGAGATCGAGCCGGTCATCAAATTCCCCGTAGAGGAAACCTGTGGCGAGGGTAAACCAGTTTATCAATCCGCGGACATTGGCGCTCCGCTCAATTTTTTCGAGCCATTTATATTTCACCTGAAAATTCCCCTGCTACCTTGCTGTCATTCTGAGCGCAGCGAAGAATCTGATTAAACCTTATCCCACCACCACGGTGTCGCCGCGCAGTTTTACCTCATAGCTGGGGAGGGGACGCGGTGGCGGGCCTCCTAAGACTGTCCCGTTAATATCGTATACCCCCCCATGACAAGGGCATATCAGGCGCTTCTCCTCAGGATGCCAGCTTACGATGCACCCTAAATGGGTGCAGATAAGAGATAGGGCATACAACTCTTTGTTAATCCGGATAATTCCTGCAGGTTTCCCTTCTATTAAGACCTTTTTCATCTCCCCCTCAGGCAGTTCCGTCAGGGGAAAGGATGCCTCGTTTCCTCCGGGTCCGCCTGCGGTCTTCTCGGTCGGCCAGAGGTACCTGAGGCCGGCGTAGCTTGATAATAGCGCCGTCGCAGCAACCCATAATCCGATCAGGGTATTCACCGTTGCGCCCAGGAAATCCTTCCTCGTAATCTCTTCCATCCCTGCCGTCTCCGTTATTTTCCCTTCTCTTCACCCTTTATAAAGGTCCTGAGATAGTGTATAACCGCCCAGCGCTGATTGGGGGGCATGATCTCCTCCCTTGCAAACATCTGGGTGCCATGCACCCCCTTTGAGACCGAGTAATACAACATCCCATCGCTCTTCTTTGACATGATATTATTGTCCGTAAAGTCCCTCGGCATTGGTTTATATTTCCCGATTACAGCCGCATTTCCTTTTCCATCTCCATAAACACCATGACATACCTCACACTGGCCGGCATATAGCTTCCTCCCCTCTCTCAGGCTGGTCACGTCAAATGGGAGCGGGTTCTTCATATTGAGATATTCCTTAGGATAGTATCCCGGGGCAGTTGTCGGGTCTTCTTCTGCCCTGATCACCGGGGGATAAGATAATAGAACAGCGAACAACAGAAGGTACACCATTTTTGTGGTATTCATAGTCTCTCCTTATCCATCATTATTCACTCCGAAGGATTTATGGACTGCATCCGAGATATTATCAACGATACTATTAATCTTCTCCTCCTGATCTCCTTCAACCAGGATTCGCAGGAGGGGTTCGGTGCCGGAATATCTTATAACAATCCTCCCCTTGCCGTCCAGACTTTTCTCAGCTTCCTGAATGACTTGGGTTATCCGCGGTATTGAATCCAGGGGCTTCCTTTCCCGGACCTTTATATTGACCAATCTCTGAGGGAAGGTCTTCATGCAGGAGGCTAATTGTGACAGAGGCATTCCGGTTTTTTTCATCAGGGTCAATACCTGTAGAACTGTAATCAGGCCATCCCCTGTCGTATTATAATCTAAAAAGAGGACATGTCCGGATTGTTCCCCCCCCAAATTGCAATGGGAACGGACCATCTCCTCCAGCACATACCGGTCTCCTACCGGGGTTCTGATCACGCTGATCCCTGCCTCTTTCATGGCGATCTCAAGCCCGATATTGCTCATTACCGTGGTCACCAGCGTATCCTGACAGAGGCGCCCGGTCCTCTTCATCTCAAGGGCGCACATCGCCATCATCTTGTCGCCATCTACAATCCCGCCCCTCTCATCCACGAGGATCACCCTGTCTGCATCCCCATCGTGGGCGATCCCGATATCCGCCCCGGATTCCATAACGACCTTCTGAACCTTTTCAGGATGGAGAGAGCCACACTCCAGGTTGATATTCACTCCGTCCGGATTGTCCCCGAGGGTGATGATGTTTGCCCCAAGCTCCTGCAATACCGTGGGCGTAATCTTATAGGCCGCTCCATTCGCGCAGTCAACGGCTGCCTTGATCCCTTCAAAGTCTATCCCTTTCGGGAGCGTATTCTTTGCAAATTCGATATATCGTCCGTCCGCATCGTCAATCCTGAAGGCCTTTCCCAGGCTGTTCCCTGTAGGCCTCAGATTATCAATCTCTCCCGAAAAGATGATGTCTTCTATCTCCTTCTCATAGTCATCAGGAAGTTTAAATCCATTTTCTGAGAAAAACTTGATACCGTTATCTTCAAACAGGTTATGGGATGCCGATATAACAACGCCCGCATCTGCCCTGAAGCTCCGTGTGAGAAATGCAATGGCCGGGGTTGGCATGGGCCCCACCAGCAATACATCAACGCCCATGGAGCATATCCCCGATGTCAGGGCCCCCTCAAACATATACCCTGAGAGACGGGTATCCTTTCCGATGACGATCTTGTGATGCCCCTTCTTGTTTTTTCTTTTTTTGAAAAGATACGCTGCGGCACGGCCTAATCTGACCGCCATCTCCGACGTCAGCGGCTCTACATTCGCCATGCCCCTGATCCCATCCGTGCCAAAAAGTTTTCTCATGATTTGTCGACCTCCACATCCACGATGACAACATCTTTGCCTATGATCCTTACATTCCGCTGGGGGGTCCCGATCTTGATCTCCCGTGAAAAACTGCTTTTCCTCTCGGCCACATTGATCGTCAGACCTTCCAGAGAAGAAATATTTCTGACCTCGGCCTCAGGCCCTTCAATGGTGAACACAGGGGGATTTACAGAGATTCGTTTCACCCGGTAACCTGACGCGGGGGTCCCTGTGAGATTTACCTTCACCTCCACATCCTTCCTCTGTAACTTGGCCATGTCAATCTTTATGGTCCTGGGTTCTATCCTGACGACATCAATGCTGGCCGGCACATTGATATTGTCAGGCTCGAGGTTATAGAATCTGACACCTTCCGAGGCATTGGAGAGATCAAGGCTGACACTCAGCTTATCCGGATTGATATCCCTGATAACACCCTGTCCTCCTTTCAACCGTACACTGATGCGCTCCTCAATCTTTCCTATGGTCATCATATTCGGGGGGATATTTTTTAATTCAAGCGGCAGGACATAATTGACTTCCAGGGTGTCTTTGGGTGCAAGAGGGGAGACATAGAACCAAAGGGTGGCGGCAAAAAACAGGGAGATTAATTTCAGAGAAAGGTTGTTGAAGAACAGGTCTTTAAGGTAGTCCATTATTTACTCAGCTCTTCCCCGGTCATTATCTTCCGGATACTCTCCTTCATTCGTCTTGGGAACAGGGATTCTATCTTCCCCAGCCAGTGATTTCTCTCTTTTTTTCTCTCCCGCTGGAATATCCTTGTCAAT
>Ga0209002_10002216_pt1 | contig 15730 bp, 11 predicted proteins | sample Rifsed16ft2_FD_184010 | JGI IMG/M metagenome (GOLD analysis project Ga0209002, IMG submission 184010) | Soil microbial communities from Rifle, Colorado, USA - sediment 16ft 2 (version 2) | ecosystem: Environmental > Terrestrial > Deep subsurface > Rock core/Sediment | place: Rifle, Colorado...
ACCGGCCAGGACCGCAGCAGCCATGGTGAGCCACGGGCCGGCAAGGCGCATCCTTCGCACCAGACCGCATGCGCGTGGGGACCTCACGACGGGACCCTGACCTACGTGCTCAGTCACCATGGCCGCCTCGCCTTCACTGTCTTCTTAAGACGGACACGAGGTTCGCGCTTGCTCACGGGCCCCGCCGCTCGGCGCTTCCTACCGTCACGAACCCCGCCCAGTAGAACGGGTGCGCGGTGGAAGCCTCCGCAAGGAGCCCTCGTTGCGCTGCCGCGAGCGCTCGTGCCGGTTCGCCATCGGAGGCCAGCTCGAGGTAGAACCGCTCCATGAGATCCGCCGTCGCCTGGTCCTGCACCGGCCACAGGGTGGCGACCACGTTGGCTGCCCCGGCGTACAGGAACGCGCGCGTGAGCCCCACCCAGTCATCTCCCGGCGGGACGTCGGCCAGGGTGCCCGAGCCCAGTCCTGTCTGGCACGCCGAGAGCACCACCAGGTCCGCCGCGAGATCCAGCCCGAACACCTCATGTACCTCGAGCCGCCCGTCGTGCCCGGCCCCGGGTGCCAGCTCGATGTACGAGAACAGCGGATTGTGCTTGTTCAGCACGCCGTAGGTCGCCAGGTGGATGATGCGCCGGGCGGGAGCCTCCCGCCGAAACGCTTGCTCGCTCGCCGCGCTCCCGCTCAACACCGAGGCGTGCGCCAGGCGGGCGATCGCGGCCGCTTCCCGACGCGATGCGGGCAGCGCTTCTGGCCGCGGCGCGAGCGCCAGCGTACCAGCCGCCGCCCCTCGCGACCCCCGATCGCCGAGCGCCAGCCAGACCGAGGCCGATGGCGCGACGAGCAGCTCATACCGGCTTACCAGAAAACGCTCGCCCGGCTCGTCGTCCAGCAGCGCGGCGAACGGTAGGTAGTGCAGCTCGGCGTGCGGCACCAGAATCAAGCGCTTCTTCCCCGCGAGCAAACCGCTGGCTGCGATCGGCGCGATAAGGTGTTGATGGAGCCGGCGGAGCGGCCCGCGCCACAGATCGCCGGTGGCCGAGGATGCAGGCGGCTGGAGCGCGCCGCGGGTGAACTCGACGAGGCGGGCGATCTCCCGGCGGCTTGCGCCAAGATCTACCACCGCAACTGTATCCCGCGTCACGACGAACGCGAGCGAGCTGGAGTCGCTCAGCAAGTACTCGACCAGCGCTTCCTGCGGCTCCAGGCGCCCGGCCACGTCGCGCCATGTGGCCGTTTCCGGCGACACCACGGCGGCGTGACGCGGCGCTCGCTCCCGCATTTCCAGCAACAGGTCCGCATACGCCTGCTGCGCGCGCAGCAGCGCCCGGCGGGTGACCCCGCTGGTTGCCGAAATATCCGGTCCGCGCAGCGGCTCGGGCCCCAACGCTACGCCTTCGACCTCGCCCGCGAGCTCGGCGATGCGCCGGCGGAGGTCCTGCTCGCGCCGCACCAGGTCTCCGCTGGTGCCCGGGGGAGCGGCGATCCGGGCGCGCGCCAGCAGCTCGAGCATGTCCCGAGCTCGGAGCCGCTCGCTCGCCTCGAAGGCCGCGCCCGGCCGGTTCCGGTCATGCTCCAGCCTCGCCAGCTCGCCATAGGCAATCCACTTGTCGGCCAGGAAGCCCGCCCGCCGCTCAGGGAGCGCCAGCGACCGGCTCGGTCGCTCCAGCTCGGCCTGCGCCAGGCGCAGCTCGCGCGCTGCCTCATCAAGCAACCCTTGAGCCCGCAGAGCAGCACCAAGCCCCGCGTGCAAACGCCAGGCGGTCTCCGGCGCCACCAGGTCTCCCAGGCGCGCCAGTCCCGCGCGATGCAAGGACGCGGCTGCCGCGGAGCGACCCAGCCGCGCCTCCAGCTCCGCCCGCTCGCCCAGCGCGAAGGCCACCGCAATCGGGTCGCCCACCTCCTCGAGCTCGCGCGCCGCCCGCGTCAGCTGGCTGCGCGCTTCCGCCGTGTCCCCTCGCCCCGCCAGCGCCCGGCCCAGCGAGAGACGCGTGAGCGCCGCCGCCCGCCGGTCGCCCGCGCCGAGCTGGATGCGCAAGGCGTTCTCCAGCATCGCCTGCGCGCGGGCGTGGTTTCCCCGTTCGAGCAGGAGCAACCCCAGACCTTCCTGCGACTCCGCCTCGCCGCTCGGGTCGTCCGCCTCGCGGTACAGCGCACCCGCCCGCCCGTACAGCTCCTCGGCCTCGGCCAGCGTATTCAACTGAAGCGCGAGGTCGGCCCGGGCCAGCAGGACACCGGCCCGAACGTCGGGTGACGCCTCCGCGGAAACGCCCGCGCGTTCCGCGTCACGGAGCTGGTCCAAGGCACCCTGGAGATCGCCCGCTGCCGAGAGCGCGCCCGCCAGGTCCGACTGGACCGCTAACGCCTGCTCGATGGGTCCGGTGCGCCGATAGACCTCGAGGGCCTCCAGCAACACCGTGCGGGCCGCCGAATAGTCGCCGCGGCGCAGCTCGAGCTGGCCCAGGCCGTACAGCGCGTCCGCCACATCGGCCCACTGCTCGCCCGCCCGCCACGTCGCCAGCGCGTCGCGATACAGGCCTTCGGCGCGGGTGAAGTCGCCGTCCAGGCTGGCGAGGCCGCCCAGGTTCACCAGGTTGGTGGCAGCCACGTCGTCCCGCCCCTCGCGCCGGTTCATGGCCAGCGCCGTCTCGAACTGACGGCGTGCCTCGTCGAGGTCGCCCAGGGTTTGAGCGAGGCCGCCCAGGTTGTTGTGATCCGCAGCCATGCCGCGCGTGTCCCCGATCCGCTCCCGCAACGCCAGAGCCCGCAGGTAGCTCTCGCGCGCCGGTTCCAGGTCACCCTGCTCCTCGCGGATTCCGGCGAGGCTCCCGACCGCGTTGGCTTCGACCCGCACGTCCCCCACCAGCACGGCCAGCCGGCGTGCGCTCTCGAGGTACGCCGCCGCGCTGTCCAGCTCACCCTCTTCCAGGAATCCCGCGCCGATGTTGCCGGACACGGCCGCGATCCCCGCCGTGTCCGAGATGGCCCGGGAGCGGGCCAACGCCCGCCGCCAGATTGCGATGGCCGCCGCGGGACCGTCGCGGCCGAACGCGGCGACACCGGCGCGGCGTACGCTGTCGGCCCAGACCTTGGCCGCACGACGTTGCGGAGGCCACGCGGCGAACCGCGCCACCTCGCGCACCAGGAAGGGATCCTGCCAGGCCACCGCGTGCGCGGCCGCCAGCCGGCGGGCCGCGTCCAGCTCATTGTGAGCCAACGCCTCGGCCACGGCCTCTCGCACGGCGAGGGGGCGGGCTCTGCTTTCGACAACCAGCGCTGACTCGGGCAGCCGCAGCGCCAGCAGGCGGAGCGAGTCGGCCGGGGACGATTGGACGGCGAGCGTCGCAATGAGAACGGAGGGCCCCAGGAATGTCACTGCGGTGGCCCTCGCGCGATCGAGAACTCTATCAGCTCGGAGGCCGACCAGCGGTCGAACCCGGTACGCGCCTCCACCTTCCACAGGTAACGCTGCCCAGAGACCAGCGAAACCGAGTCCGGGATCGCCGCCGTCGTACCGGCCAACTCCGTCTCGTACAGGACTCGGCCGTCCGCGTCAAACAGGGTCACGCGGTAGCGGTCTGCACCCTCGACGGCCGCCCACCGGAGCGCGCTGGCGCCGGCGACGCGCCCCACCGGCGCCACCGCAGCAGGCGCGGCGCCGGCCGTTATGGTGGGAGCCCGGTGCAGGGTCTGATCAACGTCGGGGAGCGGCCGAGCCAAGATCACCGCCAACGCCGCTGCGGCAGCCAGGGGCACCAGGATTCGATACACCCGTCGCCGTAGCACACCCCTCACCGCCGCGACTTCCCGGGCTACGTCAGGGTCCGCGAGGGCCCGGGCTACGGACGCCACGCTGGTGCGACAGGCGGCGCACGCTGCGAGGTGCGGTAGGGCGGCCGCCCGCGCCCCGGCGTCGAGCGTGCCGTCGGCCAGACGGGCAATCGTGCCCTCGTCCAGGCAGGCCGGCGTCGCCTCGGCCCGCCGGGCCATCGCCGCCATCGCCTGGCGGAGCCGTTCCACGGATAGGACACCGTTCACGTCATCATTGCCCTGAAAGGCGTTCATGCATTCGCTTCCATGAGACGGCCGCCGGCCACCGAATTGCTCACAGGTCCACTCGCTGGATTCCCGCGCGCTCCAGCTCGGACCGGAGGGCGGCGAGGGCGCGGTACACGCGGTTGTAAACCGCCTTGGCGTTCGGAAGCCCGAGGATCCGGGCGATGTCCTGCGCCGGCAGGTCCTCGATCACATACAACTCCACCGCGGCGCGGTCTTCCGGGCCCAGGCTCTTCATGGCCCCGGCGAGTGCTTCGGCGGTGTCGCCCGCGGAGAGCGGGTCAACCGGGGAGTCCGCGGGCTCCGGAGGCGGCGGCCCGCCCAATTCGAGCGGCAGGCGCCCGCGGCGGCCAGCTGTCACGGCCTGGTACGTCGCCCTGAGCTCCTTGAGAAACTGGCGAAAGGAAAGCCCGAGACTGCCTTCCTCAGCGCGGAGCATCTCGTAGGTCTCCACGTGGCTTCGTCTATGAAGGAACAGGTGCTCGAAGATGCGGCGCTGGAGCGGTGGCAGTCCCTCTGCGATGGCGGAGAGCCGGCGGCGGCCGTCGCGTTGGCGAAACCAGTCAATGGTGACATGGCGAACGACGGTGACCAGCCAGGTGGAGAACCGGGCTCGGTGCTCCGGCTGCTCGGCATAGCGGCGGAGCCGCCGCAGATCGTCCTCGCGCAGGGCCTCGCACACCCGCGCGAAGACGTCCATCACGTCGTCATAGTCCTGGGCGTAGTGGCGAATGGCCGCGAAGATGAGGCGGCGGTAGCGGCCGAGGAACAGATCCCAGGCGGCTTCCGGCTGCCCCCGCTGGAGCGCGGCCACCCAGTCTTCCACCAGTTGTCCTGCCGAAGACTACGCGACGATGCGCCCCGGCGACCGTGGTGTCAAGGAGAACGCCCGGGGGCTGGGGTTCGCACCGCGCCAGGCGCGCGGCTAGGGGACGAACCGGGAGAGTGCCGCCAAGGCTCCGACCACGGGCGCCGAGGATCACCAGATCTCCGGCACCGGTGCTTTTCCGCCTTGTCGCCTAAGCGAGCTTCGTGAGCGCCACCATGGCACCGAGGAGGGTGATCCACATGCCGAAGAGCCACTTCACCATGTCAGCGCGCAAGGAGGCGAAGCCCACTTCCATGCGGCTCTCCAGGCCCCTGAAGCGTTCGCCGAACCGCTGCTCCAAGCGCGCCTCAAGACCCACGATCTCCTCATGGAGCTGGGCTTTCACCTCCGCGATCCGTTGCTCCAGCTTCGCGTCAAACCGTGCGTAGTTGAGCTCGTTCAACTCACGAAGATCCGCCCGGTACGTAGCATCCACCTGATTGAACCACTCCACGAGTTCGTTGGCGACATCCTCGCCCAGTTTCTCGTAGAACTTGAGCGAAAGCTTGGCGGTGACCGGCATAACGCCTCGGGCGTTGGACCGGCACCACCATAAGCATACGTCGAGTGAACTGCATAGGCAAAAATACGCAGACCTGTGGCGAAATCATGCCCGACCGTCGCGCCATCTCCGGGCATCGTGGTGACTGCCAGGTGACCTCGTGCAAGCCGATAGCGCGAGCTAGCTTATGGGGCATTACCGTCGCGCAGTCCCTGGGACCAATGGTCCCGTCTTTCACCTCCTGCTATCTGCAGACCATGAAGACGATCCTTTGCCTACTCGCAACGCTGATGGCTTCCGCGCCCGCGCTCTCGGCGCAGGCCGTAAGCCCCCAGACGTTGGCCGGCCTCCGGGCCCGCGACATCGGCCCCGCCACCATGAGCGGCCGAGTGGTGGACCTGGCGGTGGTCGAGGCCAACCCATCCACCTTCTATGTCGCCTCGGCCACCGGCGGCGTCTGGAAGACCACCAACAACGGCGTCACCTACACCCCGGTCTTCGAGCGGGAGGCCACCCACTCGGTTGGGGCCATCGCGGTGAGCCAGGTGGACACGAATCAGGTCTGGGTTGGCACCGGCGAGCGGGCCAACCGCCAGAGCAACTCCTGGGGCGACGGCGTCTACCAGTCCACCGACGGCGGCAAGACCTGGCGCAATGTGGGGCTACAGCAGAGCCACCACGTGGGCCGGATCGCCATTCACCCGCAGGACCCCAATACCGTGCTCGTTGCGGCGATGGGGCACCTGTGGGGCCCCAACGAAGAACGCGGGCTCTACAAGACCACCGACGGCGGCGGGAGCTGGCGCCGCGTGCTGTACGTGGACACGCTGACCGGCGTGGTGGACGTGGCGATCGACCCGTCCGATCCCAATACCATGTACGCTGCCTCGTACCAGCGCATGCGCAAGGCCTATGGCTTCCACGGCGGCGGTCCGGGCAGCGCACTGTGGAAATCCACCGACGGCGGTGAGACGTGGAACAAGCTCACGAACGGACTCCCTGCCAGCGATAAGGGGCGCATCGGGATCTCGATCTACCGAAAGGATCCCCGGATCGTGTACGTGTGCGTCGAGCAGGGCTACCGCTACAACGCGTCCACCCAGTACACCGCGTATGCGGCCGGGGTCTACCGCTCCGAGGACAAGGGCGAAACCTGGCAGCGGATGAGCAACTGGAACCCCCGACCCATGTACGCCAGCCAGATCCTGGTGGATCCCAATGACGACCAGCGGATCTACATGGAGAACGACTTCAGCTACTCCGACGACGGGGGGAAGACGTTCCGCTCAGCGCCCCAGACGCTTCACAGCGATGACCGCATCCTGTGGGTGAACCCGCGCGACTCCCGCCACCTGATCAAGGGCGACGACGGCGGCGTGGGGATCTCCTACGATCGCGCAGTGACCTGGCTGTACGTGACGAACCTCCCCGTGAGCCAGTGGTACCGGATCGCGGTGGACACCCGGAGTCCCTACTGGGTGTACGGCGGCCTCCAGGATAACGGCAGCTGGATGGGACCCAGCGCCAACTGGGTGAAGGGTAGCATCCGGTTTGACGACTGGTATCAGATCGGCGGTGGCGACGGATTCCAGGCCCGGGTGGACACCACCACCAACCGCACCGTCTATGCGTCGTCGCAGTACCTCGGACTGGAGCGGGTGGACCTGGTCACGCGCGAGCACAAGGCCATCCGCCCCGGCGACCCGCGCGGCGCCATCTCGGACCGGCGCAACTGGGACGCCTGGGGTCCCGGGCTTCCGGAGCCCGAACTCCTCAACGCCATGGCGCCCGGCAATTGGGACGCGCCACACCTCATCTCGCCGCACGACGCCAACACGCTCTATGCCGGCACCAACAAGCTCTGGAAGAGCACCGATCGGGGCGACACCTGGACCGACCTCGGTGATCTCACCACCAGGGTGAACCGCCGCGAGCTGCTCATCATGGGACAGCGGGCGGGCGACTCGACGCAGTCGCTGGACGACGGCATTCCGTACTACCCCACGCTCAGCGCGCTGGCGGAGTCCCCCCTCCAGCGCGGCCTGCTCTACGCCGGCACCGACGACGGCACCCTCCAGGTCTCGCGCGACGACGGGAAAACCTGGACCAACGTCGCGGACCGCATCCCCGGGCTTCCACGCACCAGCTGGATCGCGGGGATCGAGCCGTCGCGGTTCGATGCGGGAACCGTGTACGTCACGGCAGACAACCACCGGAGCAACGACTACCGGAACTACCTGTTCAAGTCCACCGACTTGGGCCAGAGCTGGATGTCCATCGTGAGCGACCTCCCGGCCAACCGCGTCCTGCGCACGGTGCGAGAGGACCCGCGAAATCGAAACGTCCTCTACCTCGGCACGGAATTCGGCTTGTTCTACACCAACGACGGCGGTCAGCACTGGATCCCGCTGCGCGCCGGGATGCCCACGGTGCCGGTCTACGACATGGTGGTGCACCCGCGTGACAACGACCTGGTCCTCGCTACGCACGGACGCGGCGTGTGGATTCTCGACAACGTCAATGCACTCCAAGAGCTGACAGCGGAGGTCGCCGCCCGGCCCGCCCATCTGTTCACCCTCGAGCCGGCCGACCAGATCCGGTACGCGGACGAGGCGGCGCATTCGGGAGACATGATCTTCCGCGGCCAGAATCCGGCCGCGGGTGCGCCCATTGACTACTACCTGCGCGAGACGGTGGACTCGACGGGACCGGCGGCACCGGTGGTCACCATTCTCGACGGCCGGGGACGGGAGATCGCCCGCGTGCCGGCGAGCGCCAGGGCCGGGGTCAATCGAGTGGTGTGGAACCTGCGCTACGCCGAGGTCTACCGGCCTCCACCCGGCGCGGCCCCTGCGGGTGGCTTCGGAGGTGGGGGCCGAGTGCAGGGCCCGTGGGTCTTGCCCGGCCGGTACACGGTCCGGCTCACGGCCGCCGGTGTCACCGAGCAACAGCCCCTCACGGTCCGGAATGACCCGCGTATCGACGCATCACCGGGCGACCTGGTGGCGTGGCACGATACGCTGGTGGTACTGGGCGAGCTGATTCGGCACACCGCCCCGCTGGCGGACTCTCTGGCTGCCGTCAAGCGGCGGGTGGACTCCCTACCGGACGCGGCCAAGCGCCGCAATCGCCAGCTGGTGCAGGAGCTGAGCGACGTGGCGCCCAAGTTCACCGAGCTCAAGAACCGCCAGATCCGGCTGTACCGCGAGCTGGACGGCTGGCTCGGCCGGGCCACCACAGATCAGTTGAGCGAGCTGGCGTTCTACCGGGAAGCTCTGGCGCGCTACGAGCCGCGCGTCCGAAAGGCGCTGCAAACCCGGATCGCGCAGTAGCGGTACGCGCGGTCGAGGGCCGGGTGGGTCCCGGAGCGCGCGTTAGGTCCCCCAGGTCGAACCGGATCGCAGCCGCCACACGGACCTACAGCGCGCGAGGGACCCACCCGGCCCGAGACCGAGCGCCTACCGTCTCAGGACCGGGACGGTCACGTGTGAAGGCTGGCCCGTTGATCGATAGATCCGGTGGGTCTGTGCACGGAAGTCCGTCTCCTTCGCTTCGAAGATATTCGGCACGAAGGTCTGCGGGTTCCGGTCGATGATCGGAAACCAGGTGCTCTGCACCTGCACCATGATCCGGTGGCCCCGCCGGAACGTGTAGTTCTGGGTGTGCAGGCTCCAGGTAAACTCCAACACTGAGTCCCGTGGAATCGCCACGGGCCGCTCGAAGCTGGTGCGATAGCGCCCGCGGAACACCTCGTTCGACACCATGAGCGCGTGCCCGGCCAGGCTCCAGTTCTCCGGGTAGTGCTCGGGATAGACGTCGATCAGCTTGACGACCCAGTCCGCGTCGGTCCCCGTCGTCGCGGCGAACAGATGCGCCACCACTTCGCCGGCGATGGTCACCTCCTCGCTGAGCGGCTCGCTCTCGTAGCTCAACACGTCGGGCCGGTCCTTCACGAACCGCTGATCTTCCACCAGCCAGGTGGGCCAGCCCGATCCGCCCGGGAAGTAGGTCGCCGGGATGGGCCGGTGGCGGTACGGCACCGGGTGCGCCGGGTCGGACCGGTACTCGTCGAACGCCTGCCGCGAGCCATCGGCCGGCGCAGCGAAGGACAGCCCGCCGCCGGCGTGGAAGTGGAGCTTCCGATCCTCGGTCTCCCGCCTGGGCGGCCACGCGTCCCAACGCCGCCACTGGTTCGAGCCGGCCTCGAAGGTCAGCGCTTCGGGAAAATCGCGCGCCCCCTTGTCCTTCAGGAAATAGGCGAAGAACGGCGCCTGTACCTGCTCGCGGAAATACTGCGCCGTGGGGCTATTGAAGGGGATGGGCCCCAATCTGTCACCGGTGCCTCGGGACCATCCGCCGTGATTCCACGGCCCCACCACCAGGTAGTTGATCCCTTGGGTGTCGTGTTTCTCCAGCTCATGGTAGATGCGGATGGGCCCGTAGAAATCCTCCTGGTCCCACCAGCCGGCCACGTTGAGCGCCGGCACCGTCGCCGACCTGAGGTGCGGGATCAGCGTTTGCCGCTTCCAGAACTCGTCGTAGTCCGGATGGGCCACGTAGTCGTTCCAGGTGGGGATCTGCCCTTTGAGGTACTTGAGATTGACGTTCGACAGCGGGCCCAGCGTCAGGTACCAGTCATACGTGTCGTAGCGGTCGAACTCGAATTGGGTCTGCTCCTTGGACGTCTCCATCCGGGCGGCGTACTCGAACCCGTAGCTCAGCCGGAATGCGCCGTTGTGATGGAAATCGTCGCCCAGCCACATGTCCGCGGGCGAGGCTTGGGGCGAGATCGCCTTGAGCGCGGGGTGCGGCTCCAGCGCGCCCATGATGGTGGTCCATCCATCGTACGAGACGCCCAGGATGCCGACCCGCCCGTTGTGGTTCGGCAGGTGACGGATGAGCCACTCGATGGTGTCGAAGGTATCGGTCCCCTCGTCGATCGCCTTGGCATCGCCCGGCGAGCGCGCGGGACGCTGCATGACGAAGGTTCCCTCGGAGCGATAGCGGCCGCGGAGGTCCTGGAACACGAAGATGTACCCCTCGTCCGCCAGGTCCTTGAAGTACGCCACGAAATTCCCCTGCCACCCTTCGATCCCGTAGGGCGTCCGTTTCATCACCATGGGGAGCGGCCCCGACTGGTCCCTGGGCACCAGAATCTTGGTGTGTAGCCGCACGCCGTCTCGCATGGGGATCATGGTGTCGGTCACCACGAAGCGGTCGGCGACCTGGGCCTGCTGGGCCAAGAGCCTAGGGGCCAGGAGCAGCAGCGCCGCGCCCAGGAGCGAAAGGCGGCGTCCGGTCATCGCGAGACCTCCAGATCCGCGATCAGCCCCTTGAGGAGCGTTTCGGTACGCTTCAAGTCCTCGCGGAAATCGAAACTGTCCGTGTTGGCGATCTCCATGCGGAGATCGGAGAGATATTCCGTCAGCACGCCGTGAAGCGTCTTGGCCTCGTCGTTGGTCAGTTTGAGCTCAGGCACGTCCACCTCCCGTTCGTGGCCCCGACCGTAAGCTGCACGGGCAACGTCGGCTTGCGCCAGCGCGTACTTTCGAGATCGGGAGGAACGGTCCATGACGATATCGGCGACGGTGCTGGCGCTGGGGATGGTACTCCAGGCTCCGGCGGATACCGGCGCGGTGCTGTACGGCGCCTGGTGCAGCTCCTGCCATGGGACGGACGGGCGGGGCGTTTCCAGAGGGACGGTGCGGCTCGAGGTGCCGGCCGCCGATCTCGCCGACTGCGCGGTCAGCAGTGCGGAGCCGGAAGACCGCTGGATCGCGATCGTGCGCGACGGTGGGTCGTCCGTGGGACTCTCGATGGACATGCCGGCCTATGGCGACGCCGCCACGCCGGAACAGCTCCGTGCCGTAGTCCGCTACATCCGCGCGCTGTGCGGTGAGCCGGGTTGGCCCCCCGGCGAACTGAATCTCCCGCGTCCGTTCCTTGCCGAAAAGGCGTTCCCGGAGAACGAAGTCGTGGTGGAAGCCCACGGGCGGGGCCAGGAGCTGATCTACGAGCGGCGCATCGGCCGGCGCCTGCAGTGGGAGGCCGCCGCCCGCACCCTGGCCGACTCGGCTGGCGGCTTCGACGGATTCACCGCCGCCCTCAAGTACAACGTGTGGCACAGCCTCGCGCGACGCGCGCTGGTGAGCGTCGGGCTCGAGGTCACGCCGCCCTGGGGGCGGGAACCCCTCTGGGAAGTGGAGCCGTTCGTCGCGTACGGCTGGAACCCCGGCGGCGGCGCCACCGTGATTCAGGGCGAGATCCTGGCACCGTGGGAGGAGACCGAAGGACTGACCGGCGGGCAGCTGCGCTTGGGCGTGGGGCAGCAGATCGGCCGAGCGGTGCCGATGCTCGAGGCGGGCTGGACCGTCCCGCGCGAAGGCCAGCAGGAGCTCGCCCTGTTCCCGCAAGTGTGGGTGCAGTTGTCACGCCTGGGCCACGTGGCCGCCTCGGCGGGCATCGAGGTGCCGGTGGCCGGGCCCGATCCCCGCAGGGCCCGGCTGGTGGCGTTCTTCCTCTGGGACTACGGTGACGGCCCGCTCAACCGGGGCTGGTGATCGCACTCCATGCTCGACTCCCGCTTGCTCGCCTTCCAGCAACTTCTCGCCGGCCGCTATTCCATCGAGCGGGAACTGGGGCGCGGCGGGATGGGGATCGTGTTGCTGGCGCGGGACGTGGCGCTGGACCGGTTGGTGGCCATCAAGCTCCTGCCACCGGAATTGGCGCACGACAACGCCGTGCGCGACCGGTTCCTGCGCGAGGCTAGGACCGCGGCCGGCCTCTCGCACCCGCACATCGTCCCCATTCACGCCGTCGAAGCCCTGGGCGACTGGGTGTTTTTCGTGATGGGGTACGTGGACGGCGAGACGCTGCGCCAGCGGGTGGAGCGCGCGGGGCCGCTGTCGCCGCGGGCGGCGCTCAAGGTGATGCACGAGGCCGCCTGGGCGCTCGGCTACGCGCACCAGCGCGGCGTGGTGCACCGGGACGTCAAACCCGACAACATCATGATCGAGCGGGCCACCGATCGCACCATCGTCATGGACTTCGGTATCGCGGTGGTCGGGGACCAGCGCGCCAGTGGCGAGGTGATCGGCACGGCGCGCTACATGAGCCCGGAGCAGGCCTCCGGCGACGCGGTGGACGGCCGCTCGGACCTGTACGCCCTGGGCGCCACCGTCTTCTTCGCGCTCACCGGTCGCCCGCCGTTCGAGGCGGCCAGCGTGCCGGCGCTCCTCGCCAAGCAGGTCACCGAGCCGGCCCCGCCGCTCCAGGCGGTACGTCCGGAGACGTCCGCCCGACTGGCCGCGGTGGTGGACCGGTGTCTCCGGAAGGAGCCGGCCGAGCGGTTCCCGACCGGAGAGGAACTGGCGTCGACGCTGGACCAGGCGCGCGGGCGCGACATGCGGTCGCCGCCGCTGGTACGCCGGTTCATGCGCAACGCGCAGGTGAGCACCATGGTCTTCCTGGCTGCCGCCGTGGGTGGCCAGGGGTTCTTCGTGACGCAAGCCGGCACGTCGGTCACCATCTCCGGTCCCGGGATCATCGGCGTCATTCTGATCGTGCAGCTAGCCGCAGTCGCCCGACGGCTGCTGCGCGAGGGCTACGCGTTCGACGACATTCGCGCCGCCCTGCTGGCCGAGGCCAAGGTGCAGGAAGAGGAGGCTGACGCCGTACGCCAGGGCCGGTTCTGGCGCCGACTGGACAGCCTCTGGCACCGGGTGTGGGCCGGGCGGGTCGGCCGGTGGTTCTTCCGGATGGCGGGATTGGGCGTGCGGCGACCCGAGCGACCGACGCTCCCGTCCGCGGATCGCACCGAGCTGGTTCTGGGCCGGTCGGTCGAGGAGGCCTACGCCGGCCTGACCCGCGAGCAGCGCCACGCGGTGCCCGGGCTTCCGGGTGTGGCCCAGCGGCTGGAGGCGCGCGCCGCGCGGCTGCGCCAGCGGGGCGAGACCGGTCCGGCGCTCACGGACACCGTGGCCGCGCTGGAAAACCTGCGTCTAGCCCTGCTCCGGCTTCAGGCCGGCGCGGGGTCGGTCAGCGATCTCACCGCCCAGCTCGAGAAAGCGCGGTCGATTGGGGAGCGGGTTGACGTAGAGCTCGAGGTGCGGGAGGAGTTGCGGCATCTGCCTTAAGACTGGTCTTACGTTACCTGCGGTGGCGCCGATCGCGGGGCGTAGGGGCGCAGCTTGCTGCGCCCCTACGTGTTTCTCAGGTGTCCTATCGGGAGGGAGATGGGCGGGTATCTTCTGCCCGATGGTTGCCTCCGACGCTCCGGCATCCGACGCGGCGTTGGCCTCCCTGCCGCACCTGGTGACGGGGGGGTTGGAGATCGTGGCGGCACGCGCGCTCGGCGACCGAGAAGACGCGCGCGATGTGGTGCAGGAAACGCTGGCCCGTGCCCTGGCGGCGATCCGCCGCGGACGGGTGCCGCCCGGCGCCCCGCTGGAGGCATTCGTCTACGGGATCGCGCGGCACGTGATCGCCGACGTGCTGCGCCGGCGCGCCCGGGACAACGTCGTGGCCCTCGACCCTGTGGGCCTCGCCGCGCCGGGACCGTCGGCCCTCGAGGCCGTGATCCGCGCCGAGGAACGGCTCCTCCTCGCCCAGGCACTCGCCGTGCTCTCCCCGTCGGAACGCCAACTCCTCGAGCTCTGCTTCGTGCACGGGGAGCGAGTGTCAGCGATCGCGGCCCGGCTGGGCGAGCCCGCCGACCGGGTGCGCCAGCGCAAGTCCCGCGCGCTCCGGCGGCTGCGCGAGGAAGTGGCTCGCCTGGCGGCGCCGAGCGGTCACGAAACTCGTCCGCTGCCGACATTAGCGACGTGAACCAGATCCTGACCTGCGCCGTCGCGGCCGACGGCGAGCGCATCCACCGCTATGTCGCGGGCACCCTCTCGGCCGACGAGCTGGCCGAGTTCGAGACCCATCTGCTCGGGTGCGCCGAGTGCCAGATGGCCGTGCGCGAGGGAGCGACCGTTCGCTCCGCGTTGCGCGCGGCGCCCATGGGGCGGCCTGCGGGACCGCGTGCACCGGGTCGGCTCTGGTGGGCGGTGCCGCTCGCGGTGGCGGCGGGCGGGGCCGTATGGCTGGTGGCGGGCCGGGAGGGCGCGCTCGACCGGCTGGGCCGGGTCGCGGTCGCCCCGGAATTCGCGGGGGTGATGGTGCGCCGCGACGCCGACAGCGCGAGCCGGCTCGCGGACCGCGGAATGGGCGAGTACCGCGATCAGCGCTACGGCGAGGCGGCACGATTGCTCGCCGCCGTGCCGGCTGCGGAACGGGCGGCGGGCCTCCAGTTCTACCTCGGGGTCGCGACGCTGCTCGCCGGCGCCCCGGCCGATGCTGCTCGGCTCCTCGCGGAAGTGCCGGCGGAGAGCCCCTACGCCGCTGAGGCACACGTCTATCGCGCCAAGGCCTGGTTGCAGCTCGGGCGGGCCGATTCGGCGCTCGGGGAGCTCGCGGCGGTCCCGAAGGACGCCGCGATCGCCGGCCACGCCGCGGCGCTGGCCGACAGCGTGAAGGGGGTGCGGCGCTAACGGTTCCAGTCTCGCGGAAGGCGCTGATGGCTGGTGCCGGCGGCCTCCTCTTGGTCATGGCCCTCGCCGCCCGCGGTGGGCGAGTGCTCGGCGCTCATCGAACCGCAGAGGCCCGGGCCCGCCAATACTTCCTCTCCGCGCTCGATCACCGGGCCCGCTTCGATGCCGCCGGGATGGTCCGCGATCTCCGGGCTGCCTGGACGGTGGATCCGACGTACCTGCCAGCGCTCATCGAGCCGATCCTGTCTCCGCCGGCGGCGCTCGCCGCCGAGCTCGACTCGCTGGCAACCGCACAGCCTGACCGCGCACTTGGTGAATGTATCCGCAGCCTGGCGGCCGTGCAGAGGGGCGATGCGTCGCCCTTCGAGCTTCCGGCGCACGCAACCCCTGCCGCCAGGCTCTGCGCTGGCACTCACCGCGTGCGCGTGGCCTTGCGCCGGGGAGAGGAGCGTGCGCGGGCCGACGTCGCGTGGTCGCTGTGGCGGCGGTTCCCGGACAGTCCGACCCTCGCGGGGCAGTTGGGGGCCGAGCTCGGTGGATCCGGCGCGTGGGAGCAGCTGATATCTGCCGCCGTCGAGATGGTTGAGCCCAGACGTCATCCGTTCGTGCGCCTATACGGCTACTTGAATCGTTGCTCACGCTTCCACCGCCTCGGCCGGAACGCGGAGGCGATAGAAGCGGAACGTGAAGCCGATGCGGACACCAAGCGCAGCGGGGATGGCGTTCGGCTCGCCTATCTCCGGGATCTCTTCGAGATTCACGCCGGACTGCTCC
>Ga0209002_10002217_pt1 | contig 15730 bp, 17 predicted proteins | sample Rifsed16ft2_FD_184010 | JGI IMG/M metagenome (GOLD analysis project Ga0209002, IMG submission 184010) | Soil microbial communities from Rifle, Colorado, USA - sediment 16ft 2 (version 2) | ecosystem: Environmental > Terrestrial > Deep subsurface > Rock core/Sediment | place: Rifle, Colorado...
AGGAACTCCAACGGATACTGGACCGTCATACTGAGCCGTGGGGCGTAAAGGTGTCCAATGTTGAGATCAAGAATGTTGATCTGCCCCAGGAGATGCAGCGCGCTATGGCCAAGCAGGCAGAGGCGGAAAGGGAGAGGCGTGCAAAGGTTATCCATGCAGAAGGTGAGTTCCAGGCATCACAGAGACTTTCTGACGCTGCAGGGATTATGAGCGCTAATCCCACAACGCTTCAGCTCAGATACCTCCAGACACTTACGGAAATTGCAACCGAGAAAAACTCCACTATAATCTTCCCCTTACCAATAGACATACTGGCGCCTCTCATTAACAGGAAGGACGCTGCAAAGTAATAATGATTTTCAGGTCCATTGCCATATTGGCAACCTGCATATTTCTATGGACATCTGCAGGACTGGCAGCTACAGAAAGCATTTCAGATATCCTGATTACAAAAGGCAATAATGAGCTGCTGGTCTCTGCCCGCCTCAGGGGCGGCTTTACCCCTGAGATTAAGCGGGAGATAATCAATGGTGTCAGTAAAGAATTCTTTTACTATATGGTCATAAAACGGGTTTTGCCAAACTGGCTCGATGAAGAGAAGGTATCGGGCACAGTAAGTTATCTGATAAAGTATGATATCCTCAAGAAGCAGTTTCATGTTACCAGGACAACAGCAGAGTTAACCTCAGAACAGATATATGATTCATATGACAGTATGGTTGAAGACGTATCGCGAATAAACAGGTTAAGCCTTACACCACTCAATGCGCTCAATAACAGGTCTCAATACTATGTGAGCATAAAGGCAGAGATGAAGGCAGGTAAACTGCCCTTCCTGATGCGCTATCTCTTTTTCTTTGTCCCCTACTCGCGCTTCAGTACTGAGTGGTATAATTCAAGCGTATTCATGGCAAGAGATTTGAAGTGAACAGATGAAAAAACCTGTAATCATCATTTCAATCTTTCTAACGCTGAGCATAGCGCTGACAGTTGCAGAAGTTATTCTATCGAAAAGCGGAAAATCACTCCTTCACAATAATATAATCATACTTACACTCTTTAATATTAACATAATACTGATCGTAGTCCTGCTTTTGCTCCTTTCCCGGAATGTCGTCAAATATATCTTTGACAGGCAGCAGAATATACTCGGCAATAAATTCAGGACAAAACTGATCGCATCTTTTGTAGGATTCTCCCTGATCCCTTCAGCCCTCCTTTTTGTTGTTGCAAGCGGTCTTATAACGAACAGTATAAATAACTGGTTCAACATTCAGGTTGAAAAATCACTGAAAAACTCGCTTGACGTAGCTCAGAGTTATTATGAAAAGGAGAAGGTTGATACACTCCATTCAGCAGGGGTCATAGCAAAGGAGATGTCTGACGCTGTAATAGATAAGTCAAATCAGAAAAACAGCCTTTTAAAGGAAATTGAAGACCAAAAGTGGGTACATAAAGTTTCCGGCATAGAGGTATTTGATGAAAAGGGAAAACTGCTTGGCCGCTCTCTTGACAAGACCCTTGTAAAGCGAGGATATTCAGGGGCATCAAAAGAACTCATACATAAAGGATTGAGGGGTGAGAAATTAGTAGTTGTAAAGACCCTTGAATCAGGTGATGCAGTAATTGCGATAGCGCCTGTTTATTCAACACCACCTGAGGGCCGGATAATAACCGGCGCCATTATAGTGGTCTCCCATGTCAGAAAGGGACTCGTGGAGAAAATGGTAGAGATCACAAGGCTTTTTGAAGAGTACAATCAGATGGCCCTGCTTAAGAAGCCTATCAAGAGCAGTTATATCCTGTCATTCCTCATAATAACGCTGTTGATCATATTCTCAGCAACATGGTTTGGTTACTACCTGGCAAAGAATATCACCACCCCTATCCAGAGCCTTGCAGAGGCAACACAGGCAGTGGCTGAAGGAAATCTCGATGTGACGGTTGAGACATCATCAAGGGACGAGATCGGGGTGCTTATTAATTCATTTAACAGGATGACAGGGGACCTCAGGCAGAGTAAATCCGAACTGGAGGAGGCGTATGGTTCACTCAGGGATTCGAACATCGAGATAGAGCAGAGAAGGGCATATATGGAGACTGTCCTTGAGAATATCGCCACCGGAGTTATATCTGTTGATAAAAATGGCGATATAACTACCTTTAACCGTGCAGCAGAAAAGGTCCTTGATATTCGTAAAGAAGAAATAACGGGCAAGAGTTTCCAGGAGATACTAAGCCGCATCCCTCCTGACACCGCCAAAGAGATAATAAGAAGGATAAGAGGAGGCGGGGGGACAATTAAAGACGAAGAGATCCAGTTCAATATGAATAACAGGAGTATAACGCTGAGGCTCAAGATGACCACCCTGTACGATACAGATGGCAATTTCTCCGGAAATGTCGTAGTCTTTGACGACCTGTCGGAACTTATCAAGGCGCAGAGGATTGCTGCCTGGCAGGAGGTGGCAAAGAGGCTCGCTCATGAAATAAAAAATCCGCTTACCCCTATCCAGCTTTGCACAGAGAGGCTCCGGAAAAAACATTATGAAAGGGCGGAGAACTATGATAAAATTTTCGACGACTGCACAGGCACGATAATAAACGAGGTCAATGCCTTAAAGATGATGCTGGATGAGTTCTCGGGTTTCGCAAGAATGCCTGTGGCAAGACCATCCATGAATGATCTGAACCCGGTCATAAAAGAGGTTCTGTTATTATATCGCGGCGCACATAAGGAGATTACATTTACAGAATACCTTTCTGACTCTTTGCCGCAGATTAATATAGACAGGGAACAGATTAAACGGGTGTTTGTAAATCTGTTCAAGAATTCAGTAGAGGCCATTAATGGTAATGGCGAGGTCATAATAAAGACAGAGTATGAAAGCAGGAACAACAACGTAAGGGTTGAAATAGCTGATGATGGCGCCGGAGTACCTCCTGAGGATAAGGAAAGGATTTTTAAACCTTATTTCTCAAGGAAGAAGAGCGGGACAGGTTTAGGATTGGCTATAGTAAACCGAATAATTTCTGATCATAATGGAAGGATTATGGTCAGCGACAATATCCCGAGGGGCGCTAAGTTTATTATTGAATTACCGGTGTAGCTTATGTCCGATCATATTCTCATAGTTGATGATGAAAAAGGAATTTTGGATGCCCTCTCTGCAGTGCTTGATGACGAGGGATACACTGTCTCTACTGCTGAAAACGGGAGTGAGGCATTAAAGAAGATTAAAGATGATACACCGTCTGTAATCTTGCTTGATGTGTGGCTGCCTGACATTGATGGACTCGAGATACTCAGGGAGATCAGAAGCGCTTATCCGGGGGTTGCAGTTATAGTTATGTCCGGACACGGCACAATAGAAACAGCAGTCAGGGCTACTAAATTGGGGGCGTATGATTATATTGAGAAGCCCCTTTCCATGGAAAGGGTGCACCTGATTGTAAAACATGCCATCGAACAACAGCGCCTTGAACTGGAAAATGTTCAACTGAAGGGCAGGATAGAAAAGTGGTATGAGATTATCGGGGAGAGCCCTTCAATGCGCTCTCTGAAAGAACAGATACTGGTAGTGGGAAGATCAAACAGCAGGGTCCTTATAACAGGTGAAAATGGTACAGGCAAGGAGCTGATAGCCAGATCTGTACACCGTGCAAGCCAGCGGGCCGATAAGCCGTTTATTGCCGTCAATTGTGCCGCAATCCCTGAGACCCTTATTGAGAGTGAATTATTCGGTCATGAAAAAGGGGCATTCACCGGCGCTGTTTCAGTCCAGAGGGGGAAGTTCGAGATTGCAGACAGCGGAACCCTGTTTCTGGATGAGATCGGTGACATGAGTTTAAATACACAGGCAAAGGTCCTTCGTGTCTTACAGGAGCAGGAATTTCAGCGCGTCGGAGGGACAAGAAATATCAGGGTGGATGTAAGGCTTATAACAGCCACCAATAAGAATCTGTCAGACGAGATAAAAAAAGGCGCCTTCAGGGAAGACCTTTTTTACAGGATTAATGTTATTATACTTAATGCACCACCCCTGAGGGAGCGAAAAGAAGATATCCCCCTGCTGGCTGAACATTTTCTGAATGAAGTTATAAGGGAACAGGGGTTAAAGGATAAAAGGCTCACGGATCAGTCAATAGAATTAATGAAGGGTTATGACTGGCCCGGCAATGTCAGGGAGCTTAGAAACCTTATGGAAAGGGTGGCAATCATGACAGCCGGAGACCGTATTAATCCAGCCGACCTGTCAATAATAGCAGGGGATCAACAGCAAAATGTATCCACTTTAATCAATGCCGGTTCCGGATCGCTCAAAGATGCACGTGCAGGCTTTGAACGGTACTTCATACTGGAAAAGTTAAGGGAAAATAAGTGGAATATTACAAAGACAGCAGAGGATTTAAAGATTGAGCGGAGCAATCTGCATAGAAAAATTAAATTACTTGGAATAGAAGAACCAGAAGGAGGTTGACATTGTCCGAACTACGTAAAGATCCTATAACCGGAAGATGGGTAATAATATCTTCAGAACGGGGAAGGAGGCCGTCAGATTTTCAGGAGGCGCCCCCTAAGCGAAAAGGGGGCTTCTGTCCCTTTTGTGCAGGTAATGAGAAGGTTACCCCGCCGGAGATACTGGCTTACCGTGAGCCTGGTACAGCTCCAAATACTGCCGGCTGGAGCCTCCGCGTCGTGGCTAATAAATTCCCGGCCCTTAAGATTGAAGGGAATCTTGATAAAACAGGCATCGGTCTCTTTGATAAAATGAACGGGATAGGGGCGCATGAGGTAATCATAGAGACACCGCTCCACGACACGACGATTTCGACCCTTCCGGAGAGGAAGATAGAAGATATTATCTGGGCATACAGGGACAGGGTTGTTGACCTGAAAAAAGACAGCAGATTTCAGTACATCCTCATCTTCAAGAACGAAGGGGAGGCAGCAGGCGCATCCCTTGAGCATTCGCATTCTCAGCTTATCGCACTGCCGGTTATCCCAAGACATGTTTTTGAAGAGATTGAAGGTGCAAGGCTCTATTATAATTACAAGGAGAGATGCATCTATTGTGATATTGTGCGTCAGGAGTCATTCTCAGAAGACAGAAGTGTTACAGAGAATGAACACTTCCTTGCCATTACCCCGTTCGCAGCCAGATTTCCATTTGAGACATGGATCATACCGAAGAATCACAACTCATGCTTTGATGAGGCCCAGCCATGGGAATACAGCAGTCTTGCAAGGATCATGAAGAATGTACTCAGGAGGCTCGACAAGGTATTAAATGTACCGCCCTATAACTATATCATTCATACCTGCCCTTTACGGAGTCAGATGAAGGAGTACTATCACTGGCATCTTGAGATAATGCCGAAACTGGTAAGGGTAGCAGGTTTTGAGTCAGGTTCAGGATTTTACATAAATCCGACATCGCCGGAAGAGGCAGCTAAATTTCTCAGAGAAGCAAAGGTGTAGAGTTAAATGGGGACAGCGCCTATTTATTTTGAAATACAAAATAAATAGGCGCTGTCCCCATTTAACTGTTTCCCGGAATGCAGGTTATGCAATTTAGTCTCAAGTCACCCTTAAGACCGCAGGGAGATCAACCCGGGGCGATTACAGCCCTTAGCAACGGGATCATGCAGGGTCTGAAACATCAGGTCTTGCTCGGTGTAACCGGAAGCGGTAAGACCTTCACCCTTGCAAATGTTATAGAAAATATTCAAAAACCAACCCTCGTGATTGCGCCGAACAAGACGCTGGCAGCGCAGCTCTACCACGAGTTCAAAAGTTTTTTCCCTGAAAATGCCGTTGAATATTTTGTCAGCTATTATGACTATTATCAGCCCGAGGCATACATTCCCCAGACAGACACCTATATCGAAAAGGACTCTTCAATAAACGATGCCATTGACCGGATGAGGCACTCTGCAACCACATCCCTCCTTCAGAGAAATGATGTGATCATCGTTGCATCAGTTTCATGCATCTACGGTCTTGGCTCTCCTGAGGCATACCAGGGGATGCTCCTTTATCTTGAAGAGGGGATGAAAATTGACAGGGAGGACATACTCAGAAAGCTGGTTGAGATCCAGTATGAAAGAAATGACTTTGATCTGCACCGCGGCGCTTTCAGGGTCAGGGGTGATGTAGTAGAGATCTATCCATCATCTTCAGAAGAGTCCTGTATAAGGATTGAATTGTTCGGTGATTATGTAGACTCCATTTCAGAGATTGATCCCCTTAGAGGCATTGTAAAAAAACGTCCTGGCAAGGCTGCTATATACCCGGGTACTCATTATGTAATCCCGCCCAACAGGCTGAAACGGTCGCTGGAATCAATAAGGATGGAACTTGCAGAACGCATACGGTACTTTGAAGATAGAAACAGCCTTATCGAGGCCCAGCGAATTGAGCAGAGGACTAACTTTGACCTTGAGATGATAAAAGAGATCGGCTATTGTCATGGTATCGAGAACTACTCAAGACATCTGAGCGGGCGAAACACAGGGGAGCCGCCGCCGACGCTGCTGGATTATTTCCCTCAGGGCTTCCTTCTTATTATTGATGAGAGCCATGTCACCGTACCGCAGATCAGGGGTATGTACGAAGGTGATCACTCAAGAAAAAAGAGCCTTGTGGAATATGGATTCAGGCTCCCGTCAGCCTTTGATAACAGACCCCTTAAATTCATGGAGTTTGAAAGATGTGTTAATCAGGCCATATATGTCTCAGCAACCCCCGGACCATATGACTTTGAAAAAGCAGGGGGAGAAGTAGTTGAGCAGATTATTCGCCCTACAGGTCTCACAGATCCGGTTATTACGGTCAAATCCGCAAAAGGACAGGTAGATGATCTGCTTGGTGAGATAAGGACACGGTCAGCCCTCGGGGAAAGGGTACTTGTCACGACACTGACTAAGAGGATGGCAGAAGACCTGACTGAATACTATAATGAGCTTGGGATTAAGGTTCAATATCTTCATGCTGATATAGACACCCTCGAAAGGGTTGAGATAATAAGAGACTTAAGGATGGGGAAGTTTGACGTCCTGGTCGGTATAAACTTACTCCGGGAGGGGCTTGATATACCTGAGGTCTCACTTGTTGCAATACTGGATGCTGACAAGGAGGGTTATCTCAGATCTCACACGTCTCTCATACAGACATCAGGCAGGGCGGCAAGGAATATATCCGGAAAGGTCATCATGTATGCAGATACGGTTACAACTTCAATGAAGAAGGCTATAGATGAAACAAACAGGAGGCGCGCCATACAGGAGGAGTACAACAGACAGCATAACATAACTCCTGTCAGCGTAACAAAGGGGATTCAGGAGACACTGTATGAAATATCCGAGGCAGACTATGTTACAATACCTGCGGTTAAAGAAACTGCAGATGAATATATACAGGAAGATAAACTGGCTGGTGTATTGAAGTCCCTGGAAAAGGAGATGAAGGAAGCGGCCAAAAAGCTGGAATTTGAAAGGGCGGCAGAATTAAGGGATAAGATCAGGTCACTGAAAGAAAGATGTGTGGGTATCAGGTGATGTATGAGTATAATACCCTATACATATTTGTAGATATATATGCCCAGTATGGAACCAAGAAGGGTCAGCAGATTTGCACGCAGGCTGAACCCGATAGTAAAAGTTACTATCCTGATGTCAAGGGTAACAGGAGGGGTAATTCCAATATAGAATCCTTCGGTAAAAATATTTCTGACAGGGCCTTCCGGAGAGATCGCCCGCAATATTTCTCCAAGTACATTTCCGAGAAGGGCGCCGACAAGTATGAGGATGACAAGGATCCAGATATTCTTTTTAAAAAGGGCCATGTATCTGGCATATTACAGTAAAAAAAGGACGAGTGCAAGCAGGAGGATAAGATAACAGATGCAAAAGGCAGCAGGTATACTGGTTAAGATTCTAAAGCAATATGGTCTCGAAGGTAAGTTATTAGAGTACACAATTGCTGATAAATGGGAGCAGATTGCAGGCAGCATAATAGCAGCTCATTCCAGGCCTGACGGGATTCGGTACAAAAAGCTCTATATTATGGTCGACAGTAATGCATGGATCCAGGAGCTTAGTTTTTACAAGATGGACCTGGTAACCAGGGTAAATAACTATTTTGACAAACAGATAATTAATGATGTATTTTTCAAGATCGGCCAGTCAGACAGTCTTTAGCCTGCATATATACGGCAGGTGTCTGAAACTTTCCTTATAGTCCAGCCCATAACCGACGACAAACTCATCCGGGATTTCAAACCCCTTGTATGCCACCGGAAGGTCTACTATTCTTAGTGCAGGCCTGTCAAGCAAAACAGCAACCTTCAGGGAAGCGGGATTCCTTGCCTTCAGTATCCTCAGCAGATAGCCAAGGGTAAATCCTGTATCTATGATATCCTCCACCACAACAACATCCCTGGTTGCAATATCTATGTCAAGGTCCTTAATAATCCTTACTGCCCCGGCCTCACCCCTTCCGGCGCCATAGGAAGATATAGACAGGAAGTCAATGGAGATAGGTATGGGAATCGTCCTGATAAGGTCTGCCATAAAAACCACAGCCCCTTTAAGCACACAAATCAGGACAGGATCTCTGCCGCTATAATCCTCAGATATGGCTTTGCCAAGTTCAGCAATCCTTTTCTGCAGGTCATCCTGTGATATAATTATTTCTCCTGTCTCCAGCTCTTTCATAGCTTGACTCCCCCCCTCCAAAGTGGTATTATAGAATTACCCTGAGACATAAGGATGCTTCAATTGTCCCTCTGGATGTCCCCCGGAGGTGATCAAAAGGGACCCAAAGATGGGTAAAGGTTCAGAAAAGTTAGCAGGCTGACGAAAGTCAGAAGTTAGCTTCCGGAACAAACCCTCTTGGACATGAAGATCCTGAAACTCAGGGAATTTTTTTGTCTCCACGCTCATATTTACTGAGCAGCCTTTTATAATCCTTCCCATAAAATAACTTTATATTAACTTCAGGATACAATGTCTTTAATAATTTTACCTTCCTGTTTTTCTTAGTCACAAGGCTCTGCTTCATGGTGGTCAATTCAATGTACAAATTAAGATCAGGAAGATAAAAATCCGGGGTAAAGCTCTCGATTACATTCCCCGCCTCATCCCACTTAATGGGAAAGGTCTTCGGTTCATACTTCCAATCTATATGGTAGAACTTCAGTATCTTTGCAAATTCTTCTTCACTCGGATGAGCAAAGACAACCTCCCTTACACCTTTCAGGGCATCAAGGTTTTCAAACTCATCTGAAAGACCCCTGACAGTACAAGCCTCCTCAAGAAGATTCACCATTCTTCGAATCTCAGGGAGCATGGATACCGGGATCTCTATCCCCTTCTTTGTTGGTGTTATTTCACCGGTCTTTGACTTTAAGTGTACACGGATATCAAAAACCTGAAGGTCTTTCCCTTCAGAAATATCAGCAACTATCTCTTCATTCTTGCTTATACTGAATCTGTAAACAGGATTAACTATATCCCCTCCCACTTTGCACACTATACCATACACAATATTTTGCATCAATACACTCGTATGTTATAATACGTTAGTCGCAGGAGGTAAACATATGGTCTTTAATGTCCCTTCATCACTTAATGAAGAACATGAAGAGCTGCACAATGAGCTCGCACGTATCACTGAGGCCGGAGGCGCTATTGGAGAGGCCGCAAAACAGGTTGCGATGATCATGCATCCCCATTTTGCAAAGGAAGCGGAATATGCAATGCCGCCTCTTGGCTTACTCGAATCACTATCTCAGGGAGACATAAATGAAGAGATGAGAGACATGCTCCTTATTACCGATAAGTTGAAGGAAATGCTGCCCCAGATGCTTTCTGAACATCAGGCCATAGTAGACGCCCTGATAAAACTGGCTAATATATCCATTAAGGAAGACAGGATGGAAATTGCCTTTATCGCAAAAAAACTCATAGCGCATGTAAAGAATGAAGAGGAAGTCTTATATCCTGCCGCAATCCTTGTCGGAGAATACATCAGGCTGAAATTAAGCGTATAAACACCAGGATCCAAATAAATTTGTTCTCACATCTGATGTATGGTATCATGAAATAGAGGCTTAATTCTTGAACCTTGGTATCCGATAAGGGTTAGCACAACCCCTCGGATAACCGAGGTTACATTTAGAAAGAAGGTGATTCGTGATGTTAAAAGAAAAAAGCAAACTCGCAGAGGCGCTGGAGGCATTTGAAAGGGATTACATTATTAACACAATGCAAGCCCTGAACTGGAGCCGTAAGAAGACTGCCAATGAGTTAGGGATACCTCTCAGCACTCTGAAATACAAGATGACAAAGCTGGGGATTTACAGCATAGTTCCTGGCCGCAGAAAAGCTGCCTGACAAATAAAATCTACGTGTAGCTTTATAACTACTGGAAATATTTAGTCTTTCCATTTCCTCTTACCTTCTCCGGCAGAAAGCATTTCGTGCGCCTCGCCTAATAATTCCGGTATGTTGAGCTTTTCAGGGCATCGCGGAAGGCACTCATTGCATCGCGTACAAAAACTGGCCTTTCTGCCCCAAAACCAGTGGTCCGCATTTTCAAACATCCGGTAACGGTACTTGCCGAACTCCTTCATATCAAAGGCTATAGCAATATTCCGGAGCCTTAACACCTCCGGAATATTGATCTGTTCAGGACATGGCAGGCACTTGTGACAAAGGGTGCATAATGTAGCGCCAAGCTTCAGGTATTGCCCATCGAGTCGTTGGACTATCTCCTTTTCAACCGGTGTCAACACCCCTTCATGCTCCACGGCCTTTATATGAGGACCGAATTCATCAGGGTGGGCAGCGCCCACTGTAACAGTAGTAACCTCTGGATGTGAAAGGCAAAAGCGGTGATTGACAGTTATCGGGTGATATGGACGGGTAAGTTTCATTAAATATTCCGGGGCCTTATGAAGTTGTCCCCCTTTGTCCGTCGGTGAAATTATGAGTACACCCATATCCAGCTCACCTGCTCTTTTAACTGCAGGGAGATTCCTCTGATTGAAATAGTAGTAGTGGAGGTTGACAGACTCAAATTCACCGGTCTCCATGGTCTTTAAAATAATCTCAATGGGACCGTGTGATGAAAATCCGACATGTCTGATCAGACCTTCCGACATAGCCTTTCTTACTGCCTCAAGCGCCCCGCCCTTCATAAGGGTATAGTTGAGTTGCTCGTCATTGTTAATGCCGTGAATGTCAAAGTTGTCCAAGTAGTCAACCTGGAGGCGGGTTAATGACTCTTCTATATATTGCCTGTAATTCTGATAATGTTTTGGGGTAATCTTGGTAGTAAGGAGAAACTTTGACCTGTCAAAGCCCTTCAGGGCCCTGCCAAGTATTTCTTCACTGTTGGCATAACCCCTGGCAGTTTCATAATGATTAATACCGAGTTCCATTGCCCGGCGGACTGTGGAAACCGCCTGTTCTTCTGATACATCAGGCAATTGCATTGCCCCGTATGTGAGCAAGGAGAGGCTAAGCCCTGTTTTTCCGAATCTCCGCTGATTGATAAGAGACCTCCCTGAAGGGAAACACCGGAGGGACAATTGTTGTACCGATACCGTTTCTTTTCATGAATTTTAACTTTTTACGTAAACTTTTTGCCATATCAAGATTTTTCCTGCCGGTCGGGTCTTCTTTGATACACGCCGCCGTTTCCTGTCTTTGCAAAACATCCAGCACAGCCTTCAGTGCATTCTGATAATAAATATCCACATCCTCTTTATGCAATACCCATCTGGAGTATGATGATAATTTACCTATCATTTTATGCCACTGCTCCATCCTGTGAATCAACATCACATTGTTGAATATAGTCTTGTTAGTGCTGAATGAAAGCAGGGTATTCTCAAGCACACTTTCCAGCAGGGGGTCATTGTCTTCATGCACATCTTTCATTATCTTCCGTGGAAGGTCCCAGACCACCTTCTCAGCCAATGCGTCAAAACGCATTTCCCAGTAAACATGCCGGAGAAATCTTGTAGAATAAGCTGACACCATCTTTTCAGGGACATAGTAGTTGTGAGCTATGGTATCTGCAGCAAGGTGACTCAGGTATCCGTATGCAAATGCCTTCTGTGACGGGCTTACAGCACTGTTGAGCAGTTTGAATCCAACCCGCCAGTTGTGGCAGTGCTTTAATTCCCTGGTAAATCTCTTACCTACTACGATATCAGCGCTGATACAGCCGTAAAGATAATCATAGGGAAACACCTCAAGCAGCGGTTTTACAGGGGCTATAAGCAATGCAGGATTACTCAATACCTGCCACCCAAGCTGAAGATGAGTCGCCGGTCCCCATGCAAATACTTCATCCGGCCAGAGGAGTAATAATGGAAGGACAAAAAAGATCAGTAGTATAAACAATTATATGCGCCTCTTCATTTTCCGGTACGATGTTTATAGTAACCCGATTTGCCTGTTTTGTAAAGTTTACGCTGAAAAATACCCATTTTAATGTAAATTACCTAAGTAGCGGTTGCTTAGAAATACCTTATCGCCACCCTGCAGATCAACCGGATAAGACTTTTTCATTAGTAACCTGTGATTTCCTCCATAATACTCTGCCACAAGCGTATAAGAACCGGGCGGGACAGCCAGTCTTGCCATCCTTATCTGAGCCGGCAGGGTCTGCCAGCTCCGTTTGTCGGCCTGCTCACTCGCAATCGTGTAAATGTTGGTCCCTAACTTTACGAGAAAATCTGCAAACGGGTCATCTTTTACCTTCTTCCTGACTTCAAGTGATGCCAGATATTTTGCCGCAGCCCTCGCAATCGCCTTTGCAGTGATACGGCCTATCCTGTCCTCAAGGTCTTTAACGGCTATTGCCGCAATGTCCTCTGCAAGAAACATCTCCTGAGATGCAACACTCCCTGCCGAATCAAACAATTTCACTTCAGCATACTCAAGTTCATCAGGTTGTATTACAAACCTGGGCAATGCGATGCGCAGATGGTAAATACCCCCCTTGCTGTCAGGAACAGGTGCGTCAATAAAATAATCAGTCTTGACAGGCGCATGACCGTCAAGGCTTATGAATATTATTTCACCATCCCGCGTCATTTGATCCTGCGTAATCCACGATGTATCAGAGAAAATATTGCTGTAATAGTTGTATTCTTCGTCAAGGTGCAGCGATTCTGTCAACCGCAGTAAATCCCCGGGTAAGGGAGGAGGAACCCCTGTGCCGTAGTCCTGTTCATAAACCCCGTAAGTTTCATATGCCTTCCTGTATGCAATAAAGGCATCGTTGTATTCATCCTTTACCTCGTAGAGTAAACCGCTGAGGTAGCGGGCAAAGGCATCTTCCTTATACACATTCTTCTTTTCATACTTGTCATTTAAGGTGTTAAGTTTGTGATCAACCTTCCGCGCCTCTACAAGGGCATCATCCCACTGATGGAGGTATACATAATTAAGCGCACCAATAACATTGACCATCACCTTTTCAAAATCCTCACCCTCATATGGCAGAAGATTATCATTGGTAAGCATGGCGCCCGCTTCCGAGGTCACACTTTTAGTATACAGGTCTTCCATCCTCAACTCTGCCCTCTCCAAGAAGGCATTGCTCTCTGCATATCTGCCTGCAAGGTGCAGAACCATTGCACGGTCGAGGTAGTACAGCACCGAATTCCTGATGCCGTAAACACCCTTTGATTTTTCCAGGACGCTGTCTGCCTCTGAATACTGCCCCTGATAAAGATAATTGTTAATCCGGGTGTAATGCCGGACGGGCGGGGCACATGAAGAAAGGAACAGCAATAAAAGTAAAATACCCTTCCTCATATAGATCCCCGTCGTATCAAGATTAAAAACCGAAGCGGCGCTTTTCAACCACCTTCTTTATCTTCTTATCACCCAGCCATACCTTGACATTACTCTCTATGTCTATCATCTCAAGATTAATCTGATAATAAACAACCTTAGTCCCTTTTTCTTCATCCTGAATGGTATTTAAAACGCCCTTCAGCATATAATCAGCCCCGATCTCTTTCCCGACCCCTTTGGCAGTCTCTTCCGTCGCATGTATCATCTGTTCAGTCCGCTCCTCCCTGATTTCCTCCCGTTCACCTTTGGAAGCAACAAACTGCACCCGTCCGGAATTTGTCAGCTCCCTCTCAAGGTCTTTTGTAAAGGTCTGGACGCTTATGTGCTCATGACTCCTGTTCACCACTGTACCTACGATGACAGTCGGTTGTTTTTTATTCTTTTCAACAAAGTTGTCAAGCCACGGCCTCGATACGAGGTCTTTAATCATCTCCTCAGCTACAAGGCGTGAGTCTGTGTCATTCCACCTGCCGCTCAGGTCAATAGCCTCCTCAGGCTTAACACGCTCCACTGTGGTGCTGGCACATCCTCCAATTAACACTACAAGCAGAATTGCAACTACAAGATATGTTTTGCTTATCATTACTATTCCCTCCTTACAATCTATCCAGCTTCTGTTTACGCTTTCTTGCTGCCTTTGACAGCTTGTGTGGATTACCTTTCTTCTTTACAGTAACAGAACGGTACTCCTCATCACCTTCATCCTTCCACTCCGCTGATGCCGTCCCGCCCCTGATACGCAGCTTTGGAATAAAATCCTCGGACGGTATGGCCGTATGCCCGTGTGTCTCTGCAAAGGATGCAACCTCTTTATCAGAGGTTATCACAGTATATTCCACATCATCATCCTTTACCATCTTCTTGATAACATCATCCGCCTTCTCCCCAAGCCTTGAGTAGACGATAACAATACCCATCGTCCTCTCATGACTTTCCGTATCCCAACCCCCCTTCTCACCATCAAATACTACTATGACCTCATGATATTTCTGCGCCCTGTACTGACTCAGCGCCTGGAGAAACCTCTCCCTCTGAGCCTCAAGATTTCCTCTCAATCCGTCCATCTTGGCCATCAGGTTATATCCATCTATAAGAACATGTACCATCAGAAAAATATATACATTCGGGATGAGATTGTAAAGAGAGACTTGAGATTTTATGTTGACAAATGCTTTGAATGTTGTTTAAAGTGTTAACTATGAAAAAGAGCTGGATCATAATTGGCGTTATTATTATCGCCGTAGTAATCCTCTTCCGGTTGTTCGTATCACCCTATAACAACATGGTAAAGATGGAGGAAGGTGTCACCTCTCAATGGGCACAGGTAGAGAATGTCTACCAGAGGAGGGCTGACCTCATCCCGAATCTTGTAAACACTGTAAAGGGATATGCAACTTTTGAAAAGGAGACCCTCACACAGGTCATTGAGGCCCGCTCCAAGGCCACGCAGGTTACTGTTAATCCTGAGAATTTAACACCCGAGGCCCTGCAACAGTTTCAGCAGGCACAGGGAGGCCTGAGCTCAGCCTTATCCCGCCTTATGGTGGTAGTCGAGCGGTACCCTGAGCTAAAGGCAAACCAGAATTTTCTCGAATTACAGGCCCAGTTAGAGGGGTCTGAAAACCGCATAGCTGTCGAACGTAACAAGTTTAACGAGACCGTCCAGAGATACAATGCATACATCCGTTCCTTTCCTAACAACATTGTTGCTTCTATATTTAACTTTGAGAAAAAACCTTACTTTGAAGCCGACAAGGGTGCAGAAACAGTGCCTGAGGTAAAATTCTAAGCTGCCTTTAAAGTAGCCGTTGGCTCACAAAGGACTCGGATGGATCGCTTCACAAAAGAA
>Ga0209002_10002219_pt1 | contig 15724 bp, 15 predicted proteins | sample Rifsed16ft2_FD_184010 | JGI IMG/M metagenome (GOLD analysis project Ga0209002, IMG submission 184010) | Soil microbial communities from Rifle, Colorado, USA - sediment 16ft 2 (version 2) | ecosystem: Environmental > Terrestrial > Deep subsurface > Rock core/Sediment | place: Rifle, Colorado...
CGGGGCGCCCGCTCCAGGAGCTGGCGACCTTCGGCACTCCCGTTCTGGCCGATCGGCTGGTGAACCTGGTCCAAGGGAAAGCCGATGATCTCATCATCGGCTATGCCCTGGGAACCGCAGCGCTCGGATACTACACCGTCGGCTACCGGATCCTGAGCTACGTCCTGCAATTGATTTCGGGGACGGTCCAGTCGGTGGCGCTGCCGGTTCTGTCGCGCCTGCGCCCAGACGTCGAGCGGCTGCGCCGCGTGTTCCTCGCGATGCAGAGCTATCTGGCCATTGCCGCGTTCCCGGTTTTCGTCGGGTTGGCGCTCGTGGCCCCGGATCTCGTCCCGCTTCTTTTCGGCCCGCGATGGGCGCCCAGTATCCCCGTGATGCAGGTGCTGGCGCTGGCGGGCGCCGCCAAGATCCTTCCCGTGAGCACCGCAACGCTTCTCGTGGCGTTGGGTCGCCCCGGGCTCCAACTGCGGATCAACTTGCTGACAACGGGTCTGGCCGTCCTCGGTTTCGCGGCGGTTGTGCATCTCGGTGTTGTCGCCGTCGCGTTCGTCCACTTGCTGGTGAACGTGCTGTTGGTTCCACTGCACACCGTCGTGACCCGCCGCACGGCGGGCGTGCCCTATCCCTCTTACGTCAAGGCGTTCCGAGGGCCAGCTTGCGGGATCCTGGTCATGAGCGCCGTCTTGCTTGTCGTGGGCCGACTGGATCTCGGGCAGATGTCATCCGCCGTCGGGATCGGCCTCCAGGTGACCCTGGGCGCGGCGGTTTACCTGGCCACGACCTACGCGCTCGATCGCGCCGCCTTCCAGCGGGCGCGGCAGGCCCTGGCGGAAGGGGTCCTCCCCTGGCAGGGGAGACATGGCGCGGAGGAATCCATTGAGGGATGGTGAGGCGGCGATGGCGGCAGACGGCCGAGCCCGGCCCAGGATCCTCTACCTGCTGGGCGTCACACGCAGCGGATCGACCGTTCTGGACGCGATCCTGGGAAGCCATCCTGGAGTCCTCGCGACGGGAGAGCTCTACCATCTCCTGCGGGATGACCACGGGCGGACACGCGTCTGTGCGTGCGGCCAGCCGGTGACACACTGTCCCTTCTGGAGCGCGGTCTTGGCGGATTGGAGGCGCCACGAGCCGCACTTCGATGCTGGGACGTACTTGCGAGCCCAAAATGACTTCGAGCGCTTCCGAAGGGTCCCGCAAGTGCTCCGGCAAGGTCAGCGGCCCTCACCGGCGTTTCGCCAATACGGCGAATGGACGGAAAGTCTTCTGCAGGCGGTTGGCGGTCAGCGAGGGGACAAGTTCATCGCCGACTCTTCGAAGCATCCCCCGCGGGCCCTGGCCCTCCTGGCCACCCGGCGCTTCGACATCGTCCTTGTCCATATCGTCCGGGACCCACGCGCGGTGGCGTGGTCGAAGGTCAAGTACCTTCGTTCTCCGTGGGGACCCCGTCGCCTCAACAAGCCGTTCCCTTTGGCGGTCCGCTCGGCGATGAATTGGGTGGAGGTCAATCTGTTTGCGGAAAGGATGGGCCGCTCGACGGGCGCCCCTTATCTCCGTCTGCGCTACGAGGATCTTGCGGATGATCCAGCTGTCGAGCTCCGGCGCCTTGGCCGGTTCGTCGGGCTGGACCTGGAGGAGACCGGCCGCGGCATCGCCGAGGGCCAGCCCTTGACGTACGGCCATCTTGTCGCCGGGAACCGAGCGCGCTTCCAGACCGGACGGTCTCTCGCCAAGGACCTCGATTGGCGCGTCAACTCCCCGACCTGGTTGCGCACCGTCGTCTGGGGAATCGCCGGAACCGTCGGACGGCGCTACGGGTACCTCCGGTGACCCCCGAGGCCCAGGCCCCGCAAGGCGCGGAGCGACCCCCGCGGCTGATCTACTTGTTGGGCGCGGCCCGCAGCGGCTCCACCATTATTGGCGCCTGCCTCGGCCGTCACCCGGGGATTCTGGCCGTTGGCGAGCTGGCTTTCATGCTTGCGCCCGATCGGGGAGACCCACGGGTTTGCTCCTGTGGCAAACTCGTTCCGGACTGTCCGCTGTGGGGTCGCGTCTTGGCAGCCTGGGGGAGCGACGCGGGCAGCCTGAGACCGGATCGATACCGCCGTGCCCAGAGAAATTTCGAACATGTGCGAAACCTCCCTAGGCTCTTGAGAGAGATCCTTCGCCCTTCGCGCGAATTCGGCATCTACGCCGAGGATTCCCGACGCCTCGTCGCCGTCTTGGGATCCGTGTCCGGCACGCGGATTCTGGTGGACTCCTCCAAGCACCCGGTGCGAGCTCTGGCTTTGCGGCTGGCCGGTGTGACGGATCTGACCCTGATCCACATCGTCCGGGACCCTCGCGCCGTCGTCTGGTCGACGATCAAGATCCGGCGCGAATACCCCGTGGGACCGCGGCTGCTCCGCTCCGATTTCGCCGTCGCCCTGCGCGCGTGCCTGGACTGGATCTTCTTGAACCTTCTGTCTCATGCCGTGGCGCGAAGGATCGGCGGGCCCACCCTGCGTCTGCGCTACGAGGATTTCGTTCAGGACCCGGCCCGGGAGTTAGTACGCCTGGAGCCTCTGCTCGGTGTGGAGCTGGAGTCGGTGGCGGCCGGCCTCGCCAACGACGCGCCCATTGGTTATGGGCACATCGTGGCGGGCAACCGGGCTCGACGGAGAGGTCCGCGCCCTCTCGTGCTGGACACCGATTGGCATGCGCGCGCGCCGCTGTGGTCCCGCCGCTTGGCGTGGCTCGCGTGCGGCCCCCTGGCCCGGCGTTACGCCTACCGATGACCGGGTCGGTGCTGGCCCGGATGGCGGTCGTCGCCAACACGGACTGGTTCCTCTTCAATTTCCTGTCCGAGTTTCTGACGGTTCACCTTCGCCACGGGGTCGCGGCACGCGTCATCTCCCCGCGCGGCCCCTACGTAGAGCAGCTGATTCGCCTCGGCGTCTCCTGGGCCGAGGTCCCGATGGAGCGTGGGCGCGGCTCGTTGTGGAATTCGGTCGCTTCGATCCGATCGCTGGCGCGCACCCTGCGCCAGTTCCATCCCGACGTGGTTCATCTCATTACGGCGAAGCCGGTGATCCTGGGGAACTGGGCGGTCGACGGAGACGTCAGCGCCGTCAACGTTCTGCCAGGGCTGGGGAGGTCCTTTGCCTCCTCCGGCCTGACGTCCAGCCTGGACCGTTTGGCGATCCGCTGGGGTGTCCGCCGGGCGTTGGACCGGCCGCGCAGTCGCGCCGTCTTCCACCAGGCCTCCGACCGCGAAAGGATCCTGGGCTCGTCTTCGCGGCTCGCGGCTCGGACGTCGCTGATACCCGGATGGGGGGTCAACCTCGATCGGTTCGCGGGTCCGCGCCTGCCGCAACACCCTCCCCTGGTCGTCATGATTTCGCGCATGCTCTGGACGAAGGGGGTGGGCAACTTCGTCAAGGCCGCCGGGCAATGCCAACGATCGATCGATGCCCGGTTCGTCCTCGTCGGCGACCCGGATCCTGGTAACCCCGACGCGGTCCCCGTAAGCACCCTGCAGGAGTGGGAGTCACGGGGTCTTGTGGAGAGGTGGGGGCACCGCGCCGATGTGCCGGCGATCCTGGCGCGGGCTTCGATCTGTGTTCTACCCAGCAAGTACGGGGAAGGCGTCCCCCAATCCCTGGTCGAGGCGGCGGCGGCCGGGGTGCCGATCATCGCCAGCGACATTCCTGGATGCCGGGAGGTGGTCGACCACGGGCGGAACGGCCTTCTGATCACTCCTGGAGATGTGAACGGGCTGACGGAAGCCGTGCTTGGGCTTCTCCGATCGCCGGCCGAGCTGGAGGAGATGGGAAAGGCCGGACCCGATGTGGCGCGAGAAAGGTTCTCGACCGAGGTCATTTTCGAGGCCTACCGCCGGCTGTATGAGGCGATGGGCCTGCAGCTTGGAGGGGGCTGACCCGCAGCGGGACCCTAAGACTCCTCGACCCTCCGGATGCCACCCGTCTCCCTGGGAGAATGCCCTTCCGCCCGGCCCGCCAGAGAGCCGCATCGCCTAGGGAGCGCAACGCATCGCTCGCGGTCGATCCATCGGCGTCGATCGCGCGGGGAAGCCCGGTCGGGGGCCATGGTAAGCTCGCCTTCAAGGACCTCGCCGGCCCGTTGTGCGCCAGGAGAAACCTGCCGTGGGTGATCGAAGAGTGGCCTTCGTCCTCGCCAGTACCGCCGCCAGCGGGACCGAACGCCGCATGGCCTTCGTCTTCAAGGAGATGAGCCGCCTATTCCCTGGCGAGTACGTTCTGGTGCTCAGCGCCGACGTCTCCCGCGCCTTGCAGGAAGCCGGGTTTGACCTTGCCGGGAGGCCTGACGTCAGGGTGTTTTCCCCCCGATCGGCCCTCGACCGGAAGCGAGGCGCCTCCGACGGGTTGCTTCGCAACCTCGGGCGGGTGGTGACCCTGCTGCGCTACCGAGGCGAACTGAAAGACGTGATTCAGGAAGAATCGATTGATCTCGTGCAGAGCTACCTGGAGATGGTGCCTGTGCTCGGATGGTTCCCAATCCCTAAGACCCGCATGATTGCCTCGCTCGTCTCCCACCATCCGAAGTACTACCGGCCGCTCAGCATCCACTGTCGGGCTTTGCTGGGCGCGTTGCGCTCGTATGTGGCGGTCGACGCGTTGTACAGCTTCATCGCCGACCGGCTGACGGCCCTCGGCGTCCCGGAGACCAAGATCTCCTGCCCAGCGCGCAACTGTGTCGACTCAGTGACGTTCCACCCGCTCCCGAAGGAACGCCTCGTCACCTTCACCGGCCGCGCGTTCGGCTTCAAGAACCCGGTTCTCATGTTGGACGTCATCGAGGATGTCGGCGATCGACATCGAGACGTCCGATTCTTCATCCTCGGCGAAGGGCCGCTCCTCGGCACGCTGCAGACGCGGGCCAAGAAGAGCCGTTTGGCGGACCGGATTCATGTGGGATACTTTCCGGATCCATCGACGGTCGTCAATCGAAGCGCCGTGCACGTCTGCCTGGAGGAGTACGACAACACGACCAACCAGTCCATGCTGGAGGGGATGGCGGCCGGGTGCGCGGTCGTGGCGACCGATGTCGGGTTGACTTCGACCGTTGTGCGAGATGGGAACGGGGCGCTTGTGCCGATTGCCGGCCCCGCGATCGCACAGGCCGTCGCCGGCCTGCTGGACCGCCCCGATCTCGCCGCCGAGATGGGCCAGGCCGCCAGAGAGACTTGCCTGAGGGAGCACGGGGTGGAAGAGTACATCACCTATTTGAGGGTGATTCAGAGCCTTGCCCCGGAACGGGCATCGGACCGCATCCACCAGGCGGCGGTTTGACTGAGGTGCGAAGCCGAGTCTGCAGAGTCGATAATCCCGACCTTCCTGGTGGGGGACCCGCATCCTGGGAACCCCGCCGCCGTCCCGACGCAGCAGCTTGAGGCCTGGCCTTGAATTGGACGTGGAGGGAGCGCTCGGTGCTCGGCCTCGGCCTATTGTTGCGGCTGGGCCTTCCTCTGGCTGCGTGGCTGATCTCGAGGGACCCATCCATCTTCTACTCAAGGGATTCCGCCTCCTACATTGGCCTGGCGCAGGCCCTGATTCACGGAGAAGGTTTCACCGTGGGGGGTGTTCCCGAGCTCGTTCGAACGCCGGGCTACCCTTTGTTCCTTCTTCCGGGGATGATGGCGGGCGCCGTCGAACCCCTGACGATCACCCTGCAGGCTGTTGTCGGTACGATCACGCTGGGTCTTGTCATGGCTGTGGCCACAGGCCTGTCCTCCTCCCCGAAGGTCTCGGTCTTGGCGGGGCTTGCTTACGCAATAGAGCCGCTGGCCCTCCTGTACACCGGGAGAATCCTGAGTGAAAGCCTGTTCGCGCTGTGCCTCATGCTGGCTGCGCTGCTTCTCCAGCGATCCCTTCGCAGCAACTCTTGGGTCGGGTTGGCCGGAGCGGCCTTGGCGCTCAGTATCGCCGCCTATGTGCGCCCGATTGGCTACTTCCTTCCGGCGGTCACGGCGCTGACGTGGTTGGCCGTCGCCATACTCAGGAAGTCGGCGACCCGCTGGGTCGTTGCGCGGATCGTGTTTTTCCTCGCCATCTCGATGACCGCCATGGGCGTCTGGCAATCCCGCAACTCCCTTACCGCCGGTTACGCTCGGTTCTCCGCCATCACGGACGTCACGCTCTACGAGTACCATGCCGCGGCCGTGATCGCCGCCGAAGTGGGTTTACCGTACTATGAGGTGCGACAGCAGATGTTGCGGGAGGCCGAGGCCTTACGGGGCCCGGACCTCTCTGAAGGAGAGTACTACCGCCGGCTTGGGGAAATCGGCGAGCAAATCATCGCCGCCCGGCCATGGGTGTTCCTCGATGCCTACCTCAAGGGCGTGATCCGGGTCGCGCTGGACCCCGGTGGCGTCGAGTACTTGAAATTCTTCGGGCCTTATCCGGAGTCGGGGGGACTTCTGGGGTTGATCGTCGACAAGGGAGTTCTCGGCGCGGTCCTCCAACTCGCTCGGGAGCGGCCGGAAGCGCTGCTCGTGACAGCGCTGTTCGGCGTCATCCTGGCCCTCTATTGGGTCCTAGGCGCCGCGGGAGCGGTGACCGTGCTACGGGAGCGGCCCTTGCGGGTGGAGGGCGTTCTCATGCTGGTATGGCCTGCCTACTTTCTCCTGATCTCCGGAGGCCCGGCCGCATTGGATCGGTTCCGCCACCCGATGATGCCCTTTCTCGCTGTGTTGGCCGGGGTGGGGGCGGCCGGGAGAATCCCGGCTTGGCCTAGACTGTGTACTTGGCTCGGCGAGAAAGTCGGCGGCTATCAGGATGGAAAAGGGAGAGGGATCGCTCGTTCGGGCGCGGATGGACAAATGGGAGCCCGAGCCGCGGCTCTTCCCGAAGGCCCCGGCCGGGGCCGTGCTGCAATCGGCAGCCCTATACTAACCAACACAGATGGGTTTGCTGTGGATCGGACGCGGGCCGCACCGTGACCCGTGCTGGGACGCAGGCACTGGTGGCGCCCAGGAAGGACAAGGCGATGATTGGCGCATCGGTTCATCGCCGTGTGGCGGGAATCGCATCTGCCGCATTATCATCATGGAGACCCACCGTCGTGGGGACTCACATTGCGCCGGGTGTGCGGCTGACCAAGGAAGATGAGGCGAAGCGGACTTCGTGAATCTCCCGCAAAAGAAGGCCCTCGTCACCGGCGCGGCCGGGTTCGTCGGATCCCACCTGGTCGAGAGACTCTTGGGAGCTGGCGCAAGCGTGCGGGCCTTCATTCGCTACACCTCGGTCCATCGGCCAAGCCATCTCGAGGCCATACCGCGGCAATTGAGGGACGGTTTGGAGATCATGGCCGGAGATCTGCGCGATCTTGCCGCCGTCCGCCAGGCCGTTGAGGGCTGTGAAGTTGTCTTCCACCTTGGGGCGTTGGTCGGCATCCCTTATTCCTATCTGCACCCGCTTGAAGTGGTCGAGACGAACACCCTGGGAACACTGCACGTTCTGCTGGCCGCCCGGGATTATCAGGTGGAACGGGTGGTCCACACCTCGACGAGTGAGGTCTACGGTACGGCGGAGCGGGTTCCGATCTCGGAGGATCATTCCCTGAGGGGACAATCTCCGTATTCAGCGAGCAAGATCGGCGCCGAGAAGATGGCGGAGAGCTTCCACGCTGCCTACGGGCTTCCGGTCGTCATCCTCCGGCCGTTCAACGCCTACGGGCCGAGGCAGTCGGCGCGGGCCGTGATCCCGACAATCGTCAGCCAGGCGTTGACCGCCTCGACGGTACGCCTGGGCAACCTGGAGGCGACGAGGGATTTCACTTTTGTCGAGGACACGGTCTCAGCCTTCGTGCGGGCGGGCGAGGCGCAAGAGGCCGTCGGTCGCATCATCAACGTCGGATCTGAGTCTGAGATTTCGATCAGGGACCTGGCCAACAAGATTCTCTCCCTTGCAGGCCGGGCGGCGGTTCTCGAGGTCGAGCAAGTTCGAGAGCGGCCGACCAAGAGCGAGGTGCGCCGCCTGCTGTCGGACAGCAGCTTGGCTCACAGTCTCCTCGGATGGCGTCCGCAGTGGACTTTGGACACAGGGTTGCAGGCCACCATTGAGTGGATTGCTTCGCACCCAGAGGCCTACGATGCCGGCCGCTACGAGATCTAGATGAAAGCCGTGATCCTGGCCGGGGGAAAGGGGACGCGGCTGCTCCCGTACACGACCGTCTTTCCAAAGCCTCTCGTTCCCCTGGGGGACCGTCCGATTCTGGACATCCTTCTCCGACAGCTCCACCACTATGGCTTTGACCGGATCGTCCTTTCCGTGGGGCATCTGGCTGAGCTGATCCAGGCTTATTGCGATCGAATGGTCACCGACAAAGACATGGCGGGGCTGGAGATCTCCTACGCGCGAGAGGAGCGCCCTTTGGGGACGGCCGGAGCCCTGTCTTTGATCCCGGACATGGCGGGGACCTTCCTGGTGGTGAATGGAGATGTCCTTACGACCTTGGATTTCCGTCAACTGGTGCGCTACCACCAAGAGGCGGAGGCCTGCCTGACGATTGCCTTGCAGCCGCGAGAGGCCCGTCTGCCTCTGGGCGCGGTCGAACTGGATGGCGATAGGAACGTGCAACGCTACCGTGAGAAGCCGGCGACGGCCTACCTGGCCAGCATGGGGGTATACGTCTACGATGCCGCCGCGCTGCGGCACCTGGAAGTCGGCGTCCCGTGTGATTTCCCGGACCTGGTCCAGCGGCTCGTTGCGGCCGGCGAGCCCGTCAAAGGCTTTGTGACCGACTCCTTCTGGCTCGACATCGGGAATCCGGAGGACTACCAGCGGGCTCAGGAAGAATTCTCGAACCGGAGATCGGAGCTCCTTCCCCATCCGATCGACCCATGAGCGCGCCGACCAGTCGATCCCCAAGCACGTCCCGGACCGCGGCTCGGACAGGACGAATCATGGATGACGGGTATGTCGTGACGCCAGCTGGCAAGGGAATCCACTTGAACCTTGCCGAACTCTGGCGCTACCGACGAGTCATGTACTTCCTGGCCTGGCGCGACGTCAAGGTGAAGTACAAGCAGACGTTTGTCGGGGTAGGCTGGAGTCTGCTCAATCCCCTCCTGACGATTCTGCTCTTCTCCGTTGTCTTCGGGCTGATCGTGAAGGTTCCCTCCGGTGACATCCCGTACCCGGTTTTCGTCTACGCAGGCTTCCTCCCCTGGAACGCCTTGGCGCGCGTGGTTGCGATGAGCGGGACAAGCCTGGTGACCAGCGCTAGCCTGCTGACGAAGGTGTACTTCCCTCGGATGGCGATTCCACTGGCGTCGATGGTCATGCCGACCCTCGACACCCTGATTTCGTTTCCGCTGCTCATTCTCATGATGCTCTTCTTTGGCATCACGCCGGGCTGGCAGGTGATTTCGCTTCCCCTGTTCCTGATTCTGGGTTTAGCGGCGGCTGTTGGGGCGAGCCTGTGGATTTCCTCCCTCTACGTCCGTTTCCGGGACGTGGGGCAGCTCATCCCGTTCCTTCTTCAACTCTGGATGTATGCTTCCCCCGTCGTCTACTCGACGAGCTTGGTCCCGGCGGATTGGCGGTGGCTCTACGCGCTGAACCCGATGGTCCCTGTGCTGGAGGGGTTCCGCTGGGGCCTTTTTGGGACGCCTCTGCCGCTGACAGGTCCCCAGATGCTGGAAGGGGTCATCACCGCTGCGTTGCTGTTGTTCACCGGTTTGGTGTACTTCCGGCGCGCCGAAGACGCCTTCGCGGACGTTGTCTGATGGGACAAGCGATGATCGAGGTCTCTGATCTCGGCAAGCGCTACTCCCTGGAAGCTTTGCGCAGCCGGACCGATACGTTGCGGGATCATCTGGGATCGAGGTTGCGCGCCGGAAGACCCTCCGATGGGGGAGACACGATCTGGGCTCTGCGTCACGTCTCCTTCGAGGTGTTCCCGGGTGAGGTCCTCGGTGTCATCGGTCCCAATGGGGCGGGGAAGAGCACGCTGCTCAAGATCCTGGCGCGGGTTACCCGTCCAACGGAGGGGTCCGCCCACGTGCGCGGAAGGGCGGCGGCCTTGCTGGAGATCGGCACGGGATTCAACCCCGAACTCTCCGGACGCGAGAACATCCTGTTGAGCGGCGCGATCCTCGGGATGTCTCGGGCGGAGATCGAACGCAAATTCGATGCCATCGTCGACTTCGCCGAGATCGGACCTTTCCTGGAGACGCCCGTCAAGCGCTACTCGAGCGGCATGTACGTCCGGCTGGCCTTCTCGGTGATGGCCCATATGGAATGCAACGTTCTCCTGGTGGACGAGGCCTTGGCCGTCGGGGATGCCGAATTCCAGCGGAAATGTCTCGCCGTGATGGCAGGAGCCTCCCGCGAAGGCCGGACCCTGCTCGTGGTGAGCCATGATCTCTCCGTTGTGCAGACTCTGTGCACCCGGGCGCTCCTGCTGGATCGAGGGGATATCGTCGTCGACGGACCGGTCCATGACGCCCTGGAACGATATGCTTCGAGCATGGGCGGCGGGGCCGCCGAGACACTCGTCTTCGCAGACGCGCCGGCGTTGCCAGCCCAGTTGACCGCGCTGCGATGGCTTGAGCGTTCGCCCGGAAGTGTTGCCTGCGACTATGTGATTCGTGAAGGCGGCCAGGAGAGCGTCCTCGGTCTCGAAGTCCGCAATGCGGCCGAGGTCGTCGTTCTCTACACCGATGACTCGGAGGTCGCCGACCGTCGTAAACGCCTCGCCGGGAGACATCGCGTCATCGCGCATCTCCCGGTGGACCTCCTGGCACCCGGCGAATACCTGGTGAGCGCCAGACTTGGGACGCCAGGGGCTCTGGACGCCCACGAGCCGTCCGAGCGACTGGTCTTCCGCAGGAGGGATCCGGGGTCTGGCTCACGGCGTTTCGGCCCCGGTGGGCCAGGTGTGCTGTCGTCCCCTGCATCGTGGGAATACCGGGAAGGATGAGCGGCGACAAATCTGCCTTCGTCGCGAGGCTGACACCTGGGTCGGACGGAGGCCTCGGCCAGGAGTTCGCCCGCACCCTCGCACAATCGCCGCCGGCCGACCCGCCGGTTCCTGACTCCGATTGGACGTCCAGCGATCAGACGAAATCCAGATGATCTACTTGAATGCCGAAGTAGTCAGCGGGCTGGGCGAGGACACTTTCTGGACGTGGTTCCAGAGAGAGTTCCCCTCCTCCAGGCTGGGCTTGCCGAGGAAGTTGGGATCTGAAGATATCGTCCTTCAATACTCGACTTTGGGGTTTGCCAACCGCTCGGGCAAGAGTCTCGCCCTCCTGTGGGAACTCCTCCCGCAGATGAGAGATGTCCTTCAGTCTGACAGTTGGGACAGTCGGTTGAAGTTGATCCATGAGTGTGCGAGATTTAGTACATGGAGGACCACTCCGACCCCACTGACCAGTCCGCATTACGACCGGTTTGGGTCGGTGGATGTGCTACCCATTGGCGTAGACACGGATCTATTCAAACCCCTGGCGGAAAAGCGTTCGTTGCGAGAGAAGTTCAGCATCCCCGTGGACAGGAAAGTCGGCATCTGGGTGGGGACAACCCATCCAATGAAGGGCTTCGGCCGCGTCGTGGAGGCCGCGCAACGTGACCCGCACGTCCACTGGATCGTCGTGTGGAAGTGGGAGGCCGAGGCGGGCCACCTCCATGGCGGCAGCAACTTCACAAAGGTTCCTCAGGTAATGCTTCGTGAGCTGTTCAACTGCGCCGATTTCTTTCTATCGAGCAGCCTCCTCCCGTCTTTCTTCATGGCGGAGTGGGAGGCGATGGCGTGCAACCTGCCGATCCATTTCTCGGACGAAACGCTCGTCAAGGATTTCGTCCCTTCCCCGAATCCAAGGGATGACGTTCTACGTTGGCATTGGGATCGGAAGACGGCCCGGGGATTGTGGGCGGACTATCTGCAGGGCAAGGGAGTCGCCTGGTGAGGATCTCGATCTTGTCCCTCATCTACAAGTCTCCCCGTCTGGCGGATTGGATACACGATTCGGTCACTGAGTTCACTCCGATGATTGCCCGCCGTGAGGCGCAGTTCACGTTTGTCGCCAACGATCCGACCGAGGAGTGCCTGCATCATCTCCAATCCCGGGGTTACAAACACATCGTCGTCCGGAATCCTCATCGGAGTGATGAGGAGCTCTTCCGCCTGGGCTTCGGCGCCCCAGAATACATGCACCGAGTGTATCGGGCCTACAACGAAGGCATGCGGCAGGCCGAGAGCAATATCGTCGTCCTCGTCAACAGTGACAATTACTTCTCGCCGGACTGGCTCGAGAACCTTGAGAAGTACTTGTCGCAGCGGGTTGTCGTGACGTCCAGGCTGGTCGAGCCCGGCCATCCCAGACACGGTGTCTTCCCCGATGCCATTGCCGCGGCATTCGGCGGGACCGTCGACACCTTTGACCGTAAGGGATTCCTCGATTTCGCCGAGAAAACCAAAGAGACAGGCCTGATGGTCGGCGGGGCTTACATGCCGTGCATGATCTTCCGGTCGGTGGCCCTGGACGCGGGGCTGTACCCTGAAGGCAACTTGGCCGGCCGGTCGTTCGACCAAGTTCGCCGGTACGGAGACGAGGCTTTCTACGATCGCCTCCGTCGAGCGGGCGTTCGCCACCTGACCGCCCTGGACTCAGTCGTCTACCACCTCAAGGAGGGGGAGAAGGACGACGGACCCCTGTCCGCAGAGCGGCGCAAGGCGCCGGGCTTCCCTCCGCCGGTAGCCCGACCTGCGCCGGCACGGCGGCTGGAAGTGGTCAACCGGACGGTTGATGGGACGGCCACATTGGGCGTCCGGACGTGGAGGCTCTACCTCGGAGAGGCAGGAAGGAGAATCCGACGCATACCGCGTTCACCGGTTGAGATCGCCAGAGCGATCTTGCCTTCATGGGCTTTCAATGGTCTGCGCGGGGTCTGGCGTGCTATGCGAGGGAAGCGCGTCCGCGATGGATGAGCAGCCAAGGGATGCCAACCCCTCGGGAGAGTCGGCGGCCGAGCCGGAGACGGGGGTTCGGTTACGCCACGTCCCGCTTGCGATCCTATCGGCATCCATCCCTCCGGATCGCTCTGGCCAGGCGGTCGTCCTGCTCCGCCTCTTGAAGTCATGGGACGCAACGGACTATTGCCTGCTGACCTCTCGAAGGCACGAGGCCTGGGAGTCAGCATCCCCGGATTCGGGGTGGCTGTCCGGCGAGTACATCTTCCTTCCCGGATTCCAGTCTAGGGCCGGCCCTGCCCCTTCGTCCTTTGGAGGCCGAGCCGTCTCCAAGCTCAGGTCGGCGATCGCCCTCGGGCTGTACCTTGCGGGCCGCACCTTCAGACTTGTGGACGCTCTCCGAAGGAGGAAGGTCCGATTGCTGCTTGCGTGCTCCGGCGATCCGTGGGATCTTCCTGCCGCGGCCCTGGCCTCAACGATCCTACGAATCCATTTCGGCGTCTACCTCTTCGATTGGTATGCCTATCAGTGGACAGGGCGGACACTCCGCTGGATTGCACAGAGACTCGAGCCCATGATTCTCCGGAAGGCAGTGACAGTCGTCACCCATAGCCTTCCCCTCCAGGAGGAAGTGGCACGCCGGTATCGGATTCGGGCTATCCACATACCCAACCCGGCAGATGAATCTGCGCTCTCGTGCCCGAGGCCGGCGCAGTGGCCGTCCTCTGCGGATCGCGCGACAGTCCTTTTCGCCGGAGCCATCTATGCTGCCAACGACGACGCGATTCAGAATCTCATCCTGGCGATGAAGGAGCTTTCCCACGTCCCCCTCCGGTTTCTCGTGTTCTCGAGTCAAAAACCGGAGTGGCTTGTGACCGCAGCGGAGGAAGGCCACCTCTCCCTGGAGGGAGGCGTTGGCGCAACAAGTGTCGAACGCGTTCTTCAGCAGGCCGACATTCTCTTCTTGCCCCTCACGTTCAGAAGTTCCCTTAGGGAGATTGTCAACACCTCTGTGCCGGCGAAGATGTCGGACTACCTTGCCATGGGGAGGCCGATTCTTGTGCACGCTCCGAAAGCGGCCTTCGTTTCCCAGTACTTCCGGGCTCACGATTGTGGCCTGGTGGTGAGCGACAATGACCCCTCGATGCTTGCTGCCGCCATCGTCCACCTTTTGGCGACGCCGGATTTCGGGATGACTTTGGGCGAGAAAGCCCGGGCATGGGCCCACGTCGATTTCGACCCAGAGAAGAGTCGCGACATCTTCCGGGCGACATTGTGTCCTCTTCTTACGTAGACTTGGCGCGGATGGACGATGGGGCGGCCTCAGGAAGAAGAGGGACGGGAACCTCGTGAAGAAGAAAGTTCTCCTCGTCGGGTTTGGGAACAGCATTCACGTTGCGCGATGGGTGAAACAGATCGCCTCGCAAGATGATTGGGAGCTCCATCTCTTCCCCGTGAACTTCGATGCTCAGATCCATGAGGAGTTGAAGCGGCTGCCCATTCGTGTCCACGCCCTCTGGCCAGGAAGAGTCATGCTGGGATTCCTGCGCCACTGGCCTTTCCAGAGAGGCGGAAAATGGGCGAAGCGAGTCTCCAGCACAGACAGCCCAAGGTTCTTGGGATGGATGCTTGCCAGGCTGATCCGGCGGCTTCGGCCTGATCTGCTCCATACGCTGGAATTCCAGCACTCGGCCTACCTGGCGCTCACGGCGAGGGAGTACCTTCGAGGACGATGGCCACCGTGGGCGGTCAGTAACTGGGGCAGTGACATCTATCTCTATGGCCGACTACCGGACCACCAGCCCCGAATCCGTCAGATCCTGGAAGGATGCAACTTCTACCTGTGCGAATGCCACCGGGACCTGGGCCTGGCCCGGCAGATGGGGCTCCGGGGGGAACCGATGGAGGTGCTCCCGGTTGGAGGGGGATTTGACCTCGGGCGGGCATCAGAGCTTCAGGAACCGGGGAGAACATCGCAACGCCGGCGGGTGCTCGTCAAGGGGTATCAATCCTGGGCGGGCCGTTCCCTCGTGGCGTTGCGAGCTCTTGCCCTTTGTGCCGATCAGCTTCAGGGCTACCAGGTCGGGGTTTCCCTGGCCAGCCCCGAGGCCGAGCTCGCCGTGCAGGTTCTTGCCCAGTCATCCGGCATAGCTATCGCCACTCTGCCTTACGTCTCCTATGAGGAGACCCTCAGGCGGTTCGGCTCGGCCCGGCTCTACCTCGGGCTGAGCATTTCCGACGCCATCAGCCAGTCTCTCCTCGAAGCGATGGTGATGGGGGCCTTCCCGATCCAATCCAACACGTCGTGCGCTGAGGAGTGGGTCCAGGACGGATCGACGGCGCTGCTCGTGCCGCCGGAGGATCCTGAGGTTGTGGCGGAATCTGTGCGGAACGCCCTCAAGGATGATAGGCTCGTGGATCAGGGCGCACAAGCGAACTTCGCTGTGGCGAAAGAGAGACTCGAACAGGCTCGCATCCGGTCGGGGGTCGTCGCCATGTATCGCCATATGTTGGGAGAGCAAGAATGACAGCCTCGATCGTCCGGGGCGCCGGAGTGCAGGCTGACTGCGGTCAGGCACCTCACATTCCGGTGGCCTATCTGATCGCTTGCACGGAGCGAGAATGCGCGTCCTGATCCTAGGCGGCACCGGTATGCTCGGGCATCGGCTGTGGATGGACCTGTCGCCAGCCCACGAGGTCCACGTGGCGATTCGAGGGCAGGCGGGGCAGGTCCCCGCCCGGGACGAACTGCCGCGCCACCGGCTGCATGCGGGGGTGGACGCCG
>Ga0209002_10002222_pt1 | contig 15720 bp, 16 predicted proteins | sample Rifsed16ft2_FD_184010 | JGI IMG/M metagenome (GOLD analysis project Ga0209002, IMG submission 184010) | Soil microbial communities from Rifle, Colorado, USA - sediment 16ft 2 (version 2) | ecosystem: Environmental > Terrestrial > Deep subsurface > Rock core/Sediment | place: Rifle, Colorado...
TCCGAGGGGAACGAGAGCTCATCCACGCGGACGCGCAGCACGAGGGCGCGCATCTCCTCGAGCCGAGCGAGCGCCGCGGCATCGATCTCGAGTGCGAGCAGTGGTGCCGTCGCATAGCGACGCGCGAGGCGGGCGCCGGTGCCGGCCAGGCGGCGCAGCACCTCGTCCTGGGTGTTCCCGAGGGCGGAAGGATCGTCGCGGGGCACGCGCAGCTCCACGAGGACGCGGAGCGTGCCTGCGCGGGCCACGGCGCGCACGTCGGGGTCGATCCTCGGCCGAGCATCCGTCCCGCTCGCCGCGCTGCACCCACCGGCCAGCGCGATCACGATGGCGATCGTCGGCGTCCACCTCACCCGAGTTTCCGCGGTGCTCCTCAGCACGAGGCGGAGCCACTCCCCGCGGCGTCGCCCAGGGCTACGCCGAGCTCCCGCGCGCTCTGCGCCGCGCGCGCCGCATACTTCGGGGCCGGCAGGGCTCCGAAGAGTGAGTGGGCCTCCGCAAGGTGGGACGTTGCGGCCTGGCGATTCCCCCGGGCGTGGGCGAGGGAGGCCAGGAAGAGGTGGGTGCGTCCCATCTCGAATCGCGCGCCGATCGAGCCGAAGGTCCTGAGAGCCTCGGTGAAACGCTCCTCCGCCTCCGCAGGCGCGCCCTGGGCCTGGGCGACCCGGCCGAGGACCTGGTGGGACCAGCCGATGCCCCACAGGTAGCCGACACTCGTGGAGACGTCCAGTGCTTGGCGTGCGGCCTGTCGAGCCTTGTCCAGCTGGCCGCTGAGGAAATAGGCCTCACCCAGCATCGTGCGAAACCACTCGCGCCATTGCAGGGACCGAACCTGGTCTGCGAGCTGGACGCCCTGCTCCAGCGTGGGGACCGCGCGCGCGAGATCTCCCGCTTCTGCGTGGGCCTTGCCCAGGCATGCGAGGACGGCGGCGGTCTCGAAGGGGTCCGGCGAGAGTTCGAGGGCGCGCTCGCACGCCTGGATTCCCGCGTCCCGGTCGCCTCGAGTGGCGTGGCTGAGACCGCCCATCATTGCCCCCTCGGTCCGCGCGCGGCGACTCCCGGTGGCCGTTCCCAGGGCATCGAGGCGCGCCGCGGCCTCGAGGGCGGAGTCGAAGTCGCCGACGTAATAGCAGCAGTAGCTCAGGGCGAACAGCGCCTGGCTGAGCCAGAGGCGGTCCTCCGTCCGTTCCAGCAGAGACACCGCCTGGCGCGCGTGGGCGACCGCTTCGTCCAACGGCCGCCCGGCATAGGTGCTCTCGAGGGCCAGGGCGCGATGGACCCGCCCCATGAGGGCCTGCTCGCCGGACCGCGTCGCCTCCTGCAGGCTTCTGCTCAGATTCTGGCCCGCCTCCGCCCGGTGTCCGAGCCAGGCGTGGGCGAAGCCGAGCCAGAAATAATACTGGCCGGCGAGCACGGGCTCCCCGAGCCGCTCCAGCCGGTCGCGGTGCTGAAGAAGGAGGTCCACGATCTCCTGCCGGCGGCCCAGGAAGTGGAGGGAGTGGGCCTGACGGACGACGAGATCGATCAGGCGACGGTCCCGCTCCTCGGTCGCAAGCCGCTCGGCATGGGCGCGGGCCTCGGTGAGGGCCGCGACGGCGTCTGCGTGGGCATCGATCCCGGCGACCTTCTCGGCGAACCGCGTCAGGTACTCCACGGCCTTGTCGGCGTCGTCGGTCTTCGAGTAGTGGTACGCGAGCTGGTCGTAGGCCTGGTCGAGACGCTCCGCGTAGAGGGCCTCGAGGGCCCGCGCCGCCGCCCCGTGCAGGGCCTGGCGGCGAGCCGCGAGAAGGCTCTCGTACGCCACTTGCTGGGTCAGGGCATGCCGGAACGTGTACTCGAGGTCGGGGAAGAGCCGGCTCTCGTAGAGGAACTCGGAGGCCTGGAGGTTGCCGAGACCGCGACGGAGGACCTCCTCGGGCTCTTCGACGATGGCCTGCAGGAGGGTGAAGGGCACGTCCTTGCCGATGACGGCCGCGGCCTGAAGGAGCCGCTTGTCCTCCGGCGCGAGCCGATCGATCCGCGCGGCCAGGATCGACTGGGCCGTCGCCGGGATCTGCAGGCTCTGGGCCGCCTTCGCGAGCCGATAGGCGCCCCGCTCGCCCGCCAGGACTTTCGTCTCGGCGAGCGTCCGGACGCTCTCCTCGAGGAAGAACGGGTTGCCCTCCGTTCGCTCGATGAGCAGCCGCTTGAGCGGCTCCACGCTCGGGTCCTCCCCGAGCAGCGCTCGCAGCAGCTCGTCGGCCGTCTCGGGCGGCAGCGGGTCGATGCGGAGCTGCCGGTAGTAGCTCTTGCCGCTCCAGCCGTGCTGGTACTCCGGCCGGTAATTGACGAGCAGCAGCAGGCGCGCCGTCGGGAGGCTCTCGACCAGGCCGTCGAGCAGCGCCTGGGTCTCGGTGTCGATCCAGTGGAGATCCTCGAACATGACGACGAGGGGCTGCACCTGGCTCTCCCGGAGGAGCAGGCGCTTGACGCCATCGAGCGTGCGCTGGCGGCGTTGCGACGGTTCGAGGCGCTGCCAGTCGGCATCCTCGACCGCGACATCCAGGAGTCCCAGGAGCGCCGGCAGGGCGGGCTCGAGCGCCCGGTCCAGCGAGAGGAGCTTGCCCGTCGTCTTCTCGCGGATCTTGCGCGCGTCGTCGCGCGCCTCGATCTGGAAGTAGGCGCGGAGCAGCTCGATGACCGGCAGGTACGCGGAGGCCTTGCCGTAGGAGACGGACCCGCTCTCCACGATGAGCCAGCCCTGGGTGCGATGCGAGTGCGTGAACTCCCAGTAGAGCCGGGACTTGCCCACGCCGGGCTCGCCGATGACCGCCACAACCTGCCCGTGCCCGGCGCCGGCCCGGGCGAGCGCCTGGCGGAGCTGGTCCAGCTCGCCGTCCCGCCCGACGAATCGCGTGAGGCCCCGGGCGGCGGCGGCCTTCAGGCGCGAACGCACCGTGGTCGCGCCGACGATCTCGTAGACCTCGACCGGGGCGTCCAGCCCCTTCACGGCCCGGGGCCCCAGCGCTTTCACCTCCACGTAGTCCTCGGCCAGGCGGAGCGTGTCGGCCGGCACGAGGATCGACCCCGGCATCGCCATCTGCTCCATGCGCGCGGCCAGGTGGGTGGTCTGCCCCACCGCCGTGTAGTCCATGTGGAGGTCGTTGCCGATGGACCGGACCACCACCTCGCCCGAGTTCAAGCCCACCCGGATCTGCACGGGCACGCCCTCCGTGCGGTGCACCTCCTCCGCGTACCGCTTCACCGATTCCTGCATGCGGAGCGCCGCGTAGCACGCCCGCACGGCGTGGTCCTCGTGCGCGAGCGGGGCGCCGAACAGGGCCATGATCCCGTCGCCCATGACCTGATTCACGGTCCCCTCGTAGCGGTGGACGGCCTCCATCATCCGTTCGAGGATCGGGTCGAGGAGCTTGCGCGCCTCCTCCGGATCGCGGTCCGCGAGGAGCTCCATGGAGCCCTTCAGGTCGGCGAACAGGACGGTGACCTGCTTGCGCTCCCCTTCGAGGGCGCCGCGGGATGTGAGGATCTTCTCGGCGAGGTGCCTGGGCGTGTAGGCCTCGGGGGACGTGTATCGCGGAGCCGGGGCGGCCGCGGCGGTCACGGGCTGGCCGCACGCGAAGCAGAACGCGGCGCCGGCGGGGAGCTCCGTGGTGCACCGGGCGCAGGTCAGCGTGAAGCCGGTGCCGCAGTGCATGCAGAACCGTGCCTGCCGCGGGTTTTCCTGCTGGCACCGGGGGCAGTTCATGCGGCGGCCTCCACGGAGAGGAACGCAGTTCGGACGGTGTCGCGGGGAGGTTAAGCGGATTCCTCCGGCCCGTCAACGGCGACCCGGCCGGCGGCACGGCCGAGGGAACAAAAGCGCCCGCTTGACCTGCCCGCGACCACCGCTGTACTTTTGCTCACCGGGAGCTCCTGCCCGGCCAGGTGATCGAGTGATGGAGCGACGCGCGTTCCTCGCCGGAGTCGCCGCGGCACTCGCCGCGCCGCGCGCCGCCGGGGCGCAGCAGGCGGGACGGGTGTACCGGATCGGCGCCATCGGCGTCTCGTCAACCCTCACCCCCGCCGTCGTACGTCTCCGGGAAGCATTCCTTGCCGGACTCCACGAGCACGGATACGTCGAGGGGAAGAACATCGTGCTCGAGTGGCGGTACTCCGAAGGCCGGACAGACCGGTTTCCGCAGCTGGTGGCCGAGCTGCTCGGTCTGAAGGTCGACCTCCTCATGGTCTTCACGACGCCCGCGGCTCGTGCCGCGAAGGCCGCGACGGGCACCGTCCCGATCCTCTTGTTGACGGCGATCGACCCCGTCGGGGCGGGGTTCGCTGCGAGCCTGGCCAGACCCGGCGGCAACGTCACGGGCATCGCCACGCTCTCCCCGGAGCTCGCGGCGAAGCGAATCGAGCTGATCAAAGAGCTCCTGCCACGCGCCTCGCGCGTGGGCGTGCTCTGGAATGCGGGCAATCCCGCGAACGCGCCCGTCCGCCGACAGACGGACGAAGCGGCGCGCCGATTGGGACTCGCCCTCCGCGCCCACGAGGTCCAGGGTCCCGACGACTTCGCGGCCCGGTTCGCGGCGATCGCGCAGGAGCGTCCGGATGCGCTGCTCGTACCCAGCGACGCGCTCATGTTTCAGTATCGTCACCAGATCGCTCGACTTGCGTTGGAGGCCCGCCTGCCGACCCTGTTCGAGCCGCGGGAGATGGCCGAGGCCGGGGGGCTCCTGGCGTATGGACCGAGCTACGCGGCCATCTTCCGCCGGGGGGCGTTCTACGTCGACAGACTGCTCAAGGGGGTGAAGCCCGCCGATCTTCCATTCGAGCAGCCCAACCAGTTTGAGCTGGTGCTCAACCTCAAGACCGCGAAGGCGCTGGGGCTGACGGTTCCGCAGGCGCTCCTGCTGCGCGCCGATCGGGTGATCGAGTGAGCGACTGACGGCGGCCGCCGCGACGCGTGTCCCGCGCCTGGCGCTCACGAGCATTCATCGCTCTTCGCCCGGGCCCGCCTCGACGCGCTCGAGCCAGTAGCGCATGCCCATCTCGCGGAACATGCTCGCGGCGGTGCGCAGGTGCTCCTCCGCCTGCTGCCGCGTGCCCGAGCGCCGATGAAGCGTCCCGAGGCCGAGGTGGCAGTGGGCCGCCAGCGGACGCAGGCCGAGCGCCTCGGCCAGCGCCAGGGCCCGGCGATAGTGGCCGTCGGCCTCCCCGGCGTCCGGTCCCTCGCCAGCGCGGCGCGCCCGCGTGAAGTCGCCGCGACGCGCGTGCGCCTCGCCGAGGGACCGCCAGGCGACCGAGCCCGGCCAGCGCCAGGGACAGGATCGAGCGCGAGAACGGCCCATCGAGCAGCCGACCAAGGTATCCTAGGCGCGATGAGTGGGCTTGAGCGGCGGCTCGGGACGAATCTGGGAGACCCCGAGACGCGACCGTGGTTTCTCTGGGACGAGGACCTGTCCGTCCGGGAGCTGAAGGAGATCCTCTCCGTCGAGAGTCACCCGCGGTGGGTCGAGCTGGCCGCCAAAGTGATGCGCGAGGCGCGCGATGACCAAGTCTGGCTGTTTCTCCCGCTCTCCCGCGCCGTCGCCCGCTACCAGGACATCGCCCCGCGCCTTGGACGACGCAAAGCGTTCTGGGATTACCTCCTCCGGGCCTGGCGTCGGCGTGGGCTCATCCCGTAACGTCCTCACGCCGTTCGAGCGCGCGTTCCTCGAGCGGTTGTTCGGCTCTGTCCGCGGATTCTACCTGTCCGGCGGCGGCGCGCTCGGGCTCCACTTCGGACATCGGCGCTCGCTCGACCTCGATCTGTTCACCCGCGACGATGGCTCGTTCCGCGCGGCCCTTGCGTCGCTGCCTGTGATCGCGGCGGCGCTCGGCGCGCGCGTCGAGATCATGACCGACGCGCCCGCGTTCCGGCGTGTCCTGCTGACGAGCCGTGGCGGAGAGACGGTGCGAGTCGACCTGGTCCTGGACATGACCGAACGCGTCGGTCCGCCTCCCTCCGACCTGGACGGGTTTCCTGTCGATCCGGCCGCGGAGATTCTCGCCAACAAGCTCTGCGCGATCCTCGGCCGCAGCGAACCACGGGACCTGGTCGATCTCTTTTTCCTCGAGAAGACCGGGCATCGCATCGTCGACGCGGTACCCGCTGCGCGGCACAAGGACGCCGGGCTGACGCCCGGCCAGCTGGCCTGGGCCATCAGCCAGGTGCCGCTCGACCGCTTGCCGGATGGCCTGCTGGCGCCGGTGTCCCTCGACGAGTTGCGCGCCTTCCGTGCCCGGCTTCTCGACGTTCTCGAGCGCCTGAGCTTTCCCGGGCAGTAGTCCGCTACGGCCCACGCCCGACGGCTGGCGGTTCTGTGCCTCTCTCGGAGGACCATCGAACAGTCGCCGGCCAGCGCAATGGCGCGGATGCACCACCGGGGGCGCGCGGGGCCGCTGAAGTTCGCGCGGTGAGCGGGCGCGCTGATCCTGGCTAGCCGGCGCCCGCCACGCCGCGGTCGCCCTGCGGGCGCTTCACCACGCGCGAGAGGATGAGCGCGCGCGCGCGCCGCTTGAATTCCGGCCACACGCCGGCGAGGACGACGAGCACCGCGAGCAAGAGGACGTTGGCCGCCACGTACGCCGACCAGGAGTGGAACAGCACGCCGAAGCGCTGGCGCAGGAAGGTCAGGACGACGACACGCCACCCACTCTAGCCCCGCGCCGTCGCCTCCGCCATCGGGCGGAAGCGGGAGTGCCTGCCACGCGGTAAGATGCTGAACGCCGCGCGCACGCGGAAGCCGAGGGCGCTCGCCCGGCGGCGCGCGGATCGGCCGGGCAGCGCGGTTCAACGAGGGAGACGACGGGAATGGCCAAGACGGGTGGCGGCAGGGGTCTGATGGTGGCGGGCGGCATCGTCAGCGTCATCGGGCTCGGCATCGTGCTGGTGAAGGCGCTGAGCATCCCGCGGTACTGGGTGCCGCTCGTGGCCGGCGTCGGCCTCTTTCTGATCGGACTGGTTCGCTGGACGATGTCACGGAGGTCGTGAGGCGCGCAGCCGACAGGAACCCAACCCACGCCGGGAGAGACTCTCATGAAGAACGTCCAGATGGCGGTCGACGGGAACATCCTGACGATCACGGTGGACCTCTCGAAGGAATTCGGGCCGTCCTCTTCGGGCAAGACCATCATCGTCGCCTCGACCGAAGGGAACGTCTCGATCCCCGACCGGGAGGAAAAGGTCGGGTTGAACGTCTACCGGAAGAAGTGAAGACGCCCTCGAGAGGCCTGCGGTGGTTCTGCTACGTCCTCGAGTGCGCCGACGGAACCTTCTACACCGGCATCACGAACTCGATCGATCGGCGGCTCGCGATGCACAATCGCGGGCGTGCCTCACGATATACTCGCGGCCGCCGTCCGGTTCGACTGGTCTACGCCGCCCCATGCGGAAACCGGTCGTCGGCGAGTCGCCGCGAGATCGAAGTGAAGAAGCTGTCCCGGGCGGAGAAGCGCAGGCTCGGCTCGCCGGTCCGGACGTGACCGGCTGACGAGGAATCATCCAGCGCCGGCGCGCCGGCGTTTCCGGAGCGCGTTGTCCGGCGCGGGGTTACGCGCCCTCCCGGCCTTGGTACATCGCTTGCTGCCCTCCGTCGCCACGAGCACTTCGCTCGTGCACAGGCGCAATGCCCGGGGGTCGGCCGCGGTGCCGGCCCCCCGGGCTGCCGCAGCCGAGGCCCGGTCCGTCATGCGCATCCTGGTCGTCGAGGACGACGAGAACCTCTGCGAGATCTTCGAGGGGTTCCTCTCCGAGATCGGCCACGAGCCGCGTGTCGTGCACACGGCCGAGGCCGCGCTCGACGCGCTGCGGGAGGCGCGCCCCGACGTCGTCCTCCTCGATATCTACCTGCCCGGGATGAGCGGGTTCGACTTCCTGCGCCTCCAGACGGTTCGCGAGCTCCGCGTCCCGATCGTGGTGGTCTCGGGCCGCGTGACCGAGAGCCAGGCCCAGGAGTGCCTGCGGCTCGGCGCGTTCGACTTCCTCGGCAAGCCCGTGGCGCTCGCGCGCCTGGAAGAGGTGCTCGGCTGCTTCGGCCCGAGCGGCCGGCCGGCGCCCGCCGCGGCGCCGTCCCCCGTCGACCGTCGCCGCGCGCCGCGCGTGCCCGTCGCGCTGCCGGTCCGCGTGCGCGAGAGCAACGGGGCGGAGTGGGACGCGACCTCGGTCGATCTGAGCACCTCGGGCATCAGGCTCCGCTCGCACGCCGTGCTGAGCCCCGGGCAGTCGGCGACGCTCGCGCTCGGGGCCCCCGCGGGCGCCCGCCGCCTCGAGGTCGCGTCGGTCGTGGTCCGCACCGAGCTCGACGGGTGCGCGCTCTACTTCGTCAACCTCGCCGACTGGCAGCTCGAGCGCCTGCGCGAGCTGGTCGAGCGCGCGGGGGGCGTCGCGCCGGCGCCGGTGGAGCCGCACCTGCGCATCCTGCACACGATCAGCCGCGCGATCGGCGCGAGCCTGGACGTGGACGAGGTGCTCCGCATCGCGCTCGACGCGCTCACGCGGGTGACCGGCCACGAGGTCGCGAGCCTCCACCTGCTCTCGGCGGACGGCGCGACGCTCCACCTCCGCGGCGACCGCGGGCTGCGCCCCCAGCTGCGCGACGTCAACCGCGTGCTCGCGGTCGGCGAGGGCGTCATCGGGCGGGTCGCGGCGACCGGCCGGACCGCGTACCTGCCGGACGCGAGCGAGGCCGTCAATCTGCTGCCCGCCTCGCCGGCGGTCGTGGCGCAGGAGGGGATCCGCGCGTTCGTGTGTGTGCCGATCCGGAGCCGGGGGCGGAGCCTCGGCACCCTCTCGCTCGGGCGCCGGACCCGCGCGGCGTTCAGCGAGTCCGAGATCGCGCTCGTCGAGGCGAGCGCGGACCAGATCGGCCTGGCGCTCGAGAACGCCCAGCTCTACTCCGCCACCCGGCGACAGCTCGACGACCTCAAGCACACCGAGAGCCAGCTCGAGACGCAGGAGAAGCTCTCGACCGTCGGGAAGCTTGCGGCCGGCGTGGCGCACGAGATCCGGAACCGCCTGGCGACGATCCTCGGGCAGGCGGAGCTGATGCTCGTCGGTCGGGACGATCCGGACAAGGCGCGGGAGCGCGTGCGGACGATCGTCAAGGAGACGTCGCGGGCGGCGCAGATGCTGCAGGACCTCCTGCGCTTCTCGCGCGGCGGGTCCGCGGAGGCCCGCCCGTGCCGGCTCGAGGAGCAGATCCAGTGGGTGCTCGAGCTGAAGGGCCCCGAGCTCCGGCGCTCGGCGGTCGAGGTGACCTCCGAGCTCGCAGGCGTGCCGCCCGTCCTGGCGGACGAGGGCGAGATCCAGCAGGTGCTGCTCAACCTGGTCCAGAACGCCCACGAGGCGATGGCCGCGGGCGCCGGCGAGCGCCGCCTCACGGTCCGGCTCACCGAGGTGGACGGCCGGGCGCGGCTCGAGGTCCTCGACACCGGGCCCGGGATCCGGGCGGACCTGCTCCCGCGGATCTTCGAGGCGTTCACCACGACGAAGCCCGCCGGCGAGGGCACCGGCCTCGGGCTCTGGGTCTCCTACGCCATCGCCGAGCGGCACGACGGCTCGCTCCGCGCCGCGAACCGCCCCGAGGGCGGCGCCGTGTTCACCCTCGAGCTGCCCTGCCAGCCCGGCATCGGCTGAGCGCGCCGTCGCCGGGCCGCGGCCCGTTTTCCTTCGGCGCCCGGCCCGAAAGTGTGGCATTCTGTGCAGGTCTGGTTCGGTCGTTGGTTCAGTGTGGACCCCCCTCCCATCAGACCGCGTCTCTGGTGTGCGCTTCCGCCGCCCAGGGCGTGCTCGTCAAACAGCGGGAGACGCATCTGGAGGTGCGCGATGGCGCACAAGCTGTTCATCGGGGGCCTGTCCTTTTCCACGTCCAGCGACCGGCTCCGCGAGGTGTTCGCGCAGGCCGGCGGCGTCGAGTCGGCGACCGTCGTGACCGACCGCGACACCGGCCGCTCGCGCGGCTTCGGCTTCGTCGAGATGGCAACGGCCGAGGAGGCCGACGCGGCGGTCAAGAAGTTCAACGGCCAGGAGATCGACGGCCGTCAGCTCAAGGTCGAGCTCGCCAAGCCGCAGGGCTCGGGCGGGGGGCGGTCGGGCGGCGGCTTTCGCGGCGGCTCGCGCGGCGGACGCTGGTAACGGGGCGTCCGACCGGGCTCCCGGGCGGGGACGGCGCCAGGCCGTCCCCGCTCCGGCCACGCCCAGCATCCGCGACCGTGAGAGCGAGAGGAGGTCAGCGTGCAAGTGACGGCGTTCTCGACCCCGTCGTGCCCCGAGTGGCGCTGGCGGATCGTCAACTACGCGGGAGAGATCATCGAGGAGTCGCACGATCTCTTCCCGACGATCTCCGCGGCGGTGGCCTCGGGGACGAAGCGGCTCGTGCAGATGAACGTCGTGGACCGCTCGACGGCGCAGCGCGCCTACCGCACGACGTCCCACCTGCGGGGCCGGTGACGGTGCGAGGGCCGCGCGCGTGCTGAAGATCGAGGTGTTCGACAATCAGATCGAGGCCGCCCTGAAGGCGCTCAAGAAGCTCATGCAGAAGGACGGCACCTTCCAGGAGATGAAGCGCCGCGCCTACTACGAGAAGCCGTCGGTGAAGCGCAAGCGCAAGCAGGCGCAGGCGCGCAAGAAGCGCCGCCGCGCGCTGCAGCGCTCGCGCTCGTGGGACGACGATTGAACATATGGGGGGCCTCGAAGGGCCCCCCGCGCTCCTCCAGCCCCCCCCAAGCTCCCCCAGGCCCCCCGAAGCTCCCCCCGCCCAAGCTCCCCCCGAGGCCGCCTGTTTCGCACCACGCGATTCGTTCACGGGTTCTGAGGCGGCGTCGGCGGCGACGTCGGCGGCCTTGACAGCGCCACGCGCCTTGCCTATGTTCGCGACATCCCATGAAGACGCTCGCCGCGGTCGCGCTCGCCGCGCTGGTCGGCCTGGGCTGGAACGCAGAGGCCGGCGCCGACGCGGCGGCGAACGGTGAGCGGCTGTTCATCCAGAAGGGCTGTCTCGGCTGCCACGGCACCTCCGGGCGCGGTGGCGCCGGGCCGGACCTGGCCGGCACCGGGCTGAGCGTCGAGGACCTCCTCAAGCAGCTCCGGACGCCCCAGGCGCAGATGCCGGCGTTCCCGCCGAGCGCGGTCAGCGAGTCCGAGGCGCGCGACATCCACGCCTTCCTCAAGGCGATCCCGCCGCCGCCGGCGCGCGTGAGCGCCGCGCCGCCCCCGGGCCCGCAGACGGCGGCCTCGTGCCTCGAGTGCCACCGCAAGCACAACCCCACGCTCGCGGCGCAGTACGAGTCCTCGGCGATGTTCAGGCCGGGGCGCCAGAACCCGCGCATCCCGACGACCACGCCCGAGGCCAACTCGTGCGCCGTGTGCCACGGCCTCGACCACACCGAGATCACCCACGTGCGCGGCCGCGTGTCGGAGAAGGTCTGCGCGGCCTGTCACGCCCAGATCTACCAGGAGGCCGTCCTGGACGCCGGGCACTCCTACGGCCCCGGGCCCGCGGGCATCGGGACGAACTGGGACCGGAACGTCAAGGTCCCGCACTACGCGCAGATGCCGCGCAAGGTCATGGAGATGGGCTGCGATCCCTGCCACGCGCAGGCCGGGGCGACCGACGCGCCGTTCTGGGACGAGCAGAAAAAGCAGTACGTGGACCTCTCGAGCCTGCCGTACCGCAACGGCTGCATCGCGTGCCACACGCGCCATCGCTTCGACCCGGCGGAGGCGCGGCGGGCCGAGGCGTGCATGACCTGCCACATGGGCCCCGACCACCCGAACTGGGAGGCGTACTCGACCTCCAAGCACGGCGCGGTCTACCTGACGGACGGGGCCACCTGGGACTGGAAGAAGCCGATGGCCGAGGCCCGCTACAACGCGCCGACCTGCGCCTACTGCCACATGGTCTACGTGGACCGGGACGGGCGGCGGACCTCGAGCCACAACATGACGCGGAAGATCGTCTGGGGCATGGGCGTCCAGCCGGCGCTCGGCGAGCTCACCGACATCACGCGGACGCCCGAGAACCAGGCCAAGCGCGCCGAGATGGTCAAGGTCTGCCTGGTCTGCCACTCGGAGGTGAAGGCGCGTGGCTACCTCGAGGCCGCCGACGCCCACAAGCTCATGGGCGACGCGCTCGTGATCCAGGCCCGCGACATCCTCCACGACCTCTACCGCGACAAGATCGTCCAGCCCTCGCGCCGCTCGCGCTCCGCGGGCCTCCTGCCCGGCGACCGCTACGTCGCGACCGAGACCCCCGGCGGCACGTTCTGGCCGGCGGGGCTCTACTACGACGTCTCGGCCGTCGAGCGCGAGTACTTCGACATGTTCTTCTTCGCCAACCTCAAATCGTACAAGGGCGCGGTCCACATGAGCCCCGACTACGCGTGGTGGTACGGGTACGCCGAGACGCTGGGCCACCTCACGAAGATCCGCGACGAGGCCGGGCGCCTGCGGGAGGAGCGCCGGACGGCCGACCGGACCACCTTCATGCTCGTCACCGGACCGCTCATGGTGCTCGTGGTGATCGCGGGCGTCTGGGGCGTCCGGAGCCTCGTCCGCCGCCGCCGCGCCGGCGCCTGAGCGGCCGGCGCCTCCCGGGCATGGCGCCGGCGCCCCTCCTCGGCGCGCTGCTCCTCGCGGGGCTCGCATCCGTCGTCCCCGGCGCCGCCGCGCAGGACCGGCCGAACGGCGTGCTCCTCGTCGCGCGGCCCGAGCTCACGGATCCGAATTTCGCCCAGACCGTCGTGCTCGTCACGCGGCACGCGCACGGCGGCGCCGTCGGCGTGATCCTCAACCGGCCGACCGCGCTGGGGCTCGCCGAGGCGTTCCCCTCGCTCGAGGGCCTCCGGGGCCGGCGCGACGCCGTCTTCCAGGGGGGCCCCGTCGCGCGGGGGACGGCCGCGTTCGTCTTCCGCTCGTCGGAGCGGCCGCGGGAGGCGCTCCACGTGCTGGGGGACGTCTGGCTGAGCCTCGATCCCGGCCTGCTCCAGCGGCTGCTCGCCGGCCCGCCGCCGCCCGCGCTGCGCGTGTACGCCGGCTACGCCGGCTGGGCGCCGGGCCAGCTCGAGGCCGAGATCCACCACGGCGGCTGGCACGTGCTCGACGCCGACGCGGCGACGATCTTCGAGGCGGAGCCGCGCACGATGTGGCGCACGCTCCTGCGCCGCGCCACCTCGCGCTCCACGCGCGCCAGCCCGCCGGGCCCGACGAACCGGGGCCGCCAGTGTGCCGTTCTCGAAGTCACGTCAAGCCCCGTCGACCCCTCCCGCCCGCGCCTGGCGGCCCGGCGCGCGCGGCGACCGTTGACATGAGTTCGCGGACGGACCATCAGGCAAGGGGGAGGTCGCGGTGGCGCGCAAGCCCGTCGTGCTCGTGACCGGTGCCAGCGGGGAGATGGGGCACAGCCTGATCCACCGGCTGGCCGAGGCCGGCGCCTACGACGTGCTGGCGCTCGACGTGCGCCCGTTCCCGCCCGAGGTGGCGCGGCGCTGCGCCGCCGTGCGCGTCGGCGACATCCTCGACCGCCACCTGCTCGAGCGGCTCCAGAGCGAGTTCGAGATCGCGGTCGTGTTCCACCTGGCCGCGCTGCTCTCGACCCGCGCCGAGTTCGTGCCCGAGACCGCCCACGAGGTGAACGTGCAGGGGACCCTGAACCTGCTGCGCCTCGCGCTCGAGGAGGCGCGCTCGCTCGGGCGGCGGGTGAAGTTCCTCTTCCCCAGCTCGATCGCGGTCTACGGGCTGCCGGACCCGGCGGCCAAGCGCCGGGCGGGGCGCGTCGCCGAGCACGAGTGGACGGTGCCGGTGACGATGTACGGCTGCAACAAGCTCTACTGCGAGCACCTCGGCCGGTACGTCTCCCGCCACTACCGCCAGCTCGCCGCGCAGGGCGAGCCGAGCGGCGTGGACTTCCGCGCGATCCGCTTCCCGGGACTCATCTCGGCGTTCACCCTGCCGAGCGGAGGCACGAGCGACTACGCGTCCGAGATGATCCACGCCGCGGCCGTGGGCCAGCCCTACGCCTGCTTCGTGCGCGAGGACACGCGGATCCCGTTCATGGCGATGCCGGACGCGATCGAGGCGCTGCTCGCCCTGCTGGCCGCGCCCGCCGACGCCGTCACGGCCCTCGCGTACAACGTGACCGGGTTCAACCCGAGCGCCGGCGAGCTCGCCGGGCTGGTGCGGCGGGCCTTCCCGGCCGCGCGCCTCACGTTCGCGCCCGACCCGCGCCGCCAGGCGATCGTGGACACGTGGCCCGAGGACGTGGACGACGCGCGGGCGCGCCGCGAGTGGGGGTTCCGGCCCGCGTACGACCTCGCGCGCGCGTTCAACGAGTACCTGCTGCCGAACGTGACGCGCCGCTACGCGGCCCGCTGAGGCGGGCGTCGGCGGGGGAGGGGGACGGCGATGTACGGTGCGGTGAGGACGCGGCTCGCGGCCGAGCTGGACGAGATGCGGGCCGCCGGGCTCTTCAAGGGCGAGCGCGTGCTGGAGAGCCCGCAGGGCGCCGCGGTGTCGGTCGGCGGGCGGCGCGTGCTCAACTTCTGCGCCAACAACTACCTCGGCCTGGCCGGCGACCCGCGGCTCGTCCGGGCCGCGCAGGACGGGCTCGCGCGCTGGGGCTTCGGCCTCTCGAGCGTGCGCTTCATCTGCGGCACGCAGACCATCCACAAGGAGCTCGAGGCGGCCCTCGCCCGCTTCCTCGGGAGCGAGGACGCGATCCTCTACACCTCGTGCTTCGACGCCAACGGCGGCCTCTTCGAGACGCTCCTCGGCGAGGGCGATGCCGTGATCTCCGACGCGCTCAACCACGCGTCGATCATCGACGGCATCCGCCTCTGCCGGGCCGAGCGGCACCGCTACGCGCACGGCGACATGGCCGAGCTCGAGCGGCTCCTCCGCGCGACGCAGGGCGCGCGCACGCGCCTCGTCGCCACCGACGGCGTCTTCTCGATGGACGGCGACGTCGCGCCGCTCGCCGAGATCTGCGCGCTGGCCGAGCGCCACGACGCGCTCGTGATGGTGGACGACAGCCACGCGACCGGCGTCTTCGGCCCGACGGGCCGCGGCACCCCGGAGCACTGCGGCGTCGCCTCCCGCGTGGACGTCGTCACCTCCACGCTCGGCAAGGCCCTCGGCGGCGCGAGCGGCGGCTTCACGGCCGCGCGCCGCGAGATCGTCGAGCTCCTGCGCCAGCGCTCGCGGCCCTACCTCTTCTCGAACACGCTGGCGCCGGCGATCGTCGCCGCCTCGCTCGCCTGCCTGGCGCTGCTCGCGGAGACGACGGACCGGCGCGAGCGGCTCGAGGCCAACACGCGGTGGTTCCGGCGCGCGCTGAGCGACGCGGGCTTCCGCATCCGCCCCGGCGTCCACCCGATCGTGCCGATCATGCTCGGCGAGGCGGCCCTGGCCCAGCGGATGGCGGCCGACCTGCTGGAGGAGGGGATCTACGTGATCGGCTTCTCCTACCCCGTGGTGCCCGAGGGGCAGGCGCGGATCCGCGTGCAGATCAGCGCGGCCCACGAGCCCGCGCACCTCGAGCGCGCCGTCGCGGCGTTCGTCAAGGTCGGCCGCGCCCACGGCGTCGTCTGAGAACATGGGGGGCTCCGGGCGCCCCCCAAACCCCCCGGCGCTCGGGGCGCCCCGGCGCAGCCGTGGTGCCCCTCGACCAGGCGATTCGTTCACGCCCTCTGAGAACATGG
>Ga0209002_10002224_pt1 | contig 15717 bp, 20 predicted proteins | sample Rifsed16ft2_FD_184010 | JGI IMG/M metagenome (GOLD analysis project Ga0209002, IMG submission 184010) | Soil microbial communities from Rifle, Colorado, USA - sediment 16ft 2 (version 2) | ecosystem: Environmental > Terrestrial > Deep subsurface > Rock core/Sediment | place: Rifle, Colorado...
GGGCGAGCCGGTTGGCCGAGCCGACGATGAAGTTGGAGAAGGTGTAGCGGGAGTTGATGTTCGTCGTCCCGCCCTCGCCGCCCACGCGGGTGGCCTCGACCCGGACGTGCTGCGAGCTCGGGGTCGCGAGTGGGCGCTCCGGGGCCATCGGCGCGGGAGCGCCATCTGGCTCTGCCTCGGTCATGGCCTCCGGCGGCGTGCCCACGACGAACTCGACCTGGACGCTGTAGCCCACGATCCGGGCGAGCGTCTGCGAGATCAGCGAGCGGTACCGACTCTCCAGCCAGTCCTTCGCGAAGCCGTTGGGGACGGCGATCCGGAAGCGGTTCTCATCGACGTCGACGAGCATGGTGTCGCGCAGCCAGGTCTCGAAGTTCGCGGGCGAGAGAGATACCTGGAGCTCCCCGAGGGCAGCGCGCCAGACCTGCTTCGCGTCCATTCGTCGATGACGGCTCTCTGTGTGGGCTGCGATGGATGGCGGCCGGAACGGGCTCGCGCGGGCTGTCTCCGGGGCGCCGGGACTGGATCGGGCGGGCTTTGGACCTGTCATCCGACCGGTCCCAGTCCCTCGGCCCGGTCGCCGTTGTGTGGGGCCGTCCGGCGTGCCGAGGGTCCCGAAAGATAGCACCGCACCCGAAGCCCCGCAAGGCGATTCTGTCATACTCCCCAGGAGTATTGCCGCAGGACCTCACCAGCGCGCAACCCGCGGCCGCGCAGGCCGTCATCGGCGCGTTGACGGCGCGGCCGCCGCGACCGGTGGCCCCTCCTCGCGCGCGCCCGCGAGCACGTTTGACACCCCTTCTCGGCCCGGCCTATGATCCCCCGGACGACGAACGCGCCACGCGCCGCTGGGCGCTCGGCGCGTTTGCGTGCCTCTAGGGGTCGAGACCGACGCAGCCCCGAGGCCTGATGGAGAGGATCCCGCGCAGTCCCGATGAAGCAGACCTACCAGCCCAAGAAGCGACATCGCGCCAAGGAGCACGGCTTCCGCGCCCGGATGAAGTCCACCGGCGGCCGGCGCGTTCTGGCCGCTCGACGGGCTCGTGGTCGGAAGCGCCTGACGGTCTGACGGACGGTCGCGGTCTTCATCGTCCGCGACTGGTGATGCTCTCGCGTCCGCAGGATTTCGCGGCCCTCCAGGAGCATGGGGCGATGCGCTCCCACCCGCTCCTCGCAGCCCGAACCCGGCGGACGGACCTCGAGACCACGCGGTTCGGGCTCGCGACCGGCAGGGTTCTCGGCTCGGCGGTCGTGAGGAACCGGGTCCGGCGACGGCTCCGGGAGGCACTCAGGGTGATGGCGCCCTCGTTCCAGCCCGGCTGGGACGTCCTCATCATCGCCCGACCGGCGATCGTCGCCGCCGACCACGAGGCCGTGGTGACAGCACTCGGACGCCTGCTCGGTCGAGCCGGGGTCCTGGGAGGACGTGAGGCTTGAAGCGAATCGGGGTCGGGTTGATCCACCTGTACCGGTTCGCGTTTGCATGGCTGCCGACGTCCTGTCGCTACGAGCCGACCTGCTCGCGCTACACGGAGCAGGCCATCGAGCGCTACGGGCTGCTCCGCGGCTCGTGGATGGGCGCTCGCCGGATCGCCCGCTGCCATCCCGGCCACCCCGGCGGGTTCGACCCCGTCCGATGAACGAGGTCCCCACCGCGTGACCCCCCGCTCCTGGGCGGCCAGATTCGGACCGCTCCTGCTGATCGCGGCGACCGCCGTGGTCGTCGCCGGCTGTCTCGGACCGGCCGCCTCGCTCCCGCCGGGCGTGACGGCCGCGCCGACGCCAACGCCGCCGGCCGGCATCCCGCTGACCCCGGCCCCGCTCAACCCCGACCCGTTCAGCCTCCTGTCCTGGCTGTTCACCCCGCTCTTCCAGGCCTTCTTCATCACGCTCGTGGTGCTTGACCGCCTGACCGGCAACATCGCGATCGCGATCATCCTCCTGACGCTGATCATCAAGGTCCTGCTCATCCCGGTCTTCCGGCGCCAGCTCGTCTCGACCCGCCGGATGCAGCTCATCGCGCCGGAGCTCAAGGAGGTCCAGCGTCGCTACAAGGGCGACCGGATGAAGCAGCAGCAGGCCACGGCCCAGCTCTACAAGGAGCGCGGCGTGTCGCCTCTCGGCTGCCTGCCGATCGTGCTCCAGATGTTCCTGCTGATCCCGCTCTACTCGGTCTTCAGCCAGGGTCTTCAGAACTTCAACGTCCAGCCGATGATGGAGGTCTTCGGGTTCACGATCGTGAACCTCGGCTGCGACACGACCCCGATCTTCGGGCCGAACAACACGGTCCTCAATCCATGCCTCAATCCCAGTGCCTTCGGGGTGAACTGGGGCGTCCCGGAGGTCTTCATCGGCAGCCCCGGCGCCCTCTTCTCGGGGCTCAGCCTGCTGGCGATCATCTCCTCGCTCGTGCAGCTCGTCGCCTCGCGGATGACGCTGCCGGCGGCGAGCGCCCCTGGAGCCGACGACCAGAATGTCAGGATGCAGCGCCAGATGGCGATCTTCCTGCCGTTCATCTCGCTGATCTACGGCAGCATCCTCCCGGCCGGCCTCTTCCTCTACTGGATCGGGTCGACGGTCTTCTCGATCGTCCAGCAGTACCTGATCCTGGGCTGGGGCGGGATGTTCCCGATCTTCGGCTGGACGCCGCGGTTCGCCGTGGACCATCAACCGCGCTTCCCGGTCGCGTCGCCCACGTTGCCGCCGCCAACCGGCTCGCGCGCGTCCGGAACGCCCGCCCAACCGAAGCCCGATCGGACGGCCCGGGACCGATCGGCATCCGCCCAGGCAACGATCCGCCAGCGCGGCCGCCAGGGCCGACGAGGGAGACGACGCTAGGATGAGTGGTCACTGACATGAGCGCCTACCGAGAGTTCACCGGCAAGACCGTCGAGGAGGCCCTCCGACTCGCCCGCGAGGCCTTCGGCGCCGGCCTCGACGACCTCGACTTCGAGATCCTCACGCCCGGCAGCCGGGGCGTGCTGGGCATGGGCGCCGAGCCGGCCCGGATCCTCGCCGCGCCCCGCTCCGAGCTTGGCGGCGCCGCCCCGAAGCGCGAGGCGGCTGCGGCCCGACCGCTGCCGCCTCCACCGCCCCGCGAGGATCGCGAGGATCGGCCGCGCGTTGGTGATCGCGACCGGGATCGCGGGCCACGCCGCGACGACCGCGGGGACCGGCCCCCGCGCCGGGACGATCGACCCAGAGAAGACCGGCCACGCGATGATCGGCCACGCGATGATCGGCCTCGTGAAGACCGGCCGCGCGATGATCGGCCTCGTGAAGACCGGCCACGCTTCGGCGGCGACCGCGATCGCGGCCTGCGCCGCGACGACCGCGGCGATCGCCCCCCGCGCCGGGACGATCGCCCTCGGTTTGAAGGCCCTCGAACGGATCGCGTCGCGCCCGGTGGCGCCGACCTGACCGACCACGAGGCCGCCGAGGTGGCCGCGGCCCGGGGCTCGGTGGCCGCCGAGCGGGCCGAGCTCGAGGCCGCCGAGGCGTCGCCGGAGGCGCTCGCCGCGGGCAAGGTCATCCTCGAGAAGCTCCTCGACCTCATGGGCTTCCACGTCACTGTGGCCGTCGAGGCGGCGGAAACGAGCCGGCTCAACGTGACCGGCGAGGGCGACGAGCGGGAGGCCCTCGGGGCGCTCATCGGCCGCAAGGGCGAACGGCTTTCGGCCCTCCAGCACCTCGTCAACCTCATGCTCTCGAAGGAGATGGGCGGCTGGACCCGCGTGCTCGTCGATGTTGAGGACTACCGCGGCCGGCGCGAGCGCCAGCTTCGGGAGATCGCCGATCGGGCAGCCCGCCGCGTGGTCGAGACCGGCAAGATGCTCCAGCTGGAGCCGATGCCGGCCCTCGAGCGCCGCTGGGTGCACCTCGCCCTGCGAAACCACCCGGACGTCGCGACCCAGTCGATCGGCGAAGAGCCCAATCGCCGGATCGTCGTGCTGCCGCGTCCGTCCTGACGGCCTGCCCCGAGCGAGCGGCATGGGGTCCCCGGACGATCGGGCCAGGTGCAGGCGGGCGTCGGATCCGTCACGATATGGCCATGGCGGGCGTCATCCCGTCGCCCGACGCCGCCCCGGGGGTGGGCGCGCCCGAGCCACCGCGTAGGATGACTCACCGATGGACCGCCTGACCGACCAGCCCGACCCCGAGTCCGACGCACCGGCCCAAGACCCGGCCCCAGAACCGGCCGCGCCGGCCACAGAACCGGCGACACCGGAACCCCTGACCGCCACGCCGGCACCCGAGTCCGCCAGCCCGGCGCGACGGTTCCGCCTCGGCCGCCACACGGCCCGCCGGTTCGTTGCCGCCTTCACCTTCGGCGTCCTGGGCGTCCTGGCGATCTCGGCGGGGGCCCTCGCCGCGTTCGACGCCTCGAACAACGGGCGGATCATGCCCGGCGTCCACGTCGGCTCGGTCGACCTGTCCGGCCTGACCCCGTCGGCCGCCCGCGCCCGGCTCAACGATGCGTTCGCCTCGCTCGGCGAGGGCGAGCTCGTGCTCGCCGCCGAGGGGACGACCCGCACGGTGACGTATGCCTCGCTCGGGCGTCGCCTCGACGTCGACGCGATCGTCGAACGGGCGATGGCGGTCGGCCGGAGCGGCGCGACCCTCGAGCGCATCGCGGCCAACATCCGAAACATGGTTCGCGGCGTTCAGATCGCGCCCGAGGTGACGTTCGAGCGGGCCGCCCTCCGGGTCGAGGTCGAGGCCCTGGCCGCCGCGGCGGACATCGATCCGGTCGATGCGACGGTGACCACGACCGCCGACGCGTTCGTCGTTGGTGCCGGCGTGCCCGGCCGTTCGACGGACGTGGACGCCGCGCTCGGCTCCGCGTCCGACGTCCTGGTCGATCCCGCCAGCCCTGCCAATGTCCGCGTGACGGTGCCGCTCGATGTCGTCGAGCCGGCCGTGACCACGGCCGAGGCCGATGCCGCGCGGGACGCAGCGGCGTGGATCGCGGTCGACGTCAAGCTCGTCGACGGTGGCGATAGCTGGACGATCCCGGGAGCGACGATCCGCGGCTGGATCACCTTCGCCTCGACGCCCGACGGCGGCTTCAGTCCAGTGGTGGCCGAGGCCGGCCTCGAGGCCGGCCTGACCGAGATCGCCGATGACGTCGCCCGCGCCCCGGTCAACGCCTCGTTCCTCGTCGGCAACGGCAATGCCGTGGTCGGCGTCACCCAGGCGACGGCCGGTCGCGCCCTCGACGTCCCGGGCACGATGGAGACGCTTGCCGAAATCGTCCAGCAGCGGGTTCGCGGCCTGACCGTGACCCAGGTCCCGGTCAGCACCACGATCGTCGAGCCGGAGCTGACCACGGCCGAGGCGACCAAGACGGCCCCGCTCATGCGGAAGGTCTCCGAGTGGACGACCTACTTCCCGATCGGGATCAAGAATGGCCAGGGGGCGAACATCTGGATCCCCGCCCAGGACATCGATGGGACCGTCGTCCTGCCCGGCGCGTGGTTCGACTTCTGGGATGCGCTCGGTCCGGTGACCCGGGAGCGGGGCTACAAGGACGGCGGCGCGATCATCAACGGCCGGACCGAGCCGCAGGGCGCGCTCGCCGGCGGGATCTGCTCGACATCGACGACGATGTTCAACGCTGCCCTCCGCTACGGGCTCGAGATGGGCGCCCGGCGAAACCACTACTACTACATCGACCGCTACCCGCTCGGCCTGGATGCGACGGTCTTCCAGAGCGGCTCGGGCTCAATCCAGACGATGTCCTTCCGGAACGACACGAACAACCCGCTCCTCATCCGGGGCTACGGCTGGAAGGTCGGGAGCAAGGGCTACGTGAAGTTCGAGATCTGGTCGGTCCCGTCGGGCCGGACCGTCAGCTTCTCGAAGCCGATCGTGAAGAACGTCAAGCCGGCCTCGGACTCCACGCAGTACACGACCGCGCTCGCTCCGGGCAAGCGGGAGCGGATCGAGTACCCGGTCGACGGCAAGGACGTCTGGGTGACCCGGACGGTCAAGGACGCCGCCGGCACTGTCATCCACCAGGAGACGTACTACTCGCACTACGCCCGGATCACGGGGATCGTTCAGATCGGCGTCGCGCCCGCGCCGGCGCCCGACCCGACCCCGACCCCGACCCCGGAGCCCACGCCGGCGACGTGACGTCCGCCGGGGCTTCCCATGAGCCTGGCTCATTGATCGCCTCACGAATGACCTCGACAGGCCTCAGCGGAGCGACGAATTCGTGCCGTTTCGGGCACCGTCGATCGTCGTGGCTCGCGAGGCGATGAGCGAGGCTCATAGCGCAGCGCCGCGCAGCGCCGCGCAGCGCCGCGCCGCGCAGCGCCGCGCCGCGCCGCGCCGCGCCGGGCCGCCGACAGGCTGCCCGCGGTGTTCGGATTGCCAGGATTGCCCGGGCTAGGGTCGCCTCGCGTCGAGCTCGACCTGGCAGGTCGGGCAGAGCCCGAACAGCTCGAGGCGGTGGGCGTCGATCCGATAGCCGGTCTCGCGCCCGATCCGCTCGACGACCGCGGCCAGGCCGGCGTCGTCGACGTCGTTCGCCCGGCCGCAGCGCTCGCAGACCACGTGGTGGTGGTGGGCGGCCGGCTCGCAGGTGATGTAGGCATGGTCGCCGGTGGGCAGGTCGATCCGCTCGATCGCGCCGACCGCCTCGAGGACATCGAGCGTCCGGAAGATCGTCGCCCGGCTCATGTCGAGGCGGCGGGCGGCTGAATCGTCCACGAGATCCGCGGCCGTGAAGTGGCCGCGCCGCGCGGCGATCAGCTCGGCGACCGCCCGACGCGGACCGGTCAGCCGGTACCCGGCCCGGTCGAGGGCGGCGAGCTGCAGGTCCGATGGCGTCACGAGGTCGACCATGTCGCCGACAGGATACGCGGGTGCCTACTCCCGGCCGTGCAGCCCCCTCGAAGCGCGATGCCTCGACGGCGCCGGCGCGACGGACGGCGCCGGGTGCCCGGGTATGCGCGATGCGACGCTGACGGAGCGGAGATGGCCGGCCCCGCCGCCTGATCGCCCGATTCCGTTTCCAGGGCCTACGGGTTCCACCTCGCGGCCCTTCGCGCCGTGCTGGCCTCGTTGGCCGCGTCGGCTTTCTACCTGATCCCCGTGTTCGGCGTCGCCGGCGGCTGGCTGCTCCTCGCCGAGCGGCTGGATCCGGTCCAGTGGCTGGACGCGGCGATCATCCTGGTCGGCGTGATCGGCATCGCGCGCGCTGCCTCGGGCGAGGTTGCCGGCGAGCCGTCGGCGGTGACCCGGGCCTGACGGTCAGGCGCTGGCGGCCTCGTCGGCGAGCGAGACGAGCTCGGCGGCGGCATCGATCGGGATGGCGAAGCCGATGCCCTCGGCGCTCGTCGAGACCGCCGTGTTGATGCCGATGACGTTGCCGGCCGCGTCGAGGAGCGGGCCGCCGCTGTTGCCGGCGTTGATCGCGGCGTCGGTCTGGATGAGGTTGGTGAGCGTCGTCTGGCGTCGCGTCAGCTGGTCGGTCACGGTCACCTCGCGGCCGAGGCCGGAGATGATCCCCTGGGTCACCGTCTCGGTGTAGGTCCCGAGGGGGCTGCCAATGGCGAGGGCGGTCTGGCCGACCTCGATCGACGCCGAGCTGCCGATCGAGGCCGCCGGCAGGCCGGTCGCCTCGATCTTGATGAGGGCCAGGTCCGTGTCGCTCGCCTCGCGGACGATCGTCGCGTCGAAGGTGCGACCGTCGGCCAGCTCGACCGATAGGCTGGTGCTGTCCTCGACGACGTGGCGATTGGTGAGGATGTACCCGTCGGCGGTGAGGATCACCCCGGAGCCGATCCCCTGGGTCGCCTGCCCGAACGGCGAGAAGCCCTGGGTCGAGAGGCCGTTCGCGGTGATCGTCACGACCGATTGGCGGGCCGTCGCGACGACATCGGTCAGGTCGACGACCTCGACGAACTCGGTGACCGTGGTGGATGTCGTGGTCGCTGCGGCATCCGGGGCCGAGGTCGCCGCAGGCAGGGCCTCGCGGACGACGACGAGCGTGGCCGCCGAGGCGAGTGTCGCCGACAGGAGCGAGGCGCCGAGGATCGCCGCGAGACGCGTCGCGCGGCGCGGGGGCGGCGAGCCGACCGCCGGAGCGCCGGCGGCTGATTCGGGTCCGGGAGTCGGATCGGGATCGGGGAGCGGCTGGTCCATCTCTGTGGCTCCTGAGATTTCTTCTCGACCCCTTCAGTCAAGCCCCGCCGCCTGAGATGGCCCTGAGAAGGTGCGCGGCCGCTCAGGCGCGGTCAGCGGCGGCGCCGGGCGAGGACCACGACCAGGAAGATGGCCGCCACGATCCCGGCGGCCGGGATCAACACGGCGATGAGGACGATGTCCAACGACGAGCTCCTTTCGATGGCGTCAACCCTGCGAGAGGCCGCCGGCGCTGAGCAGCCCGACGATCGGCAGGATGAAGACCACGAGCACGATGACGGTCGCGATGAGCTTTTCGCGCGTTGTCCAACGGCTCGAGTACCACACGAGCACGAGCCCGATGGCTGGCCCGACGAGCGGCAGCAGGAAAGCGCCAACCGAAAGCAGGAGGATCGCAGCGATCTCGATCATGCCCCACGCGGAGACAGTGGCAGCCACACCGGAAACGCGGGCGTCGATCCAGCGCGATGATTCCGGCTCGATTTCAGCCTCGGTCGCGACGATCTCCTCGGGCCGTCCGGGGCGCTCGAGGACGTTGTGGACGGTGACGGTGTCTCGTCGTCCGGCCTCGGCCAGGGCCGTATCGATGTGCTCGCGGACCTCGCCGGCGAGCTCCGTCCGCCGGCCTGGCGGGAGTGGCCAGGAGGCGGCCTCCAGGCGCCCGAGGTAGTCGCGGACGAGCTCGTCACCGTCCATCGGGATCTCCTCCCCTGGCTCCCCCGCCCAGCAGCGCATCGACGGCGTCGCGGAAGCGGGCCCAGTCGCCGGCGAACGCATCGAGCGCCCGGCGACCCTCGTCGGTGATCAAGTAGTAGCGGCGCGGCGGCCCGGCGTCGGATTCGCGCCAGGTCGTCGTCACGAGGTGGTCGCGACGGAGGCGCGACAGAAGCGGGTAGATCGTGCCCTCGCTCGTCACCAGCTCGCCGGCCGAGGCCAGAACGCGAACGATGTCGAAGGCGTAGGACTCCCGATCCCGGACCACCGCCAGCACGCAGTGCTCGAGCACGCCGCGCCGCAGCTCGGTCAGGGGGTTCCGTGTGTCGCCATGTACCATGCCAGGCATGATACCGCTGCCGCCGCCCGCCGCAAGTGACAAATGGCAGGAAGGTGGTGGAGATGGGGGAGAGTCGAACTCCCCGTCCAGAGCCCTTCGGCCGCGACCAACTACGAGCGTGTCCGATCATTTTCGTCGACCGTCGGGGCGAGGATCGGCACCCTCACCGTCGGTCCAGTCACGTGCCTCTAGATCGAGCTTGACTCCGGACTACGCGACGCTCATCCGGGCTGCAGCCCCGCTGCATGACGCTTCCACAACCCGCGGGACCGAGGTTGCTTCCACGCTCACCTTACCGCCTAAGCGGCGAGGGCGAGAGTCGACTGCTTGTTGGCAGGTACTTCGATTTGCCGCCTGTTTAACGAGGCCTGACGGCACCTCGGCTCGCGTTCACGGTCTTCCGGACCCTGTCGAAACCACGCATCCCCACAGGATCGAGACGCCTCGCGCGTCCCCGGGCGATTCTAGCCCACGCGCTGCGATCCTCCAAGCGCACTCGAGGTGAGGGAAGACCGCGGCCTCAATCGAGGCGGCGGACCGACGGGCTCAGGAGGGCCAGCGACAGGATCGCCGCCGAGCTCAGGCCGCCGACGGTGAAGACCGTCGCCGGGCCCCAGGCATCGGCCGCCACGCCGGCGACGACGAGGCCGACGGGCTCGAGGGCCGTCGAGCCGAGGGCATCGATCGACGACACGCGCCCGAGCTGCTCCGCCGGGACGAGGTCCTGGAGGGTGTTGACCCAGACGAGGCCCACGGTCGCGCCGCAGGCGCCGATAACGACCGAGACGAGCGCCACGCCGGCGATCCCCACGGGCAGCCCGGCGACGGCGACGCAGATCGCAAACGTGATCCAGGCGCCGTACAGGACCGGCCCTCGCCTGCGCAACCGGGCGCGCGATCCGAGGGCCACGGCCGCCCCGATCGCGCCGACCGAGATCATCGACTGGATGAGCCCGAGTACCGCCACCCCGCCGCCGAGATGCTCGCTCACGAGGAGCGGCAGGCCGGCCTCGAGCGGGCCCGCGAGGGTGATCCCGGTGACGCCGGCGGCGACGATCGCGATCCAGATCCAGGGCTCGCCGGTGACCGTGGCGAGGCCCTCGCGGAGGTCGGCCAGGGCCGAGCGCCTGGCGACGTCGATGCCGCCCGCCACCGGCGCAATCGGCGCAGCCGGGGCGACGAGCACCGCCGGCGCCGGGTCGCCCGTGACCGTCGAGTCGGGCCGGCCTCGCAGCGCAGGATCCGTCGCCCGGGCCCGCATCCGCAGGGCGAGGCGACGAGGACCGCCGACACGAGGTAGGACACCGAATCGAGGGCGAAGGCGAAGCCGGTCCCGCCCCCGGCGACCAGGCCGGCTCCGAGGGCCGGGCCCAGGAGCCGGGCAAACCGCCGGCTGAGCTGGTGGAGGCTGTTCGCGCTGGGGCGCAGTCCGGCCGGGACGAGCTCCGGGACCGCCGCCGCGTAGGCCGGGTAGAAGAACGCCTCGACGGCCCCGAACGTCGCCGACAGGGCGAGGAGATGCCAGAACTCCACGCGCTCGAGCAGGACGAGCGCGGCGATGACGGCGACGATCGCCATCCGGGCGAGATCGGAGGCGAGCATCACCAGGAGCCGCGGCAGGCGGTCGACGACCACGCCCCCGACGAGCGAGAAGCCGATGAACGGCAGGAGATGAGCCGCCAGGACGGCGCCCATGGCGGCGGCCGACCCGGTCAGCTCGAGGACGAGCCAGGCGAGTGCGATCTGGTGGACGGCATCCCCGAAGCGCGAGACCGTCTGGCCGCTCCAGAGCGTCGCGAAGGGCCCGGACCCGGAGCGAGCCGAGCAGACGCATGGCCGGTCAGTCTATGGGAGCGAGTACGATCCGTGGGTCGAAACCAACGCGGGAGGCGCTCCATGGACGAGCAGGCTTCGACCCCGACCGGCGGACGTCCCCGCTGCCCGATCTGCGGTCACGACGACTACCGGCGGGAGGCCGGCAAGCTCGATTCCGAGTGGGGCATCACCGCCCACCGGGTGGACATGCTGGTCTGCCTGACGTGCGGCTACGTGCTCCTCTTCTACCAGGGCAGCACGATCTTCGACTTCGACTGACCGATGCGCCTGACGGCCTGGGAGGAGGAACGGCTCCTCGTCTTCACCGCGGCCGAGCTCGCCCGCCGCCACCGCGAGCGGGGGCTGCTGCTCAACGCCCCGGAGGCGATCGCGATCATCGGCGACGCGATGTTCGAGGCCGCCCGGGCCGGGGCGAGCTTTGCCGAGGTCGAGACCGCCGGTCGCGGCGCGGTCCGCCCGGACGACGTCCTACCCGGCGTCCCGTCGCTCGTCGACGAGGTCCGGGTCGAGGTCCTGCTCGGCGACGGGACGCGCCTGATCGTGCTCCTCGATCCACTCGGCGCCGCCGCGTCCGAGCCCGACGGTCCGGGCTCGGTTCGGCTCGCGCCAGACGAGCTCCCGGATCCTACGGCCGGCCTGGAGCGCCGCCGTCTCGAGGTTCGGAGCACGTCGCGACGAGTGATCCGGGTCTCCTCACACTTCCCGTTCCACCGGGTCAACCGTCGGCTGGAGTTCGATCGCGGGGCGGCCGCGGGATTCCGGCTGGACCTGCCGGCCGGCGGATCGGAGCGCTGGGGGCCCGGCGAGGTCCGGACCGTCGAGCTGGTCCGGTACGCCGCCGGGCCGGCGGACCCCGAACCGACGCCGTGAGCCGCCTCTCCCGCGCCGAGCGCCTCGCCCGCTTCGGGCCGACGACGGGCGACCTCGTCCGCCTCGGCGACACGTCCCTCCGGGTCCGCGTGCGCGACGATCGCCAGGCACCCGGCGACGAGCCGATCTGGGGCTACGCGAAGGACTTCCGGATCGGGCTGGCCCAGTCGACGACGGTCGGGCCCTCGGAGCTCGACGCGGTCGTCGTGGGAGCCCTCGTCATCGATCCCGTCGTCGGCATCGTCAAGGCCGACATCGGCATCAAGGACGGCCGGATCGTGGGCATCGGGCGAGCCGGCAACCCCGGCATCTCCGGGGGCATCGACCTGCCGATCGGGCCGCACACGGCGCCCATCACCGCGTACGGCCTCATCGCCACCCCAGGCGCGATCGATTCGCACGTCCACACGATCAGCCCGAACCTCCTGCCCGCAGCCCTCTCGGCGGGCGTGACGACCCTCGTCACGGCCGGCTTCAGCGAGCCGCCGGCGGCGATGGAGCGGGTTCTCCGAGGCCTCGAGGGCTGGCCGGTCAACGTCGGCCTCCAGGCGAACGCCCGGGCGGCGGACGACACCGCGCTGGAGCCGCTCCTCGAGGCCGGCGCGGTCGGCTTCAAGATCCACGAGGACTACGGCGCCTACCCGGAGCTCATCGACGCGACGCTGCGGTTCGCGGACGAGCGCGACGTCTCGGTCAGCCTCCACACCGACGGCCTCCACGAGAGCGCCGAGCTCGAGGACACGGTCGCCGCGATCGCCGGCAGCAGAAACAGGTAGGCGATGATCGCCGCGTACCGTTCCGATGTTTCTTCATCAATGACCGCAACCTGCACGCGAGGCGATGCGAGGAACTCCCTGAGTATTTCCCGGTTCTTCTTTTCCTTGCCGCCGTGGGCAAACCCGGCGTAGAGCTCGCCCATCACCACCGGGTTCAGGTAGACCTCGTCCGCCTCCTGGACGGCCCGCTTGACGTCCTCATTGCCCCGCAGGTACGCGGAGTACGCCGAGGTATCGAGCATTACTTTGTTTTTTTCCATAACTCCGCGTCCACCTTCCGCTGGGCCTTCAGGGTCTTGTCGAATGACGCGGCCTCTTCCCGAGACCAGAGGCCGGCGAGATGGTCGAGATCGTGGTAAAGGACCCTCTTCTTCTTTTCCGGGGTCTTCGTCCCCATTGCCCGCTCGAGGAGCGAAATGATCGCTTTATTCAGGCTCACGCCTTTGCGTTCAGCCTCTTTCTGCACCGTCTTCTTTACTTCGTCGGGGATGCTCCGTATAGTCACTTGCTTCATGATTTCCGCCTCCGTGTGACTCACTCGTGCTTCATAATGACTCATTATTGCAGCATCCATGGGGAAAGTCAAGACAAATTTAAGCTTGGCACTTCAAGGACCATCCTCCTTCAAGTGTCTTCATGCTAATTTTACCACGCTAACGTACAAGCAGGGGAATCAGGAAGGCCGGGAACGTCGCCGCGCCCGCACTTTTCTTTGAACTCTTTTTTCTTGCCCCTTTCGCTCAAGTATAGTATCCTCGCTTTATCGGGAGAACAGTTATTTCTCCGAATTGCGAACACTGATCATGAAGAAAAAAAGATTATTATCATAGCCGGACCGAATGGAGCAGGAAAGACCACGCTTGACAACTCCGGCGAACGACCCCGATTGCTGGAAGAAGGAGCGAATCCATGACACAGAAAACCAAAAAAAATCCGACTCCATCTCAGTACGATGCTGATTTTAAGTCCGCATTGCATGTCCTTGAGCGCGCGGCGAAACGGGCGAAGGAGACAGCACGCAGGTCTAAGACGCCTCTGGCGCTATGGCAAAACGGCCAGGTCAAGACCGTGCGGCCCGGTGCAAAAGCGCAAAAGAACGATCGATCGTAGAATATCCGTTTTTCGTGAATATATCTTCCTGTACCTTGGGTTCAAAGGAGTATCTTGATTGATACAGATTACAACACGTGCGTGATATAGTCGAATATCAGATAAACCATTCCGGACTCCGAACTGTGAACTTGTCTCCGCGTCTCCCAGTCGCCTATCTGTCGCCGCGTCCGCACTTTCCGCTTGTCTCTTTCACCAAAATCCGGTATTTTCATATCATGTAGTTGATGCCTTAAATAGTTGCGGGAAAGAGCGCTACGCCAATTCGGTCACTATGTCCCGCAGATGTGGTCCTGCTTGACAAGGACTAGGAGGTCTTTTTCGACGCCTATGGCGGTCCCGGCCTTCCCGCAACGTATCTCATCGATCAAAACGGGGTCATTGTTAAAAAATTCAGCGGTCTCCAGGTATGGGACGCCCCGGAAATGAAAGCAGGATCTTACCTGCGACAGAAGAGGTGACAATATGAAAAAGGGTCTTTTTGCAATAACAATGATCGCAGCAGCACTTTTTTTCTTTCAGGCCTGCGCGTCCACGTTCCTCGCGTATAAGGACGGCTACGGGTATTTTATGGGAAATGAATCGAACGCCGCGTACAAGATGTTCTGCGAGTCGGGCGACCTGAAGAAGATTCTCGCGGACACGACCAGGCTCGGACAGGACATGAAGGATGACTTGTATCACTATAACTGCGGCGCCGAACGGTCGCGTGATAAGGTCAAACAGGTCTACGCAACAATGACGCCCGAGCAGAGAAAGGATCTCAGGGTGGCGTTCAAGCACAACGGCTACGACATCAACTATCAGCACTGCTGAGATAAAATCTGACGTCCGGTTCGGACGCCTCAAATGACAAAACCACGAGGGGAAGGATATGGGGACAGGTCTTGAAATATGAGAAACTGCCTTTTCAAGACGCGACCCCAAATATTTGGTACGTCCTTCTTCCCTCGATGATCGCCCCTATTTTCGAGAAAAAGGCGGCAAAGTCATAATCGACATCCTGAAAAGGGCCCAACCAGGAGAGGTCATCGTCTTTTCCGGCTATATAGCCGTCAAGTGAACTCGCGATATAAAGTATCGTTTTGGGCATAGTTTTTTTGCAAAAAGCTTTTACCGAGAGCATCATCTCCCGGTCATTTGCATATATATAGTTTAGCATGAATGTTACGATAGAACTCCGCATTCGAATAGTCTCCTCGTCGCCTCACGGTCACATCTGACTCTGCACAAACGGGTAGCATACCCACTGCGTCATGCTGTATGCGGCATTATGCCTTGACGCCTTCTTCCAATTATTGTATCCTCGCTTTATAAAGTTAAAAGTATCGTCCCGCAGTAAAAGGAGGGCGGAATGAAGCGCCGGCTTATTGCTATATTGGCTCTATCTGTTAGCCTGTCGGCTACAGCGGCACTTGGCGCCGAAAAACGGGACCGCGGGAAATAACAGAAAAGAATTGGGAACGCCATCCTCGGATCGTGGAGATCAGGAATATCTATACGGCAATCAGGACGGCGCTTGATAAAAAACAACTCACGTACCAGGAGAAGAATTTTACGAAGCTCCCGCGGTCCTGCCGGGGCACGTACCCTCTGGAGAAGCTGGCCCTTGCCTCGGATCCGAAGGGCAACGTCCGCCTGTATAGTACGGCCCGGCGCGTTTCGCATGAGGACCTGCTTACGATCGAACGGTACTACGATGGGAAGGGGCTGCTGCGATTTGTGTATATGAAAAATAAATCGGATATATACGCGACCATTGAGAACAGGGTCTACCTTGACGAAAAGGGAAAGGTCCTCTGGGACGCGAGAACAGAAGCGGGAAAGACGACCTTTGGCGACATCACCGATAGGGATGAGTGGGTCATTGGAATAAAGCCGGGCGCCGCCGCGCGTAACGAGTTTGCCGGCACAGCA
>Ga0209002_10002227_pt1 | contig 15700 bp, 16 predicted proteins | sample Rifsed16ft2_FD_184010 | JGI IMG/M metagenome (GOLD analysis project Ga0209002, IMG submission 184010) | Soil microbial communities from Rifle, Colorado, USA - sediment 16ft 2 (version 2) | ecosystem: Environmental > Terrestrial > Deep subsurface > Rock core/Sediment | place: Rifle, Colorado...
CTAATACACCGGGATAAGCTTGATAAGTTCCGCTAGGCAGGATGTTGAATCGATAGAGGTTGGCTGAATGGGCTTTGAACTTCACCACCCCGGACTCGCCGCCCGGATCACCTGAGAAGATTAGGCGAGTCTCAAGATTATGTGTCCACCCGTATCCCATGGAGTTATTTTGCGTGGCTGTTAATGAAGCATAATTCGGCTGAAATACGATATTGCCTGCAGTTGTGTCAAACGAAATTTCGGGGCCGGCAATTCCAAACCCTCCATTTCGAACATTGATCGGATCGCCAATTGCTCTGGATGCATTTTTATATGTGCCGACACAAGTTTCGGATGGCGAGCAGTAGGGTGAAAGCAGACTTTCGTTCGGTATGCCATCGCCCAGATACACATACCCAAGCAATTGGCCGCTTGGCCGGCCCAATCCTCCGTACAGATAGTATTGAAATCGTAAACCATTAGCCCAGGAGCTTTGCACTGGAAAGCGCAGGACGCCATTGTAGACAGCACTGCTCACTCCAGCGTAATCCTCGGCCAGGTAGTTATCTCCATTTTGTTTTTCAGATGCAGTGTACAAATTTTGTTTGTCTGGCGGCCAAACACTCGGGTCGGCAATATATGCCTTTTGGGTGATGGATGGGTCGATCCATAGGGGAGGCCACCAGGTGTCACCTAACTGAATAGCCATCGTCCCTGAACCGCCGGCAGGTTGCGTAATGACTACGCCTACGATCCATTGGGCATGTTGAGGTTGGATAGGCACATAGACATTGGTTACGCCGGCACTACTCCAATACAGATTAATTGGGCTCGCTAGGGGCTGATACCCGAGAATATGCCTCTCGGCGATGGGTTGTTGTAATTTGAGGTCCAAATCTGGCCTCTCTCCCATCCTTGGTTCCGGGTGCGAGAATTGTGGTGGTACATAATTTCCAGTTGATTCGTTAGAACGCGAATTTTGCCTATCGGAGGGAACGCCAGGCAGAAAAGCAAAGTTGTTGACGAGAAGGGAGCTGGCAATTAAAAGATTAAACCCTTTCTGCAAAAAATGTTTGAAAACCTTCTTAACCTTCGAGGAAATTACGTTCCCTGCCCTACACAAAGGGTCCCTCACTTCTCCTCTTAATGATGAATGGGTTTGCTTCTCTATCTCAGAGAAGATTGAATGCGCCATGATTGCCACCTCGTCTGGCTTACCAAAAATCAAATATGGATTTCCGGTGTGAATGCGAGCGAACGCAAAAGCATCCTGCTCGCTCTATTGGTCTGTGTGATTTGGATTTCTCTTCTGGGGATCATTCCCCCTCGCATTTCTGTCGTTCAATCAGTCGACGATTTCATTAACCAAAAATAAGTATACGGCGATTTTGCAAAAAGTTTCATCACAGATTCGTAAGGCGCCCAAAAACCACGTATCAGTGTATTGCTTCGCATCCCACGGGGAATTATTAAATCTAAGCTCCGGCCTGTTCTTTGTGAAAGGCTCAGGGAGCGGACCCCCAACCTTATCCTTCGCACTCTTATAGCATGGTAATTTCTGGTTTCAATCCCTTGCTCGAAAAAATCAAGTAGCTGCACAAATCTACCCATTAGAGGAGTCAAGTCCAAAAGGGATGTCCGCAAACCGCACATCACTGTGACCCGAAGTATTTTGCAGGCACCCCCTTCAAGCTTTTGCGGGAGAGAGCCTGCCCTGAGCCCGTTCGCTTCGCTCAGGGTAAACTCCGCGAATGGGAGGAGGTTCGGGGGTGAGGGTTCCACTTTTTGCGCCCATCTGCCCTGAGGGCTATAATCCCTTGCATAGCGTTCTTTGTGCACAGGCCGCATTCTTTCGGCAGGAGCTTCCACTGAGCGAAGACCAATCCAGCAGAAACCTGGACTTCAAAGAAGCCAAATACACCCAGCTTAAAAAGGGCGATTTTCTTCTGGACCGCTACGAAGTCCAGGAGATCGTCGGCATGGGCGGCATGGGCGCCGTCTACCGCGCCCAGGATAAGAATTTCAAGGCCATCCGCCTGGTTGCGGTCAAGGAAATGATCAGCCAGGCGACCGACCCGCTGGTGCGGCGTAATATTTTCGAGATCTTCGAGCGCGAAGCCAACATCCTGGCCACCCTGCGCCACCCGGCCATCCCGCGTATCTATGACTACTTTACGATTGGGGAGCGCGCCTACCTGGTGCTCGAATTCATTCACGGGAAAAACCTCGAACAGCTCCTGGTCGAAGCGCAGGGTTTCTTCCCCGAAGAACAGATATTGTCTTGGGCGGTCGAACTTTGCGACGTACTGGATTACCTCCACGCGCACAAACCTGAACCCATCATTTTCCGTGACGTGAAGCCCTCCAATATCATGAACACCGTGCAAAACCATATCACCCTGGTGGATTTCGGCATTGCCAAGGTGTTCGAGTCCGGACAGAAGAACACCATGGTCGGAACCCAGGGTTACTCTCCCCCCGACCAGTACCGCGGCGAAGCCACGCCGCGCGTGGATATCTACGCCCTCGGCGCCACCCTGCATCATCTCCTTACGTTGCGCGATCCGCAGCTGGAAGCTCCGTTCTCGTTTGGAGAGCGCATGATCCGGGCCATCAATCCCAACGTGAGCAACGAATTCGCTGCCGTCGTGGAACGCTCGCTGGAATACAAAGCCGAAGACCGTTACGCAAGCACAGCCGAAATGAAGGAAGCGCTGATCAATGTGGCCCGTAAGACCGGCACCTTGCTGCATTTAAGCATCCCCTCCGCCCAGGCCACCGCCCACGGGGCGAACGCAAAACCGCTGTGGACCTTTGAATGTGAAGATGAACTGCGCGGTTCGCCAAATTTCCACGATGGTTCCTTGTATATCGGCTGTTACGACAACAATCTGTATGCGCTGGATGCCTCCAGCGGCCAGTTCAAATGGAAATATGCCACGGATGGCGGCATTCCCGGCAGGCCGGCCATCTTCGATGGAAACGTCTATTTCGGCTCTGAAGATAAGCGTCTCCATGTGGTCTCCACGCGCTCCGGGAAAGTGGCATGGACCCACTACACCGACGGGCCCGTTCGCTCCTCGCCCTCGATCGCCGAAGGCCATGTGTTCATTGGGTCCGATGATGGCTACCTGCATGCAGTGAACATCAACGGCGGCCGGCTATCCTGGAGAGCGGAGGCTGGCTCACCGGTGCGCTCCACCGCTTTCGTAAGCAACGAATACGTGTTTTTCGGTTCCGAGGCAGGCGACTTTACCTGCGTTGACTTCCGCGGCGATCCCCGCTGGCGCTTCAGGGCCAAGCGCGCCGTGACCTCCTCCCCCATTGTGGCGGATGGCGTGGTGTACTTCGGCTCGATGGATAGCACGCTCTATGCATTGGATGCAAATTCGGGTTGGGTGGTTTGGCGCTTCCGCCTGGGAAAGGGTTCCATCTCCACACCGGCCATCAAGGACAATTTGGTGTACACCGGCGCCGCCGACAAGATCATCTATTGTGTCGATACAAAAACCGCAAAAGAAATGTGGCGTTACACGACCGATCACCAGGTCACCGGTTCACCCCTCATTCATCGCAACGGCGTTTATTGCGGCTCGGTAGATGGCAACTTGTATTGCCTGGATGCTGCCACCGGCCGCATGAAGTGGCGCTTCCAGACCGGCGGCCCCATCACCGGGACTCCGATCGCTCACGAAGACATGATATTCATCGGTTCAACCGACAAAAAAGTGTATGCGTTCCTGGCCTGAGGTCCCCCGTGTCAATGAAAAAATTCGTGAAACGCTTTCGTCGCAAAAAGGGGAAATCCAAGACCGATCGTCGCGGCGCAGCCGCAACGGTGCCGTTGACTCAAAGCCAGGAGTGGGAACTGGCGGAGTCCAGACCCGGGATTAAATTCGGTCACCTGGTCGTCGGTTCTGCATTGGATCTGGGGCAGCGCAGGGAAAATAATGAAGACGCCTTGCTTTCCTTCAGTGGATCGATCGGCAGCAGTTCCGGCAGCCAGCCCTTCGGCATCTATATGATCGCCGATGGCATGGGCGGCCATCGCAACGGCGAATTGGCTTCCGAGACCGCGGTGCGCGCCATGAGCACTTATTTGGTCGGCAAGCTATATAAACCGCTATTCGGTCCTGAACCTCAGCCGGCAAACGAATCCCTCCGCGAAATTATGGAGGCTGCCGTCCTGGTAGCCCAAAAGGCAGTCAGGAAGGCCGCCCCCGGCGGAGGTTGCACCATGACCGCCGCCATGGTGCTTGGCTCTCAATTGATCATCGCCCACATGGGAGATAGCCGCGCGTATGCCATCACCCGTGACGGCCGTATTGAAGCGCTTACCAAAGATCATTCGCTGGTCAAGCGCCTTCAGGAGCTGGGTCAGCTGACCGAAGAAGAGGCGGCCAACCACCCGCAAAAATCGGTGCTGTATCGCGCCCTGGGGCAGGGTGAAAATATCCAGGCCGACATTTTCACCAGCAATATGCCCAATCCCGGCTCACTTTTGATTTGCTCTGACGGGCTCTGGGGCCAGGTGGACAAAGACGAGATAGCACGGATAGTCAACTCCGTCGCCAATCCGGACCTGGCCTGTGAGCAACTTGTCGAAGCGGCCAATGCCGCAGGCGGGCCGGACAATATTTCCGTCATCTTGGTGCGTCTTGTGAACTGAAGGGGATGAGAGCCACAAATTATCTGGATAATTATTATGCGCGCTTAGGCGTATCGAGGACCGCCAGCCTGGACGAGATCCAACAGGCTTACCGGAACGCCGCCCGCCGCTTTCACCCGGATGCCAACAAGCAAACGGGGGCGCACGAACTGTTCCTCTTAGTCCAAGAAGCCTACCAAACGTTATCCAATGCTGACCAGCGGTTGGAATACGACTCGTCGTTGCCGCCCGACATCGACGCGCCTCCATCCATCATGGTGAACGCCTTATACAGCCGCTCCCAGGTCACCCCAGGCGAATCGGGCCAGCTGATCTATGTACTCCTGGATTTAATGCCGGCAGGGGTTGGAGATCTGGCCGCCCATCCCCCGCTCAATGTTTGCCTGGTCCTGGACACCTCTACCTCCATGGCAGGTACCCGCCTGGAGCAGGTAGCCATGGCCGCGTCTCATTTTGTCCAGCAACTGCGCCGCGAAGATTTGCTTTCCATTGTGAGCTTCAATGACCAGGCCGAGGTAGTCGTACCTGCCCAGTCCATGCAAGAGGCCGCTCGATTTCAATCTCGCATCGGGTCCATTCAAACACGTGGGGGCACCGAGATCCTTACGGGCCTGCAACTGGGTTTACGCGAAGTCCAGCGAAACTTCAGGTCTTCATTCATTAATCACTTGGTTCTGATCACCGATGGGCGAACCTACGGCGATGAAGACGCCTGCCTCAAGCTCGCACAAGATGCATCCGAGCAGGGGATACCCATTAGCGCCGTTGGCATCGGTGAAGAATGGAATGAGGACTTCATGGACAAGCTGGTCGCCAAAGGCGGGGGAACCAGCTTGTATGCCGACCACAGCGCGGAGATTCATTCGCTTTTGGAGCGGCGGCTCGACACCATCAGCCAGGTCTTTGCCAAAGACGTGAGGATGTTTTTTGAACCGGCAAACCAAAGTAGGCTCACCTATGCCTTTCGCCTCTCCCCGGATCTGGGCGCGTTGATCCCTGCCTCGTCGCTGCATCTTGGCGCGATACCCATCGAGACCAGCCTTAGAGTTTTACTTGAATTTGAATTGGATACGACGAGTCTGGAAGCAGGTGAATTAATCTTGGCAGAAGGCGACCTCAGAATGGATATCGCCTCTTTGGCCATTCCATCCACCAAGGCTCGCTATCGGTTGAGCCGCCTTGTGCAGGAACTGACTGAGGTGGAAACTCCGTCCCAAACATTGGTGAACGCCATCGCCAGACTAGCCATGTATCGCATGCAGGAACAGGCGCGCCGCGATATCGAGAAGGGCGATCTGGCTGCCGCGGCCAAACGCATGCGCATGTTGGCCACGCATCTTCTTTCCGCAGGCCAAAAGGGTCTGGCCAAGACGGTGCTGTTGGCCGCCGATGAAATAAAAGAAGGATCCGCACTCGGTGAGAAATCAGGAAAACAGATAAAATACGGCACCAGAGCTCTGATAGACGAATCGCAAAAGGCAATCAACAGGAAACGAGGCAGGCAGTGATCGTAAAATGCCCGAGCTGCGGGACAGAACAGGAACACAAGAATCTGTTTTGCTCGAATTGTGGCGCACGGCTGTTGAGCACTGGGGCACTGGAAGCTGCCATCCCCGACCACGATTCCTTAGGCGGCTCCCCAACGGATCGACTCGAACCATCCGGATCTCTCCCAGTTCTTCCCCTGAAGTCGGCCTGGCTGAACCTGCATATCATCCGCAGCGGCCAGATCTTGCCTCTGCAGGGCCCCGGTGAATATGTAGTCGGGCGCATCAGCCAGGGGCAGTCCGTGCTTCCTGACGTCGACCTGGAACCCTACAACGCCTATGAGTCCGGCGTTTCCCGCCTGCATGCCCGCATCCTCATCGAGGAAACTGGCATGTGGATCACAGACTTGGGTTCGTCCAATGGCACGCGGGTGAACAACGAAAAGCTGAACCCGTATCAGGATTACCGACTGGGAAATAAAGATGTGATTCGTTTGGGGAAACTGAGCGTCCAGGCGTTGGTTGGTCAGGAGTAAGAGGCAATGGCTTATACCGTTCTGATTCACATCCTTAATGAAGACGCGGTGGTTGGTGAAATCGAAGAGTTGCCTACTCCCGGCGATTCCAATATCCGGGTGCAGAACCCGCGCAAGAAAGACGGCAAAGACCTGCAATACTTGCAGCCCGAAGTGACCACGGTGATTTGGCCCTGGAATCGCATTAGCTTCCTGGAGATCCTCCCCAGCGGCGCCGAAGATGAGATCATCGGTTTCGTACGCGAATAGAAGACTACGAATAGCCAACCTTGCGAAGGCTGCCTTGAGAGGCGCGAATGGGTTGACCTTGAAATTCGCGCCTTGGCAAGTCCAACCTTCGCAAGGTTAGACATGGTGCTTTTACTTCCCACTACCTAACCAAGTAGGATCAACCTTAGCAATGACAGACGCCACTTTTGCCAACAAACGTATTCTTGTCGTGGATGACGAAGAACGCATCGTGCGTTTCATCCGTCTCAACCTTGAGCAAGATGGCTTTCTGGTGGTCGATGCTTTCACTGGCAGGCAGGCCATGGAAAAACTGCGCCAGGCGCTTCCCGACCTAATATTGCTGGACGTCATGCTCCCGGATCTGGACGGCTTCGAAGTTCTGCGCATGATCCGCGAGAACCACGACGTGCCCATCATCATGCTCACCGCCAAGACCGAAGAGGACGACCGCGTCCGCGGCCTGGAGCTGGGCGCCGATGACTACGTGACCAAGCCTTTCAGTCCCCGCGAGCTGGTCAGCCGCGTGCGCGCCGTGCTGCGCCGCACCGAGAAGTCGCGTGAGGGCAAAGAGGGCGCCATCCAGGTAGATGACCGCCTGAAGATCGATTTCGATCGCCGCGAAGTTTGGGTGGAAGGGAAACTCGTTAAATTGCGGCCGACAGAATACCGCCTGCTATACCATCTGGTACAGAACGCCGGGTGGGTGATCACCCACGATCAAATCCTGGCAAAGGTCTGGGGCTATGAATATCGCGACGAGCCCCATTACGTCCGCCTTTATGTAAACTACCTGAGGGAAAAATTAGAGGAAGATCCAGCCAATCCCAAATACATTCTCACCGAACGTGGAGTTGGATACCGTTTCGTCGATTACAAGCGCCAGCCAGAAAATGTTTCCGGTAAGGCCAAAAGGTGACAAGGTAAGCCGAGGTTGCGAGGAGCTGAGCAATAGCGAGGCAGAGCCTGCCCTGACCCTGATCCGGAGCGAAGCGAAGAGGGTTACGGGCGGCGACGAGGTGAAGCCGAAGACTGACCAAGCAACCTGCAGGCGAAGCAATCTTCAAGGTTGGGGGCGATTACCTCGGCAAGTAATAGCCTCCTCTACTTTTACGTTGTTCATATAAAGCGTTAGTGCATTTTTAACGCGCCAGGCTTATTCTAGATTTGGTTCATTGGGAACCAGAAAAGCTTGTTATTGGAGGAACTATGGCAGACATAATTCGATGGGACCCTTTTCGCGAGTTACTGGACCTGCGGCGGGATTGGGAAAGCGTTTTCGATAACCGCTTCTTCCGCCCGCTGAGCACCAACGGCTGGCACGCTCCTCGTGTGGACATGTACCAGACCGATGATGAGGTCGTGGTGGAAGCCGCCATGCCCGGCATCAAAGCCGAGGACGTGGACATCCAGGTCACCGGTGACATGCTGACCATCAAGGCAGAGCACAAAGAAGAGAAAGAGCGTAAGGACGCCACATACCACATGCGCGAGCAGCGCTACCATGCTTATGCCCGCAGCCTGATGCTGCCGGCAGCCGTGAAGGCCGACAAAGCACTGGCCGAGGTGAAGGACGGTGTTTTGCACCTTACCCTGCCCAAAGCCGAAGAGGCCAAAGCCAAGACCATAACCGTCAAGGCCAAGTAGGAAAGAGAACCTGGAGAGCTGCGTTCGGCATCAGCCGAACACAGTTTTCCCACGCGTTGCGAGGCAACGCAAAAAAACCCGCCTTTCGGCGGGCTTTTTACTTGAGAGAGTTTTTATATGAATGTTGCAATATCTTCCAGAGGCTTTTTGCTGATATTTGGAACTTTGGCGTCTTCTGCCGGAAACCCAACCACCAGCAAAAGAAAGGGTCGCTCACTCGCTTGGCGATTCAATATCTCATTCAGAAAGTTCATCGGGGCGGGAGTATGTGTAAGGGTGGCCAATCCGGCAAGGTGCAGAGCCGTGATGAGGAAACCGGTCGCGATCCCCACAGATTCCTGAACATAGTAATTCTTTACCCGCGCACGATTAGCGGTAATTCCATATTTCTGACTGAAAATAGCTATCAAATAGGGGGCGGTTTCAAGAAAGGGTTTCTGCCAGTCAGTACCTAATGGAGCCAAGGCCTCCAGCCATTCCTTTGGTGCCCGCTCTGCATAAAAAACCTGCTCTTCTTCTTCGGCGGCCAATCGAATGCGGCGTTTTGTCTCTGGATCGCTAACGACTACAAAATGCCAGGGCTGCATATTTGCGCCGCTTGGCGCCCGCCCCGCCGCCAACAAACACTCATTAATGATCTCACGTGCAACTGGCCGGGGCGAAAAATCCCTCACAGAGCGGCGGCGTTGTATTGAGGTGCGGAATTCGATGACCCTGCGCAACATCTCCTCTTCACCCAACCACTCGTAACCTTCTAAAGGAATAAACTGAGGCCGTGAGCTCATTGAACCTCCAATGTTGTTGGTCGTCTATCTATAGGAGGATTACTCGGCTCGCGCTTTCATTTCTTCGTGCAATGCGCGCAAGTAATGCCAATCGTAGATACCATATTTGTGCCCATCTTCCCATTCGATGTTGATTGCATAGTTGCCCACTGCTTCGACATTTTTTAGCCTTGAAGCGCTGGCGCTCATCAACGGAATGGTGAACATATTAGGGTCGGGTTCGGGCTTCATGTTCTCATGTCCACCTCGACACTGCGCACAGGGGCAGGCATTGCGCAATAGGTCGAATGGAAAGGCGCTTTTCTCGCCATCGCTCCAGTCCACGTAAAGCCGCGCCTCTTTTTTATTGGCAGTAATTCCAGTTGGTCGAATTTCAGCCATCGTCTCCTACTCTCGTAATCAGTGAACAGTGATTAGTGATTAGAAAAACCAGATTACTAGTCACCGATCTATGCTTCTGACAGAAGACCTGATTACTGATCACTGTTCACGAATTACTTGCTTTCAAGGAAAACCTGATTACTAACCATTATTCACTAATCACGTACATTTCATGGATTCGCCACCACTGACAAATAGCTCGCCGCAGCCCAACCAGCACGGGAAGCATCCACAGGGGTGACCAGGTACCACCAGGTCAATCCGTCAGCCTCGACTGGCCCATCACGCACTTCAAACACCTCGGCGTCGTAGCCCAGGAATTGAACCTCGCTATTCAGCCCGGGCGCGCTGCGAATGTTGAGCCCGACGCCCTCGGTCCCCATAATTTGCACGAAACTGCCCATGCCCAGTTCACCAGCTTGCAACGGCGTAAAAGTTGCAGTTGCCGTTGACGTCGGTACCTGCGTCGCCGTCGGCGGCTGCGGCGTGTTCGAAGGACCCGGGATCCAGGTCAAAGCCGCCTGCGGGGGTTCGCTGGCCGCCGGCGGCAGAAACCAGAACAAACTCGCGGCTGCAGCAACCGTGAACAGTACTCCAAGACCGATCGCCGAAAGCACCACGCCGCGGGTGAAATAGCAGCGCAATAGTTCCCAGTTCATAAGCGTTAAGCATACCCCAGCATAAAGTCAACGCTTTTCCAATTCCCCGACATGTGTAGGTGTTGTAGAAGTCGTCGATCAGGGCGAAAATGTCGGTTGTGTAGGTTGTGTCGTGCGTTGCTTCGCAACGCGGGAGAAGCTGCCCGGCAACAGGCATGCACCGTATCTCCAAAGGCTTCCAGCAAAAACATGAGCTACTATATACAACAATATAAAATGGTTTGGATGAAATCAGGGCGTTTGTCAAGCTGCTGGACGAAGCTTCAAGAAGAATTGGACTGTCCAAGGTAAAATCCAGCCAATGTCCTCAACGAAGTCCGGCGAAAAGTTATTGCTCAATAAGCGCTACCAGATCGAAAGTGCAGTCGAAAAGGGCGGCATGGCCACGGTTTATCGCGGCCGCGATCTGATGCTGGAGCGCGATGTGGCCATCAAAGTGCTGCGCGAGGATTATTCGCGCGACCCTGCCTTCCGAGAGCGCTTCCGCCAGGAAGCCAAGGCGGCTGCCAACCTCACGCACAGCAACATCGTCACCGTATACGATTTCGGCTTCGACGAAGATCACCTCTTTATCGTCATGGAGTATGTTCCCGGCACCGACCTCAATACCCTGATCAAGCAAAAGGGTCGCTATTCGTTGGAAGAGGGCATCCCCCTCATCATCCAGGCCTGCAAAGGGCTGGGCTACGCACACCGCGCTGGCCTGGTGCATTGCGATATCAAACCACACAACTTCCTGGTGACGCCCGACAAGCGACTCAAGGTCACCGATTTCGGTATAGCCCGTGCCCTGGCCTCCATCCATCCCGACGAAGAAGCGGAAGTAGTCTGGGGTTCGCCGCAATACTTTGCCCCGGAGCAAGCCGCCGGCAGCGCGCCTTCTCCGGCCTCCGATGTGTACTCGATGGGCGTCATCATGTACCAGATGTTCACTGGCCGATTGCCCTTCACCTCCAAGGAAGCCGCTGACCTCGCCCAGGACCATCGCTACAAAGATGTCAAGCCACCCATCGAGTTGAATCCCCAGATCCCACCGGCACTCAACGAAATCATGCTCAAGGTGCTCTCGAAAGAACCGTCAGCCCGTTATCGCACGGCGGACCAGCTCGGCCGCGTGCTGCTCACCTTCGCCGCCCCTTCCGAAGTCGCCGAAGCTGAGGCCTATAGCAAACCTGGAAGCAAAACACATCGCACCGGACCGCAGGGAAAAACAGGGGTTGACGAACAAACGATCGAAACCGATTGGATAGCCGTTGGTCTCGGGCTGCTTGCCGCTCTCCTGGTTGGCGGTCTGCTGCCCTTTTGGATGTGGGTGTATTTGGTGTTTAACCCGCCGATAAGATAACGGTGGGGATTGCTTCGTCGGAGCCACGCTCCTTCCCTCGTCGCCGTAAACGGCTCGCTCGGGACAGGCTCTCGCAACTACGGAAGGCTTCGCCTTCCTTGGTTATAATCTCGCAATGGCTGCCCAGCCATTGATCGCTCCATCCATACTTAGCGCAGATTTCGGCCATCTGGGCGAGCAGATTGCCGCCGCCGAGCTGGCAGGCGCCGATTGGATCCACATCGACGTGATGGATGGGCATTTCGCACCCCCCATCACCATGGGCCAGGTCATCGTAGAAGCATGTCGCCACATTACCGAACTCCCGCTGGACGTGCATCTGATGGTCGAAAATCCAGATGGCATGCTCCAATCTTTCGCACAAGCCGGCGCGGATCACATCCATGTGCACCTCGAAGCCAGCCTAGATATTGGAAAGAGTCTGCAGCGCATCCGCAAGCTGGGATGCAAGGCCGGCCTAGCTATCAATCCTGAAACTCCCGCAGCCAAAGTGCTCCCACACTTGAAATTGGCCGACATGGTTCTGGTCATGAGCGTCCATCCTGGCTATGCCGGTCAGGATTTCATTCCTGAGGTCTTGCCAAAGGCAGCAGAATTTCGCAGGGCCATCGACTCGGCCGGACTCGACACCAGGATTGAATTCGACGGTGGCGTCGACGCCGAAACCCTGCCTGCGGCCCTTGAAGCCGGCGGCCAGGTTTTCGTTGCCGCCAGCGCCGTATTCAAATACCCTCAAGGGATCGCAGCCGGTCTCCAGGCCCTGCGTGCGGCTTCTCTCACATCTCTGAGGCGTTGACATCGAGGAAGAAATGGCAACTGATCAAGTTCCCCACGGCAGCATCCATATCGCTCCGCGCGCCATCGCAACTATCGCTTACCAGGCAGCAGTTGAATCCTATGGCGTAGTCGGGTTGGCTTCCAAGAACGTATTCGATGGATTAACCAATTTCATTGTTAAAGATCCAACACACGGCATCGAAGTTCGCTATGAAGGTGAAGCCATAAGTATCGACCTGTATGTCGTGGTCGAATATGGCACCAATATAAAGGCAGTTGCAGACAGCGTCGCCAGTACTGTACGCTTCCACGTGGAAAAGGCGATTGGGCTGCCTATCCTAGAAGTGAACGTCCACGTACAAGGCCTGCGGATGAGCAACGCAGAATAAATTCCAATATCGGGACAATTAATGGACACTGAATCTCCACCTACCAGTTTACGTATAGCAGTTCTGCAGCAATACCCTGTGAATGGCCGGGCTGTGAAGCATTTGGCCGAAGCAGCTTATGCCTGGCTGGAAGCCAACAAGCAAACGGTCAACGCGCTGAATGTTTTTCCGGTTCCTGACGGCGACACCGGCACCAACATGGTTCTCACCATGAAATCCGCCATTGAGGAGCTCAACAAAGTGCACGAAAATGAGGCTGGCGAAATGCTGGCCGCCCTGGCGCAAGGCGCACTGATGGGCGCCCGCGGCAATTCGGGGGTTATCCTTTCGCAGCTGTGGCGGGGATTTGCCCGGTCGGTAGAAGGCAAGGAATCACTAAACTCGCAAGACCTGGCGCAAGCCTTTGTCACCGCGCGCGACACCGCCTACAAGGGCGTGGTGCGGCCAGTGGAGGGCACCATCCTTACAGTCGCTAAGGATATGGCTGCCGCAGCGGAATCTGCAGCCAGCGAAGGTATCAGCCCTATTCCGTTGCTACGCAGAGTGTCGCAAGCCGCCAAAGATTCTGTGCAGCGCACGCCTGAGTTGCTTCCTATACTGAAGCAGGCAGGCGTAGTTGATTCGGGCGGCAAGGGGCTAGCCTTGTTGATGGAGGGCATGCTGCGCTGGGTCGAGGGTCACCAATTGCACACGGCGGAAACAATCGCCCAGCCCATCGCTGCAATGAACCTGGAGGCTGCGACCGAGTCGGTCGAGGAGGGGCAAGACTACGAAGTTGTGGTGGATTTCCGTCCACACACAGAACTCGACCTACCGCGTTTTTACAGCGATCTGGAAAAGATGGGGACTTCCATCCAGGTTGGCGAAGGCCAGGACATGTATCGCATGCATATTCACGTTCCGGCTGACAAACGCAATGAACCACTGGATTACATCGAAACCATCGGCAACTGGACCAATGTCAAGATGGAAAATCTGATGTCGCAGATGGATGAAATCAGGAGTAAAGTCAGCAAGCAGCCACCGAAAGTGGCCATGGTCCAACCTGACGAGATCGCCGTGGTGACGGTTGCCGCGGGCGCTGGCATCACACGCCATTTCGCCGAATTGGGCGCGGCTGCCATTGTCGAAGGCGGCCAGACCATGAATCCGAGCACCGCCGATTTATTGGCTTCGCTTGAAAACCTGCCGACCGACAAAGTGATCATCTTGCCGAACAATAAGAATATTATTATGACGGCCAACGCGGCCGCAGAACTGACTGTCAAGAAGGCCGTCGTTGTACCTACAACAAGCATCCCCGAAGGTTTTGCAGCTATGCTGCGCCACAATCCGAAAGGGGACCTGGAGGCGGTGGCCAATGAAATGAAAGATGGTCTCGCCGAGGTCCAAACCGGTGAGATCACTACAGCCACCCGCGATGTGGAGATCGATGGTGTTAAAGTAAAGGTCGGGCAGATCATTGGCCTGCATAACGATAAGATGGTCATTGCCGCGGATGATGTTGAGAAGGCTTGTTTGAAACTACTTAAACAAATGAAGGCCAATGAATACGAAGCCATTACCATTTTCTACGGGGAGGATGTCCATGCGGAACAGGCTGCAGAGATCACCGATTCGATACGCGAGGCTTATCCGGAAAAAGTGGTGGACGTGCACGAGGGCGGGCAACCCCATTACCAATTCATCCTCTCGGTAGAATAAGCTCTCTCCATGCCCACTGTTTGCATCGTAAGCGATAGTACTGCGCTGTTCCCGAATCCCGTCTTCAAGGGGCGCAGCCAGGTACAGCTGCTGCCTGCCGCCTGGCAGGGCGATCAGCCCGTTTCGGAGCGACTTAAAGCTGCTGACTTTCCCGAGTCACTCAAAAGCGCTGAGGCGCCTGTGCTGGCGCCTCCCACACAGGTCGAATTCGAAGATCTATTTCGGGCCACGGGATCGAAATACGACGGTGTACTGGCTATTTTGCATTCCTCCAATTTCAGCCCCGCTAGTTCTAATGCGCATGAAGCGGCCCAGGCTTTGAATGGATCAGTTTCGGTACGAGTGATTGACAGCCACACGGCCTCCCTGGGCCTAGGTCTCATCGTGCAGGCTGCCGCCTCCGCAGCCGAAGGCGGCATGCCGCTGCAGGAACTGGACCTCTATGCGCGTAGCTTGATCCCCAAGATCTATGGCATGCTGTGCATCCCGGCCCTTACCTATCTACGCCGTGCCGGTTACGTCAATCCTTCGCAGGCATTGGTAGGCGAGTACCTGGAAATCTTTCAGGTATTCACCCTCGACAATGGGGAACTGGTACCTACGCAAAAGGCGCGCAACGCCCGCCACCTGGTGGACATCTTGGTGGAATTTCTTTCGGAATTTCCTAATCTGGAGCACATCGCAATCATGCAGGGGGCGCCGGCCTTCGAGCAGGAAACCCGCGGCCTACGCGAGCGCCTAAACGAAGAGCGCCCCGGCATCCCCATCAGCGAGCAGATCATCAACGCCCCCTTCGCCAGCCTCATCGGGCCGCACAGCCTGGGCGTGTTCGCGCTGGCGAAATAAAAATCAACCACGGAGAGAGGGGAATAAACTAATTCTATGTGTTTCCGTGTCTCCGCGGTGAATCCTTTTATTAATGCACAATCCCTTTGCTACAATAACTAGATGAAGCCTTCTCTCGCGAAGCTTCAGAAATTCTTTCGGCTCGAAGCGGAGCGCAATTACGACAACCGCGCCGTCTTCGGTGGCTTGCAGCGCAGCCTGCAAGGCTGGGACGCGGAAGCTCGCGCCGATGGATTGGGGGAAGACCTGGTGAATGGCGTCACAGCCA
>Ga0209002_10002237_pt1 | contig 15650 bp, 20 predicted proteins | sample Rifsed16ft2_FD_184010 | JGI IMG/M metagenome (GOLD analysis project Ga0209002, IMG submission 184010) | Soil microbial communities from Rifle, Colorado, USA - sediment 16ft 2 (version 2) | ecosystem: Environmental > Terrestrial > Deep subsurface > Rock core/Sediment | place: Rifle, Colorado...
AGCCCTGCCATGATGCACTGGCGACCAACTACCACTCCGCAGATCGCGGCGGCAGCGTCGTCGTGTGCCGCATGTGCCACATCACCAAAGCCGGTGGTTCGCACCTTGAGATGCAGTCACGTTCGATTGACTCCTACGCCCATGCCATCCACTCGTTCCAGGTGTTTGACCTTGGCGACATCAATTTCGCCGAACCCTACGAGGCATTGGAAGTTGAACACCATATCAATTTCCCCTACCCGACACACGGCGTGACTGACTGCGAATCCTGCCACTTCAAGGGCATGTACGAAGCTCCTGCGCAGGGTGCGTCGCTGCCCGGTCTCTTATCCGCCTCTGACGAGAACGAGACCCTAGAACGCAATATTGGCGGCATTCCCGCCATGGTCATCGGACCTGCGACCCGCGCTTGCGGCGGCTGCCACCGGGCTGTGTTGATCAATGAAGATGCTGCTGGCGAATTGATGGTCCTCAGCAAGCACTTCCAGCAGGGCGGCTACATGATCGAAGCTGGCGAGGATGCAGCGGGTACGCTGCAGACGGTCATCGATCAGGTCATGGGCTTCTTCAAGTAAGAAAAGTTTGAAAAGCAGGCTTTAGCCCGCTAGATTAGTAAGGAAAAGGGCTCTTCGGAGCCCTTTAATTATTAATATTTTCACTGCGATCCGTTTCGGATTTCAGGGGTGTTAATCGCCGAACTTTAATCATCGTCCACAACCTGCCCTAAGAATAGAACTTCCAAAATTTTTGGCGAAGGGTCTCTCCGTGAATGCATATTCTCAGCGGAGGCGTGGCGAGGGGGGTGGAAGCCTGAATAAGGGACTTAACAAGGTATTGATTTAGCAATCACTCAGTTTTTTTAGGATTTATCCCCCAATTTTCTTGAAATCGATAAATCCCTTTTCCACATCAACCGAGATAAGCTGCACCCGCACTCTATCTCCTACATCCAGACCTTCGAACCCATATTCTACCTTCCCCTCAACCGGGACTGAAAGCAACCGTACCCAGGTGCCTTTCTCGGATGCGCCGGTGACAATCGAATCAAACTTTTCCCCGATTCTAGATTCGAGAAGCAGCGCTGCCGCCGATTTTTCAACCTGGCGTTCAACCTTATTGGCCTCATCCTCCGCCTTGGTACAATGCGCTGCTAAAACATCCAGGTCTGCTTTACCATAAGGCGCAGGTTTGCCTTCGAGTGCTGCTTTAAGTAAGCGTTGGGTGAGCAAGTCGGGGTAACGCCGATTCGGGGCGGTGGAATGTCCATAGTCTTTTACTGCCAGACCAAAATGACCCTGTACATTCCCGTCTGGCAGCTCTGCGACATATTCGCCAGCGCCTAACAATTTGATCACAGCCAAGGACAAGTCCGGGAAGCGCAGCGGATTAGCCGCCTTTTGTTTGACGAGAAAATCTTCCAGCGCTTTTGAATCAGGGAGTTCGGGAAGCTTAAAGTCAAGGTCTGCTGCAATTGCGACAATTCGCTCCCATCGTTTGGGGGTTCGAACAACGCGGCGAATCGATGGGAAATTCCGTGACGAAAGAAAGCGGGCGGTTACGCCATTGGTAGCGATCATGAAATCCTCAATAATCTCTTTCGCCCGATTCTTTTCATCCATATCGAGTGCCTGAATTTGATCCCCATCGAATACCGGTTTGGCCTCGATAGTGTCCAGGACAAGCGCACCTTGCTCATGCCGCAGATTCTTCAAGCTCTGCGCTGCTTTATCTTGCAGCTTGAGGATTTCAGCCAATCCTTGGACCGCGGAAATGGCTGCGGGGATATCAGCATTTTGCTCGAGCCAGGCTGCCACGCTGTTGTAAGCAAGTTTTGCGTGGTTATGCACCCAGGCAGGATAAACATTTGAATCTTCAATCGCGCCGTCAGCGTTAACCAACATTTCAACCACGATGGAAAGACGATCCTGTTTGAAATTTAAGGAGGTAATGTCAGTCGACACTTTTTCTGGCAGCATCGGGAAAATCTCGGCGGCTGTATAAACCGAGGTTGTATTATTGCGCGCATGTTGATCAATCGCGGAGCCGTCTTTGACGGCATATGCCACATCCGCGATCGCTACAAAAACCTTCACTTTATTCGATGGGATGGCTTCTGCAAAGGTGAGTTGATCCAGATCGAGTGAGTCATCGTTGTCAATGGAAGACCACAGGAGATTTCGCATATCACGAATCGCATGATGTCCTCCAGCCGAATCGCCGCTGGTTAATTGACCCGCTTTAAGCGACTCGAGTTCAGCCAGTACTTCAGGTGAAAAATCAGGCAGAAAACCTCGCTCAAGCATTGCCCGATGAGCAATTTCCTTTAAAATGCGACGGTGATTGCGATTGTTGGTATTCATCGGATATCCTTTTTAGGATTTAAATTAGCCGCGCAAATTCTTCGGAATCATACCATTTACTTCAGGCTGATTCCATTTCAAGGTCACTATAAGCCACAATCCGGTCGCGACCTGCACGCTTGGCAGCATACAAAGCTTTATCCGCAGCGCCGAGAAGTTCGTCAGCGGTCATTTCATATTGTGATGCCTCAATTACTCCAATGGACAAGGACATTGACCCGAGCAATTGCTCTCCATAACGGATCTGCATTTCTTTTACATGCGTATTGAGTTTTTCGAGGTGATGGAGGCTGGCTTCCAGGGATGAATCCAACAGGATCAGCACAAACTCCTCCCCGCCAAAACGGCAGGCAATATCGCTTTTGCGGAAAGTCTCGCGCAGGACGCGTCCCAATTCACGCAACATCAGATCGCCAGCATCGTGCCCATAAGTGTCATTTAAATGTTTAAAGTGATCGATGTCCAACATTGCGATCGTGGTTTGCTTACAGCCGCGCCTGGCATGATTTAACTCGCGCTGAAGGGTATCATTCAAATAACGGCGGTTGAATAGACCTGTCAAGGGATCGTGGTTAGCCTGCTCGCGCATGATCTCGCGTAATTTTAAGTTGGATAAAGACAGCTTTATCCCCTCACCGACGGTTACGACTTGTTGCCTCCAATGGGACATATTATCGGGTTTCATCCCAGCCGGAATTTCGACCGAAAGCAACCCCAACATTTCACCCTGGACTACCAGCGGCAAGCACAGGTGCCCCGCTTTTGGTGGTCGAATGAAATGGCGGCAAATGACGTTGTCCAGTGGATCCCCTACCTCATGGGCCTGCCCGCGCCGAATTGCCCAGCAATCATCCAATTGAAAAATGGACTCCAATATCGGCTCATCTCCCCAACTCGCGAACGTCTCAAGGAAATGACCAGAATCGTGCAAGATTGCCAGACCGCCGCTTTGACCGGTAAACAGGTCGCCGACCGACAGTGAAATGACATGAAAAGCTTCTTCCAGGGTTTTACAGGCTTGAAGCAAATCATTCATGCGATTGATCAACCTCATTTCACCGTCATGGTTTTGTAACTGAACGACCAAAGAGGATAATTCTTGGTTGGCGTTGTTTAAGGAATCCTTTATCCGCTTGCGTTCGGAGATATCACGGATGTTGCATTGAATCACTTTTTGGCCATTGACCTCATAGAGGTTTGAGACAAACTCCACATCGACGCTTGCGCCATTTTTTGTCTCCAGGGGCAGCTCATCGTAACGGATATATTTCTTCCGCCTCAGTTCTTGAAAAGCCGTTTGGCTGGCCGCTACGTCCTTGAACGGCCCAATTTCCCAAAGGGACTTGCCAATAAATTCTTTATATGAATAGCCCAACAGCTCGATAAGGAATGGATTAACGTCGGTAATTTGGCCTGAGACAGCGTCAAGCAGCAATATTCCGTCTTTGGCAGTTTCAAAAAGTCGGCGATATCGAGATTCGGACTCCCTAAGCATGGCTTCAGCCCGAGGACTATTCGCCCCATTCGTTTTTTCGGAGACCATTTATGGAACCTCTTTGTAATAAATTACCGGTTAACTAGCCGTGCACAATACTTGGATTACGGGCTTCTTGCTTCATCCGTCTATTGTGCGTGCGCAGCCCTTTGGATAAACGTTTCTTTTTCGGTTTGACGAGCTTCTCCGGTTTGACTGGCTCTTCCAGTTTCACTACCTTTTCTGGTTTCACAATCTTTTCTGGTTGCACTACCTTTTCTGGTTTGACGGGCTTCTCCGGTTTGACTGCCTTTGCCGGTTTGACGAGCTTCTCCGGTTTGACTGCCTTTGCCAGTTTGACTGCCTTTTCCGGTTTGACGATCTTTTCCGATTTAACTGCCTTTACCAGTTTGACTGCCTTTTCCGGTTTGACGGGTTTCTCCGGTTTGACTATCTTTACTTTTTTGTCTGTCATCGTATTCCTTCTTATCTTAAATAATGATCTCGGACTTTAGCCGAAATTTGGTTATCCGTCATCTTATCAACGGTGTCAATACCAACGATAATTCCTTCCAGGCCCTCACTAATAAGGTGACTTTTGAATTCAACTTTTGCCTCACCAGGACCAAATATCCAAATGGCTTCAGCACCACGAATAAAGGAAATGATCCCATCATAATAGTTACCCAGTTGATCCTTAAACTGCCGATCCCGAATGTCCTCGGCGGTTGAACCCTTAGGGGCATTAGGACCTTTTACCCGGGAACCCGTCGAAAACCGGACATGCTTCTCCAGATTGGATCGAATTTCACGAATGACCTCGACCTCATTTTCAATTGTCACAATCACCGCTTTGCGATGATCAATCCACAAACCTACTTCCCTTTTCATAAGGACATTCCTTTCAATAGGTAGTTCTCGTGCTTATATCATCCTACGCGAGTGTAGCTGTTCATGTCCCTAATTAAATCTATAAAAACCCTATCAGAAAATTATTCCTGTTTCACCACACTAGAAAACCTCAAGATAGAAAAGACCTGGTCAAGCTATCCTGGCCAGGTCTTTTGCCACCGGAAAACGCTTCGTGCTTGCGGTTAGGCTAATTGGCCAGCCCGCCGGTTGTTGCGACATGTTCCTTTTGCCGGAGCATCTCGTCCATCGGATCATCACAAGGATCGCGATCGCTAATCTTGTTCTCCCAGTTCTCTTCCGGGGTCGATTCCACGACCTGGGGTTGTGTAACAAATACTTCTTCGATTGGTGCCGCGGCAACAACGGGTTGGTCCATCGGACCTACCGCAGCAACAGTCCCGCCCATCGGAATCTCCTGATTGGGAGTCTCAAACATCTGAACCTCATCCGGAAGTGGTCCGCTCAGCGGTTCCACGGATGCAACGGTTCCACCCATGGGCGTATCGTTGATAAGAGCCTCATCCACCGGGGTTCTGTCAGCAAAAGAATCCGATTGTATTGTCTCAGAGTTTGTTTCCTTGTCGATTTCCTCAATGATTTCCGAGGTATTATTTGGTTTTTTGTAATACTGGTCAGTCATTTCAAACTCTCCTTGTAGGCATCAGCCTCTGAACCGAGGAGTTCCTCAAACAGCGACCGATAATGAATCAATGCCTGCCTTAAATCTTCAGTATTTGCCTGATGCGCCTCGTTTTTTATGGCTATCTCACGCGCAGCGCGGTAATTACTCACTAATGCAGGATAACTAACTGAAAGATCGGCCGCCCGTTGATCAAAATCAGAGACTGGGTAGGCACGAATCTGCATTACTTCCATGATCAAGCGGTCGGCATTACCAATCGCCTGACCCGGTTCGTCGACAAATTTTGATTGGATTTCAGACCAATTCGCCAGATAACGCTCACGGTCGGCAGGTGTCAGCGGTTTGATGTTCAAACCCGCGACATGCTTCTGGCGTTCGTCCAGTTCTGTTTGGGCTTTCTTTTCATTGCCCAAAGTCTGGACAGTGCGATCGTATTCCGGCCCAAAACGGTCTTGGAGCTTTTTCGAACGGTTCCGGCCCGAAAAAGACGAAGCCAACAACAAGCCAACGATCACCAATACCACGACAGCGATGACGATTATTAAAGTAGTATCCACAAATGACCTCCTTGATTCTCGATGAAATACCCCTTTGCAATTCTCACCGTACAAAGAGGATCTTCGTTATTAAACACTTTCCAACTACCATAGTACGAATTTACGGCTATTTTTGTCCCCAAAAATTCCTATATTATTCCTATTAAATGCCATGGATAGTTCATCCCGGGTGCATATATTCAACCTACACCCAGGTTCCCGCCCCCAAACCGATCGTTTCCCCTCTAACCGGGCTGAATGTAAATAAAATTGACACGGTTTAGCCGTTTCCAGGTCAACCGTACACTGTCCAAACCGACGATGGACCGGCAGGGAAGGATGAATACCGACCATTCCGCACTTAATATCACAAGCTAATCCCGGTAGACAGCCGCCAATTTTATGTTCTTCCGGTTAATGCTGGCGTCCTGCGCGTCCCACCGAGCAAAAAGGCCAAAGCCAACCCAGCTATAAAACCGCCAATATGAGCCATGTAAGCGACGCCGCCTGTTTGGGCAGTATCAGAAATTGAACCAATGCCGCTAAATAACTGCAGAACAATCCAGAGTCCAATGACCAACAATGCAGGCATCGGGATCATGCCTCTACCCATGAGCACGTTTACTTTTCCCTTCGGGAACATCACGATGTAAGCCCCCAGCACTCCTGCGATCGCGCCAGAAGCCCCCAAATTTGGCACAGTAGACCCAACGCTGAATGCCAATTGGGCAAACATTGCCACAACACCACATACCAGATAGAAGATTAAGAATTTGAGGTGCCCAAAGCGGTCTTCCACATTATCTCCAAAAATCCATAAATAGAGCATATTGCCCGCAAGATGGAGCCACCCGCCGTGCATGAACATGGAAGTAAAGATCGTCAGAAAATCCCCTCCGGGATTTGCAAGAAAGCGGCTTGGAACGAAAGCCCATTTTTGGATAAAAGCGTCACCTCCACTTAATTCGACAAAGAAGAAGATGACGTTGATCACGATCAAGGCATATGTGACTATCGGAACTATTCTACGAGAGCTATTGTCATCACCGATCGGAAACATAGGGTTTTCCTCTTAAAGGTTGCCACCCAGTTATTAGCCGGGTGGCAAATTACTAGCAGGCAGGAGCGTTGGGATTCTCCTTCACTGCCCCAATAGGCATCTGTTGAGATCGCATTAACTGGCGTATGCGGATCGAGTTGAATTACTTCGCGTTGGTTTGTGAAATATCTTTCACGATTTCGGCAGTTTTTTCAGGCTGGTCTACGCGTGTCGCCACATCCGCCTGGGAAATTATTCCGAGGATCTTATTTTCCTCATTCACAATGGGAATACGGCGCAGCTGATGCTCAGACATTAGATCCAACGCTTTTTGAATATCGTCTTCAGGCCGGCAGGTCACCAGCTTATAGGTCATGACCGACTCTACTTGCGCGGTTTTGGGGTCTTCTCCCTGGCCAACAACTTTCAAGGCCAGATCACGGTCTGTCACAATACCGACCAGTTTACGCGTCTCATTATTTTCGATCACAGGCACTGAACCGATGTTTTCACGCTTCATCCATTGGGCTACTTTCATAACCGAGTCAGACGGCTGGCAGCAAGTAGGGTTTTTAGTCATTACAGATTCGCATGTATGCATTGAATTCTCCTTTTTACGAGAAAAAGACAATTTTCCCGGGGTACTGGTACCAAATTATAAATTTTTCAGCGATGCAATTAGCTTCTTAACCTAAGCTATTTATAGGCCTAATGATTTACTCATAGGCTGATCTCATGATCCGAGGATTCAATTGGATTGAATTTCAAGATTCATGGGTCGCTAACAGGTCCACTCATTACAGCCTGTGTCATTCGGCGGGACCTTAAGACCGGGAAGAAGGATTATCTTGCGTCAGGTTCGATGAGCGACAAAAGATTCACCTGTCCCGGTCTATCGGTCCCAATCCCGGAGTATTAAATAACCCCAAGCAGCGTTAAAATGACCAGGATAACCGCGATAACGATGAGAGCGTGAATCCAGCTACCAGTTTTCGGAAAACTTGGAATCACTCTTCCACCAAAAGCGCCGAGCAGCCATAAGACTAACAGAATGATGATGATCGTCCACATGATATTTTTCCTTTTTTTACCTAATTGGATCTCCCCAAGTCATCTGCCGGAAGGCTTTTGACTGGTGCGGGGAAAAACTGAAATTAACTTCTGCGACGAATTAAACGGACGATTGCCAATAAGATGATGGCACCCAGCAGCGTCACAAGCATGGTGGGAAGGGTGATCGCGTCGTTGATTGTACCGACACCGAAAATTGGGCTCAGGAAGTAGCCGGCCAGGAATGCACCTACGATGGCCACGACAATGTTGATCAACAGATTCGAGCGGTCATGCATGATTTCGGTGGCAACCCAGCCTATTACGGCGGCAGCGATCAGGTATATGAGGATGTTCATTTTTTCTCCTTGGTGTATGAATGGGTTGAGTGAAATATGATGTGAGTAATTTTTGCTCCACCTCCTCCCAGGAAGGGAGGGCTGGGAAATTTCCCGCGTAGATCATGAGGGTGAAGCGGGTTCATCCACTTTGCACTTTGGAGGCACGCTACCGGCTCGTGTACTTATCATTCATCCATTATTTCCTTCCTGGCTCGCGCCGATAAAAGGTTAGGGCTCAAAATACGACCGAAGATTCCAGGCCATCTTTTCGTGTTGAAACAGGATTTCCACTAAAAATTGGCGTGTGACTTCGTCTCCATACTCTTCGGAGCATTTTTTGGCGTCCTCGCGTAAGCTGCGAATTGCAGTCTCATGCGCTGCCAACAGTTCCTTAATATCAGGACCATCTTTACGGAGATCATCCCACTTGAAGCTCCCGAGAAATTCCTGTAGTCTGTCAACGGCAATTTCGCCAAGCATTCGAATCCGGTCATTCAGGTTTTCGATAATTTGGTTGAGCTGCTCATAATGTGAAGAAAGTAAGCTTCGCTGCTCAAAATAACGCTTTCCTCTCACGTTCCAATGAGCAAAGCGGGTTTTTATCGTTAGTCCGGTTTCGATAGGAAGCAGCTTGGTGAGGATTTCTGCAACAGCCTGGCGATCATCGGCATCCAACCCTATGTTCGGTTGGAGGTCATCCGGCAGTAATCTGTTGGTCGAATCCTTGCGACGCTGACCCATGACAATCCTTTCGCCCGATAATTTTGACTGTATAACAATCCTATTCGACAAGGGCTATCGAAGTCCCTAACACGATCTAAAAAATTTCTTAATAAAATATCAGGCGTGGGGATCCATATCTCACCCCACCGAAAGCTGGTTTTCCTGTTACCGCTTACTGGTTATAGGCCTTTCCTGCTGAAAATGAGATAGAAGGTTAAATCTTATTCAGCAGGGGACGGTTCTGAAATCGTTTGAATAATAGGATCGGCTTTCTCAATCAGCTGGGTAAGCCGCTCCATGCTGCTGGTCACCAATTGTGGAGGAGGTTCATCCATGGCTTGAATCGTGGTTTTGATGTGCTCCTGCCGGGCTATAAGGTCTGAAACCAAGGCAGAAGCCCCAGGAGCACGACGATGGCTAACCAGACGGCGCCACAGGATTTGACAAACTACAGATAATGGCGGCGCAAAAATGATGCCGATAATTCCAAAAGCGTCTGCCAGGGCAATCATCAAAATGATGGTCAGAATGGGGTTGTCCCATTTACGATTGAACAACCGAGGCCTGACCCATACAATTAGGGCAATCATGACGACAAGCGCATACAAGGCGGTCAATAAACTCAGTTGCACACTGGTTAACAATCCAATAAGCAGCGGGGACAGAATTACCAGGGCAGCCCCAACCACGGGAATTAAACTTGCCAGAGCGCCTGCCAGCGCCAGTAATGCTGGGTATGGCGACCCGAGCACCCAGTATCCAAGGCCTAACAGCAACCCGGCCAGAACGCTTTGAAGTAACTGACTGCGAATATATCCGCCAAGGTCAGGTTCAACAACCCGCCACACCCCACGCGCTTGCTTGCGTTGACCGGACGGCAGCAATGAAAGCCATAGTCTTTCGAAATGAACTTGACTTATGCTCCAATAGATACTCAAGAATAGAATAATAACCAGGGCGCTCACAACCCCGCCAATGCCTTGCATAAAGCCGAGCAGAGACGGCAGGACAAGCTCCCCTTGATTGCCGGCAACTGCCTGAAATAAAATACTTGGAGGCGGCAGCCGTGAAATAAGCGTCCGATCGAACGAAGAGCCTTGAAGCCATAGCGGCAGCGCCCACTCATCCTGGACCGCCATAGATTGTGCTAATACCTGGATTTCTTTGAAGGCGTTTTGACTGGTCAGGACAAGTAAAAAGCCAAAACTGGCCAGGGCAACCAGATATAGAATTATCCAGGCAGCACGGACAACAAACTTTCGTCCAGCCAGGCGATTAATCAAAGGGCGCAGCGTTGCAGCCAGCATAAGCGAGATCCCAACATAAATGACCACAACGCGAAATTGCCACAACACCACCAGAGCCAATAAAGTGGTCATTACCGCCGCACCATACTTTATCAATTGCTTGGTCATGATGAACCTGAAGATTGTTCTTGAGCCAGCAGCGCATCCAGATCGGTGGTTATGGCCTCAATCTCATCCATCACCTGGTCAATTTGCTTGATCCTGAGATCCGAACCTCCCTTATCAAGCCGTGCCTGTTTGCGCAAATCCTGGGCCAGATCCTGAGCTTCATAGCGCAGCCGGCTGGCATAATCGCGATCGGGCGAGATTTCCGGCTCCTGCTCTGTAGGATGAAATACGAAACGGTCGAGCAGCAGCTGAATAATAGCTGCCGTGGGAATTGCCATGAGCGCACCTGGAATGCCAAACAATGAGCTAAAGGCAAAAATTGCTAACAGTGAGACGAACGGATTAACACCCACCGCCTTACGCATTACCCGCGGCACAAGAAAAATACTTTCCGTCTGCTGGATAACCAGGGTAGCCACGACGACCCATATCAATTTTGATGGTGCTATGGAAAGGGCAATGATCCCGGCTGGGATGGCGCCCAGCAGTGGTCCAACCAAAGGAACCGCTTCCAACACCCCGGCCACGAGCGCCAGTACCAGGGCATTTGGCAGACCAATCAGCAGATAGGCAATCAGGGACAAGACGCCAATGACCAGACAAAGAACACCTTGACCGACAATATAAAAACCGACCTTGCTTTCTATCGCTGAAATCAGATCGCTAATGCTTTCGCGCCGGCCTTTTGGAACCAGTTGCAGTAAGGATTGGATCGTTCGTGGACCATCCAGCGTCCAGTGAAAGGCTAATAACAAAACCACTGTGGCCAAAAAGACAGCTTTGGCAGCCCCGGTGACATAGCCTGCCGCTTGACCGGCAAATACCAGCATCTGCTCTCCAGTTTGCTCCATGGTTGTGGTCAAGGCCGGCAGTGCTTCTGGTAAGAACGTACTCAGTTGTACGAGCAATGGATTCGGAGAATCAGTCATCCACTGACGCAGATTCAGGTAGTAATTCGGCACTGCGGCAACAATTGTTGAACCCTGCTCAACAATGGACGGGAATACCAATAGCATGAAGCCAACGATCAGGGCAAGCAGAAGCAGGTAAACAAGCAGGACTCCTGCAATCCGATGGACTCCACGCCGATTCAACCAGCTTACAATCGGCCTGATCACCGTGCCTAACATGATCGCAAAAAATAAGGCAAAGACGACCTGGTAGAACCGATAAAAAAGCCAGAAGAAGAATGCAACAGATACCAGTACGACCGTCGCCCACATAACACGGCGGAACGTCCATTGATTCGGTTCGTAAGGCGGATTGAGTGCCATGCTCGCCCTATTCTTTCAACACTTCGGTAGATTTACTAGATCTGGTCAATGCAATTGGTTTCAAGTGAACCTCATCATTATTACTGGCACCCAGGGAGCAAGACACCGTTATGCCCCACAAATTTAATATCAGTTCGTCGACCTCGGCAAATTCGACGAGCTGAGAAGCACGGCATAGTACAAGCCGTTAGAATTGCTAAAAAACACCGGATGCCCTTGGAATGCTGTGGATAAGCTGGACAATGCTTTTTCGGCTGCATAGGATTCGATGGATTCTATAATCCTGTCGTCCATTACAACAAACAACCAGGCATTTCCACGCTCAGTTTCGGTCAAAATGTAGCGATTGATGAGTGGTTCCAGACCCTGTTCGCGAAGAACATCTGGAAACAGTTGCGCAATTTTATTGCCGGCTGGGAGGTAACGGTTTGCGCTCACAGTGGTTGCCTGCCTTCAGCATCCAATCGGCCTTCCACTTCGCTGACCCAATGAGCAATGGGAATTTCGGTGGCTTTTACGATCTCAATACACGCCAGATTATCATCTGCCGAATAGGTAACGTCGGGGAGAGTGCCTTCCGATTGGAATGACTCATGTTCGAGGCGATTTGGGTTAACTTCTACGCCATCGATTATTCTCGTTTGTTTGGAATTATCGTTATCACGCCTATCTCTCAGACGTGGAAACCATGGCAGAGGTCTGGTGGCTCGGCGATTTGCAATAATAACCAACCCAATAAACAACATTAGAATAAAGATTGCGACGAACGGAAGCAATGGTTTGACCACCTGGTCTAGAAAAGATTGTTGCTCCCGGTCATATTGCTGCATGAGTAGTGCAGCTTGAGTTACAGCCAAAGGAGTGGCGGTCAGTGGATAAGCCGTTAAAGCAGCCACTGCCTGAGCAGTCTGCTGAACACGAGAATCCAGTATTGTTTGAGCTTGTGCGGTCTGTGTACCCACTGCTTGATAAGCCAGTTGGGTAATCGTCGCTGCGTGGCTTTGGGCCACCTCTGTTGCTTCCATGGCAACACCCGTTTGCTGGGTCAAGAATTCTTGAGTGGCAGCAGCCTCTGCGATGTTTTGGCTGACTAAGGTTGCCTGGAAATCCATTTCTAATTTTTGTCTTTGGGCACTCTCCAGGGTAGAGAGGGCGGCAGCATCTTCAGCCTGTTCCATGTTCAGCTGGATTTCCGTGGCTTTAATGGAAAGGTCCAACAATTGACGCTGGCCAGCTTCAATTGTGGCTTGAGAATAAGCGTAAGCAGGGTCTACCGAATCGATATTGCCTGGATCAGGTGCAAATTCTGACGGATTCGCTAACGTATCAGCACACCCGACCAGCATCAATGCCAGGTAGGTCAAAATCAAAATCGAAATGGTCCGCTGAAAAGTTTTATTCATCCAATAGCCTGTAAAATCATGCTTTGCTTACCGAAAAAATCTGCTCTTTCCGGAGTCCAAACCTGGACAGGATTAATATCATTAGATAGCTGTCCTTCATCATCAATCGTAAGCAATTAAGCATATCGATGTCCCTAATACAACCTAAACAAATCCTAAAAAAGCATAATTCAGGAAATTTGAGTGGATCACATATTTATATTTATTCTGGTATTTCTACAGATCGAACAAATTTAAATTGACGCGCATTTGGTTCGTAATGCAGGGATGAAAATCAAATGGCATACGAACCTATACCCCTCGCAACAACCCGAGCGGACCGACGGATATTTTTTATAAATCCATTGGTCTCGCTCCAACGTCAGCCTATTACCTTTTCCGGCCGGAAATCGTTGTACGAGTGGTACGCACATTTCCTTCACCACCAGGCGTCTGCTCACGGGTCGTACGGGTGAATATGCGCGCGTTCGGGCGGTAAGCTACCATCTTGATGACAACCGCAATTCCCCAGAACAGCAGTGCATACATTGCCATAGCGATCAGGGTGGTTACCTCTAGCGTTATGCCACCCAGAATCGGTGTTCTTATCAATCCATTGAATGGAGCTACAAATATTCCCGTGATCCCATAAATAAGCACAGCGAATCCGCTATCCGGGTTAGCAGAAATCACTCTTAACAAAAAGCGGATAGCAAGCAAGATCTCCAGAAACACCAGCAGGCTCACCAGGATGCGGTAGACCTGGAATAATTCCAGGCGGCGTTCTGCAGCAACATCGAGCACGACTTGCTCTGTTGCAGAGTAGCCGGGATGATGGGTGACCAGGGTTTCCTCACGGCGATCCACCGATGTATCATTATTCTCTTGGTTTTCCGTCATTAATTACCTTATTCTACCTTTAGAGGGCAGAGAAGCTTACCGATATTGGCATCCGAAAGACAGGGGTTAATCAACTCACCAGTAACTCCGTCTCACGGATGCCTGGGGCTTACCTTACCACCGTTCTCAATTCTGTCCCTTACGGCGTATGCAGGGACAATGCTTTATTCGAGTACCTGTAATTTCACCAAACAAGAAGGTCTAACCCTTCTTGGGTTTTTTCTTCCAATCCGAAACCAAAGTCGGGACATCCTTAACACTAACTGTAGGTTGGTTTTCATCAGGTCGTAAAACAGATGAAATCCTTTTTGAGGTCCCGGATGACATTGGTTTAGCTCGAGTCTGACCTGGCTTGCGTTTGCTTACACCTTTACGTCCCATATCTTGCTCCTTAAATGAAACAATAAATTAACAATAATTGTTTGCCGGTTACCCCGCGGGATTGCTGCCTGTACGGGTCAAATAACCTGCAGCTTTCTACTTGATAGAGCTGCTGCCTTTATCAGGCGACAGTTTGTGAGCCGCTTTACGTTCTGCTCTTACCATCCGGCTGGCAAACCAGCCGACGACAGCACCAGCAGAGAGCCACACGATGAAATTTATCAGATTCATGATATTCCTCCGTCTCCCGACCAAAAGTGATCAGGACACAACTATCCGTATGTTTCACACTACCGGTTTTCTCAATTGTTATTTGACAATCCCGGTAGTGTGCTAGATCCACGGTCGACCCGTGTCAGGTTATAAGGTATTGGTATTATTGGTCTCTTCAGTAACAGTCGTTTGACTGTCTCCTAAGGGAGCCTGAGTAGTGGTCGTTCGCGTCTGGCTGACACCTTGCACCGGTGTATGCTCTGCAACCACCGTCTGCCTGGTGCTCACTGGGCCGCGTGGGCGGTAGAAAAGCACAAACACGATGCGGGCCAGGACCCAACCGATTAGCGCGTAAACGATCATGGCAATCAGTGTTGATACTTCAAGGACCATGCCACCTGCTGCCGGGGCACCCGTTAAACTAGCGAAGGGTGCTACGAATAGGTCGGTTATATTGTAAAGAAGCGACGCGAATGCGTTGGCAGCATTGACTCCGATCAACTTGAAGACAAACCGTAATGCCAGTAGACCTTCAAGCAGGCCAATCAGCAGCCAGATCAACTGGGTGGCTTTGAAAGTCGTTACCCGACCTTCACTTCCTTGTTCATGCGCTGTGGTTCTTACTTCTTTATAGTCGGTCATATCGTCCTCTTTTTATATTCTTCTTCAGCCTGCTCCCGGGTGTAACCGTACTTCTCCTGAAGCAAACCTAAAAATATATCGAGTTTTCCGTTTACTTTGTCCAGATCATCGTCGGTGAGTTTGCCCCACCAGACTTTTGCCTGTCCGCGTATTTGTTTCCATTTTCCTTCAAACACATCGTCGTTCATTTTTTTCTCCTTATAAGTGAGTCGATTAGAATTCAAATCTACCGAAGTGTTGGCCGGCCAGGTCTGATTAACATTCCCAGCAATAATCCAGCTAACACGGTAATCGATAACGCCACCCAGGGGTATTTGGCAGCCTGCTCACCTAACCCACCGGGAGTTTTGTCCACCATCTCCTGG
>Ga0209002_10002242_pt1 | contig 15631 bp, 12 predicted proteins | sample Rifsed16ft2_FD_184010 | JGI IMG/M metagenome (GOLD analysis project Ga0209002, IMG submission 184010) | Soil microbial communities from Rifle, Colorado, USA - sediment 16ft 2 (version 2) | ecosystem: Environmental > Terrestrial > Deep subsurface > Rock core/Sediment | place: Rifle, Colorado...
CTCGCCGATTTCGGCGCCGACTCGATCTTGATCACGTCGGCGCCGAAATCGGCGAGCTGCCGCACGCAGCTCGGGCCCGCGCGCACGCGAGAGAGATCGAGGACGCGGAACCGTGAAAGCGCGGCGGAAGCGGAGATCTTCGGCATGCCAGGGCCCGGCGGCGGGAGTATAGCGGCGCGCACGGCCGGGGAATCGAACCCGTTCGCGCGGTGTTTACCCTTCTTACAAGGAGGAGCCGATCATGAAATCGTACGCTGTCGCCCTGTTTTCGTTGCTGCTTGCCTTCGCCACCGCCACCGCCTTCGCCCAGGCCCCGACGCGCGTGCGGGGCACCATCGCCGCCGTCGACGGCGACATGCTCTCGGTCAAGTTGCGCGACGGCAAGGACCTGAAGGTGAAGCTCGCCCCGGACGCCCGGATCGGCACCTCCAAGCGGATCGCGCTCGCCGACCTGAAAGCCGGCACCTACATCGGCGTCACCGCCATGAAGGCGGCGGACGGCAAGCTGACCGCCGTGCAAGTGAGCACCATTCCGCCCCAGGCGCCGGCCGGCCACACGCCCTGGGACTCCGGGCCTGGCGCGACCATGACCAACGCCAACCTCACCGGCATGGCCAAGTCCGCCGGCGGCAACGAGATCACCCTCGAGGCGAAGGGCCAGTCGTACAAGATCCTCGTCCCGGACAACGCGGTCATCCACACCTCGGTGCCCGCCGACCGCTCGGCGCTCGAGGTCGGCGAGTACGTCTTCGCCGTCGGCCCGGCCGACGCGAGCGGCGTCGTCACGGTGCGCGGAGTTACCGTCAGCAAGGACGGCTTCAGGTCGCCGCAGTAGCACCACCCCGCCGCTACGCGGCACCCCTCCTCAACGAGGAGGGGAAAGTGCCGCGTCGAGAGCTTCGACCAGCGGGCCGAGCTTCGGCGGGCTCGCTTCGAGCCCCACTTCGACTTTCGCATCGCGCAGCGCCGCGGAAGCGACCGGCCCGATCGAGGCGACCAGCGTGCGGTTGAGCGCCGCGCGCAGCGTATCGGCGCGGCCCAGGCGCTCCGCGACCGCGAACAGATTGCGCAGCTGCTCGGAATTGGTGAACACCACGGCGTCCACCTTGCCGCGTTCCAGCGCTTCGACCAGCCCGGCGAGCGGCGCCGTGTCCTCGGGCAGCGACCAGCGGTAGAGCGGTACCTCGATCACCTCCGCGCCGCGCGCGCCCAGTGCTCGCTCGAGCTCCGCATTGGCCGCGCCGAAGCGCTGCACCAGCACCCTCTCGTCGGTCAGCGGCATCCCGCCGATCGCCTGCAGCACTTCGCGCGTCGTGTAGGGATCGACAGCCGAGAGGTCGATGCGCACGCTGCGCCCGCGCAGCGCGCCGGTCGGTTTGGGGCCGCGCGCGAGCACCTTCATGCGCCCGAGCAGGCCCAGCAGCGATTCGGTCAGTCCCAGGGCGTCGGTCGCCTTGAACAGCGCGCGCGTACCGACGCCTGTCTGGAAAATCGCCAGCTTCGCCGGGCGCGCCCCGAGCTCATCGACCAGGGCGCGAATCTGCGCCGGATCGACATCGGGAATCTCCGCGAGCGCGGGTGCCCGGATCGGGACCCCGCCCCGCTTGGCGATGAGATCGGCCAGCTGCTCGCCGAGCCGGCTCTCGAGGATGGCGACCCGCTTCCCTTTCATCGCGCAGCGCTCGCACCGGCGATGCGCCCGAACACCGATCCGTTGGTGAGGCCCGTGCCGCCCGGATAGTTGAACCAGAAGATCCCGCCGACGAGTTCCCCGGCCGCGTACAGGCCCGGGATGGGCTCGCCGTCGGAAGACATCACCTGCGCTTCGGTGTTGATGCGCAAGCCGCCGAACGTGAACGTGATGCCGCAGGTCACCGCGTAGGCTTCGAGCGGCGGCATGTCGATCGCGTTCGCCCAGTTCGATTTCGGGATCGCAAGTCCCTCGGTCCTCCTGCCGTCCTTCACGTTCGGGTCGAACGGAATGTCGGCGCGCACCGCGCGGTTGAACGCCTGGATCTCGGCCAGCGCCGCTTCATGATCGACATCGTCCAGCTTGCGCACCAGCTCCTCCAGCGAGTCCGCCACCCGCTTCGTCACCTGCCGGATCTTGTACTCGTCGCGCAGCAGGTGCTTCACCTTGGCGTCGAACAGCTGCCAGGCGAACTGCCCCGGCTGCGCGAGGATGACGCGGCCGTATTTCGCGTAGGTGTAGTTGCGAAAATCCGCGCCCTCGTCGACGAAGCGCCTGCCCTCGGCATTGATCATGATGCCGAACGGGTAGGAGTGCTTCTGGAACTGGTCGCCCACCGCCAGGTCGCCGAACTCCGGCGCGTTCCTCTCCCAGCCGACCGCGTGGCAGCCCGACCAGTTGCCGGCGGCCGCCGCTCCGATGTCGAGCGCCATGCGGATGCCGTCGCCGGTGTTGAAGCGCGTGCCGCGCACCTTGGCAAGCTCCCAGCCGGGCCCGAGGTAGCGGGTGCGCCACTCCGGGTTCGCCTGGAAGCCGCCCGCGGCGAGCACGACCGCCTTGCTTCGGAAATCCCGAGTTTTGCCTTCTCTTTTGACCTTGACGCCGTAGACGCCGTGATCGTCCACCAGCAACGAAAGCGCGCGCGCCGAGTACCAGATTTCGATGCCCTGCTTGCGCGCGCTGCGGGTGAGCGACTCGACGAGCCCCGGCCCGCCGCCCACCGCCTCCACCGTGAGCCCGCCCCAGAACTTGAACCTGCCGCCGATGTTGAACGCCTGCCGTCCCCAGGCGGCGGTGAAGCGCACGCCCTTGGAGCGCATCCAGATCACCGCGGGGAGACTTTGTTTTACCAATACTTCGGTCAAGTCAGGATCGCAGCGGTACTCGGTGACGCGCGCCATGTCGTCGAGGAACTGCTCCTCGGTGTAGGTGCCGAAGTCGGTGCGCGCGATTTCCTCCGCGGTGAGATCGGGAATCGCGCTCATTTTTTGCTTTTACACGAAACGAGCTATTCCGGCCAGTGCGCGTATGCGTAGAGGATATCCACCATAGACTGCTCGCACTTCACCAGTCCGGCCACTTTCTCGTTGCCCTCGACGACGAAATATTCGTCAATCGAGTGAGCGCGACCGCCATGGCCCAGCCCGCCCGATGCCGCCGGGAGATTGAGCGGCGGGCGGGTGTACTGCGCCTGAGGGCTCGAGCCCGCTGCGCGCGGCCAGATGGCCGGTTCGATGCCATAGCGCTTATAGACGCTGAGCACCGCCTGCACCGCCGGCGCCTTTACCGAGGTGCGCGACCATTCGTCGCCCCCGCCCATCTTCCGCAGCTCGATCTCCCCGAAGCCTTTCTGGTCGAAGTGCTGCCGAACGAGCGCGATCTGCTTGTCGATCTCCTGGTTGGGCACCAGGCGCGAGTCAATCTTCACCGTCGCCTTCTCGGGCAGGATAGTGGCCACGCCAGGGCCGGTATAACCAGCCCAAACGCCGTCAATATTCAACGTGGTGTCGAACGTCAGGTGACGGATCGCCTCCAGGTCATTCCAGTCGTTCATCCATGCCTTGGCGTTTTCCTTGTCCGAGGCAAGCGCGCGCCCGCCGATTTTCTGAATCAGCGTAGCGATGAGCATTTCCTCTTCCGCGGTGGGCGGGGCGATGGCGTCGTAGTAACCGGGCACGAGGATGCGGTTGGCGGCCGGGTCGTAGAGTGTCCGCAAAGCGTCCACCAGCCGCCACACCGGCGAATCGAGGATGGCCTTCCGCGAGGAGTGAATCGGGATCTTCTGCGGCCCGCGGCCCCAGCGCCCGCCGTGGCACTCGAGCTCGAAATAGGCGATGCCCTTGTTGCCGAGTGCCATCGAGACCTGGCCCTGGCTGTTCTGCGACGGCCCCGCACCCAGGTGGGCGTGGCACTTTTTCAGCCGGTCCAGGTAGGGGTGGAGCACTTGATGGAAGTGCGGTGAGCCCTGCTCTTCTTCGCCGTCGCAGGTGAAAAGAATGTTCACGGGCAGCTTGCCTTCGACAGCGATGATGGATTCGCACGCGTTCAGAAAGGCCACCAGCGGCCCCTTCGAGTTGATGGCGCCGCGGGCGATGATCGTCTTGCCAAATGGCGGCCGGTCAACGACATTGGCAGCGAGCGGCGGCGAAGACCACTCCTTTTCGTCGAAGGGTTGCGTGTCATACATGAAATAATGCGAAATCGTCTTCTTCGCGCCGCTGTCATAGCCCGCCGCGACGCCGGCCAAGCCGTCAGTCTTCACCAGTTCGGCGAACTGGCAACCCATCTTCTTGAACATCCCGATCAGCGAGTCGGCGCATTCCCGCATGTTCTCCCGACCGGCGACCTTTGTGCCCCAGCCCCAGCTTGAAACGCTCGGCAGCCGCAAGAATTCCTGGATGCGGGCAACGTGTTCGGCCTCGTGCTGCTCGATGTATTTGTGGATCTTCGCCGCCGCCGGGGAATCCAACACATCTTGTGCGAAGCCGGCCGGTTCATCCAGGAAGGAGAAAAAGCCAGCCCCTGCGCCCAGCGCCGCTGCTTTGCTGGCAATCTTCGAGAATTCCCGCCGCGTCATTTCCATGGGGTACCTCCGAGAGAAATAGGCCTTTTGCCGCGCATCCTACGCCGGCCACACGGGCGAGTCAACGCAAAGCGATTTTGAAGCCATGCCGCAGAAACGCCGGACAAAAACGTCGTGGGTACACTCCGAACGCAGAAATGCGCAGAGAAAACGAACATGCGGGGCCCGCTCGACTTCGCTTCAGGCAGGTTCACCCCGGCGCTGCGTTCGTCAACTGCGAGTAATTTCGCGCATGGCGGCCAGGGCGCGCTCAATGCCGGATTCGTCCACATCCAGATGAGTCACCATGCGCAGCGTGAAAGCCGAGGTGGGATTGGCAAGGATCTTTCGTTCCTTCATTGCTGAGGAAACCTGCGCGGCGGTTTTGCTCGTATCCTTGACGTCGAGGATGACGATGTTGGTCACTACCTTGGCGGCGTCGATGCGAATCCCGCGGATGGAAGCAAGGCCTTCGGCAAGCCTTCTGGCGTTCTGGTGGTCCTTCACCAATCGCTGCGGCATCTTTTCGAGCGCAATCAAACCCGCCGCTGCCAGCACGCCTGCCTGGCGCATCCCGCCGCCGAACATTTTTCGATAGACGCGAGCCTTCTCGATAAATTCGCGCGAACCCACCAGCATTGAGCCCACCGGCGCGCCTAGGCCCTTGGACAGGCAAAACATCACCGAATCGAACTTGGACGAGAGTTCTCGAACCGACTTCCCCTGCGCCACGGCCGCGTTGAAGATGCGCGCGCCGTCGAGATGCACCGGCAGCCCGCGCTCGTGTGCCTTCCCGCATATCTCGTCGGCGATTTCCTGCGGATAGACCGTCCCGCCGGCCATGTTGTGCGTATTCTCAAGCGAGATGAGTCCCGTCTGGGCGCGGTAGTAGATCTTGGGCCGAATTTGCGGCTCGATCATGGCCCAGGTCAGGACGCCATCTTGCCCTCGAATCACCCGCGCGATGCAACCGCTCAGGGCGGACATGGCAGCCATCTCATAGTTGTAAATATGGCCCGCCTCTTCGCAAATGACCTCGTTGCCGTGATGGGTGAAACACTTGATCGCAATCTGGTTTCCCATCGTGCCGGAAGGGACAAAGAGGGCTGCCTCGCGGCAAAAGACTTCGGCCGCCCGGGCTTCCAGCCTGTTCACGGTCGGGTCTTCGCCGTAAACGTCGTCGCCCACCTCCGCTTCCGCCATCGCCCGGCGCATCTCCGGAGTGGGTTTGGTCACTGTATCACTGCGCAGGTCCACAATGGTTTCAAGCTCCGACGCCTCCGGCGTGTCCGACATTTCCCGCGGCATAAAACGTCCTCTCACGGTCGCTACTCCACAAACTCGCGAAAGACTTCATTCGAGACCAGCAGCGCTTCCGGGGCCAGGCACACCACCGACCCGCGCCGGCAGAGCAGCCCGGCGTTCTCAAGCGCGCGAATCTTAGGCTCGATCTTTTGGATGATTTCTTCGCCGTACCGCCCGCTCACCAGGGCAAGATCGATGCCGGATCGCTTTCTCAAGCCCAGAAACATGGTCTCCTCGAGGGCCCGCTCCGGCGTCACCACTTCCACGGAAGCAAGTGGTGGCTGTCCCTCTTGGATGGAGACAACGTAGTCGGTCGCTTCGGCGGTATTAGCCCAGCGTGCCGTCCCATTGAACGAATGAGCGGAAGCGCCAAGACCCAGATACGGTTCGCGATTCCAGTATTTCAGGTTGTGCTGCGAGGCGCAACCCGGCCGGGCGAAGTTCGAAATCTCATAGTGCTCATATCCCAACCCGGGGAGTCCCGTTCGCGCCGTTTCATAGAAATCGGCAATCTGGTCTTCGTCGGGGACTTCCTGCGCGTGGTAGCGCCGGCCGCCGGAGAGCATTTCTCGTCCGAGCCGGCTTCCTTCATCCACTTCCAGCGCATAGACGGAAACATGCGCGGGCCCGAGCCTTTCCACCCAGGCCAGATTTTCATTCCAACTGGAGCGCGTCTGGTGCGGCAACCCGGCGATCAGGTCGAAAGAAATATTCTCAAAGCCGGCAGCGCGCAGTCCAGCCACCGCCGAAACAATGTCATGCCGGCGATGCCGCCGCCCCACCGCTTTGAGTTCGTCGTCCTCGAACGATTGCACTCCCAGGCTGATACGATTGAACCCGGCTGTGCGCCATCGCCCGGCGCGTTCGCGGGTGACCGTTTCCGGGTCGGCTTCGAGCGTCACCTCTCTTTCGGGCATGAACCGGAAGTTCCGTCCGAGCCGGGCCATCAGGCAGGCCAGCTCGTCCTCAAAAAGGCTCGGCGTCCCGCCGCCGAGGTAAATCGTGTCCACCGGCAAATCGAACAGGGCCGTGTCCACGCCCGCTTGGTTGAGCCAGCGCCGCGCCGAGGTGATCTCCTTGCCAAGGCAGGTAAAGTAGGAAGCCTGCACTGTTTTCGAATAAACGCCCGAATCGAAGTTGCAATAGGCGCACTTGGACCGGCAGAAGGGCACCTGCAGGTAGATGCCGAGAGTTCGTGGGAATGCACTGTGGATTTCCATCGGTCAGGCGCGGATGATCTTGACGTTCACTTGCCGGTCGCGCGGTCCGTCAAATTCACAAAAAAAGATGGCTTGCCATTTCCCCAGAACGAGCCTGCCGCCCTCGATGGGAACGGATTGGGTGCAACCGACGATGGTGGATTTGATGTGCGAGTCGGCATTTCCCTCCCAGTGCTTGTAGGGGCCGTCCTTGGGCACCAGGCGATCGAGGGCAGCCTCGATATCGCGGGGCACGTCGGGGTCGTCGTTTTCGTTGATGGTGATGCCGGCGGTGGTGTGCGGCACGTGGAGGTGGCAGACGCCGCTCTGGCAGCCTGATTCGACGACCAGCTTTTCGACCTCGCGGGTGATTTCGACGAGCTCGGTGCGCCGCGCGGTCTTGACCTCGAGCACGCGGGTCAGGCCGCGCGCCGGCTGCTTCGCATGCTGGCCTGCTGGCTTCATCATTCCTGATTGCGGGCGAGCGACTGAGGGCGAAGCGGGTACGCTCCCCCTTTGCCCTTTTCGATGCAACGGATTCAGCTTAGCGCGGCGGCGGAGGTGACGCCGTAAAAGCTGAACCACGGTTTGGCAGCGCTCAGCCGGTCGTTCACGTTCCTGATGTTCTTCACTCCCTGATTGGCGAGCCAGTCTTCGAGCGCCTTGACCCCTTGTTTGCCGTAGATGGGAATGGAGTCTTTCCACGTGGCGCGACCGCAGAGCACGCCGGAAAAATTTACGCCCGATTCTCCGGCCAGCTCCAGGCTTTCGCTGAACGTCTCGTTGCTGACGCCGGCTGAGAGGTAGATAAAGGGCCTTCCCGCGGCCGCGGCGGCTTTGCGGAACAAGTCCTTGGCCTGTTCCTTGCTGTAAGCCGATTCGCCCTTGCAGGAACGCGTGCCGGCGACGAAAGCCATATTGACCGGGACTTCCACCTTCATGATGTCCACGCCGTAGCGGGGCTTGGAGAACTCCTCCATGCTCTTGGCGACCACTTCGGGCTTCTTGCGGGCAAACTCGATGCCCTTCTCGTCGAGTCCTTCCTCGTAACCGACAAATTCGAGGAAGAAGGGGACGTCGAGGGCGGCGCATTCGGCGCCGATGCGCTCGACCCAGGCGTGCTTGGTCTCGTTGATGGCGGGCGGGTCAAACGGCGTGTAGTAGAGCAGAATCTTGATGCAATCGGCGCCGGCCTCGACCAGACGCCGCACCGAGTAGTGGTCGAGCAGGTCGGGCAGGCGGCCGGGCTGCGTGTTGTCGTAGCCGCTCTTCTCGTAGGCCAGCAGCAGGCCGGCATTCTTCGCGCGCATCCTGGCAGCGGTAAGGCCGTACTCCGGGTCGAGCAGGATGGCGCTCGAGTGCGGCGTCAATACGCGGGCGACGGCTTCCTTGAACTCGGCCATCATCTCCGGGGTGACGGCCTTCTTATCCACGCCCTTTTCCTTGGCGATGGCGCTGCGGAGCGAGCCCCGCTGATCCATGGCAGCGGCGGCGATGACGCTGCGGGAATCGGAAACCGCCTGCAAACCTTTCTGCTTTCCCGGGGTGACCTTCATGAGCCTTCCTCCAAAACATGGCTGAGAATGAACGCAAATCAAAGCGCGATTGTACCACGGCGAGAAGGCTCCTGAAATCGGCCGGGTGCGCCGGCGGGCCACTCGTGGTGAACCCTCGCGGGGAAACACGGTGGGATGTCTGCGACTCGGAAGAAACAAAAGTGCGAACGGCGCTAGAGCCGGATGACCTGGTGGTCGCCCCCGCGAAGAGTGACCTGCTCGATGAGCTGCTCGAGCAGCGTTTTTCCGTACCTCCCGAGGAAAGGCAAGAAATTGATCACCCGCTCCTGCAGCGCATGGTGCGGGTACAAGGCGCATTGCAGCATCCGGGCGTGCCGCCGGGCGATCTCGGCGCGGCTAGCTTCGGCTCTCGCCGCCTTATGGCGCAGCTTTTCGAGCTGGTAGAGAACTTTCTTTCGTCCGGTCGAAACCGCTCCCACCAGGGTCGGGTCCAGCTTCTCCAATCCGCCGCCGAGCGTATCGAGCGCTTCGCCGATTTTCTTCTCTGCTCGCGCCAGGCTGGACTTCAATCCTCGCGGCAGTCGAGCGGAAGCGATCGCTCGTTCGAGGCGCTGTGGCCCGCGGAACGCATCCTCCACGGACAGACCATACTTTGCGAGGAGCCGCTCGGTTCGCGGTTCGACCAGTGTGAAGCTGGCCCGCGGAAAAAAGACCGGCATGCGCTTCAGGAGCCGCTCGTACAAGGTGTTGGCCTGAGCAAAGTAGGCCGCTTCAGCCGGCCCGCCGATGTAGGCGACGGTGGGCAGCAGGGTGTCTTGCAGAATCGGTCGGAGCAAAACATTCGGCGAAAAGTCGCCCGTGGCCCGCTCCATCCAGTCCAGGACCTCCCGAGGGGAAAGGCGCAGGCCGTCCTCCAAGACAAAATTCCCATTCTTCCTCCGCAGAGGCACGCGCCGCCCATTCACCATCGCAAACAGCAGCGAAGTCTGCTCGCGGACCTTGACTTGAGCGTGGTAGCCGGCCTTTTCGAGTTCCTGGCCGCGCGCGAGAAGAGCCCGGTTGAGTTCGGAAGATTCCTCGACAGTGCGCCGGAAGACAGCCAGCCCGAGCCGGTGCAGCCGAGCATCCATGGCGTCGAGCAAGACCACGCCAAAATCGGAAAAGAGGCGCGCCATCAATTTGCCGAAGGCGCTCCCGAAGGTCTCACCCTCGCGGTAACACTCCTTGAGCCATCGGGCGACCTCGCCGCCCGCGATCTTCGCTGCCTGCTCCGTCAGTTTGCCGATGCCCGAATCGAAAGCGATGTCCCCCACTCTGAGGTGGCGCGCCGGGGATCCGTGTTCCAGGCGAATCAACTCGAAGACTTCGTCCAAGAAATAGGTGTGGTTCACTTCGGCGACATCGTGATCCTCGTCGGCGATCCAGAAAACGGGAACCGTTTCCATGCCGCGGGCGGTAAGCTCTCGCGCCAGGCGGATGGCGGTCACTGCCTTGTAAATCGTGTAGGCCGGGCCGCTAAAGAGCCCTACTTGCTGGCCCGTCACAACGGCCATCACGCTGCCGTCGGCCAGCCGGTTGACGGCCTCGATGACAGCCGGCCCGCCGCCAAAGCGCTCGTTGTGCTCGCGCAGGATCGCAGCCACTTCGCTTCGCATGGCGACATGGCGCGGGATCGTTTTGGCTGCTGCCTGGAGCGAACTTTCCTCAAACGGCGGATAGGCGTAGAACTTCTGCACCCGGGGAAAGTCGTAGAGATAGTCGGCATAGAGCCGCGTGGTGCGAGGAACGACGGTAAACGGCAAACAGCGGCACTCCATCAGCGCGCTCATGATAGCCAGACCACGCCCCCGCGACAAGACAGCTTTCTCGATTGGATGAAGAAGCTCGGTCGAAGACGCTAACCCTTTGCCTGCGCCGCGAAGCCGGGGCTAGCGGGTGGCTTCGAAGCGTGTTTCGAGGCGGGCAAATACGTTGTCGAGATATTTGCGTTCCTCGGCCGTGAGCGGCTGCAGCGGCGAACGCACCGCCCCGCCATAGTAGCCAAATCGTTCCATGGCATATTTGAGCCCGGCTATGCCGCAGGCCGATGTCACCGCTCGGGCCGGCTCGAGCAAGAGTTGCTGGAGATTCCGGGCTTTGTCTGCCTCTCCGCGGAAAAACGCCTCATGAATGTCCACGCACAGCTCGGGCAGGCAGCAGGCTGCCGCCAGGATTCCCCCTACCGCACCCACCGCCAACGAGGGATAGAGCGTCGGCGCTGACCCCACCAACACCTGAAAGCCGGGCCGAGACTGCGCCGCAATTTCTGCCACACGCTGGACATTGCCCGAGCTTTCTTTGATGCCGATGATGTTCGGATGCTCGCTCAAACGCGCGACCTCGCCCGCCTCGAGCGCGATTCCGGTAAACTGTGGAACCACGTAAACAAGAATCGGGATTTTGACAGCGTCGGCAACCGCCCGGAAGTGCGCGGCCATGGCCACAGGGTTCATTTGCGGTTTGAAGTAGTGGGGCGTTTTGACCAGCGCCGCCCGGTAGCCGGCGGCGGCTGCGCGGTTGGTGCGGGCGATGGTCTCGCGGGTGGACTCGACGCCGGTGCCGGCAATCAAGGTCTTGCCCGGCGCCGCTGCCTCCCGAGCCGTGTCCCACACTGCCAGAACCTCCGACTCGGTCAGATAAACCGACTCGCCGGTCGAGCCCACCACGACGTAGCCCTTTAGTCCGGTTGGGTTATAACGAATGAGATTCGCCCGCAGCCGATCGAGCGCCAATTCGCCGCGGCTGTCGAACGGCGTGGTGATCGGCGGAAAGATTCCCTTCAGGTCAATGCCGTCCATGAGGTCAATCATTAGTCTTTCATCCCTGTTCCGGGCGCTCGCCATGCCTGCCCCTTCGCGGGCAACATCGGCTTCCAAGAGCAGATTGCACAAACAAACGGTTCGGGTTCGATGCCGTCTGCCTGCCCTTCGACCCGACGCGCCATCCAGTTTACCCCCATCCCAGCCGGGTCGCCGAGAAACTTTCCAACCGGACGGCTCTACCCGGCGCATGCCGCAGCGCAGAGTAGAAATGGCCAGCCGGGCCGATGGCGATCGAACATCGAATGTATGATCAGCGGGAATGAGCGACGTGAATGACCGGCTGGGGAAAACGCTACCGGCTCTAAGAATCGGGGGACGCCCCCGTGGCCCGGCTGGCCAGCCCGGCTTGAGCGTGCAGTTCCTGTAAGCTCGATACCTCCAACTCCGCCTTTTCCATAGCAGCGATGCCCGCCACGGCTGCCCGGGCGGCTGAGATGGTGGTGATGCAGGGTACCGTGTGTCGCACGGCGGCGCGGCGAATCGCTTTCTCGTCGAAAAATGACTCCGATCCCAATGGGGTGTTGATGATCAGACAGATTTGCCCGCTCCGGATCCAATCCACCACATTCGGCCGGCCTTCGTTCACCTTGAAAACCACCTCAACCGGAAGGCCGGCTCTCTCCAACTCCGCCGCTGTGCCCCGGGTGGCCACCACGCGAAAGCCCATTTGGGCAAGGTTGCGGGCAATTTCCACCGCCGCCGGCTTGGCCGCATCGTTCACGCTGAGGAAGACAGCGCCGCCATTTCCGGCCGGAAGCGGCAGCTTTTGTCCGGCGCTCAATTGGGCCTTGGCAAAGGCGGCGCCAAAACGGGTGGCGATGCCCATCACTTCCCCGGTCGAGCGCATCTCCGGCCCCAGAATGGTGTCCACACCGCGAAATTTTGCGAAGGGAAAGACCGGTGATTTCACCGCGTAATACTCTTTGGTGGGCAGCTCCCCCCCGGGCAGGCCAAGGTCCTTCAATTTCCGGCCGGTCATCAAGCGCGCCGCAATTTTCGCCAGGGGATAGCCCGTCGCTTTGCTCACGAACGGCACCGTCCGCGACGCCCGCGGGTTCACTTCCAGCACAAAGACTTTCCCGTTCTGGATGGCATACTGGACGTTCATCAGGCCCACCACCTCGAGCGCTCCGGCCAACTGCACGGTGTAGCCGCGGAGAGCAGCAAGCTGCTCGGATCGAAGCGAAACGGCCGGCAGGACGCACGAGGAATCGCCGGAATGAATCCCTGCTTCCTCGATGTGTTCCATGATCCCGCCAATCAGCACATCTTCGCCGTCGCAAAGCGCATCCACGTCCACCTCGATCGCGTTTTCGAGGAACTGATCAATCAAAATCGGCCGGGCGCTCGAAGCGAGGCCGGCGGAGCGACCCAGCTCCGCGGCCATCTTCGCGTAAGCTTCCACCGTCGCCAGATCATAGGCGATCACCATGGCCCGGCCGCCAAGCACGTAGCTGGGCCGGACCAGGACGGGCAGGCCAATGTCTTTCGCCAACCGTGAAGCCTCTTCCGGTGTTGTCGCCGTTCCGTTTTTCGGCTGGGGAATGCCCGCCTGCTCGAGCAGCCGGCCGAATCGCCGGCGATCCTCGGCAAGGTCAATTGATTCCGGCGTTGTCCCGATGATGGGCACGCCGGATCGCTTGAGGTCGAGCGCGAGGTTCAGCGGAGTCTGCCCGCCGAACTGGACAATCACGCCTTGAGGCTTTTCCCGATCGAAAACCGCCATCACGTCTTCAAACGTGAGCGGCTCAAAGTAGAGACGGTCGGAGGTGTCGTAGTCGGTCGAAACGGTTTCGGGGTTGCAGTTCACCATGACCGTTTCGTAGCCGTCTTCCTTGAGCGCGAAGGCGGCGTGGCAGCAGCAGTAGTCGAATTCAATTCCCTGGCCGATGCGGTTGGGGCCGCTACCCAGAATCATGATTTTCTCGCGCTTCGTCGGCGCCGATTCGTCCTCGTCCTCGTAAGTCGAGTACAGGTACGGTGTGGTTGACTCAAATTCGGCGGCGCACGTGTCCACTCGCTTGAACACCGCTTCGATACCGTGCTTCTTGCGCAGCTCGCGGATGGCCTGAGGGGTCTTGCGCCACGCCTGCGCCAGGAATTCATCGGAGATGCCGGCGCGCTTGGCTTCGCGCAGGAGTTCCGCCTCACACTCCTTCGGGCCCCTCCGAGCGACACGCTTCTCCAACGCAACGATCTGGCTGAGCTGGTCGAGAAACCAGGGATCAATCCCGGTCAGCTTCTGCACCCGAGAAATATCCCACCCGCGTTCGAGAGCCAGATGCAACCAATGAATCCGGTCAGGGCGCGCCACCGTGAGATGGTCCTGGATGGAACGCTCGTCCGTCTTCGCTGGCTGCCAGCGGCTTCCCGCTTCGAGCGAACGCAGCCCCTTGAGCAGCGCTTCCTTGAACGTCCGGCCCATCGCCATCACTTCCCCCACCGACTGCATCTCGGTGCCCAGGGTATCGTCGGCGCCCGGAAATTTCTCAAATTGCCACTTTGGGATTTTCACCACCACATAGTCAATCGTCGGCTCAAAACAGGAAGGGGTCTTTCGGGTGATATCGTTCGGAATTTCGTCGAGCGTGAGCCCGACCGCAAGCTTGGCGGCAATCTTGGCGATGGGGAACCCGGTGGCCTTGCTGGCCAGCGCCGAGCTGCGCGATACCCGCGGGTTCATCTCGATGACGACCATGCGGCCGGTCTCCGGCTGCACGGCGAACTGGATGTTCGACCCGCCTGTCTCGACGCCCACCTCGCGGATGATGCGCGCCGCGGCATCGCGCATCATCTGGTATTCCTTGTCGGTGAGCGTCTGCGCCGGCGCCACCGTGATCGAGTCGCCCGTGTGGATGCCCATGGGGTCGAAGTTCTCGATCGAGCAGATGACGACGAAGTTGTCGCGGAAGTCGCGCATCACCTCGAGCTCGAACTCCTTCCAGCCCAGCACCGACTCTTCGATCAACGCCTCGTGCACCGGGCTGGCATCGAGCGCGCGGGCGATCGCCTCGGCAAATTCCTCCCGGTTGAAGGCAATCGAACCACCCGTGCCGCCGAGCGTGAACGACGGGCGAATCACCACCGGGTAGCCCAAATCATCGGCCACGCGCAGAGCGTCAGAAACGTTGGTCACCAGCGATGATTCCGGCACGTCCAGTCCAACCTTACGGCAGGCATCCTTGAACCACAGGCGGTCTTCGGCCACCTTGATGGCTCGGAGCGACGCGCCAATCAGCTTGACGCCAAACTTGTCCAGGATGCCGCTTTCGGCCAGTTCGACGGCCAAATTCAAGCCCGTCTGCCCGCCTACGGTCGGAAGAAGCGCATCCACACCCTCCCGCGCGATGATCGGCTCGAGGTACTCCTTGGTGAGCGGCTCGATGTAGGTGCGGTCGGCAAACTCCGGGTCAGTCATAATCGTCGCCGGGTTTGAGTTGACCAGCACAACTTCGTAGCCCTCGGCCCGGAGCGCCTTGCAGGCCTGCGTCCCCGAGTAGTCGAACTCGCACGCCTGGCCGATGATGATCGGCCCCGAGCCGATGATCAGGATTTTGTGGATGTCAGTCCGCTTGGGCATTTATTTATCGCGGCTCTTTCCGGTTGTTGCTTCGGAAGGGCGGGGCTTCAGCCCCGCCGTACATGAAGTTCCTTCTTCATGGGCTTTAGCCCCTGAAGCCACTGGGCAAGGATCCAATTTGTATCTCCCATGCGAGGAACAGAACGAGTATTCCTCTGGCTTCTGCACCAACCCCGCTTTGACCGGATTCATGTCGATGTATGCGACATGCGAGTAGTAATCCGCTTCGTCCCGAATCTGATGCTCAGTGAATCCGGCATGCCAGATGGGGAAGCGGCCATGGAGCCTGTTGCCAATCTCGTGAGAAGACCCGCCCTTGATAAGCTGCACAGCTTTCTCCAGCGTGGTAGTCTCGCTCGGTGTGAGGATAATGTGTAAGTGTTCGGGCATGACCACGTAGCAATGAACGTGGTAGAAGCCCTTGTCGCGGTATTCACAGATTTTCTGCTCAACCACCTCAGCGGCTGTCGCCTTGCGGAATATTTCGCGCCTTTTCCAGGTGTTGGTCGTTACAAAGTACGTTGCTCCTGATTTTGTCCGATGTTTTGGTCGTGCCATTTGGCTTCAGGGGCTAAAGCCCTTTTTTTCTGCTCCTGTTGTGGCGGGGCTAAAGCCCCGCCCTTCCAAAGCCGAGCAT
>Ga0209002_10002244_pt1 | contig 15609 bp, 12 predicted proteins | sample Rifsed16ft2_FD_184010 | JGI IMG/M metagenome (GOLD analysis project Ga0209002, IMG submission 184010) | Soil microbial communities from Rifle, Colorado, USA - sediment 16ft 2 (version 2) | ecosystem: Environmental > Terrestrial > Deep subsurface > Rock core/Sediment | place: Rifle, Colorado...
TCCCGGCGTTGGCCCAGACTTGCGTGAGTTGTCCTACCGTAGCGGTGGGGTCTACGTCCGCCTTCGGGTGAATGATCGCTAGTTCGTGGATCACAGAATGCCCTCGTAGATGCCGAGCATCGCGCGCGCGGTGTCGGCAATGTCCGGCACAGATGTTTTCGCCCGCTTCTCGCGTTTGCCTTTCAGAATCGCGACGAGTTCCCGTGCGATTCCCCGTTGATCTCCTTCCGCAACCCAATAATCGCTATGCGGGTTCCCGACGTAACTGATCGTTGTCGTTCCGGCCGCATTCGCCTCCAGGGCGATGTGGTTGAGATCGCCGTACCGGACGAGTCCGATGTAAAAGTCCGTAGACTGGAACGCATTCCGCAACCACGGTTTCTCGAAAATACCCGGCGAGATGTGGCAGTGGAACGATGCGCCCATCGCGTGGCTCCACGGATAGAACGCACAATGGTGATCTCGTACTTGGTAGATCGCGTGCAGCATCAGCTTGGGATGCTCTCGTGCGACGGTCGGTAACGCTGTCGCCAAGTCGTAAATCCATTTGATGTAGTGGGGGTTCTCACCGGTAAGCAAGGCGGGCTCGCCAGCAAAATGCCCAGCCGACGATCCCTCGCCCCAGAAGGCGAGATCAACGCCGAGCGGCACGAGATCAGCCCTCCGCGCGCCCCGACTGAGCATCTGGTCGTATATCCACTTGTGTCGTTCCCAGAACGTGACCCTCGCGTCCGCGTTTTTCAACCAGTGCATCATCAACATCAACGGGTCGGAGTGTCCGTACGCCCCTTGCTCGGCGTACTCGACTGTGCTCTGGTAAATATGGTCTGGCGTGCCGTGCCCGACCCAAACCAACCTGGCCCTCGTGAGCAGATGATTCAGTTCGGGCGGGAAATGCGTATGGACAACGTGGATGTCGGCGTCTGCTACGGGCACCCATGTCGTGTTGTCCTGCGGGTTCGCTAGTGTGCTCGTGAGGCCGAGCGCCGTTTCGGCTTTCGCTAACGATTCAGCTACCCGGTGCATCCCAGAACCATTGAGAATGCTCCAATGGGCTACACGCACTACGGTAGTTTCCGCAGATGCTTCTCTACGTGCTTGAAGTATTCGACCCGGGCGAGTCGCCGTTTCGCGGCCGCGAGCGAGAGGTTCGGTTTCGAGAGATTCCTCCCCTTCTCGCTCACGATTTTATAGCCCTTCGCGGTTTTGCGGATCACGGGTTACCACCCCGCCCGTGTTGCGCGGCTCTCTGTGACGCTGACCCGCTTCGCCCCGGACAATCCCTTGGAGTCGGCCGTAGAGGTGAGCAGGCTCACGCTCGTTACTTTGCTTGTCGCAACCGAACTCACCGTCGAAACCGACACGGCTTTCGAGTCCGCCGTGCTTGTCAGGGTGCTCACGGACAGCACCTTTGATGTGGCGGTGGAGATCGGTGCGGAAGCAGACACGGCCTTGGAATCTGCCGTGCTCGTGGCGTCCGGTGCGCTCGTCGCTGTTGAGTCTATGGTCGAGATAACCGTCGAGGTCGAGACGGCCTTCGAGTCCGCGACAGACGCCCCCGTACCACCCGACACCCCTTTGGAGTCCGCAATGGATACGTTGAGCGAATCGGACACCGCTTTTGAGTCTGCGATGCTGATATTCCCCGTCACGGCCGTTGCCTTGGAATCGGCGATTGACGTGTTGTCCGTTACGGCGTCGGACTTGGAGAGCGCCTTCGAGATGTTGGCCGAACGGCGGAAGGTCGCCATGTTAGTGGCCTCCGCTCGTCAGGCGCGACTCCAATACGCTGGCGCGTGTCCCAGCACTCACGCCCTTGGAATCGGCCGTGGAAGTCAGAGTCGAGACGGACAGGGCTTTCGAGTCTGCCGTAGACGTGTTCGCGGATGTTGCCACGGCTTTCGAGTCCGCCGTGCTTGTCAGGGTGCTCACGGACAACGCCTTGGAGTCGGCGGTCGAAGCGCCAGTCGCGCTCGACGTGCCCTTCGAGTCCGCTACCGAAATCGCCGTCACGTCGCTCGTGGCCTTGCTGTCGGCCGTGCTCGTGTTCAGGGAGTTCGACACGGCCTTGGAATCTGCCGTCGAAGCGCGTGTGCCGCCTGACACCCCTTTCGAGTCCGCCGTTGAGGCCAGCACACTCACGCTCACGGCCTTGCTGTCGGCCGTCGAGGTATTGTCGGACGCGGCCGATCCGGCGGACACAGCCTTGGAATCCGCAGTTGAGATGTTCGCCGAACTCGCCGAACCGGCACTCGTCGCCTTGGAATCAGCGACACTGGTGTTCCTGCTCAGAATGGACATCGGCCCTTCCTCTCACAAGAGAATGCTCGCAGGAACGCCCTGCGCGGCGGCACCGCCACACCGGACCCGCTACTCCCTATCCGACAACAGCCCCATCGTGATCGCGCGCGTGACAAGCCGTCGCGCCGTGCGCGTGGCCTCACCAGCGCCCGACCCCCGCCCCGCTTGCGATTCGAGGAGCCGGATGTACCGCTCCAACTGGAACGGAGCCTTGACCGCATGGGCAACAGACGATACGAGGCCGAACTTGCCAACGGGGTTTGTGGTCATCCGCACCGCCTCACGCCCGCGACCCAGCAGCCCCCGGAGGGCGGCGCTGGCTTCTCCGGGCGTCATCTTCTCAATGCTACGCTCGAACGCCTCGGGGCTCTTGAGGGAGATATTCTTCCCGGCAATGGACGTACCCTGCATCACTCGCCGCGTTGCGTCCGCTGTTTCAGCGAACGCCCGTTCCAATCCACGCGCCACCGCCGATTCCTCGACGGCCTTGCAATATGTCGGGGCGGGGGACGGGTGGGAGGCTGTTGCGCGCAATCCCGAGGCCAGCCGTTTCCAGGTACTGTTTAAAAAACAGGATCAGGGCGAAGTGTCGTGGGGCTTGCTGGGGAGCCACAACATGGCCAATGCCCTGGCGGCGATCGCGGCCGCGCGTCATGCCGGGGTGCCGGTCAAGACCGCGCTGGCGGCGCTGGCGAAATTCCGCAACGTCAAGCGCCGGCTCGAGGTGCGTGGCGCGGTGCGCGGCATCACGGTGTACGACGACTTTGCGCATCACCCCACCGCGATCACGGCGACGCTGGAGGCCTTGCGCGCCCGGGTCGGCAACGCGCGCATCCTGGCGGTGCTGGAATTGCGCTCCCACACCATGCGCATGGGTGTGCACCGCGACACGCTGGCCGGCTCGCTGGCGTGCGCCGACAAGGTGTGGATGCTCAGGCCCGCCGACCTCAACTGGAACCTGGAGCGGGTCACGAACGCGCTGCAAGGCCGCGGGCAGGCGTATCCGACGGTGGAAGAAATCATCGAGACCTTGTCGCGCGAGGCGCGCCCGGATGATCATATATTGGTCATGAGCAACGGCGGTTTCGGTAACATCCATGCCCGACTGCTCGAGCATTTGCAGAAGCGCTAGCCGCCGGATCCCGTGACGCAGCATTTCGGAGACGGCAGCAGTGGCGCTCATAGAAACATGGCTCATTGCGGCTACTGCGCCCATTGCCGAAAGAGCGTTCGCCTCGGGCACTGGGCGCTAGTTGCATAGCCTGGCCGGTTTTTTTACCCTCACCCAACGATTCTTCGGAGAACCATAAATGAAACGATTTTTAGGCGGCTGCTTGATGACTCTGTTTCTGCTTCCGGGACTGGCTCACGCCGGTTTCGAGGAGGGACGGCACTACATGGTCTTGCCCTTTCCGGCGCCGGTCGAAACCGGTGACAACATCGAGGTGCGGGAATTTTTCTGGTATGGCTGTCCGCATTGCTACGTGCTGGAACCGGCGCTGGCGAGCTGGCAGAAAAAAATGCCTGCGAACGCGCAATTCGTGCGCACCCCCGGCACCGCCCCGCGCTGGATGACGCACGCTCAGGCCTATTACGCCTTCGAGGCCCTGGGCGTGCTGGAAAAAGTCCACATGGCTTTTTTCAAGGCCGTGCAGGAGCAGCCGGGGGCGTTCAATGATGAAAAGGCCATCACCGGTTTTGCGGCGAGCCAGGGCGTGGATCGCAAGAAATTCGGGGAGGCCTTCAATTCCTTCGGTGTGCGCCTGAAGCTGGAGAAGGCCAAGCAGCTCAACCAGGACCTGAATATCAACTCCGTCCCCGCGATGGTGGTGGACGGCAAGTACCTGACCACCGCCGCCATGGCCGGCGGCGAGGGGGCCATGTTAAAGCTGTTGGATGACCTGATCGGCAAGGCCGCCAAGGAACGCAAGAAAAAACCTGTAAAAAAGTGATGGCTTCATGACATCGGGGAAGTCCGGCAGGTTTCCCCGCCGTAGCGGGATTCAAGCCATGCGGCACGCTACGCGTCCTGTGGCGGCGCAGGCGGGAGGCACAGACCTGCTAAGCTGGTGTGTAGTGGTGCACCGCCCACACCCCGGTATCCCGGCGATTTCACGCTGTCATGGATAGAAAGCAGACGAGCATCACCACCAAGGAGCAAAGCCTGAGCGCCCGCTGGCGCTCCTCGACGCTGGCGGACGGCAATGCCGCGTATCTCGAGGACCTCTACGAGCAGTTTCTGCGCGATCCCGCCTCCGTGCCTTCCGCCTGGCGCAGCTACTTCGAGAGCCTGCCGCGTGTCGATGGTGTGGAACGGGATGTCTCTCACTCCGCGGTCCGCGAGGAATTCCGCCGGCTCGCGCATCGATCCCGCCCCGCCGCCGCGCCCCGTGAAGACAGTCGCGCGGCGCCGGTCGAATCCGCGCACAAGCAGGTCAAGGTACTGCAGCTGATCAACGCCTTCCGCTATCGCGCGCATCAGACGGCGCGGCTCGATCCACTCGGGTTGCGGGAGGCGCCGGCCATCCCGGAACTCGACTTGCGTTACCACGGGCTCACCGATACCGACCTCGACGCGGTGTTCGAGACCGGCTCGCTGGTGGGGCCGCGCCAGGCCACGCTGCGCGAGATTCTGGCGCTGTTGCGCGCCACCTACGGCGGCACCATCGGCGCCGAGTACATGCACATCACCGACACCGCGGAAAAGCGCTGGCTGCAAAGCAGCATCGAAAGCGTGCACGGCGTGCCGGCCTATCCGCCCGAGACAAAGCGCAACCTGCTCGAACGGCTGACCGCGGCCGAGGGCATCGAGCACTACCTGCACACGAAATACGTGGGACAGAAGCGCTTTTCACTGGAAGGCGCCGAAAGCCTGATCCCCCTGCTGGACGAACTGATTCAGCGCTCCGGCGCGCACGGAACGAAAGAGGTGGTCATCGGCATGGCGCACCGCGGGCGACTCAACGTGCTGGTCAATATTCTCGGCAAAAGCCCGGCCGTATTGTTCCGCGAGTTCGAGGGCAAGACGCCATCGAACGGCGGCACCGGCGACGTGAAATACCACCTGGGTTACTCCTCCGACATCGGCACCGAGGGCGGCGCGGTGCACGTGGCGCTGGCCTTCAATCCCTCGCATCTTGAAATCGTCGGGCCGGTGGTGCAGGGCTCGGTGCGCGCGCGCCAGGAGCGCCGCCGCGACAGCCGCGGCAATCGCGTGCTGCCCGTGGTGATCCACGGCGACGCCGCGTTCGCGGGCCAGGGCGTGGTGATGGAGACTTTCAGCATGTCGCAGTCGCGCGGCTACGCCACCAAGGGCACGGTGCACATCGTGATCAACAACCAGATCGGCTTCACGACGAGCCTGCAGCAGGACGCGCGCTCCACGTTCTACTGCACCGACATCGCCAAGGCGGTCGGCGCGCCGATCTTCCACGTCAACGGCGACGATCCCGAGGCGGTGTTGTTCGCCACGCAGATCGCCCTCGACTACCGCATGACTTTTCACAAGGATGTGATCATCGATCTCTATTGTTACCGCCGCCATGGCCATTCCGAGGCCGATGAACCGACGGTGACGCAGCCGCTCATGTACCAGCGCATCCACGAGCTGCCGACCGCGCGCGCGCTCTATGCGCAGCGGCTGGCGCAGGCGGAACTCGTCAGCGCGGACGCAGCCACCGGCATGTTGCGGGATTATCAGCAGCGGCTCGAGTCCGGCGTCAATGTCGCGCCGCATCTCCTGGCCAGGGAAAAATCCGAGTATGCCTACGGCGCGGACTGGAACCCCTATGTGAGCGGCCCCTGCGATCCCGCGACCGAGACACGCGTGAACCTCGAGACGGTCCGCGCCCTGACCGAGCGCATGCTGCACGTTCCGGAGGGCCTGGAGCTGCATCCGCAGGTCGTCAAGATTTACGAGGCGCGGCGCAAGATGGCGGCCGGCGCCCTGCCGCTCGACTGGGGTTTCGCTGAGAACCTTGCTTACGCCAGCCTGCTGCAGGACGGTTACGGGGTGCGGCTGTCCGGCCAGGATTCCGGGCGCGGCACGTTCTTTCACCGCCACGCGGTGGTGACCAACCAGAAGGACGGCACGGCCTACGTGCCGCTGCGCAATCTTTACGACGGACAACCGAATTTTCTCATCATCAATTCACTGCTTTCGGAGGAGGCCGTGCTGGCCTTCGAGTACGGATACGCCACCGCCGACCCCAAGACGCTCACCATCTGGGAGGCGCAGTTCGGCGATTTCGCCAACATCGCGCAGGTGGTGATCGACCAGTTCATCTGTTCGGGCGAACAGAAATGGAAACGCCTGTGCGGACTCGCGCTGTTCCTGCCGCACGGTTATGACGGCCAGGGACCGGAGCACTCCTCGGGACGGCTAGAGCGTTATTTACAGCTGTGCGCCCAGCAGAACATGTTCGTGTGCGTGCCGACCACGCCGGCGCAGTTTTTTCATCTGCTACGGCGCCAGATGCGCTGGCTGTGCCGCAAGCCGCTCGTGGTCATGACGCCGAAAAGTATGCTACGTCACCAGTCCTCGGTGAGCAGCCTGGAGGATTTGTCCCAAGGCCGTTTCCGCCCGGTGCTGTTCGAGACCGAGGCGCTCGAGGACGCCGCCGTGAAGGAGGTCGTCCTTTGCAGCGGCAAGGTCTATTATGATCTGGCCGAGCGACGCCAGGCGCGCGGGCGACGCGACGTCGCGATACTGCGTATCGAACAGCTTTACCCGTTTCCCGAGGAGGAGTTGAAGCAGGCATTTCAGCGCTATCCCGCCGCGCGCCGTTTCATCTGGTGCCAGGAGGAGCCGCGCAACCAGGGCGTCTGGTACCAGACCCAGCATCGCCTGTGGCGCACGCTCCCGCCGGGCGCGACGCTCGAATACACCGGCCGTCCGACCTCGGCCGCCCCGGCCGTGGGCAGCTATCAGCTTCATATCGCCCAGCTGCATGCCTTGCTCGATGAGGCGCTGGGGCCGATTACATGATGGCGCAGGGAGCACGCCATGGCCACTGACATCACGGTCCCGGTTTTTCCGGAATCGGTCACCGAAGGCACGATCCTCACCTGGCACAAGCAGCCGGGCGAAAAAGTTACACGCGATGAACTGCTGGCCGAGATCGAAACCGACAAGATTGTCTTCGAGGTTCCGGCGCCCGCTGACGGGGTGCTCGCCGAGATCATGGCCCCGGTCGGAGCGACCGTGAAGTCAGGTGAAGTATTGGGCCGGCTTGAGAAGCGCGCCAGGGATGGCGCGTCTGCGGACCTAAGGATGGACAAGGCCGCGACGGGCGCGGCTGCTCCTTCCAAACCGGCAACCGCGGAGCCCGCGCCCAAGGCGGCCGTCATGCCCGCCGCGAAACGGCTGATGGAAGAGCATGGCCTGGATACGCGCAAGGTGCCGGGCAGCGGCAAGGGTGGACGCATCCTCAAGGAAGACGTGCTGCAACAGATTGACGCGATGGAGGCTGCGCCGGTGGCGCCCAAGCCAATGCCGAAGCCGGCTGCCCCTGCGCCCGCGGCGCCACCTGAATTGAGGACAGAAAAGCGCGCCGAATCGGAAGCCCTACTCGCTTCGCTCGTTCGTCCTGTCATAGGGGAAGGCGCGTTGGCGGACCAAAGGGTGGAGAAGCGCGTGCCCATGACGCGCTTGCGCAAGCGCATTGCCGAGCGGCTGGTCGAGGCGCAGCAAACGGCGGCGATCCTGACGACCTTCAACGAGGTCAACATGCAGCCGGTGATGGAGCTGCGCGCGCGTCATCGCGAGCGCTTCGAAAAAGAGCACGGGGTGCGCCTCGGTTTCATGTCGTTCTTCGTGAAGGCCACGGTGGAAGCGCTGCGGCATTTCCCCGAGATCAATGCCTCGATCGACGGCGACGACGTCGTGTATCACGGCTTCTACGACATCGGCATCGCGGTCAGCTCGCCGCGCGGGCTCGTGGTGCCGCTGCTGCGCGACGCCGACCGCCTGACCATGGCCGAGATCGAATCCCGCATCCGCGATTTCGGCGAGCGCGCGCAGAACGCGCAGCTCACGCTCGAGGAAATCACCGGCGGGACCTTCACCATCACCAACGGCGGCGTGTTCGGCTCGCTCCTGTCCACCCCGATCCTGAACCCGCCGCAGAGCGCGATCCTGGGCATGCACAAAATCCAGGACCGCCCGGTGGCGGAAAACGGCCAGGTCGCGATCCGGCCCATGATGTATCTGGCCCTCTCCTACGATCATCGCCTGGTGGACGGGCGCGAGGCGGTGCAGTTCCTGGTGATGATCAAGGAACTGCTGGAAGACCCGGCGCGACTGCTGCTGGAAGTTTAAAAAAATGGGGAACCACGGATGAACACAGATAAACACGGATCAATAAAGCCCGAGCGCAGAGTTTCGTTGTTCATCTGCGTTTATGCTCGCGCCGTCCCTGGCGCTCGCCCTCGCTTGCGCTCGGGCCAGCGTCGCTGCGATCCACTGTCCAATTTTCGCTCCCGGCAAAATTGTCTGCGTTCATCTGCGGTTGCTTTTTTGTGTCATGGCTGAGCGTTACGATCTTGTCGTCATCGGCGCCGGCCCGGCGGGTTACACTGCGGCCATCCGCGCGGCGCAGCTCGGCCTGAAGGTGGCGTGCGTGGACGACTGGCGCGGCCCGGCCGGCGAGCCCGCGCTCGGCGGTACCTGTCTCAACGCCGGCTGTATTCCCTCCAAGGCGCTGCTCGAGACCTCCGAATTTTTTGCCCAGGCGCGCGATCACGGTCCGGCGCGCGGACTCAAATTCAAGGAACTTGCCCTCGATCTCGCCGCCATGCTGGCGCACAAGAACAAGGTGGTGTCGGATCTCACGCGCGGCATCGCCACGCTGTTCAAGGCCCACGGCGTGACCTGGATTCCGGGCCGCGGGAAACTCCTGCCCAAGAACCAGGTGGAAGTATCTGGGCAATCCCCGCAGCAGCTTGAAGCCGAACATGTGATCCTCGCGAGCGGCTCGACCCCGGTCGGTCTCAAGAGCGCGCCGTTCGACGGGCAGCGGGTCGTGGATTCGCAGGCGGCGCTCGAGTTTCAGGAGGTGCCGCGGCGTCTCGGCATCATCGGGGCGGGCGTGATCGGACTCGAGCTCGGGAGCGTGTGGCGCCGGCTCGGCGCGGAAGTGGTGCTGCTCGAGGCACAGGAAACATTCCTGCCCATGGCCGATGAGCAGGTGGCGCGCGAGGCGCTCAAGCAGTTCACCGCCCAGGGACTCGATATCCGCCTCGGGGCGCGGGTGCTGGGAAGCAAGGTCGAAAACAGCGCGGTCGCGGTGCGTTACCAGGAGAAGTGCACCAGGGATGGCGCGGTTACGGAGCCGAGGATGCACAAGGACGGCGCGCGCACGGAAAGCGTGGACCGGCTCATCGTCGCGGTCGGGCGGCGGCCCAACACCGACGGCCTCGTTGCCGAGGAAACCAGACTGTTGCAGGATGAATGGGGCTTCGTGCATGTCGACGAGCACTGCCGCACCAATCTTCCCAACGTATACGCCGTGGGCGACCTGGTGCGGGGGCCGATGCTCGCGCACAAGGGCATGGAAGAAGGGGTGATGGTGGCCGAGCGCATTGCCGGACGCGAAACCGCGGTGAATTACGATGTGGTGCCCTCGGTGATTTACACCCAGCCCGAGATCGCCTGGGTCGGCAAGACCGAACAGGCGCTGAAGGCCGCGGGAGTGGCTTATCGCGCCGGTGTTTTTCCGTTCGCGGCGAACGGCCGCGCCAGGGCCATGGGCCGGGCCGCCGGCTTCATCAAGATCCTTGCCGACACGCACACCGACCGCGTGCTGGGCGTGCACCTGATCGGCCCGAACTGCTCCGAGCTTGTTGCTACGGCGGCACTCGCGATGTCCTTTAATGCTTCAAACGAGGACATCATGCTCACGATGTTCGCCCACCCCACGCTTTCAGAAGCCTTTCACGAATCGGCACTCGCTGTCGCCGGCCGCGCCATTCATCTCGCGCAGCCAAGGCGCGCGAAGCCGTGAATGCTTTATTCTTTGCGAAAGTTCTGATCTCCGCCGTCATTATCGGGGTGGCCACGGAGGTGGCCAAACGCTATCCCTTCTGGGGCGCGGTCATCATCGCCCTGCCGCTGACCTCGATTCTGGCCATGGGCTGGCTGTATGCCGAGACCAGCGACAATGTCCTCGTCACAAAGTTTGCGAGAGATATTTTTCTGGTCGTGCCGGTGTCACTGGTGTTCTTTGTGCCGTTTCTACTCGAAACCAGAACCCGCCTCGGTTTCGTTTCCAACATGCTGATCGGGCTGGCGCTGCTCGCTGTATCCGTGTGGCTGTTGCGCCGGTTCGTTCCATAAAATCCAGCGGCGCCTGGGTGGTGCGCGCTCAGCGCTCGATCCATTCCAGCATGCGTTCGCGTTCGGATTGTCGCGCCTGCTTGCGCAGCAACGCCGCCAGCGCGTCGGCCTCGATGGGTTTGCTGAAGTAAAAGCCCTGCATGGTTTCGCAACCGTGCTTGCGCAGGAACTGCGCCTGCTCGCGCGTTTCCACGCCCTCGGCGATGGTCTGGATGCCGAGCGCGTGCGCCAGGGCGATGATGGCGATGACAATCGAGGCATCGTCCGGATCGCTTGCCACGCCGCGCACGAACGACTGGTCAATCTTGAGGATGTCGATCGGCAGACGCTTCAGGTAGGTCAGACTCGAGTAGCCGGTGCCGAAATCGTCAATCGAGATCTGGATGCCCAGCGTCTCCAGCCCGGAGAGGATTTCCGCTACCGCCTCGGGACTTTTCACCAGCGTGCTCTCCGTCAGCTCGATGTCCAGCCGGTGCGGGTCGAGGCCGGTTTCGCCGAGGATGCGCCGCACGGTCCCCGCGAGATCCGGCTGGCGGAACTGGCGCGCCGAAAGGTTTACCCCCATTCGCAGCGGCGGCAACCCCGCGTCCTGCCAGCTGCGTGCTTGGGCGCAGGCCTGGCGCAGCACCCATTCGCCGATGGGCAGGATCAGGTGCGTGTCCTCGGCCAGCGGAATGAACTTCGCCGGCGATACCATGCCAAGTCGCGGATGCCGCCAACGGAGCAGGGCCTCGACCCCGGTGATGGCGCCGGTGTGCAGGTGGACCTGCGGCTGGTAGTGCAGAAAAAGCTCGCGCCGTTCGAGTGCGTGCCGCAGGTCGTTTTCGAGCATCAGGCGCTCGGTGGCGCTCGCCGTCATGTCGGGTGAGTAGTATTGGTAACTATCGTCATGCTCCTTGGCGCGGTACATGGCGATGTCCGCGTTCTTGAGCAGCGTCTCCGGCTCCGTGGCGTCCCGCGGGAACAGGCTGATTCCGATCGCGACCGAAAGACTCAGCTCCCGTTCCGCCAGCCGATGCGGGGCGGAGAGGCTGACCAGGGTTTTCTGGATGATCTCGGCGACGTCGCTTTCCTGCGCCAGATCCGCCAGCACGACACAGAATTCGTCTCCGCCCATGCGCGCCACGGTATCGCCGGGCCGCACACAGCCCTGAAGGCGCTCGGCCACCATCCGGAGCAGCCGGTTGCCCGTCTCCATCCCGAGCGTGTCGTTGACGTTCTTGAAATGATCCAGGTCCATGTACAGCACCGCGACCATTCGCCGATGGCGCTGGCCGTCGATCAAGGTCTGCTTCAGCCGGTCGAGCAGCAGCGCGCGATTGGGCAGGCCGGTGAGTTCGTCGTAGTAGGCGAGGTAATGAAGTTTTTCCTGGGCCTGGATGCGCTCGGTGATATCGCGGTCCATGCCGCGGTAGCCCGCGAGCCGGCCCTCGCGGTCGAAGATCGGAACACCGCTGGTCTCGAGCACCACCCGGCGGCCGTCCTTGTGGAGGTTGGTGTTTTCCAGCCGCTCGAACGGCCGTTGCGCCGCCGCGATTTCGGCGAACTGTTGGCCGACGCGCGCCGCCTCCTCCGGCGGCATGAAATCGAAAGGCGTCTTGCCGATGATTTCCTCCGGCAAATATCCCAGAAGTTCTTTGACCTTGGGGCTGGCGTAGGTATAAACGCCGTGCGCGTCCACCTCCCATATCCAGTCGCTCGTGGTTTCGACCAGAGCCCGGAAACGCTCCTCGCTTTCCTTGAGTATGAGCGCGGAGCGCCTGAGATCGGTGTCGCGGCGTTCGATGGTTTCCGCCATGTCGTCGAAGGCGTGCGCAAGCTGTGCGATCTCGCGCGCGCCATCGCGGATGCCGCTGCGCGCGCCGGCTTCGCCCCGGGCAAGCCGCTGGGTGGCGTCCACGAGCGCATTCAGGCGGCGCAGCAGAAATACGTCGCCCCCGTACCAGGCCGCGAGCAGGACCAGGACGGTCACGATAACGAGTCCCGTCACGACCAGAATGAGGATATTTCTGATTTCCGCATAAACCACGTGGCGCGGAATGCCGATGGCGATAAAGGCGCCGCCATCGGATGCGTTGTGCCGCAACGGCGCGAAGGCGTATATCCGCCTGACGCCGTCCAGCCCGACGTCTTCCACCGTGCCCTCGCCCCGGGTCTCGCGCATGGCGCGAAACAGCGCCGAGCCGGCATGGGAGACGCCGGTCCACTTTTCCGATTCGGGATAGCGGTTGAGGACCACGCCGCGGCTGTCGAGCAGGGTCAGCGTCAGGCCTTCGGGCAAGCGCGCCTGCTGCACCAGCGGGTTGAGCCAGATGAGGTCCACCGCGGCGAACAGCACGGCGCGCAGGCGCGCGCCGCTGTCGTAATCCGGGTGCGCCAGCACTACCACCGGTTTGCCGGTGATGCGCCCGATCTGATATTCGCCGATGGAAAAATCGCGTGTCGCCAGGGCCTTCTGGAAATAGGTGCGGTCGGAAACGTTGATGCGGCCCTTCATGGGTTGCGCGCTGCAGAAGACCGTCCCGTCCGGACGTATGGCGCCGAGGTTGGCGTACTGTGCGTAGCCGGTCTTTGCTTGGGCCATGAGCGCGTTGCACGGTTGGCCGCGACCCTCCCGCACCTCGGGAAGATGCGCGAGCGTCGCCAGCAGTTGGTGCGTGTTGTCCAGCAGGCGCGCGTAGTCCGCGGCCGTCATGTGCGCCAACAGGTACATCTGCTCCCGCGCCGCCGACAGCGCCTCGCGGCCGTGGTGATGGGCGAGGTACAGAATCAATTCCAGCGCCGGCAGCGTGGCGAGCAACACGAGCAGCAGCAGCCGCGCACGCACACTGGAGAAAAATACCGGTCCCGACACAATGCCCCCTGCAAGCTGTTTTTAGGATCGGGAGCGGCTTCCCGGGATGTCGCCCCGATCGGTTTCCTGTTCGCTGGCCTGTATAACTATAGCTTTCGCGTGGCTTGTGCCAAGGCGGATTCGAAGGCGGTGGGACAGGTATTTTTCCCGCTCCGCGCGCTTTTTGTTTTTGGCGGGCTGGTGTCGCGTGAGGCGGTTTTTCCGCGACCGCCTTGTTATCGTCTCGCCGGTAACGGGGGTTTGCCGGGGTAATTGATCATGATCAGCGCGGCCCGGCTCAGAGCGGCGGCAAGCTCTCGAGAGATCAGCCAAGCATCCTTGAAGACGTGGCCTGGTGCGATTTCCGCGACGCGAACAGCCGGTTAAGCTCCTCCGGCGGTTTTGCCTGGCTGAAAAGATAACCCTGCACGGCATCGCAACCGTATTGGCGAAGCAGCGCCAGTTCCTCCTCGCTTTCGACGCCTTCGGCGACGACCCTCAGCTTCAGCACCCGCGCCATGGCGATCAGCGCCTGCAGCGCCGTTGCGCGATCCCGGTCCACATGCATGTCCCGCACCAGATCGCGTTCGATTTTCAGGGTATCGATCGGCGAGCGATGCAGGAGTTCGACGAAAGAGTACCCCGTGCGGGAATCCTCCAGCGTCAGGTGCACACCGAGCTTTCTGATCTCCTCCGTGACGGCCGTACAGCGGGCGTCCCGGCCGAGGTCGAAGTAACTGCCGGGAATATCGAGCTCGAGGCAGTCCGCCGGAAGTTCGGCTTGCTCCAGAATGCGGCGGACCTTTTCCGGCAGCTTCGTGTCACGAAACTCGGCAAAGGAAAGATTGACCGTCAGGCGCGTGAGCGGCCGGCCGGCATCCCGCCAGGCGCGGAACTGCGCGCAGGCGGTGCGCAACACCCACTCGCTCACGGGGCCGATCTGACTTTTCTCCAGCAGCGGAACGAACTCGTGCGCTTCCAGCAGACCGTGTTCCGGGTGCTGCCAGCGCAGCAGCGCCTCCACTTCGGTGATCTCGCCGGTCAGCAGATCCACGCGGGGCTGGTAGTACACCCGCAGTTCGCCCCGCGCGAATGCCCCTTCCGATATCCTCCTCCAGGTCCGCGGGCATATGCACCTTGGGCGCCATCTCGGTGCTGTAAAGTTGAAGCTGGTTTCGACCTTGTTGCTTGGCCCGATACATGGCGGCGTCGGCGTCCCGGAGCAGACCGTCGAGATCCTGGTCGTCGAAGGGATAGATCGTCATTCCGATGCTGGCGCCGACGCGGATCTCGTCCTGGTAGACCCTGACGCGGCCTGGACCCTGCGTGTCGCTGACTTCCACACCAAGGGCCGCACCACCGCTCAGGTTTTCGAGGGGAGGGAGGTCGTCGGCGTGACACCCATGCCCCTCCCGTCGGGTGTCGTCTCTCACCGTCCGTCTGGACCCGCCGCCTAGCGGCCTCGTCCTCTCCCTCTCTCTGGCTCCCCGATCTTTCTCCTTGCCCAGCGGGGGACTGCCCAGGATCTCCTCAGAGGTGCCTTCAGCAACTGCTGCAATGCCCCGTCAGGATGGATCTTCCCCTCGCACGGCGTGCACAAGGGCCTGCCTTGTTCGCGGTCCGCCATCTGGAACGGGGGGAATTTCCCAAGGGCTATGAGGGATTAAAAAAAAGTGTTGACAAAGAATTAACGATTGATGTAGTTAGCTCAACGAGAAGGCATAAGTGAATGCTCCGGCGGCTGTTCTCCTCCAAAACACGTGTGGAACTCCTGGTGCTCTTCCTCAGCCGCCCGGAGGAACGGTTCTATGTCCGGGAGCTGGCGCGGCAACTGAAGCGGGACATTTCGGGGATCAAGCGGGAGCTGGACAATTTGGAGAAGGCGGGGATCCTGCAGAGCGTGAAGGTCGGAAACCTCCGGTACTACGGCGCCAACCTCCAGTCTCCCGTGCACCCCGAGCTGAAGGCGATCATCCAGAAGACGCGCGCGGTCCCCGGGACCATTGCATCCGCCCTCCGGAAGGTGGAGGGGGTGGTGGCGGCGTTCCTCTACGGCGCGAAGGCCGACGCCCTGGCGACGGACGCCGGAGCCCTGGACCTGATCATCGTGGGCTCTCCGGATATGGCTGCGCTGAACCAG
>Ga0209002_10002246_pt1 | contig 15608 bp, 11 predicted proteins | sample Rifsed16ft2_FD_184010 | JGI IMG/M metagenome (GOLD analysis project Ga0209002, IMG submission 184010) | Soil microbial communities from Rifle, Colorado, USA - sediment 16ft 2 (version 2) | ecosystem: Environmental > Terrestrial > Deep subsurface > Rock core/Sediment | place: Rifle, Colorado...
ACCATTGTTTCGGAGCCCTTCATCGATTCGACAAGGGGAGCCGCTTTTTTCTGGAGCTCGGCAAGGTTGGCCGTGGTGTCATTCCGAATCTGGTCGAGAACCTCTTCGACCAGGGAGACCGTTTCCCGGTAAAGCTGGCGCTCGTCGCCGACCTTGGACTGGGGCGGCCGCGGGACCGATCTCAGGGAGCCTCCGTTTCCGCTGGATTGGAGCCGGGCTCGCCGCAGCAGGGCGTTGAGTCTCAGCCGCACGTCTTCTTGGTCCAGAGGCTCGCAAAAGAACTCGTCCGCGCCTGCTCGCAGAGCGGCCAATCTAGCCTCACGTCCTTCCTCGGCGCCGATGAGTACGATGGGAAGGTTCCCGGTGGACTCTTCCTGGCGGAGTCGCATGCAGAGTGCGATTCCCGTGCTCGCGTCGGCGAGCACCAGACCCGCTTTCTTCGCGTCGACGAGCCGAAGCGCCTCGACGTCATCTTGGGCGGATACCATCGCCAGTCCGAGCTCGGACAATACCGGCTGCAGCTCGATACGGATGTCCTCACCCAGATTGGCGAAAACCGCCAGTTTTCTGGCTGCCATCTAGTGTGTAATTTCTTTAGTTAGCTTGAGATGCATTGATGTTACGAGTATCCGTGCTTCCTGTCAAACCTCACTGGGGGTTATTCCCCGCGGTGTACCAAGATTCCACACTCCAGATCTCGAAAATGTAGGCAAAATACACCGTTGCCGGGGAACCTTATGCAATCTCTATACCTCTCCGGCTCGTTCCAAAGGAACGAGTCAGGAACTGAAAGCGAGGGGGCGAATCAGGTTTTCTTCAAAGGCAGGGAGCACGGTACACGGCGGAGCCCCACCACCGACCCGCGGTCATCGAGGCCGACTTGAGGATCAGCAAGGGAGCGAGCTTCGCACTGGTCCAGATGGATACTCTGTTACCTGCCTTCCCCGCGCGACGCTGAACGGAGACCACCAGAAAAAGCGCGTACAGTGCGAGCAGCCCGACCAGTGGCGCGTAAACCAGGGCGCCAACCAAGATGGTCAGAACCTTCTTGTCGGCGGAAGCCAAATCCAGCCATGCCGCAACCGGAGAGCGCCTCCAGTCGAGGTTACGCACAGGGAAATCGATCCAGAGCCCGGCGCCGTGGCGTCGAAACAGATAGGCATGCCCGCGTCCGAAACCGAAGGCTTGCTTCATCATGCCCCGCAGCGTCACCCGGTGATGGTGTGCGACCTTGGCTTCCGGGAGATAAGCGACCACCACCCCGCGCTGGTACAGACGGGCACAGAAATCGTAGTCTTCACCGTAAATGATCACGCCCTCGTCGAAACCACCCATCTCGTTGGCCAGCGCTCGTCTCACCGAGAAGTTGGCGGTGGGAAACCCTCCCGATCGGGGAGTCCATTCGCGATGCCGGGACGGCGCTTCCGGCAGTCTCAATGTGAAGAGCGAGCTGAAGACCTCTAGAGGCGACGTCCCCGGAGCCCCCACTACCCGGCCGGCCACCGCTCCGACCATAGGGTCCTCGAAGGGCGAAGCCAGGTTCAAGAGCCAGTTCGGATCCGGGCTGCAGTCAGAGTCGGTGAAGGCAACGATCTCTCCCCTGGCCGCTCGGATCCCAGCGTTGCGAGCGGAGGCGGCGCCCCTCTTGGGCTCTTCCAGAACTCGCATTCCTCGATCGGCCCTTGCCTGTACGAACGAGCCCAGGAGGGACAGGCTTCCGTCCGTGGAGCCATTGTCGACGAAGAGAATCTCCTGGGGAGCAGGCGCCAGCCGATCCAGAGCTTGGAAGAGAAGAGGAAGAGTCCGGGAGGCGTTAAGGACCGGGATGACGACCGTGATCGCGCCGGCTAGACGTCCTCGATCAGGCAAAGCACCTCGCGTTGAATGGGCTCACCCGTCACTTCGGCCTTGTCCTCGGTGAGGAGCATGTTCACTTCGCTGCGGATGCCGAAATCCGGGAGGTAGATGCCAGGCTCGATGGAAAAGGCGGTAAAGGGTAGTACTTGCCGCTCGTCCTGAGTCTCGAAATTGTCCATGTGGGCACCATTACCGTGTACCTCGAGCCCGATATTGTGGCCGGTGCGATGGATGAAAAACTCTTGGTAGCCTCGTTCCTGTATGAAATGACGCGCCACGTCATCGACCTGATAGCCGCGGAAAATCTCGCCTCGCCGCGTTCTATCGATCACAAAATCGATGGCCGCGTCCCTGGCTCCCGCTACCACTTCCCATATCTCGCGGATTCGCTCCGGTACCGTGGGGCCGACATATCCCACCCAGGTGAAATCAGCGTAGATGCCATCCGGATGGTCGACCTTCGCCCAAAGGTCGATGAGCACGAAACTCGCCAGGCCGATCTCGCGATCGGATGAGGCGGTGGGAGTGTAATGGGGATCTCCGCTGTGCTCGTCCACTGCTACGATGGGTGGCGAGGAGGTCACTAGACCGAGATGGGCGAACTGTTCGAGTATGAACTGTTGTGTCTGATACTCGCTGGCCTTTTCGCCCGCCAGGATACGGTGTCTGATCTCGGCAAACGCCCGGTCCTTGGCTTCTATGGTGGCCTGGGCGGCTTTTCGATGAAGGCCCACCTGTTCGGTGGTAAGGCAAGACTCGAAAATCGATACCAGATCGGCTGAGCTCACAATGTCCTTCCCAAGCTCTCTTAGAAGCTCCACCGTGCCGGCATCGACGCGGGAGACGTACGGGATATTACACTTCGGCGAATACTCCATGGCGATACGGTTGGCGCCGGCGGTCGCTTCCGAAAGCCTCTCCCTCATCTCCCGCCATCCCGCGTAGACCAACTTACGGCCGGGGAGATGATCCAGGTGATGGCTCTCGATGGCGTGAACGATCGCGATGGGCTCGCCGCGAGCCGGCAAGAAGTAGAACCAGCGCCGTGTCGCGAAGCGGTCTTCGGGGAAGCGAGCCACCCTTCTGGCGATAGGATTCTGGCCGTGGAAATCGTAGAGCAGCCACCCGTCGAGGTGCTGCTCGGCAAGGGTTTTTTGGATGCGCTCGGTCGGTAGTTGATTCACGGTCTACCTCCCGCCGGGGGTCAGTGCCAAGAAGAATCGCATTTCGACTGCCGATTCTATCGCGAAGACCCAGGGCAGCCAAGTGCTCGGCTCCTTTCCCGAAGGGGAAATAACCCGTACAATGCAGCCCGCCATGCCTGGCGTGAAGGATCCGCCGCGGAAACGCAAACTGTTGCTGGTGGATGGAAACTCGCTCGTTTATCGGTCGTTCTTCGCCATCCCGCGGCTCACCAATCGGGAGGGCGTTCCGACCAATGCCGCCTATGGTTTTGCGACCGTTCTCCGGAAAATCCTGGCGGAGCAAGCTCCCGAGCGCGCCGCGGTGGTATTCGATGCGGGGGGTACGAACTTTCGGCATCGACTCTATTCGGAATACAAGGCCCATCGCCCACCGACCCCGGACGATCTGGTCGTGCAATTTCCCTTGACGCGAGAGGTGTGCGGAGTGTTGGGGCTTCCTATCCTGGAGATTCGAGACGTCGAGGCCGATGACGTCATCGCCACGCTCGCTGCCAGGGCGGCGCGGGAAGGGTACCAGGTCTTCGTCGTCTCTTCGGATAAGGATTTCTTGCAGGTGGTTACCCAAGACATCACCGTTATCCAACCCGGCAAGGACTTTCACTACGATCCGGCCATGGTGGCAGAGAAGTTTGGCGTGCCGCCGGAGAAGGTAACCGATGTCCTGGGTCTGGTGGGCGATACCGTCGACAACGTTCCCGGGGTGCCAGGAATCGGGATGAAGGGTGCGGTCTCCCTGGTCCGCCAGTGGGGCTCGTTCGAGGCGGTCCTCGATAACGCGGGAAAGATACCCAACAAGAGGCAACGGGAGGCCTTGGTCCAGCATGAGGAGCAGGCACGGCTATCAAAACAGTTGGTGCGGCTCGACACCGACGTTGCCTTGGAAGTCGGGCCGGACGAGCTTGGCTATCGCGGCGCGGATCGGAAGGCGGCTTTCCAGCTCTTCGAACGGCTTGGATTCACGTCGCTGCTCAACGACTACCTGCCCGAGGCCACCTCCGCACCGGCAGCATCCTACCTTCGGTTGGTGTCTTCCGCCGAGCTCCGGCGCCTAATGGAAACGTCGAGAGAGCGAGGTCGCCTCGCTTTGTCCCTCATGACCGTGGAGGACAAGGCTAAAGGCGGGCTAGTGGGAATCGGCCTGGCGGTCGATCCGGGAAAAGCCTTCTTCATTCCGGTGGACGGCAAGCTCACCGAAAAGGCCATTCTCGATGATCTGGGACCGGTGGTCTCTAACCGCTCGGTGCTCAAGGTGGGCCATGATCTGAAGTCAACGCTGTTGTGGTTTGCCGAAAGAAACGTCGCCTTGCACGGCATCGGGTTCGATTCCATGGTCGCCTCCTATGTCTTGAACCCCGGTAAGCGGACTCACCAGCTGGAAGCATTGGCGGTGGAGATTCTCCAGAGGCCGCTCGGCGGATCGGAATCTACCGTCGACCGGCAGGCAGTCCTTCCCGGAATGGGCGCCGCCGCCTCGCAGGACCAAGTTCGGGCCAGTGCGGAGCGAGCCGACGCGGTGCTTCGAATTCAGGAAAAATTGGAGCCACGCATAGAGGAAGAAGGCTTGGGCATGGTCTTTCGGGAGCTGGAGCTACCTCTCATCGAGGTTCTGGCCGGCATGGAGAGGGCCGGCATCCGGCTGGACGTGGAGGAGCTGCGCGCCATGTCTCAGGAGGTCGGAAAGGAACTGGAACGGCTCACCGCCCAAATCTATGACCTGGCGGGCGTGGAGTTCAACATCAACTCACCGAAGCAACTGGGTCAGATTCTCTTCGAGAAGATGAACCTTCCCTCATTCCAAAAGACTGAAAAGCAACGTTCCGCTTCCACCAAAATGGACGTGCTCGCGGAGCTCGCGGTCCATTTCGAGCTTCCCCAAAAGATCCTCGAGTACCGGAGCTTGGCGAAGTTGAAGGGGACCTACGTGGATTCTCTCCCCGCCCTGGCGGATCCCAAGACCGGTCGCATCCATACTTCCTTCAACCAGACGGTTGCCGCCACCGGTCGATTGTCGAGCTCGGAGCCGAACCTTCAAAACATACCCATACGGACCGAGCTCGGCCGACGCATCCGAAGCGCCTTTGTGGCCGAGCCGGGCTGGCTTCTCCTTTCGGCGGACTACTCGCAGATCGAGCTCCGGGTCCTGGCACACATGAGCGGCGACCCGAACCTGATCGAGGCTTTTCGCCAGCAAGAAGACATTCACGCTCGGACGGCGGCGCGGGTGTTTGGCGATAGCTCCGGGCTCTCCGAGGCAGAACAGCGGCGACGGGCGAAGATCATCAACTTCAGCATTATTTATGGCAAGACTGCCTTCACTCTGGGGAAGGAGTTCGGCGTTTCTAACCGGGAGGCGCAGGCCTTCATCGACAATTATTTCGATCGCTACCCCAAGGTCAGGGAGCTTCTCGACAAGATCGTTCGCGAGGCACAACTGACCGGCAAGGTGAAAACGATTTTCGGTCGGCACCGCTATGTGCCCGAGATAAACAGCCGCAATCGCGCTACCCGAGAGGCGGCCAAGCGCGTGGCGGTGAACGCACCCATCCAGGGAACGGCCGCCGATCTCGTCAAGAAGGCGATGGTCGATTTATGGGGCGAGCTGGGGAGGCGGAAAATGGGAAGCCGCCTGTTGCTGCAGGTTCACGACGAACTGGTGCTGGAGGTGCCCGAGAAAGAGGCGGAAGTTGCCTCCCAGGTGGTGCGCCAGGTAATGGAAGGCTGCTACCCGATGGCGGTTCCTCTGAAGGTGGATGTCCATATCGGACCTTCCTGGAAGCACTGAGCGGCTAGGCCCGCCGTTTTCCAATCATCAGCAGCGGGTAGGAGAGACGGTCTGCCAGGAAGCCGGGTCGGCTGACGTTTCGCTCCATGGCAGAGAGGAGCTCGGCACGCGCCGTCTCCGGCCGGTCAAAGGTGCTGCGCCGATCGGGCAGGCCCAGCCATCTGGGAAGGTCGACGATGAAATGGCTGAAGTCGTCGCGCAGGGAGCTGGCACCCACGATCCGGACGTCGCTCAGGCCGGCGCGGGCGGCCCGCTCGGCGAGCTCCTTTCGAGAGAACGGGACCTCATCGACGTGGCACGTCTCACGGCCGAGCTTCTGCCGAGTCCAGACACCGGCGTGGAACAGAAACGCCCAGCGGTTGGGGACCCACAAGAAGGTAAGCCCCCCCGGTCTGAGAACCCCGGCGTGAGCTTCGAAGATCGCCTGTCGATCTTCTCCGAAAAAATGCTCGGCGGTGCCGAAGGACATAGATAGATGGTACCGATCGCTGGCTCCTTCGGGTAGCTCCAGGACGTTGCCGAGTCGGAACTCGGGATTCATGTGAAACTTTTCCGCCACGTACCGCGCATGGCGGAGTTGCTTTTCGCTGTAGTCGACCAGAGTGGTTCTCGCTCCCAGAAGAGCGAAGAGAAGCGACACTTTGCCTTCTCCACAACCTAACTCCACTGTTTTTAGGTCATGGAATCCACCGAAGTGACCGAGCACCGCCTCCCGCATCACGCTCCATCCAGGGCAGCTCGCGTATCCCAGACAAGAGCGAAAGACGCGCGTCATCTCCGGCAAGGATTCTCTTCCCCATAGCTCTTGGTGTTGCTCGTTGTGGCGGGGGGCCTTCATCAACGCTCCTTACCTCTCCATGAGCTCCACATCTCCCCAAACAGCCGGCGCTCGTCCGCAGAGAAGTAGAAAAGCATCATGGCCATCGCGAAAACCAGCGAAGTGAAAACAGTGACCATCAGTAAGTGCCAGTAGGTTCCTGCTCCGGTCCACGGATAGACGGTGATTTGGCATGCTCCCAGCAAGAACCCGCAAAGAATCGGAGCCACGATACACCGGGCAACGTAGCGAACCGTGTCTACGCCGGTGAGGCGACACACGATTCGCGAGACGAAAATCAGTTGGGTGATCACGAGAGGAATCGACGTGCCCAAGGCTACACCGAGCACACCGAAACGCCGTACCAGTACGATGCTCAGGATCAAATTGACCAGGCCCTCCACGGCGGTGAGAGTGGTCAGTCGATGATGCTGGCCCATCCCATAGACGACATTCATGGCGATGGACTGGATCATCTCTATGGTGAAGGGGAAGAGGAGCACCAGCAGGACTCGGTAACTCAGGGTCAGGTAGTGAGGCTCGATGACGTCGCCCACCCACAGCTCGAGAAAGGGCGACGCGCTTCCCATGATGTTGCCGGCGGCCAGGACGGCCAAGAAAGCCAGGATCTTCGACGCGCGCAAGAAGGTGCGTCGCAGGGCTTCTTCATCATTCGCACCGTAATATCGACTGAATACGGGGAAGAAGGGCGAAGCGGCGTGACCAATGAAATGGCGGAAGTAGGTGATGATGACCGCGGCGAGGTTGTAATAAGTGATGAACTGCACCCTCATGAACTGGCCGATCACCAGGGAATCGGTATAGAAACGGACCTGGTCGGCCAGCGAGTTGAGAAAGGAGAAGACGCCGAATTTGCGGATGTTCCGGAAGGTGGTGGCATCGAAAAGGGGTTGGGAGCCGTGCCCGGCGGCGGGCGCCATTTTTCTGGCGGTGAGCCAGACGGCAATCGCCGTCAAGACGCCGGAGATAGCGAATATAAGACCCAAGGCCAGAAGCGACTGGCCCATGAGAAGAACGATGGCCATCGTCCTCCCCATCAGCATGACGATTTGAATGGCGTTCAGGAGGTCGTACCTCTCTTTGGCGCGCAGCACGCTGACGAACACGCGCGAGAAGAAGGACGCCGCCATTCCCAGGCTCAGTACGACGAGAAGGGTGGCGAAGGGCCGGCGGAGCTCCTCGGACAGGTTGAAGACGTTCCGGAAGACAACGTCCGAGTAGGCGAAGGCGGCTCCCAGTGCCATGCTGAGAAGAACGATGCCGAAGGCGATGATTCCGAAGACCAGCTGGCTGGTGCGTATGACTTTCCCGATGTCTTCCTGCCGGTCATCCGCCAGGTACTTCGAAATGTGGTGGACCAGCGCCGAATCGATTCCAAAGTTCAGCAGTCCGTAGTAGCCGAGAATCGAGCTCAGGAGGATCCAAAGGCCGTAGGATGTGTCTCCCAGCCGCTCGATGAGTAAGGGAGTAATGTAGAAGGCGACGGCGACCTTCAGGCCGTAGTTGGCCCAGTTCCAGAGCACATTCGTGACGACCCGGGGGGGCGTGCCGGCCATGGTGTGCGGTTTCAGCGGGGCGGGGTCAAGGCGGGGGACGCCGCGGTTGCCACAGGTTCCGGGGACAAGCCTTTCTCGAACGCAAGGTCCCGGTACAGAGAGAGCAGCTCACGCTCCATGACGGGGAGTGAAAACTGGGTGGCCCGCCTGGTGGCGGCGGCAGAATAAGCTTCCATCCGACCGGGGTCGGTGAGAAGCTCGATGAGGGCTCTGGCGAGCTCTGCCGGCTGGTCGGGTCTCACCAACTCTCCCGTTTGACCATGCGATACCACACTAGCCACACCCCCCACTCGGGCGGCGACCACCGGGAGCCCGAGAGCCATCGCCTCCACCAAGACCCGACCCATTCCTTCGTTTCGAGAGGGGGCGACAAGAACATCGGCGGCAGCTAGGAATGGCGTGACGTCTTCCACGGCTCCGGTAATGGTCAAATACCGACCCACACCGGCCTCCGAGGCCAACTCTTCGAGCCGCCGGCGCTCCGGACCTTCTCCCACCAACACCAACCGGATCTCGGGGAGCGCCGTCCGCAATTCAGGAAGGGCGCGGACCGCGATATCGAAACCCTTTATGGGAACCAAGCGCCCAACTCCTACCACGGCTCGCTCCTCGGCCCTCCATCCCAGCTTTTCCCGGGCGTCTCTACGCTCCGGGGCCCTCTCCCGCAGGCTTTCGATGTCGACACCGCTCGGTATGACGCGATACTGTTTAGCGCTTCCGATGCCGCGGGTGAGATGCTCTCGCATATCGTCTTCAGTGAGGGCGATGATGCGATCGGAGAAGTGTGCCGCCCATCGTTCCAGCGCTATGAAAAAAGACGTAGGAACGGCGCCGAAGTAACCGTAGAAGACGTGGCCGTGAGGGGTGTGAACGATCACCGGCACTTTCGTCAGACGAGCCGCCAGCCGCCCGATGAAGCCAGCCTTGGAAGTGTGGGTGTGAACGATGGCGATCCTCTCCCGGCGAATGAGTCGGATCGTCGCAACCAGAGCTCTCAGATCGTGGAGCGGTGAGATCTCGCGCCGGAGCGAGCCGATGATCTCCAATCGGCAACCGGTCTTCTCTGCCAGGTGGGTGACGTCTAGCTCGTCGCCGCTCGGCCCGGTGGCCAAGATGGTCTCGTATCCGGCTCGCACCGCGGCGGCCGCGGAGTCGATGGTGTTGCGGGCCGACCCTCCCAGGCTCAGGCGCGTAATCAGGTGTAGGAGCGTCACGTTCGTTTCCAGTTCTCACACCGTAGGAAGCCGCACCTTCCCTCTCATCCCGTCAGGTCGACGAGGATATGGAAATAGAGCCGATCGGTTTCGCCGATAAGTTTTTGAGGGCTTTCCTTTCGAGGCTACACCCTTCGCGGAACACCGTCAAATTTCAAGATGCGGGGGGCTCTCGACAGGCGCTCTATTTACGAAGCCAGGCTCAGCTTCTGCTGCCTGAGGGCGTCCAGAACCCGGTTCGGTTCATCGATGATCGGGTCGGAGCACAGATGACGCAGATAGAGCGTGAGCAATGGATGGTGAAGATCCCGGGAAAGCCTGCACCCGTCCAAGTAATCGGCGGTGAGTCGATTCATTGCCGGATCCGCATTCCGGTTGCCGGGCAGCCTCTGGAGACGGCGGATGACGGTCTTGGCCGAGAGGGGTAGTGCATCTCCGGCGATCAGCAGATTGCGGAGGATGAAGTCATACCAGTTCAGAACGGCGGGGCCGATGCGGGCATGCTCGAAGTCGACCAAGGTCAGTTGGTGAGGATTCTGAGGGTCGCAAAGGATGTTTCCGAGGTTGAGGTCTCCGTGGAGGACTTGGGCCCTGTCCAAGATCTCGCCGAGTTGATCGACGAGTCCCTGCTGGAGCGCGATGCGACGCAACGTTTGCCGAATGTCACAATCTGCGAAAACGCCGTTGAGCTCGTGGGGCGGGACGGAGAGTTTGCACAGCTCTAGCAAAATCTCTACCAACGATTCCAGGCTCTGCTGTTGACCCAGCTGCAAGGGCGCTCCCCGGGTTGCGGCCGTGTAGTCAATGAGGCCGAGCCTGCCGTCGCGCAGTGTGACGTCGGGAAGATGGTCTTTGAGCTGCGGCTGGGTTCGAGCGATGAACTGGACGCAGGCATACGACATGCGGGCCTTCTGAAGAGCTCTTTCGTTCAAGGGGACGGAGTATTTTCCTACCAGCACCGTTGGGTTTCCGCCGAGACTGAAAACGTTGACCCTCCGTGCGTTGATGGTAATGGCGATACCCGGAGAGCTCGTCAGCTCGACCAGCCCGTTCGGGGATTGGAGTCCCAGTCGGGGGATGGAGCTCGAGGAGGCGAATACTATCCAGGAGGGAGAGAAGAACGTGGATAGTTTCATGAGGGGATTGATTCTAGAAGCCGCCCGCAGTAGCGATGAGAGCGGTGGCTTTTGGAGGAGCTGACCCACGATGAACTGGAATGCCTCCAGGCCGGCCAGTGAAGCCGCGTACCGACAATTCCGGTAGCTGGGGTGAGTGAAGAACCACCGAGTGCCCTTGAATCCAGACCTGCCCAGCATTCTGGTCAGAGCGGAGCGGGAGTGGGTCAGGACACGGAGCGCCCCGCCGCGTCGAACTCGATGATAAAGATTGGCAAGGAATCGTGGCAGTAGAGAAATGAAGCGCAGGCCGGTGTGCTCTTCCTTGTAGCCGAGAAAATACTGCAGGCCGTAGCGGTTCTCGATGGCGAGGAATAGCGTTCCCTCTGGCTTCAAGACTCTTTCGATCTCTCGAAGTGCGGACTCTTGGAGGACTTGGGGAGGCTTGTGCTCGGAGAATGTGCCCACCCATTCGAGCACCCCGTTCAGGACGACGACGTCGAAGAAGTCGCTGTCGAACGGCAGCGACAAGACGCTGCCTTGAACGGTGGTGAGATGTCGAATCCCTTCCTGTTCGGCGCGTATGTCCGTGAATCGCAGGCCATCGAGCTGAGAGTCCAAAGCGAAAACCTGCTCGAACTCCTTGGCGAGCCAGAAGCTCAGGGCTCCCCAGCCGCTTCCGCAGTCCAAGATCCGGTTTTTGGGGGAAGAAAGCAGAGATAATGTGAAGCGATCCTCTCCCCGTACCCAGTCGGCTCGGCTCTTTTCCATGATGGAAAGGGACTGGCGCCACCCCTTTTCCCGGGCGAGGGCCAGGACCTCCTCGGAGGAGACGCCGGAAGACAACCGCCAGCGGCTGGATCCCTCGGTGAAGCAGGGGATGTTGTAGCGGATGGGGAAGTTCGCTCGGCAAGGTGCGCAGATGAGTGCCTCCTCGGTCTGGCCGCGGCACAACTCGCCGCGGCATTGGGGGCAGGCGAAGGGGTTCGTGATCATCCGGCCAATCGAACGAAATGTCTCGAGGGGGTCCTCGCCGTGCAAGCAAGGAGCTCCCCTTCCAACCTCTCGGCGTGGCGATCCCACGAGTAGCTCGTTTCCGCATAGGTTCGGCAGCGGCGCCGGAAGGCTTCGTCTCGGGCGAGTGGCAGGGCTTCCTGCAGGGAGGAGGCCAGCGAGGATTCTCCGGTGTCGGAGGCGAGCAGGCGCGCTTCCAAAGGGACCAGTATCTCGGGTGTGGCGCCCGCCGGCGTCGCCACCACCGGCGTGCCACAGGCGAGCGCTTCGACGGTGACGAGCCCGAAGCCCTCGTGGGAACGCGTAGGGAGCACGAACAGATCCGCCACCTGGTAGTAGAGAGGAAGCTGATCTTCCGGAATATAGCCGAGAAATTGCACGCGGTCTGCGAGTCCTAGATGAGTGGCGAGCTCCTCGAGGAAACGTCTCAGCGGTCCCGTCCCTCCGATCAGGCAGTGGACCGGCGGGCCCTCGGGAAGTCGGCGCAGCGCTTTCAGGAGGGTATCGATACCCATTCGCTGCTCCAGATCGCGAACCGTCAGCAGTAGCAGCGCGTCCTTGGGTAGGTTCAGCCTATCTCTCAATGCCAGGCGATCCGGCGCGGGTCGGAAGTGGTCCAGATCGACTCCGCCGGGTATCGTCACCACCGGAGCGGCCAATCCGTGGTGGGTCTCTCCCAAGAGCCGGCGAGAAAAATCGCTGAGAACGAGAATTCCATCGCAGTTCCCTAGCGCTCGCCTTTCCGCTCGTCGGAGCATGGCCGAGACGAGACGGGTACCCATGGGGGCCCTCCTTTTCTTCGGATCGACGGCCCGCAGGCGATACTCCGTCCCGGCGGGAGAATGAAAACAGTAGAGACGCGGCAGACTCGAGGGCAACTCCGGCTGCACGCCCAAGGCTGACAGAGGCTGGTGAAAGAGGGCGACATCCCAACTTTGGTCTTGGAAGTAGTCCCGAAACGATGTCCTAGCACCGAAGATCGAAGTGGTGGCGTAGGACAGCGAATGGGCTCGATTGACCGGGTAGTGCCGCAAGGACACGCCATCCAACGTGTCATCTGGAAGCAGGTCGCCGCGCGGCTGGCGACACAATAGCTGGACGGTATGGCCCCTTTCGGCGAGTCGCCGTGCTTGTTCTTTCAAGACACGGGCCGAGCCGCCCGTCGTTTGGAGCGGAGAGACGTCTGCTACCATGAGCACGCGCAGCCTGACTCGATTCACTGGCTCAACCGCTTCCGCACCCCATCCCGGTGGTTGGAAGTTACGGCAAGGCACGAACGGGCGCCCTGCCAAGGAAAGCTCCGACACTGGAATAGTTTGTTTTCCAGGCTACACCCTCCTGAATGTCCGGTCAAACCCCTTGAATCCATTGTGGTTGGGTTCGTTCGCTCCCCGCTCGGGATTGCCGAAGATGAGGCGTGACGGCCAGGCACTACCGAGAGGTCGTCACATCGTGGTACTGAGGTACGAACAGCCGTCGCAGCAAGCGGTGCATGTGGTCACGATGCGTCCCGCCCCATAGAATCTTGTCGCAGCCTGGACATCGTTGGAAGCCCGCCTGAGTGGAGAATACATAGGGAGGAACTCTATGACGAGCTTCTTCACGGAGAGCCGGCTGGAGGGGCGAGTTGCAGTCGATGCACCGACTGAACAGGCGCTTAAAGGGGTCCAGGTGATAGGCACCGACGACCTGCAGGAGCTGCTCGCGGAAGTCGTCGCTCTCGATGAGAAGCCGCTGCGGCTCACCGGTCGCCGAGGCAAGGGGTACGTCCCGGGTCAACACGACTCTCTGGTCGCGCCGGGCAATCGCCAGGAGACCGCGGTCGTCTAGGCAAGGGTCGAAGAGGACATCCACTCCCAGCACGCGGAGCCACCTCGCCAGCCTGCCGACCATGACGTCGGCCACGAAACGGGGTGTTTCGGCCTCAACCATGACGCGGACCCAACCGATCGGGGAGATGCCCGGCGGGAGGCAGGATCAAGTCCGGAGAGGCCTCCTCCACCTCCCAGTCGAACAGGCTGGCCGGGATCCGTGGCATGCGATCAGTCTAACGCGGCGTGGAAGGGGGATCTACAGCGAGGCGATATCAACGTCTCAATGGTTGGCACATTTGACGCGTCGATGACAGATTTTTTACATGCCGCGGATCTTGCGAGCACAGGTTCTGAAGACGCGTGCTTTGTTTGTGCGAAGTTACCGACACCGTCGAGCGACGTGGTCTGGTACGCGAATTGCATCGTCCAACCGGATGCGTTCTTGAGTGGTTTCATGCGTTGGTTCTAAGGAAGCAACCCGATGCGGGACGTGCAGACCATTCCGGTGAGTGACGTTGGTCCCATTCTCGGCGGCCCCCAGGGCTTTCCGGTGAGTCTCCAGTGGTTGCGGCGTGGTTTGGCGACCTTCGTCTGGTCGTCCAGCCGCTCCCTGGCGTCTCTTCACCAGCGCGCAGCCAACGGGATGGCCAACCTCCATCGCCCTCCTTACCGGACCTCGGACGGGATCCGCCTCCAGTTGGCCGGCTCCTTCGTCCAATACCTCTTCGAGAGGCAGGGGATGCAGCGGCTCCGTCGTTTTTTTCGCCGTGCCGAGAAAGTGGGCATTGACGCCGCCGCCCGCATTGCCTTTGACAAAGGGTTCTTCGAGCTCGAAGCGGATTGGCAAGCGATGCTCAAGTCGCTCGAGCAGTGAGCCGGTAGCGGCATATTTCGACTCGCCCCTTTCCCTTTCTAGATTCGGTTATGCGCCTCGGGCCGTCGTCCAACCCGCGGTTGGACAAGCGGCCGAGAGATCAGGCATACTCGGTCCGTCTTTTTATCGATCCCAAGGAGGTGGTTGGATGACACGCGGTCGGTTGTCTTCTGCCCTTTGTCTGGCGCTCGTCATGGTGATGCCGGTTGGCTCAGCCGCGCAAGGAGAGAATCCGGTGGTGGTCATCGAGACCAGTATGGGCGACATTACGGTTGAGCTCTTTCCGGACAGGGCCCCCAAGTCGGTAGAGAACTTCCTCGCCTACGTCAACCAGGGCTTCTATGATGGCACGATCTTTCACCGAGTCATTTCCAACTTCATGATCCAGGGCGGGGGGTTCACAGCCGACATGCAGAAGAAGGACGACACGCGCGCCCCGATTGAGAACGAGGCGGACAACGGGCTAAAGAACGGGCGCGGCACCCTGGCCATGGCCCGCACGCCAGAGATTCACAGCGCCACCGGCCAGTTTTTCATCAACGTCAAGGACAACGCTTTCCTGGATTACAAGGGCCCCAGTGCCGCCGATTTTGGCTACGCGGTCTTCGGGCAAGTCACCGAGGGTTTGGACGTGGTAGACAAGATCAAGAGCGTCAAGACAGGGGGCGCCGGCCCCTATCAGGATGTACCAGTGGAAGCGGTTGTCATCAAGACGATCCGCGTCCAGACCGGGAATTAGGGCTTCCCGCGCTTCTTGATCCCGGTCCCTAAGGTCATGTCTCCATCTCCACGCCGGAAGATGACTTCGGCTCGATTCGTCGCCCGCTGTCTTGACGGCAGGCGAACCACCCTTCCTGCCTAGCGGCTCGCTGGAGGCACTCCATTGCCTCGAGTCCTTCTCCTTCTGCCGACCCATACTTACCGAACTCACGATTTCATGGCCGCCGCCGAGAGGCTCGGCGTGGACGTGGTGGTCGTTTCCGAGCGAGCCAGCACGATGGAGAGCATGCAACCGAGCGGGCTCTTCACCGTGGACTTCCTGAACCCCGAGGAGGCGGCCAGGATAGCCGCCGACTTCTTCCAGGAGTACCCCTTCCAGGCGGTCGTTCCGGTCGACGAGGACACCGCGGTCGTCGCCGCCGCCATCTCCCGAGCGGTGGGGCTGCCCCACAACTCTCCCCAGGCCGCCATCGCCACGCGTCTAAAGCACGTGATGCGAGAGGCTCTCTCCGGCGCGGACGTCCTTTCGCCGAACTACCAGCTTTTCAACGCCGCCGATGACCCCGAGCTGCTGGCGGCTCGAGTGCGCTTTCCCTGTGTTCTCAAGCCGGTTTTTCTA
>Ga0209002_10002247_pt1 | contig 15602 bp, 13 predicted proteins | sample Rifsed16ft2_FD_184010 | JGI IMG/M metagenome (GOLD analysis project Ga0209002, IMG submission 184010) | Soil microbial communities from Rifle, Colorado, USA - sediment 16ft 2 (version 2) | ecosystem: Environmental > Terrestrial > Deep subsurface > Rock core/Sediment | place: Rifle, Colorado...
CTGCGAAGTCTTATTGTGATAAGCAACGCAGGCATTTGTTTGGTATGATATTAAGTTTTCAATATTTCCGATTAGTGCCAACTTTCTATGAATCCCAATTAATAAATGCACATCTTGATAGGGTTGGGTTCCAGAATCAAACAGAGGCTTTTGAGCCAATGTTAGAGCAATTTGATACTTTTGTAAAATATTGAAACTTGCTGTTCGTGGTACTTCCAATTTCCACATTTGAGCCATCAAATTCTTAGTCAAAGGAGTTAATTTATCAACCATTCCATGATTTGTATCTACTGTATCAGCAAATAATTCGTTTATTGTAGCTTCAAGAAAAAATACAGAAGATAAAATTGCAGCAGTAACATATGCACTATGTTGGGAAAAAAGTTTTTCTGAAAAAATCCCATCATAATTCTTTTCAACATCATAGGTATGCCTGGCAAACAAAGCTGCAGACTGGATATGTTGTATAGAAAAATATGTTCGAATTGAAATTGATAAACTATCTTTTAAATAAACAGAATTCTTGATTACTTTTTCATGCTGCATGAGTATAATCTTATTTCATTAACAGTATGGAAAATGTAATATAATTATTGCTGATGCCTGAGATATAGTCAAGGAGAAATCCTTTAATTAAAATAACATTGAAGAACAATAGCAAACACAATGGAAAAAACATAGAAATTAAAATTATGATAAGTTATGATAAAAAACTCGGATATTCAAAATAGAGGCTAAAATTTGCTATGAAGATACTTGTAATAGGTAATGGGGGGAGGGAGTATGCCCTCATATGGAAGATAAGCCAGAGTTCTTTAGTGAAGAAGATATATTGTGCCCCTGGCAATGCTGGAACTTCTGATGTTGCAGAGAATGTTAACATTGAATCAACAGATATAAAGGGTCTTATTGAATTTGCTATAAAGAATTCTATAGATTTGACAGTGGTTGGACCTGAACTGCCGCTTACACTTGGAATTGTAGATGAATTTGAAAAGAGAGGACTGAAAATATTTGGCCCTTCAAAAGAGGCTGCTGAGATAGAGGGGAGTAAGGTCTTTGCGAAATATATAATGAAGAAATATAAAATCCCTACTGCGAAGTATGAAAGTTTTAATTCCCAAAAGGATGCAAAGGATTATATCCTAAGCCTTCAGCCTTCAGCCTTCAGCTTTCAGCCTGTTGTAATAAAGGCGGATGGGCTTGCGGCAGGAAAAGGGGTTATTATCTGCAATACTATTGAAGAGGCAGTGAAGGCTATTGATTCAATAATGGTGGAGAAGCTATTTGGTAGTGCAGGTAATAAGGTGATTATAGAGGAGTATCTAAAGGGTGAAGAGGCATCTTTTATGGTGTTCAGTGATGGTGAAGATATACTGCCTATAGCCTCTGCACAGGACCACAAACAGATTTATGACGGCGATAGGGGTCCAAACACAGGAGGTATGGGTGCCTATTCCCCTGCCCCTGTAATTACGGAAAAGATTAGCAGAGAGATTCTTGATACTATTATTAAGCCGTTAATTTCAGGGATGAAGAAAGAGGGTAAAACTTATAAAGGTATTTTATATGCCGGGCTTATGATTGTGAATGGCAAGCCTTTTGTCCTTGAGTTTAACTGCAGATTTGGCGACCCTGAGACACAGCCGATACTTGTTAGAATGGAAAGCGATATTGTATCTATAATGATGTCAGTTGTTGAGGGGAGGCTGAAAGGGAAGGAGATTCAGTGGCGTAATGAGCCTTCTGTATGTGTTGTCATGGTGGCTGGCGGTTATCCTGATAAATATGAGAAGGGGAAAGAGATAGGTGGGCTTGATGAGACAAAGAATATAGAGAATCTATGGGTTTTCCATGCAGGGACATCAAAAATAGGCAATAAGGTTGTGACAAATGGCGGAAGGGTTCTTGGAGTTACATCACTCGGCACAAATTTTGAGGATGCAATAGACAGGGCATATAAGGGTGTTAGTTTGATTAAGTGGGATGGGGCATATTTCAGGAGAGATATTGGAAGAAAGGCACTCTCTGTCAGCCGAAAAAGTCTGTTGTCAGAAAATAGTGTCAGAAAATAGTTGACAACACTTTATAAAAATGGTATAAATTATATACGGGTTATAATTAACTGTAAAGGTGATTAAATTCCTTTACGGTTTTTTTTTATGCCTGGTCGATTTAAATGGGCAGTAATAGACCTTAAGGTTAGCAAGTAAATTTAAGGTCAGCTTTAGATTTTAGGAAGGAGGAAGTTGCAATGGCAAAAGGAACAGTAAAATGGTTCAATAACACCAAGGGTTTTGGATTCATCCAGCAAGAAGGTGGCGAAGACATATTTGTTCATTATTCTGATATTAAAGATGATGGATATAAGAGTCTAAACGAAGGACAGCAGGTAGAGTTTGAAGTTACAAGCGGCCCAAAGGGTCCTAAGGCATCCAATGTTACTAAGGTGAACTAAGGATTAAATTTGGAAGATTCCCTTCGGGGAATCTTCCAAAACCAAAATAATATCTTTTCAATCAACAATCCGCATAATTATCTCTTTCCCTTTTATCTCGTTTTCTGCGTTCTCTGCCTGACATAATTAATTTAGTTGTTTGTCGCATCTGATGTTTATTTAATTATCCTCTTCTCAATGAGATTTATAGACATAATACCAAAGATAGTAGTAAATACAACAAGAATCAGTGTGCTGAAAATAAGGGATGAATGAGCCATATTTGATAAAAGGCTTCGGGCTATATTAACCGCATGTGTTAAGGGCATAAATTTTGATGCAGTTTTTACCCATTCAGGAAAATTTGATAACGGAAAAAATATCCCTGAAAAAAAGAACATAGGGGCAAGGATTAGTGTAAAAAAATAATTAAAGAAATCATAACTCGGACAGAGGGCGGTAAATGTAAGGGAGAGGGATGAAAAGAGAAGCCCGATAATGAATATAAGTAACAACATTGGTAAAAGCATCAATATAGATGTCTTCATTAAGCCAGCCACATAAATTACAAACAGCATTACGCTTCCGCCTATAAGGCTCTTTGTTGCACCCCAGAGTATCTCTCCGGCAACAAGGTCTCCAACATTTAATGGTGTTGCGAGGATGCCGTCATAAGTTTTTTGCTCAGCCATCCGTGTGAATGCACCGAATGTGCATTCAAAAGATGCAGAATACATTGCAACGCCCATTATGAGTCCGGGGGCAATGAATTCCATATATGATACCCCTTCAATCAGCCCAAGGTAGCTACCTATTCCGATTCCCATTCCAAAGAGATACATCAATGGCTCACCGAGATTTCCCAATATATTTGCCTTATAAAATCGCATATAGGAATCCCTGTTCCTCTGCCAAACCCTATACGCCCGCCATGAGATATCCGGTATTTTGAAGGTAGTCATTTTATTCACGGAGTCCTCTCCCTGTAAGTTTTAAAAATAGGTCTTCCATTGTGGCAGGCCTATGGAGTAGTTGAGAATGCTTTACATCTACAATAGAATGTAAAAGCTCCTTTCCGTTATTAGAAAAAAGATAAAGTGTATCTCCTGCCCTTTCATAAGTAAAATTAAATTCATTTAACTGTTCAAGTATTGCCTCCTGATTCTCATCTTCCAATCTTATCTCTACAACCTCAGTGCCTATATTATCGGCTACCAGTTTTTTAGGCTCTCCCTCTGTTAGTATCTTCCCTTTGTCAATTATTGCAACCCTGTCGCACAACTGTGAAGCCTCTTCCATATAATGGGTTGTGAGAATCATGGTTATCCCATTTTTTTTTAGGAGCCTTAATCTCTGCCATATCAGGTGTCTCGCTTGAGGGTCTAAACCTGTTGTCGGCTCATCTAAAATTAAAATCTTAGGGTTATTGATTAGAGAGCGGGCAATGAGGAGCCTCCTCTTCATACCGCCTGAAAGCTCGCCTATCTTACTATTCATTTTATCTTTCAGTTGAAGAAAATTGAGGAGTTCAATAGCCCTCTCCTCTGCAGTTTTTACTGGAATATCAAAATAGCGGGCATAGACAATGAGATTTTTGAGCACCTTTAAATCAGGGTCTAAATTTTCCTCCTGTGGGACAACACCCATGATTGCCTTTATTTTTCTCTGCTCCCTTCTCACATCCATTTCTGTTACAGTTAGTTTTCCGGCAGTCATAGGAGAGAAACAATGAATCATCTTCATTGTAGTGGTCTTTCCTGCCCCATTTGGGCCAAGAAATCCATAACACTCACCCCTATTGATAGAAAAACTTATCCCGCTGACGGCAATAGTTTTTCCATATACCTTGGTAAGATTCTTTGCGGTGATTATTTCGGATGAAGACATAAAACTAAATTAGCCACAGAGGACACAGAGAAATACTTAAAGAATAAAAGACTAATTTTGGACACAGATAAACACAGAAATGTCATTCCGAACCCTTCGCTCCTGTCATTCCGAACGAATGTGAGGAATCTTATGTTTCGCTCAGGGCAGGCTCCGTGAGGAATCTCGATTTTGAGATTCTTCGGGCTTTGCCCTCAGAATGACAGCAATGCTGTCATCTGTGAAAATCTGTGTCCTATTATTCTTTTTTTGGCACCTTTTTCCAGTCAGAGAGAAATTTCTCTATCCCTATATCTGTGAGCGGGTGTTTCACTAACTGTTTTATTACATTAAATGGAATTGTTGATATATCAGCACCGAGCAATGCCGCTTCCACTACATGGAGAGGGTTTCTAATACTTGCTACAATGACCTCCGTTGAGAAGTCGTAGTTATCATATATGGTAACTATTTGTCCCACTATATCCATGCCGATATGGCTTATATCGTCTAATCTCCCGACAAATGGGCTTATGTATGTAGCACCTGCCTTTGCAGCAAGTATCGCCTGAGTCGGAGAAAACACAAGAGTAACATTAGTATGTATCCCCTCCTGATTTACCTTTTTTACAGCCTTTAATCCCTCCTCTGTCATAGGGATTTTTACAACTATATTTTTATTTACCTTTGACAACTCCCTTGCCTCTTTAATAAGCCCTTCTGCATCCATACTAATAGCCTCTACACTTATAGGTCCATCCACCACCGCACATATCTCATCCACAACAGTCTTAAAATCTTTGCCGGTCTTTGCAATCAGTGATGGATTTGTGGTAACACCATCAATAATTCCAATCTCCAGTGCAGCCTTTATCTCATTAATATCCGCAGTATCAATAAAAAATTTCATTATTTCCTCCTGAGTTTGTTACTTAAATCGCATCTGTTACTAATATTAAATTAAAGGAAAAATTTTGTCTATCCTTTTCTTTATCTCTTCATCCATAACAATCTCAGGGGGCCATTCACGAGGATGCCCTTCTTCTTTTAATTTTTTAGTGGCGTCAATTGATAGTCTTCCATTAATAAAATAAAAATCTCTCTTTGGGTCAACATTGTTAAAGAGCTTCCATATTACAGTTGAAATATCCTTTATATTTACATCTTCATCAAGAATCACTGCGATACTGATAGAATTGACTCCGTTGGTCAGTTTAAAAAGTTTCTCAGCAACTATCCTCGCATGATAGGGTTTATCCTTTTTTATTGAAATAAAAATGACTCTATTTTTTACATCCTTCAGAGGGATGTTTATATCAAGGATATCAGGTATTTTTTCTTTTAACTGTTCACTGTTCACTGACCACTGACCCTTGCGCCTTGCCTCTTGCCTCTGTGTCTCTCCTTCTATTCTTTCAGTAGCATCAATACCAACCTTTGAGCCATAGATATAATTTGGTGCAGAGTGGTCTAATACATCAAGTGTCCCTTCAGAGATGTAAATATCCCTCTCAATATCTAAATTATTTAATAGGTTCAAGACCACCTCTTTATAATTGTGAACATCAATAGCCTCATCTACAGTCAAGAGCATCTTTGAAAAACTCATCTGTCCAGAGCCCCATAGTGATGTCATCAATTTTCTTGCATGCATGGGGTATCTCTTTTTCATGGATACGATTACACAGTTATGAAATACCCCCTCCCACGGAAGGTCTATATCAACAATCTCAGGGTTTAATGCCTTGAGCATCGGTAGAAATATTCTCTCTGTTGCCTTCCCCATATAGCAGTCCTCCATTGGAGGCTTCCCGACAATTGTTGTAAAATAAATTGGATTTTTTCTGTGAGTAATTGCAGTAATATGAAATACAGGATAATCCCCTTTGAGTGAATAGTATCCCGTATGGTCTCCAAATGGACCCTCCTCTTTTAACTCATCAGGCTCTACATAACCTTCAAGGACAATCTCTGCAGTTGCAGGCACTTCCATATTAATTGTCTTACACTTAACAAGCTCAATACCTTTTTTCCTTATCATGCCTGCAAAGAGGAGTTCATCCACACCGTAAGGGAGGGGAGCAGTTGCGGAGTAAGTTACAACAGGGTCTGTCCCGATAACTACTGCCAACTCCATCTTTTTACCAGCCTTTTTATACTCATCATAATGTGAAGCCCCATCCTTATGAATATGCCAGTGCATGCCTGTGGTTTTTTTATCATATACCTGCATCCGATACATACCGACATTCCTCTTTCCACTTTTAAGACTCTTTGTAAAGACTGCAGGTAGAGTAATAAATCTTCCGCCATCAAGGGGCCAGCATTTTAGAATAGGAAATTTGAAGAGGTCTATTTCATCGTCTGTTAAGACCACTTCATGGCATGGGGCTTTACCTGAAATAAGCTTTGGGGGGTAATGGGATATTTCAAAGAGTCGGGGGAGAAATTTTATCTTTTCAATAAGATTTTGAGGAGGCTTTAATTCAATCAGTTCCTGTATATCTCTAACTATCTCCTCTATATTATCAACACCAAGAGCCATAGCCATCCTCTTTTTGCTCCCGAAGGCATTAATGAGGACAGGCACACCTGTCCCCGAATTATTTAATTGGGGATCAGAGCCATCAACATTTTCAAAAAGGATTGCCTTCCCTCCATTATGAGATTTGCAAAACCTGTCTATTATCTCTGTAATCTCAAGGATTGGAGAGACCTTCTCTTTTATCTTTATTAATTCTCCTTCCCCCTCCAACCTTGCCAGAAAATCTCTTAGTGAATTATAATGAATACGCATATTTTGTTTACCTATTTAATCTCAGATTATGCATTAGCCACAGTTGTTAGTACTGTGCCAGCCGAAGCTATGCGAGCATGTTTCAACACTTTCGGCAAGGTCTTTTGCATGCGGGTCATAACAGAAAATCCATGATTTCAGCAAAAATGCTATTTAATGGAGGCAGTTCTGCAACGATTATCTTGCCATTAGACGAATGTTTATGTCCGAATGCATCAATCGGCGGTTTATGCCTGGCGTTATCATAGCGAAATATTAATGTTCCGTCTTGTTTCTGATAATGGAAGGAATAATTGAGTTTTTCAACTTTATATCTGAGGTCAAGGTATTCTGTAAAGAACAATCTGGAGTTATCCGTGAAAGTTATGGACCCCTTTATAATGCCTATTTTTTCTGTCCTGAAATCGGTGGTTAGTTCAGAATCAATAATTAACTCTGTTTTTGAATACTCTTCTATAACCTTAACAAGATTTGAGAGGTATTCAGTTAGTAACATACTGAATTTCTTTTAACCTTTTTATATCCGAAAGCAATTTTTCTTTTATTTTTAGTTCTCCAGCCCATGCGATATATTCAGGATCAGCATTTTTCATATCTTCTGCAGTAAACTTTGACAGGAATGTTTCCGACGAAACTTTATATTTCTTTTCAAACCTTGCAACTTGTCTATCGGTCTTTTGAAGTCCTATCTCAAGCCGTTTTAGCTCGGCTTCGATAGCAGTCTTGATAATATCCACAGCATTGCTATTCGGCTCGGATTTTATCTGCAATACCGTCATAATTATACCCCCTTTCATCTTCGCTTCTAAATAATCGCAATGTTATCACACATTATTTTTCTTCTCAAGACGATTATCCTTCCCCTCCACAATTGCAATCTCCTCTGGTGTTAGTTCATAAAGTTTATATACCATTTCGTCTATCTGGTGCTCAAGGGTGGAGGTGTCGGCATCCCCTTTATTTTCCCCCTTTGTAAAGGGGGATTGAGGGGGATTTTTGGCGGCGAGGATTTGGTCAACGAGGGTGATGAAGGGCTGATATTCACGCTGTATGCAGCGCCAGATCCTCAAGCGTTACCTTTTTAAATACATCTTTACTGCCAAAACGCTTCACAGCGTCAAGAATTTCAATGCCCGCGATTTTCCCTTCGGAATCATAATCTACTGCAATGCCCTCCGCAACATGATTAGTTGTTACTGTTGTTTCAATAAAACGGATATACAGGGCATCCACCTCTGAATCATAAGTTATTCTCATTTTTCATGCACCCCCTCTCAAAAATAGTAAGTATAGACTGTAACTACCACAATCTCTGCCTCTTCCTCTGCAAATATAGGTCTTACCTGTTTGACTTTATAATACCTCTTATTCCATTCATTTTCAAAGAGAAAATCTTTTTTGCATTCCAGTTTTCCCAGTTCAGCAGGCTGCCACTCTGATGTCTGAATCGTCTCAATAACCTCTTCTTCTGTAGTCCCTCTGAAAAAGATCTGCTCTTTTGCATGTCCTGAAAGTCTAATCGACTTCATCCCTTCCCCTCCACAATCTCAATCTTATCGGCCTCTGCCCCTTTCGGATAATGTGCCTGTGGCTTTTCCCTTTTGCAAGACAGAAGAAAAATGCCTGTTCCGATTTTCTCCTATAGTTCATAAACCATCTGGTCAATTTGTTTTTTTGTATTTGCGGACTTTGGAAATATGGAAAGCGTCCCTCTATTCTTCCTCGTAAAATGTCAATTTTGGTGTCTGACCCCGTCCCGTCAACTCTCATATAACTTTCTCTACAGTAAAAAATAAGGCATTTAATATTCGTTGTACAATCTCAAAAAAACGCTCATAAATTATCTTCGGAGACTCAATATTATGCGCGCTATAATTCCGAAGACAGTAAGTGATTAAAAAATCACCATCCGTCATTGTTGGCTTCGTGTTATCTGAAAAGAAGAAATTTTCTTCCAAGAGAGATATGAGAGCTTGCTCAGGGGCTATATTAAATTGTTTATTAACCTCATTTGCTGCCTTATTCGAATCTATCGATAAAAGCCCTTTATTACATAAAAAGTCAAAATGCTCTTTAAAATAAGTTTTTGAATTTTTTGCTTTTATTACAGAATCAATAATCAGGCACAAATCCAAAATTAAACCTACTTCAAACAACGAAGCAAAATCATTTTTAATAAATTCTCTCCTTATGCCAGTTTCTAATTTATTTAGATTAAAGAGGAGATAAACAAAACTAAATATGATATCGATATTCTTTTCTTGCTCTAAAAACTTTTTCTTAAACTCATCTATTGTTAGAGAACCGTTTCTAATTTTTTTATATTCTAATATCTTTAAATTTAAATAATCAGCGATATTTTTCAGTAATTCTTGCCCATATACAGATTTATCGTAATTTAATGTGACAAAGTAATATCCTGGGGTATATGGATGGTCTCTATTTTTAGTTTTCTTATCTTCTTCCAAAGCTTGATGAATAAGCAAAAAACCAGTCATATAATCCTTAAAAAGTAAATATGTTACTCCTAAAAAATGATATGGGCTGCCTTTATGTATTCTATTACCAGAATTTTCTTGTTCCCATTTATAAGCAATATCCAAAGCAAAACGCCATATTTTTTCAACTTCAAAAAGTTTTCCCTCTTTTAAAAAATGCTCTGTCAATATTGTAAAGTTGTTAAAGAATGAATCATGGGCCTCAAAATTATTTTTACTCTCATTGAAAAAGACAAGAGATTTATTTATAAACTCCTCTTGATTAAAATTTTGATTTAGATAAAACCTATTGTATAAATTAACAAATTGCTGATCCATTTCGTCTTTCAAATCTTCTATTGTAAACTGCATACCTATTGTAAAAGAAAAATTTTTCTTTGCCATTTTTTATTCTTTCGACATGGTGGTTTCTATTTAATTCCTTCCACAATTTTTATTTCTTCATCTGTTAAACCATAAAGCTCATAGACCATTTCATCAATCTGATGCTCAAGGGCTGATGTGCCTGACTGCGAGCGAACTCGCTCAGGCAGGTCGGCGTTGGGTAATTCCCCCTTTGTTAAGGGGGACAGGGGGTTGTTTCTTTTGGCGGCGAGGATTTGGTCAACGAGATTCACGAGCGGCGTCTGTTTTTCCATCGGAACGTCAGGAATGGGAAGATGTTTCCAATCGTCGGGGTAGAGATGGATGTTGCTTCGGCGGTTGGAACGCAAAAAATCACTGGCAACCGAGGAATTCATAACTGCAAGCAGATATTTCACCGCAAACCTGCGACTCGTCTTTTCCAATTCTTCACGTTTTGGTAAATCAGGGCGTGGCGGTTTTTCGCCCTTATAGCGGGCGGCTTTTTTTAGAGAGTTGTTCCGGACGCCAGAGAGGTCATGCCAAAGGATAAAACCAACACTGGCAGGTGTAAACGCAAGTTCTTCATCGTCATAACATGCAACTGGATCTGGGCCAGGACTTCTTTGTGCAAGAAGCTTCTCTTTGACTAAATAGAGTTCAGGGAATGTAGGACGGCAAAAACGTGCAGGTGCACGTTCAGTCCCCCATTCAATCCAAAGATGCGTACCTCGGTACCAATTGTTAAGATGTTTTCCTTCTACATATGGCTTACAATGGATACCATCTCTCTTTTCAGATACTAAATCAGCGGTAACAAACTCCCCTTTCGCTTCATGTTCATCGCTGCTTGGCCTTAAACCATATGTGATATAACATATTTCTTCTAAAGGTGTGCCAGTAAGATTTCCCCTTTCTTCTTGTGGAAAGAACGCTCGATATGTGAGTTTTTTTTGTTCATCTGTCGGCAATACCTTTATCTTTCCGAACTCATCCTCATGTTCCCGTCTCTCCGGCTTGTTGCTACTGCCTTCGGCCTTCTGGAAGAAATAGACAATATTATGGACGCCGGCATCGAATACCTTAATCTTGCTCAAAAAATCAAGGCGCAAAATCCGGCTGTTTTGCAGAAACCATTTTTGTGATTGCTGTGCGTACTTGGAGTGACAGTAAGCATCCGAAACGATCATGGTGGTTATACCATTGTGTCTTAGTACTTTGTATCCAAGCTCTATGAAGGGAATAAAGAGGTCCCACTTCTCCCACAAGGTTTCATATCGTTTGCTCTTAATAATCCGTTTGCGGAGTGCAAGATGCTCCTCTCCCGCATCTGCCCTTACATAAGGCGGATTGCCTATTACCACATCAAACCCCTCCTCACCCCTGCCCTCTCCCGCAAGGGGAGAGGAGATAGATGATGCGTGCTTTCCCCAAAGGGGAGAGGGATTTTTGATGCCGAACATCCACTCAGGATCAAAGAAATCCGCTGAGGCATTTTGGTCATAAATATCAAAGTTTGCAATCTTTTCTGCTGTGGAGGTGTCCCATCCGCTGTTCTTTAATAAATCTGCAATCTCTTTGCGGATTTGCGCATCCTTTTTTTGATAGTCCAATTTCTCTTTTCTTGTCTTTGTATCAAAGTATTTATGTCTTATTTGTTTCAGTTCTTCTTCCTTCTTTTCAATTTCAGGGTTCTTTAATGTTAATTGCTCTGGCATCTCAAGCCCAATCAATGTATTTGCAGCTACAAATTTTGTCTCAAGATTAGGCAGCGCCATTATGCCTAAGTTTTCTTTGCCCCTATCAACCTTTTGGTCAAGGACAAGAGAGATAAAGAATCGGAGTTTTGAGATTTGGATTGCTATGGGCTGGATGTCAACTCCGTAGATGCAATTTTCTATCAGATAGAGTTTTCTGGCATAGTCTGGATAGTTTATGCCTTCATCAAATGCCTCGTTTATCTCTTTTAACCTTTCCTCCCTCTCGTTTTTATCTTCCTGTTTAAAGACATCTTCGAATTCTTTGAGTGCCTTTTTGTATTGCAATTCATGCCAGTATTTGTTTTCAGGGTCTAATTTTTGGAGGACATAGACGAGCTTGTGAAGTATGCCCATCGGAAAAGCGCCCGAGCCACAGGCAGGGTCAAGGATTTTAATATTGTCAATTGAGGAGATTATTTTTTGTGTCTCCTCATTAGAAAATGCAGGTATTTCGTCTGAGTAGGAAAGAAGTTGGCGGAGATGGGATTCAACAGATTCTTCAAATCCCCCCTTGCCCCCCTTTGCTAAAGTGGGGTTATTCTGGTTTCCCCCTTTGAAAAAGGGGGATGAAGGGGGATTTTCTGGATTCCCGTTGGAGTTTACCCAGTACTTTGATACGGGGCGGGAATGACAGGAAAGAGTAGAGGAATGACGTTCAAGGGCAGTTGTGAGATACGCGATAAGGGATTCCTGCACCATATAGTCAACAATCTCTCTCGGGGTGTAGTAGCTTCCTGTGGCTTTTCTTGCTGTGGTTGCTGTCTCAGGGTTGTAAGAGGCAAGGAGGTTTTCAAATACCTTTCCAAGCAGTTCAGGATCAAGGGCTATTTCCTGATCTACCGGCGTGTTTTCGTCAATGGTAAAGTTATAGCTGTTCAGGATTTCAATAAGCCCCCTGACAGGTCTGTTTGAGCCAAGACCATAGCCGGAGAGGTCAACCCTTTCTTCTGCCTGCTGAAAGAATAAATAGTCAGGAATGTTCGTTTGCTTTGCCGGATTTCTTGAAAAGCCATCAACATAAATCACTTTGCCTGCTTCGTCTTCTTTATCAAGGCAGTCAAATAGCCCTCCGTTTAAGAAGGGGATGTCCTTAAAGAGTTTCAATACCTCGTCTTTGGCTATCAGAAATTTATCTCCATAACGGAAGAGGTTTTTAATGCCGTATTCTTTTTTGTTTGTCTGAAAACCACTCTCCTGCGCAAATTTCCTTTCATCCATCTTCTGATTTAATGTGCCAAAAAAGAGATTTTGCAGGATGGCATTATAAAAGTTGGTCGCCTTTTTGCCATTCATAAAGTCTTTTACAATGCTTCTGAGTTTTTCCCTTGAGAATACTTGCGGTGGGACTAAGCCCTTTTCCGTTAGGAACCAGATGAAGATAATCCTTGTGATTAAACGAATGAGATTTGTTGCATTGCGTATCTCTTTATCCTTTGCAGGGTCATTACTGTATTTATAATCATCAGGGAATTTGATCTTGTCCATTGCCCAGAAATGCCAGCTCTGGAGCTCGTTATAAAACTGCTTTGTTACGGGGTCAACGGAAAACGCCTCTTTGATTTTTTGAAGTGATGAGAAATCTCCCTCTCCGATTTGCTGGAGAAATGTCTTGTTTGTAAGTTCAGGGCTTACAAAATAGGTGAATCTCTTAAAATAGCTCCACTGCCTTTTTGTGCCTGTATATTCTGGATAGATTAGGGAGAATCTGAAGGAAGACAACCCCCTATCCTCTGACAACCCCCTTAATCCCCCTTTGTTAAGGGGGAATTGGGAATTTGAATAGAAGATGAATATCCCTGCATCTGACTGGCTTTCTTTAAGGATTTTCTTTCCCTTTTCATACTGCGCCTTCTTGCCGCTTCGCTCTGAAAGAGGCTGGTTTGCCTCAAAGGCACAGATAAGCATCTTCTCGTCTTGTGCAAACTTGATTTCACCGAGTTTTACTCCATTCCTGAAATGAGCATCGTCATATTGGGATAATGCCTCTGTTCTCGGCGCAAAGGAGCGGTTTTTCTCACGGAAAAAGCGGGTGAAATTATCTACCTGAAAATCGTTAATCAGATCATCCAGTATTCTTCGTGCGCTATTATGCAATTCCACCATAATACCTACCCTGAGTTAAATTATTTTAATATCTTGCCATCCCAGAGTTCATAGAGAAATTCCCGCCACGGTATTATCTCTATCCTGCCGTGAATTCTTTTTTCTTTTTCATTGCAGACAACAATGCTCCTTCTTGGAGAATAAGTATCCATAAAAGCGTATAACCCCTTTAAATTCCTTACATCAACATTATCCGTGCTTTTTACCTCTATGGCTGTCTCGCCGTCCCCAATAATATAATCCACCTCAAGACCAGACTTTGTCCGCCAGAAATTTATCCTAAAATCATAGCCTTTATAAGACCGATACGCAGCCATCTCCATAAGTATAAAATGCTCAAAAGCCTTGCCAAACTCTACCCCTTTTCCCTCCAATAAATGCCTTTTAGTAAGACATCCGGCTACTCCTACATCAAAGAGATAATATTTTACCGCTTTGGTTATAACCTGCCGCGCCTGTCTTTTCTTGAAGGGCTCTATTCTAATAGCCATGAGCGTATCTACAAGTATCTGATAATATTCCTTCACCGTCTTTGAATCTACGCCGCAATCACGGGCAACATCGGAATAATTCGTAAGTTCGCCGTGCGCATAGCCAAAGGCATCAAAAAATCTTGAAAACGCAGGAACATTACGGACCAATCCTTCGGCAAAGACTTCTTCTTTTAAGTAATCCTGAACATAGGCGTTCAGCGACCTTTTTGTATCCTCACTGTTTTGGAGATAATGCGATGGGATTAGTCCATTATTCAATGCCTTGAGCAGATTAAAATTATCTATTTCCGCCGTAACCAGAGGAAACATTTCATAACGCCATGCCCTGCCCCCCAGAAGATTGGCATGTCCCCGCTTTAGCTTTCTGGCGCTTGAACCGCAGAGGACAAACTTTAAGCCTTTATTTTCTATCAGCCAATGCACCTCATCAAGCACATGGGGAACCTTTTGAACCTCATCTAATATTATCGGATATTTAAGCGAGGCTTTGTCTTTTGCCAAAAGTATTTCCCGTAATAGGGCTGGGTTCTTAGAAATTTTAAAAAATACATCTGTGTTAAGAAAATCAAATACTATGCTATCAGGAAAGCGATTTTTCAAATATGTACTTTTCCCTGTCTTCCTTGCGCCCCATAAAAAAGCGGACTGTTTGTCAGGCAATTTGATATTCAGAATTCTTTTAAACTCTTTCATTCTGGAATGCACTCCATTTTAGTTTAACTAATTTGGAGTATACTTCATTTTAGTATTTATGTCAAAGCGATCGATGGATGTATTATAGTTTCCGGTTCTCAATGGCAATAATAATCTCTTTTGACAGGTCTTTCTGCTTATCTTTCTCTTTTTGGAGATAATCTTCTCCAAGCTCATCTTTCAGGGATGATATTTCCTGAATGGTTCTTTTACGATTGTTATCATCTGAATTTAGCATATTGGCAATGCGGCGCAGGGTGTAGTCGGAGAGTGTGCCGTAATCAATTATGTCCTCTCGCAATGTCCTCAAGAAATCCATATACGGCAGTAATTCTTCCCATGGATTTTTTATGAATGTGTTGAGATTGTTCAATGCCTTTTGTTCCAGACTTTGTTCGCTCGTTGGGAGGCGATGTTCCCTGAATTTCTTTACCTTTTCATACCAATCCCAGAACACATTACTTAAAGGAAGTTTTTTTTCATCTATATCGCAGGCGATTTTATCAAAGACCTCCTCAAATGTCGGCTGATACATCTGACTCTCTTTTTCAGCGTCATATTGTACTGCATGGATATACATTCTACCCTTTTTAAGAAAGACTAACAGTTCAT
>Ga0209002_10002254_pt1 | contig 15570 bp, 16 predicted proteins | sample Rifsed16ft2_FD_184010 | JGI IMG/M metagenome (GOLD analysis project Ga0209002, IMG submission 184010) | Soil microbial communities from Rifle, Colorado, USA - sediment 16ft 2 (version 2) | ecosystem: Environmental > Terrestrial > Deep subsurface > Rock core/Sediment | place: Rifle, Colorado...
CGGCTAGCGGAATGTTCTACGCTGGCCTTCCGCGTGGCGCTTGGGGTCCTGCACAACGCCGCAGACGCGGAGGAAGTGGCCCAGGAGGCCTTCATCCGCGCCTACCGCAGTTTCCACCGCCTGCGCGACCGGGAGCGCTTTCGCGGCTGGCTGGCGCGGATTGCCTGGCGGCTGGCGCTGGACCGATGGCGGTCGGCAAGCCGGCGTGAGCGACGCGAACAGATTGCGGCCGAACCTCCGCCAGTCCAAAACGTCGAGGAACTCGCGGCGTCCTGGGAGTTCCAGGGACGGCTTCAACAGGCCGTGGATGAGCTCCCGCCCAAACTTCGCCAGGTGCTGATCTTGGGCGCGGTCGAAGGTTACAGCATCCGCGAGGTGGCCGGGCTGCTGGGGTTACCAGACGGCACGGTGAAATCCCGGCTACACCTGGCCAGAAAAGCGATGATCGAGAGGTTGAAATGGATTGTAGGCGATTCTCCCAAAAGCTAGCCGACGCGGCGCTTGAGCCGGGCGAACTCCGCGATACCGGATTAGCGGCGCACTTGGAGACCTGCGCAGCCTGCCAGCGAGAGTTTGAGGCGCAACGGCGGCTGGCGCAGGCCATGGACCTCGGCCTGGCCGCAGCGGTTTCCGCAGAGCCTCCACCATCCTTTGCGGCTGGGGTTCGCGCGCGCCTGGCAAGCGAGCCCACGCCGCTGACGTCCTGGTTTGCCGGCTGGGTTCCCGTGGCTGCGGGAGCACTGGTTGTTCTCGTGCTGATGGTTATCTGGTTCGCCCGCCAGGAAGGGCAAGAGCCCGTACCGGGGCCACACCAAGAAGTGTCAAAAGAGGCCGCACACCAGCCCGTGATTGAGTCGGACAAGGCCCATGTCGCTGCGGCTCGAGGGGAGATGCCGGTGCGCCAGAATCGGGAGTTGAGGCCAAAGGGCGCGCCTGCTGTACGAGCGGCTAGGATTCGTGAGCCGGAAGTGATCGTGCCACCGGGCCAGCGGGAAGCCGTGCTGCGGTTTTACACCGTGATGTGGAGCGGTCGTGTAGAAGTCTCCGCACTGCTTGTGAAGCCGGGCCCGCTGGAGATCGCCGAGTTGAAGATCATGCCGCTTGAAGTACCCGAACTTCCGTCCGGCTCGCCACAGCCGGAGTGAACTTGCAAACTGAACTTTGATTCGAGAGGAGCAATCGATGAAACGAGTACACAGACTTATCTTGTGCCTGGCGCTGCTTGCTGCGGTCCCGGTGCAACCCCAGGAGAAGCCCAAGCCGGCGCAGGCGGATAGCCCGAAAGTGGTTGCACAGTTGAGAGTCACTGTTGTTTTTTCCGAATTAGAGGGAGAGAAGAAAATCAGTAGCCTTCCGTACACCCTTCTCGTCAACGCGTATGAACGGGGCCGGTCGGTGAGCAACATCCGCATGGGGCTGCGGGTACCCGTCCTGACACAGGGCAAGGAGTCTCAGTTCCAGTACATGGATGTCGGGACGGATATCGACTGTTCAGCGGAGCCGCTGGAAGACGGGCGATTTAATCTGCCGATCCTGGTGCGACGCTCCTCAATTTATTCCAGCGGTCCGGAAAAAAAGTCGATCGATTGGTCGCCGGGAGATCCGCCCCTGGCAGCCCAGCCGATTGTCCGGCAGTTCAGCGGACAGGTGAATGTGCTAGCGAGGGATGGTCAAACTATTCAGACGACCGTGGCTACCGATCCGATTAGCGGTCGGACACTGAAAGTGGATGTGCATGTCAAAGTGGATGTGCATGTCAAAGTGGATGTGCATGTCAATGTCGTCAAGTAATTCGGAAATTGAAGCGGCTAGGACGGCGTGACCTCAGGTGGGGTCACGCCTTTGTATTTCCGTGACTGGATTACGGGCAGCGGAAGGGGCTGACGGCGTTGCAGTTGTTCAGATCGGGTTCCTGATTGGCCAGGAGCAGAGCGATGGCAGTCATAGCTCCCGTCAGGATTATAGCCAGGAGGATCACTCTCCGCCGCCGGGATCGGCCGGCGGGAGCGGGGCCGCTCTGAGCTTCAGCGGTGTCCGCAACCAGACGAACTTCCATCCCTTCGCCTTCGCGAAGTGTAGTCAAGCTGCCGTCGTGAGCCAGTTGGATGCTCAGCCGGCCCTTTTCCGCCATGATTACGGCGGCATCGGGACCCCGCATCTGGATGATGCCGACAGCGAGATTATCGTCGGCTGAACGAATGGTCGCATCACCCAGCAGTGCTTCTACTGGGGATTTCTCTGTGGAGCGGAAGGCCAGACTGCCGCGGTCCACGATTAATTGAGTGGTTGCATCATTCCTCGCCAATTGCACCAGGCTATTCTCGGTCAACTGGATGAGCGCGCCATCGGGCAGTGCGATTCGGGCCGCGCCGCCGGCATCGACGTGAATCGTGTCGCCACTATAGAGCGTCGAGCCCGTGGCAAGTCTCACGCCCTGGACGCTGGCCGCCTGGCTGCGCACTACGCTTCCGACCACGGTCGGATTCGCCCACGCGGGGAATGCAAGTAGAAGGACGAGAAGACACGCCAGAAGCTTTCTTGAATACATGGTTCAGGCACCCCCCTGCCTTGCAAATCCAAGAGCTTGCGAGGCTTGCGCTCCGGCGGGCTCATCCTAGCAAAACACGGACTGTTGTCAAGCCAGCATTTACCCAAGGTTTCGAAGTTCTGGGAGATTATTCCCCTAGCAGTCGTGCAGGAGCGGCGCATTTTCTTCTTAACTCGTGCGCAGGATGGCAGCGAGCGCGAGCCCGAGAAGCGGCGCCTGAAATGCGTAGCCGAGACCCTGCAATTTTCGAGGCAGCACTCGCTGGCTCGAGAGCAACAGCGCCTCAGCCATCTCTCCCAGCATCAAGCGAAGCGCAAACCCCGGAGCCGGGAGGATCGCCGGGCGGTGCAGGACGCGTGCGAGCGTCTTCGTGAACTCTGAGTTGGTCACCGGGTCGGGGGCGACGGCATTCGCTGGCCCGCGCACGGCATCATTCGCGAGAGCGAACCTCAGAATGCCAGTGGCTTCTTCCAGCGTGAGCCACGACATCCATTGTTTGCCAGAGCCAATGCGGCCACCCAGACCCAGACGGAAGGGAAGTGCTATACGCGGAAGCGCCCCGCCATGACGAGCGAGGATGACGCCGAATCGGAGCATGGCCACGCGCGCGCCAAAGCGCTCCGCTTCTGCAGCGGCAGCTTCCCAGTCGCGGGCCAGCCCCGCGAGAAAATCGTTGCCGGAAGGACTTTCCTCGGTGAGCTCTTCGTCGCGGCGGTTTCCGTAGTAGCCGATGGCGGAGGCAGAAAGAAATACGCGAGGAGGCTGCTTGAGCCTGGCGAAGTTTGTTATGAGAAAGCGGGTCACATCGACGCGGCTGCTGTAGAGCTCCCGCTTGCGCGCTGAGGTCCAGCGGCCGGCGGCAATCGAGACTCCGGCCAGATGCACGACGGCGTCCGCCCCTTCGGCCGCGCTGGAGTCGAACTCATTGCCCTCGAGGTACCAGCGCACCGCGCCCGGTTCGCGCACGGCCCAGGTGCCCGCGCGCGCCAGCTTATGGACCGTGTGCCCTTCGCTGACAAGTGCGCTGGAGAGCGCCGTTCCCACCAACCCCGAAGCGCCTGAAATGAGGATTCTCATAAGGATTACCTCGGAAAAGATGTGCGGCCCGGCTGACCCGCCACACACGCTACGGCGGTTGCGGCCTGAGGTCAAGTTGCCGCGCCATCTCTGCCTTAATCCCCTCTTTGGAGGAAACGAAGTATTCAAACTGTGCGTCGGATTCGTAACCGGCGCGCCTTCGAGTGGTAAAGCTACCGTTGAGACGTTAGAATAGCGCCATGCGTGTTCGCGTGCTGTTTTTCGGCCGCTTGAAAGACATTGTTGGCCGCGCCGAAGAGGAAGCTGAACTCTCTGAAGGCGCGCGCGTCGAAGATCTGTTCGCACGCTATGGGAGCCGGTTCCCGGAAATTGGCCGCTACCGTGCTTCGGTGGTCGCCTCGGTGAACCAGGAATTTGCCGGGTGGAACGCGCCGCTACGCGGTGGCGACGAGGTCGCCTTCCTACCGCCTGTCAGCGGCGGCCAAAGAGTTGCCGTCTCGGAGGACGTCTTTGAGTTGGTGCGCGAGCCGATCCGGACAAGTGAACTAGTCACCCACGTAAAAGCTCCCGAAGACGGCGCCGTCGTGGTTTTCGACGGCATCGTGCGCAACCACTCGGGCGGGCGAGCCACGAACTACCTCGAGTATGACGCGTATGAGCCGATGGCGCTTGCCAAGATGCGCGAAATCGGCGCCGAGATCCACCGCAACTTCTCCATCCATCGTATCGCGATCGTCCACCGGCTTGGACGCCTGGAAATCGGTGAGACCAGCGTGCTGATCGCCGTCAGTTCGCCGCACCGCCGTGCCGCGTTCGATGCCTGCCGTTTCGCCATTGATACGCTCAAGCGCACTGTGCCCATCTGGAAGAAGGAGTATTTCGCCGACGGCGCTGTCTGGGCGGAAGGCGAAGTCCCCACCGTGAAACCTATTCCTCCCCACAGCGGATCAAAGCTCTGAATGGCTCATCTGGCGCAGCGGATTCGCGTCCCGGCGTTGTGGGCGCTCACCCTTCTGGTCTTTTTCATTTTTTCCGCATCTGCACTCTCGCAAGGTCCTCCGAAGCAGTCGGGTGCGCGCCCGCCTGATAACCAGGGCCGCATCCGCGTCACAGTCAATTTGGTGACGGTCCTGGCCAGCGTGACCGACAGCCGGGGACGCCCGGTGCCGGATCTGCCCCGCGAAGCATTTGAGCTAAGCGAAGAAGGGGTACGCCAGAAGATCCAAGTGTTCGAGTCGGAGACGCAGCAACCGCTCGACCTGGCGTTGATGATTGACGGCAGCCTGTCCACGCTGAAGGAGCTGCCCTTCGAGCGCGTTGCGGCGGCGCACTTCATCCGGCAGGTGGTCCGGCCGGGCGACCGCCTTGCGGTATTCGAGTTCTCCGACAGCGTCAGGCAGCTCACCGCTTTCAGTTCCGACGTCCCCGCCCTTCAGTCGGCCGCGAGGAGAATAGAGCCAGGCGCGGGTACGGCGATGTACGATGCCGTGTTACTCGGCGCCCGCGCGCTGGGGAAGTTGCCGGCCGGCCGCCGGCGGGTGATCGTCCTGGTGACCGATGCCGGTGAAACCACCAGCCGGGCCGACTTCGAAACCGCGCGCCGCGCCGCTCTGGAGGCAGAGGTCTTGGTCTATACGATCCTGGTCCGGCCGGTGAAATCGGAGAGCGGTCGAAATACCGCCGGCGAACATGCCCTGGTAACAATCACCGATTCAGCCGGCGGAGCCATGTATTATCCTGACAGCGTGGCCGACCTCGATGCGACCTTTGACCGCATCGACCGCGAGCTGCGCTCGCAGTACCGGCTGGGCTACTATCCCGAGCCCCGCCCACCCGAGGGCAGCGTGCGGCACATCGAAGTCCGCGTGAAGTCACCGGACGCTGAGCAGGACAAGGGCGAATACCTGGTGCGCCACCGCAAGCTGTATTTCACCTCGGGCGCGCCGTGATTTCGCCGCGGACTCTCTGAGAACATGAATTCATTTCATCAGGTCGCGGTCGAAACAGCGCGCGAAGCGGGCAACATTCTGCTGGCGGAGTTCGACCGGCCGGTGCGGATCAGTTACAAGGGCGAAGTGGACCTGGTCACACAGGCCGACCAGCGTTCCGAGCAGGCCATCGTGGCGCGGCTCCGCAGCCATTTCCCAAAGCACGCGGTCGTGGCCGAAGAAGGCGGTGGCCACGAGAACGTGTCAGGCTTTCGCTGGTACGTGGACCCGCTCGACGGCACCACCAATTTTGCCCACGGCTATCCCTGCTTCGCCGTCTCCATTGGCCTGGCGGAGAAGGACGAGCTATTGGTCGGTGTAGTTTTCAACCCGGTGAGCGGGGAGCTTTTTTCTGCGGTCAAGGGCGAGGGAGCCTTTCTGAACCAGAAGCCGATTCATGTTTCGGCGATCGAGACGCTGTCCACCAGCCTGCTCGCCACCGGCTTCCCCAGCCACAAGCGCACGCAGAACCCCAACATCCACTACTACTGGGATTTCACTTTGCGTTCCCACGGCGTTCGCCGCGATGGGTCCGCCGCGCTTGATCTTTGCTCGGTGGCCTGCGGCCGGTTTGATGGCTTTTGGGAATTCGGCCTGAAACCGTGGGACACGGCGGCTGGTGTGCTCATTGTCCGCGAAGCGGGCGGGATGATCTCTGATTTCGCCGGCCGACCCTACCGCTTGGGCGGCCCCGAGGTACTGGCCTCAAACGGGCGCATTCATTCAGAAATGCAGCAGGTCGCTGCCGACATTGCCGAACGCGCCACCGCAAATCCACTCTAGCAGCGGGCCAGAAGCCTATGCTACGCTCCCGCCCTCTCTTTCACCTCGGCTCGACTGCACGACCGCCGGCTAATGGTTGATTGCTGACTCAATGCGCGTTGTTGACCTCATTCGTCGAAAGCGGGACTCCGCGGAGCACACCCGCGAAGAAATCGAGCACTTAGTCCTTGGTTATACCCGAGGTGAGATTCCCGACTACCAGATGTCTGCCTGGCTGATGGCCGTGGTGCTGCGCGGGATGACGCGCGCAGAACTGGCCGCGCTCACCGAGGCCATGCTGCACTCCGGCCAGATGCTGGATTTTTCCGATTTGCCGGCCAAGAAGGTGGACAAACATTCCACGGGCGGCGTGGGGGATAAGACCTCGCTGGTGATTGCACCGGTCGTCGCTGCGGGCGGCCTGCTGGTGCCCATGATTTCCGGCCGGGGGTTGGGTCACAGCGGCGGGACGCTCGATAAGCTTGAATCCATTCCCGGTTTCAACGTCAACCTTTCGCTGGCCGACTTTCGTCGCGTGCTGGCGACGTGTGGCTGTGGCTTGATTGGTCAGACGGCGGAGATTGCCCCGGCGGACAAGATGATCTATGCCTTGCGCGACGTCACCGGCACGGTCGAAAGCCCGTACCTGATCTGCGCCTCGATCATGTCCAAGAAGCTGGCCGAGGGCAGTGATGCTCTCGTACTCGACGTCAAGACCGGTTCCGGCGCGTTCATGAAAAAAGAAGAGGACGCCGTGCACCTGGCCGAACTGATGGTCGAGACCGGCCAGCAAATGGGCAAGAGAGTTGTGGCGCTGATTACGGATATGGACCAGCCGCTGGGCCGCACAGCGGGCAACGCGCTCGAGGTGCAGGAGTGCGTCGAGGTGCTAAAGGGCGGCGGCCCGGCCGATCTGCGCGAGCTCTGCCTGGAGTTGAGCGCCTGGATGTTCTACCTCGGCGGGCGCTCGGCCAGCGTCGGGGAGGGGAAGAAGCTTGGCGCGGAGATGATTGCTTCCGGGCGCGCCCATGATAAATTCCGCGAGATCATCCGGCTCCAGGGCGGCGACGAGCGCGTCATGGATGATCCCTCGCGCTTGCCTCTCGCGCGGTATTCGCTGGATGTACCCAGCGATGCCGATGGATTTGTAGCCGGCATGAATTGCGAGCAGCTCGGCACGGCGTGTGTTGTGCTCGGGGGCGGCCGGGAGAAAAAAGAGGACTCCATCGACCACGCTGTCGGCCTGGTTTTCCACAAGAAGGCCGGCGACCGCGTCCGGCGCGGCGAGGCACTGTGCACCATTCATTACAATTCCGAGGAGCGACTTGCGCGGGCCAACCACCTGATTGAGAAGGCCTTTCGCATTGTGGCCGAACCGCCGCGTGATCTTCCCAAGCTGATCCAGAAGGTCATAGGTGAGTAAAACAGAAATGAGGAGGCAGGCATGGGGCGATTGACGGGAATTTTGGGTTTGCTGGCGATCATGGGCATTGCCTACCTGTTTTCCACCAACCGCCGCGCGATCCGCCTCAAGATCGTGGCCTGGGGCCTGGGTCTGCAGATAGTTTTTGCGTTGTTTGTCCTGAAGGCCGATGCCGGCCGCTACGCCTTCCAGCGGGCGGGCGATGCCGTCAACTGGCTTCTCCATTTCTCCCGCGCCGGCTCAGAATTCGTGTTCGGCTCGATTGGCGGCGATAACTCCTCGGTCGGCTTCATCTTTGCCTTTCAGGTGTTGCCGACGATCATTTTTATCGCGGCGCTGTTTGCGCTGCTCTATCACTTCGGGATTATGCAGTTCATCATCAAGCAGGCGGCGCGAGTGATGACGTGGCTCATGGGGGTCAGCGGCGCCGAATCGCTGAACGTCGCGGCCAGCATCTTCATGGGCCAGACCGAGGCGCCGCTGACCATTCGTCCCTACCTGCCCACGGTGACGCGGTCCGAGCTGATGACCATCATGACCAGCGGCATGGCCCACGTGGCCGGCGGGATCATGGCGGCCTATATCGCCACCGGCGCCGAGGCCAAGCACATCCTGACTGCCGTCATCATGACCGCGCCGGGGACAATCCTGATGGCCAAGATGTGGGTGCCGGAGACCGAGCAGCCGGTCACGGCCGGGCGCGTCGAGTTGCATCGCTCCGAAGAAGAGAAGCAGGAGAATTTCCTCGGCGCCATCGCGCGCGGCACTTCTGATGGTCTGCAACTGGCCATCAACGTTGCCGCAATGCTGATTGCGTTTCTGGCACTGATTGCGCTGACAAACGGAATGCTGGGAGGGATCCACAATTGGCTCGGGGGTCTCGGCGTTGCGTGGTTCCCCTCGAGCCTACAGCAGATTTTCGGCTGGGCGTTTGCGCCGGTGGCCTGGCTGATCGGCATCCCGTGGCACGACTGCGTCAACATCGGCAACGTCCTGGGGACGCGCATGGTGATTAACGAGCTGGTGGCCTTCAAAGACCTCGGCGCAATGAAAGGCTTGATCGATCCGCGCTCGTTCACCATCGCGACGTTTGCCATCTGCGGCTTCGCGAATTTTAGCTCCATCGGGATACAGATCGGAGGCATCGGCGCGTTGGCGCCAAACAAGCGCAGCGAACTGGCCCGCCTGGGCATCCGCGCCATGCTTGCGGGCACCATGGCCAACCTGATGTCCGCCGCGATTGTGAGCATCTTGCTGTGAGCCCACGGTCAAAATCGCGGTCAACGCGCGGCGATGAATTCGCGCGGGCCGAACGCGCCGCGAAATTCATCCTGTCTAAGACGAAGTTACGGCCGCGCATCGGCCTGGTGCTGGGCTCGGGGCTGGGCGCGTTTGCGGATGAGTTCGCCTCGGCCACGCGCATTGATTACAGGAAGATCCCGCACTTTCCCCGCTCGACCGCTATCGGCCACGCTGGCCGGCTGGTGATCGGCAAAGTCGGAGACGTCCCGGTCGCGGCGATGCAGGGGCGCGTCCACTTCTACGAAGGCTATTCCCTGCACGAGGTGATCTTCCCAATGCGCGTGTTTGCGCGGATGGGCATCCGCACCGTCATTTTGACCAATGCCGCCGGCGGCATCAGCCGCAACTACAAGCAGGGTTGCCTGGTGGTGATCAGCGACCACCTCAATCTGCAGGGCACCAATCCTCTGATCGGTCCTAACGACGAGCGCTTCGGCCTGCGCTTCCACGACATGACCCAGGCCTATTGGAAGCCCTACCGCGAGGCCGCATTGGCTGAGGGACGCCGCCTGGGGATCGATATCTTTGAGGGAGTCTACGGCGCTCTGACCGGGCCGAGCTATGAGACTCCGGCAGAAATCCGCATGATGCGCACCCTAGGCGCCGATCTGGCCGGCATGTCCACGGTTCCAGAGGTGATTGCCGCGCGACACATGGGCATCCGCGTCCTGGGCATCTCCTGCGTGACCAACATGGCGGCGGGCATGCTCGATCAGCCCATCAACCACGAAGAGGTGCTGGAAACCGGCGAGCGCGTCAAAGGACAGTTCGTCGCGCTGCTGCGCGCCGTGATCCCGCACATCGCCAGGGACGTCGAATGAGCGCAACCGAACGCATTCAGCCATGACCGAGCACGACACACTGATCGCAGCGGCCCGCGCGGCGCGGGAGAACGCGCATGCGCCATACTCCAATTTCCGCGTGGGCGCCGCGCTGCGGGCCAGCTCGGGCCGTGTCTATACCGGCTGCAACGTCGAAAACTCCACCTACGGACTCACCGTCTGCGCCGAGCGGGTGGCCATCTTCAAGGCAATCTCCGAAGGCGAACGTGGCTTTGACGTCATTGCCGTCGTCACCCAGACCGAGGTGCTCACACCTCCCTGCGGTGCCTGCCGCCAAATTATCTGGGAGTTTTGCGGGGATGTCCCTGTTGTCCTCGCCAATTTGAAGGGGCAGGTGGAAGTACAAAAGATGTCCGCACTTTTCCCTCGCCCCTTCGATTCCTCATTCTTGTGATCGGAAAGGTTCAGAAAACGTGATGCGAGCCACAACGACACGAAGAATTCGCTCAAAAGGACTTCTCTTCCGCTCCACTTCAGTTCTTCTCTGCCTATTGGTCTCTTGTGCTTGGGCCATGCCCGCATCGGCGCAGTCTTCGCGAAGGCCAAAGGCTCTGAAGAAGGAGCAGGTGGATCTGCTTGTCACCGGCGGCACCGTCGTGACGATGAATGCCCGCTTTCGCGTGATTGAGGATGGCGCCATCGCGATCCGCGGCGACAAAATCCTGGCGATTGGCCCGAGTGTCGAGATTGCGACAAGGTACACGCGGGCACGGCGCATCCTGGCCCGCGGAAAACTGGTCCTGCCCGGCCTGATCAACACGCACGGCCACGCCCCCATGGTTCTCTTCCGGGGCATTGCCAACGATCTGACGCTCCAGGACTGGCTCGAGAAGTACATCTTTCCCGCTGAAGCGCGCAACGTCACCGAGGAGTTCGTCATCTGGGGCACGCGCTTGGCGGCACTGGAGATGATCCGCGGCGGCATCACCACCTACGCGGACATGTACTATTTCGAAGACGCCGTGGCTCGCGAAACCAAGGCCGCTGGGATGCGCGGCGTTTTGGGCCAGACCATCATTGATTTCCCCGTCCCAGACGCGAAGACTCCAGCAGATGGTCTTGTCCGAGCGGAAGAGTTTCTCAAGCGGTGGAAGGGCGACCCCCTCATTCGACCGGCCGTGGCCCCGCACGCCATCTACACCAATTCGAAGGAAACTCTGCAATCTGCCGCCGAACTGGCGCGTCGCCACAAGGCGCCTCTGCTGATCCACGTGGCCGAAACGAAGCGCGAGCTCGACGACAGCCTGGCCACGCACGGCATGACTCCAGTGGCCTACCTGGACAGCATCGGCCTGCTCGGCCCCAACATGCTTGCCGCGCATTGTGTGTGGGTGAATGACGCCGACATCGCTCTGCTGGCGCGCAATCAGGTGGGCTGCGCACACAATCCTTCGAGCAACATGCTGCTCGCCAGCGGAGTCGCCCCGGTTCCAGCGATGCTGGCCGGCGGCGTCAGGCTTGGACTCGGCACCGATGGCCCAGCGGGAAGCAATAACGATCTCGACCTGATGGAGGAGATGGATCTTGCCGCCAAGCTCCAAAAAGTTTCGCGGATGGACCCGCAGGCCCTCGAAGCCCGGCAGACCCTGGCGATGGCCACGATCGGCGGGGCCCGGGCGCTGCACATGGAATCGGAGATCGGCTCGCTCGAAGTGGGAAAAAGGGCAGACCTAATTGTGCTGAATCTGAACTCTCCGCACGCCGTTCCGATGTACGATCTTTACGCACAGATTGTCTATTCCCTGAAGTCGAGCGACGTGCAAACGGTTGTGATCGGGGGGAAGGTCGTGATGCACGACCGGCGCGTGCTGACCCTGAATGAAGCCGAAATCATCGCCCGCGCCCGCGAATACCGGGTCCAGGTCAAACACTCTCTGGCGGCCCCGCAGAAGTAATCTCTCTTACAGGCTCAAAACTCGTGCTAGCTGCCTTGCCGGACTTCCTTGCGTTGTCGCTGCAGCCGGATGGCCATGGCGCGCAGTGTATCGGGGATGTTCTTGTTGGACGTCAGCATTTTCAAATCCTTCGCCGTCAGCGTGGGCAGCAAGTGAAGGGAAATTTCGAGCGGCGTCTTCGGGTTGTTCATCAGGTTGCGGACAACGGCATAGTTCTTGATGAAGTTGCGGTTCCTGCCGATCAGCCGGAGCACCTCGTCGCTGAGGTTGGCCATTGCTGCGAAGGCTTCCACTTCGCGGTCGGTGATCCGGCTGGATTGAAGCACCGCGCGCTGGACCACCTTGCAAGGGTCGCGGATCAGGGTCATTCGTTCTTCGCGATTGCCTTTCAAGGCGAGCTGCACGCGCTCAACCACGCGCATTCGGGACAGGCGTTGCAAGAGGGTTTGCCGCTTGGCCCGATCGGATTCGGCTACCGCGGCTGCTTCCTCCAGCTCGGCCAGAGATGCCGGTGCGTCCTGCTGGAGCTCCTGCAACTGCTGGCGCTGCTCAGCCGTCAGCGAAGTCGAGGTGGCCAGGGCCGCGGCCAACGCGGGCGCTGCGCTCAGGTGGTCGAGGTTTTCCAGCAGCGTTTGCACCGAAGTTGCGTTCAAGCGCGAGGCCGCCGGTGCCAGCAGTTCACCGGGACACTCCGGCTTGCGGGCCAGCGCGTCTGCCATGCCTGGTTTTTCGAGCAAGTACTTTGCGCAGAAGATGACCAGTTGCAGGCTGCACCCACCGGAGGCCGCAGGCCGCTCCAGGGCGGCCAGGAACGTTTCGACAGGTTGTGTGAGCAGTCCACCAGCCGCGCGTTGCGCCACCTGTTCATCGGCATCCTGGGCGAGCACGGCCAGCAGGTCCACTCGTTGTTCGGGAGAAAGTGACGCGGAGCCGGAAACGACTGCCAGTTTCCGTTCCCGCGTGGCATGGCCGGAGCGAATCTCCTGGACGAGGTCCGGGTTAATCGCGCCCTCCCAGGTTCTTCTTCAGGCTCTCACGGGTGAGCCGGATCGTGCCCGGCTGGTCCGGCAGGGCAGGCAAGAGCTGCAACTGGCCGTTCAGCTCGATCACCAGCGCAGTGGAGTTGTTGGCGGACACCTCAAAGTATTCCTGAGCGCAATAAATCTCGAATTTGCTCGGCTTCATCTGACCCTCGAAGACTTTCTTGCCGTCGGCCACGATGGTCACCTGCGCTGTCCTGCCGGCGTCCACCTTTAGTTCGAGCGGCAGTGGCCCACAGTTTGCTGAGGAAGGGGGCTGCGCGGGCGGATCCTCCGGCAGCGGGGCCTTCGCTGTGGAGTGTGGTGTTGCGGGGTCCGGCCCTGCGGACCACGGCAGCAGGTACCCGAAGCGGTTCCAGCCAAACCAAGCGACGCCCACGAACACAATCCCAATGGCCACCAGGAGCGACGGCCGCCAGTTCCGCCCGGGCGGAGGAGCGGGCGGGCTTAACGCCCAGACGGCAACCTCACGCTGGTCGTTGGTAGCCAGCGCATACTCGGCCACCATGTCTTCCTCGTCCAGGCCCAGAAAGCGCGCGACCGCGCGCACAAAGCCGCGGTTGAAGACGCCGCCGGGCAGGCGGTCCCATTGTTCGGTCTCCAACGCCTCGAGGAAGCGCGTCCCGATGCGCGTGGCCGTGGAAATCTCTTCAAGAGAGACACCACGCATCTCTCGCTCGCGCTTCAACCGGTCGCCAAAAGTGCTCTTTGCCATCGCCTCTGGAATATAGGCGGGCCGCTGGAGGGTGTCAATCGGCCCGAGACTGGTGGGCCGGCACAATGGCCCGGGCGTGTCCGCTTTGCGAAACACGCCGTGGAACGAACGTTGCGCCGGGCATTTTCCGTTGCTTATAATCGCCCTGTCGCATGCGCTCGCCTCGGCGGGCTAAGTTTGCAATCCCCATCAGGAAAAAGGCCAGCGTGGAGGAAACCAAGAACTTCTTTGGAGTCGAGCGGCGCCGGCGTCCGGCGGTTCCGCTGGCGCAGCGCGGGGCAGGCGAGGTCGCCGTCTTCCACGAGCTGGGAAAGGCCCTCACGTCCACGCTCCAGCTCGACCAGGTCCTGCGGACCATCATGGAAAAGATCGACGAGTTTCTCCACCCGGACACCTGGTCGTTGCTGCTGGTCGATGAAGCCAAGAAAGAACTTTATTTTGAGCTGGCCATCGGCAAAGGCGCTACCGCATTAAAAGATATTCGCATCAAGTTGGGGCAGGGAATCGCGGGCTGGGTGGCGGAAAACGGCCAGGTCGTTATCGTACCGGACGTCAGCAAGGATACGCGCTTCTTCGCCCAGGTGGACGAAAAGACGAAGACGGAAACTCGGTCGATCGTCGCCGTGCCCGTGAAGTTCCGCAACACCTGTCTGGGTGTGATCGAGCTGGTGAACTGCGTCGGCCCGAACGGCTTTGACGACCGCGACCTAACCCTGCTCGAGGCCCTCTCTGATTTCGCTGCGATCGCTCTGGAAAACGCGCGCCACGTCCAGCGCATCCACGAGCTCACCATCACCGACGACTGCACCAGCCTCTTCAACGCGCGCCACATGAACTTCATGCTGGAGACGGAGATCTATCGCGCGCAACGCCACGGCTTCGAGTTTTCTCTTGTGTTCATCGACCTCGACTACTTCAAAAAGGTGAACGACAGCCACGGTCACCTGATGGGCTCCAAGCTGCTGGCCGAGATCGGCCAGTTCGTCAAGACCCACTGCCGCCTGATCGATTTCGCCTTCCGGTACGGCGGAGACGAATTTGTCGTTCTCCTACCGCAGACCTCAAAAGAAAATGCCTGCGTGGTAGCCCGCCGCCTTCATCGTCAGATCCGCGAAATGGTCTGGCTGAAGTCAGAGGGATTGAACGTTCAGATCACCGCCAGCATGGGCGTGGCGGCGTTTCCCTCGGACGCGAAGACGAAAGGTGACTTGATGCACCTCGCCGACGAGGCCATGTACGTGGTCAAGAACTCCACCCGCGACGGCGTTGCCGCTGCCCGCCAGGGTGTTCTCCCAACTGCCTGACTTCTCGGTCCAGCTTTCCTCAGTTTGTTTTCCACAGATCCGCCGCGTCAGCTTGATTCGATTTTTCCGCCATGTTAGGCTTCCCGCGACCCATGGTGCATTGCCTTGTCGAATGCTCATAGCGAACCCGAGCGAGGAATGAATGGCCAATGAAGCGCTGGGAATGATCGAGACCAAAGGATTGGTGGGCTCGATCGAGGCAGCCGACGCCATGGTGAAGGCAGCCAACGTCATTCTGATCGGTCGGGAATATATTGGGTCCGGCTTCGTGACCGTCATGGTGCGCGGTGACGTGGGCGCGGTGAAGGCAGCCACCGACGCGGGAGCTGCCGCTGCTCGCCGCGTGGGCGAGCTTGTAGCCGTGCACGTGATCCCTCGCCCGCACGAGCACGTCGAAAAGATTCTGCCCGGTGGTGGCCAGCCGCCTGGCGCAAAGAAGTAGTGCACTTGGCTCACGTGCCGTCCGCCGCTCTTTCTGGACTTGCCCGGGGCAGACGGACTAGCGTGAGGGGTTTGCTTTGAGCCTGCGCGACCGCGACCTCATCTCCATCCAGGAAGCCCGCGAACAGGTGGCCCGAGCCACCGAGGCCCAGAAACGATTCGCCCGATTCTCCCAGGAACAAGTGGATGCCATCGTCGAAGCGCGGGACGGACGCTGGATTGGCGCCGAAGCCAAACTCGGCCACCATGGCGTTGAGGAGGCAGCCAAGCAC
>Ga0209002_10002255_pt1 | contig 15570 bp, 17 predicted proteins | sample Rifsed16ft2_FD_184010 | JGI IMG/M metagenome (GOLD analysis project Ga0209002, IMG submission 184010) | Soil microbial communities from Rifle, Colorado, USA - sediment 16ft 2 (version 2) | ecosystem: Environmental > Terrestrial > Deep subsurface > Rock core/Sediment | place: Rifle, Colorado...
GTTACGAAGTCGCAACACTGACTGAAATATTCGCTGTCCTGTCGTTACCTTTCGGTAGCGCTATCCTTTTTTTGGCAAATCCTTCGCCGACCAGTTTTGTACTGGGGTGTCGGCAATTTGCGCGGCTTGAACTGAACTCAAAGTACCTCCCGCATTCTGTAGTGCACTGATACGCCTTGATTATATATACCAGACCTGCGCTGACCTGATGGCTGATGCGCGTCGATTAATTTCATTGGCATGCTTACTGCTAAAACGTGGTGGAGCAATTTTTTGAATTGTTTTTTTATCAGACATTCGCCATGAGTAACCAAGCGCCTGACAAGAAAACAATGATCAAAGTTGGATTTGCCGCATTGGCGCTGGTCTCCTCCATTAACGTATCGGCGGGTGTCGATATCGAGGCCGCGAAAGGATTGGCGCGCAAAAACAATTGTTTCAAGTGCCACGGCGTTGAAAAGGAAAAAGACGGGCCGGCTTATAAAAAAGTTGCGGAAAAATATCGCAACAAGCCCGGTGCAGAAGAGCGGTTGATTACCCATGTCACCACGGGAGAGAAGGCAAAGTATCCCGATGGGCATGAAGAAGAGCACAAGAATATTAAGGGCAAGGCATCGCCTGATTCTATTCGGAATCTGGTGGCCTGGATTCTCTCGCTCTAGTTGGGGCGGGTGTGACAACACAAAATTTTACGGAGTAATTGCAGGCACGTTCGCCTGAGGTACATGGTTGCAGGAGGTTATTAGTGGAACGCGAAATAGTCGCCAATGCATTTCACCACGCCAATTGGGGTACCCCAATTGCGGTGTATTTCTGGCTGGTTGGGTCAAGCGCAGGCTCTTTCGTGATCAGCAGCCTGGGATGGGTGTTCGGTATCAAGAAGTACAAATCGATCTCCTTCTTTGCATCGAATCTGGCCATTTGCCAGCTCTTGCTCGTTCCGATCCTGCTGGTATTCGACTTGGGGCAGGCACTGCGATTTACCCACCTGTTTCCGGTCATCACCGGATTCTGGCACGCCAGCGCCCCACTGGCGTGGGGTACGGCACTGGTGGCTTCCTATCCGGTCGGCATGGCGATCTACAGTTACCTGATCTACCGGCACAACGAGACATGGGCAAGAATCTTCGGCCTGATCGCGGTATTTCAGGCTTGTGGAACTCACTGGTATACCGGCATCACCATGGCCTTGAATCCGGCACGTCACCCGAATCACACCGCCATGGCATCCATTCTGTTTCTGGTCGGCGCCTTCATTTCCGGGATCGGTCTGCTGAACCTCATCCTTTTCATCCGCAACAAGTTCGTCAGCGGGGAATACAAACTGGATCCGTCAGTCATCATCGATCTGGGCCGGTTGATGCTGGTGGGTTTGTTGCTCGACGCCTTCCTGGTGTTTCTGGAATTCATCAACATGAATTACGGCACCGAAGAAGAGTTCCACGTGCTCGAACTGGTATCGACTGTTTTTGTTGCGCCGGTACTGGAGCTATACATTTTCCTGGGTTTGTTCGTGCCGTTGGTGATCCTTGCCAGCCCGTGGGGAAAGAGATTGAACGGTGTCCTGCTGGCGTCGGGACTGATTGCGTCAGGGATTTTCGGCATGAGGGTGGGTTGGGTGTTGATCAGCCAATTCTCGCAAACCTTCTTTTAGGGCAGGGCTATGTCACGCGTAACTCGAAGACAGTTTTTGCAGTACATCGCTGCGGCCGCCGCCGCCGGGAGCTTTCCCTTCAAGATTGCCAATGCGATGGAAACAGACGCGGGCGGGCGTTCCTACGACTACTTCCGCGTGGCGGAGGAGCGCAAGAAGACTGCTTATACGGTAAGTCCGTTCGGAAGATTGAAAAATCCGCAGCAATTGTTTTTTGAAAACGGACAGGTGATCGGTGCCGGGGGATTTCTCGACCACCCCGCCACCCGCGGCCGCACCTCTGCGCTCGACCTGATCGCACACCTGACTGTGCGCGACCCGGACCGGCTTGTCTATCCGCTGAAGCGGGAAGGCAAACGCGGCGAAAATCGCTGGAAGAAGATCACGTGGGAGGATGCGCTGAAGGAAATCAGCAAGGCGCTGCGTGATACCACGCAAAAGCACGGATCAAACTCCATTTGGCTGACGCTCGACGACGACACACCGGACGCGATGTGGAACAGATTCATGCGCACGCTTGGTTCCGGCTCGATGGTCAGGCTTGGCGACGACGGCAACAAGAAGGCGGGGCAATCGCTGACCTGGGGTGAAGAGACCGAGGTTCCCGATTTTGCCAACGCGCGCTATATCCTCAACTTCGGTTCCAATCTGTACGAAACCTTTCCCAGCCATGCTGCAGCGGTCGCGGACGGGCGGGCCGACCTGCATGCGAAGCTGGTCAGTTTCGATCCGCGCATGTCGATGACCGCCGGTTTGTCCGACGAATGGGTGCCATTGCTTCCGGGTACCGATGGCCTCGTGGCCCTGGCAATGGCGAACGTCATCATGCAGGAGGGGCTGGCCGATACGGCGTTCATCAATGCCTGGACGAATGTTACGGCCGCGCAATTGGCCAGGCATCTGAGCCAATTCAGCCTTGAGATGGCGGAGCGAGAGAGCGGGGTAAGTGCTGCAACCATCAGGCGCATCGCCATCGAATTTGCCAGCGCAAAGCCCGCCACCGTGTTTGCCCATCGCGGCGCGTCGTCACACGCCAACGGCACCGACGCCGAACGCGCCTGCATGCTGTTGCCGATCATTACCGGCAACGTGGAAGTGAAGGGAGGCTATTGTTTGCCGCGCCGGATTCGCTGGGATGAAATTCGCCCGGCTCCGCCAGCGCTGAAAAGACCACCGAGCATGGGTGCGGGCGCCTTGTTCCCTTATGCCGCGAAAAGTGGCAAGGCCAAGGTCGGCGTCCTGTTCAATTACAACAGCAACCCGGCGCACAGCGCCCCGGCATCCGCATACTGGCGCGAAGTCCTGAAGGATGAAGGCGCGATTCCATTCATGGTCAGCATAGGCTCGCACATGAGCGAAACTGCTGCCCTTTCGGACATCGTGTTGCCCGATGCGATGTACCTGGAGAGCAACGAGCCGGTGAGCTGCCCGTCTTCGCTGTTTCCCTGGATAGGCGCGCGCACCGCTGTATCCGCTTTGCCTGGCGAGGCGAAGGAACTCAAGGTCATTCTCAGGGACATCGTTCGCGCACTGGACCCGGACTCTGGCAAGGGCATGCAGAAGTACTGGAATTTCCAAAACCCCGAGGATTGGCTCAGGCAAAGTGTTGAGAGCATTCCCGGGCTGAGTGCCGACGGCGGCCTGGATACTCTCAAGGATACCGGTGTGTGGCCAAGCTATGGAACACTCGATATCAAGACTGGTAAGGTTCTCGATACGGATGGCAAGCCGCTGAATGCCAAGTATGGCAAATACAGGAAGACCGGTTTCGCCACCGCGTCGCAGAAGATAGAGATTCGAGCGAGTGGCGCAAGGTACTCTGAGCTGCCGACATGGCAGAAAGCGGCTAACCTCGCAATCACCGAGGGCAAGGAAGCGGAGTCGCTCTATTTCACCACTTTCACCAGCGCTTACCAGGGCGGGCTCGCGGCTGAAAACAACAAGTACATGGCGGAAAAAGACCACCAGAATCACTGCCTGGTCAACAAGCAGACTGCCAGCGCGCTCGGCATCGCTGACGGTGACCTGGTGCGGGTGGTGAGTGCGGTCGGCTATCTGGTCACGCGGCTGCATGCAACCCAGAGCATTCATCCGCGCGTGGTCGCGATGGCGCGCGGACACGGACACAAGGCGTTAGGCCGGGTGGCGCGCGCGCAACCGCGCCAGTCTCCGGAATGGAGTGAGGCAAGCGAAGACCCGGATATTCATTTCAACCTGTGGTGGGAAGACCAGGGCGTGAATGCGAACGAGATCATGCCGTTCTTCGCCGACCCTTCCAGCGGAAGCGCAGCGATGGCGTTCGTGGTGCGGCTGGAAAAGGCCCAGGACGGTGATCGTTATGGCGATGTGCAGGCCAACGTGGCGCTGCACGAAGCGTTCTTCAAAAAATCGGCGGCACTGTCATGAAACGCATATCTGCGTATTTCGGCTTATTCCGGCTAAGGGAGCGATTTATGAAAGATGAGCGCCAGGAATCACCGGCATTGGAAGCATCGCCGGAGACGCAAAAAAAATACGGCATATCGGGTCGGCAGTTGCTGATCGGTGCGGGGTTTGCGGGCCTTTTCGTCGTCTTTGGCGGCGGCCTTTTCTTGAGCCATGGAACGGTTGAGGGGGCGAATTTCTGCAACACCTGCCATACCGCCTACTACGACAGCAAGGAATATGCGTTCAACGACAAGGTGGGAATGGAGAAACCTTCCGGAGTGTTGACCGGTTGCGCCGAATGTCACCCTCAGCCCTACGCCGAGTTCAAGAAATCGGCTCACTTTGAAACCAAACTATTGGAACGTCGGCCCGGCTGTGCCAATTGCCATAACAATGTTCATAGCGTATTCGCCTGGTACCGTTTCATGTACTGGCAGCCAGACGCATGGAAGAGCGTGCAGGCGTCGCATAACGACGATGGCCTGTGGAACAAAGAGGTCAGGCCTAGACTTGCCGGGATGGCCAGAGCGGGCTTTGTCGAATCCGGGAGTAGTGCTTGCCAGGGTTGTCACAATCCGGATGCGAAGACATTTCGTCCCGACATCAAAGCTCACATGGCGGCGGCGAAGAGCGGCAAAACCTGCATTAATTGCCACTTCAACCTGGTGCACGCCGAGGTTCCCTGGCCGGACAAGGACAAGAACTAGCGCGTCGACCAGCTTGTATATTTGTTTACTTAAAGGAGAAGAGAGCATGAAGAGAGCATTGATTGCGGTTATTGCAGGAATCGGAATTCTTGCGGCAGGTTCTGTAGCGGCTGCGGAGCATAAGACGCCGGTCGCGCCCAAAGATTATCTCGCCATGAAGAATCCTCTGAAAAGCACCAAGGATGTGGTCGAAGTCGGCGCAAAGGTCTACGAAAAGAAATGCAAAAAGTGCCATGGCGAAAAGGGTGACGGCAAAGGCAGCGCGTCCGAGGAGCTCGAACTGAAGCCGGTGTCTTTTAGTACGCCCGGCTACCTCAAGGGCAGAGCGGATGGACAGCTTTTCTTTATTACCGAAAAGGGCAGTGCGGATACGGACATGGATGATTTCGGTCCCGGCAGTTCGGCGAACCTGTCCAAGGACGAGCTTTGGAGCGTGATTGCGTATATCCGCAAGTCCTTCACGAAGTAGGCGAAGTTTTCAGATTCAAGGAAGCAAATACAAGCCGGGTTATCCCGGCTTGTTCACTTCTGGATTAAAGACGCTGAAACACAAAACCATGACCTTGGTGTTCGCGACGCTTGCTGGCGCGGTACCAGCGCATGGATCACACCCTGTCAGGGATAGTGTTTGCGCACGTTGTATGTTACGCGGTCGTAACAAAGTCCTTGCTATGAATAGATTGAATATTCCTTCCTGGTAACGTCAGCCAAGTGCGGCAGGGAAATTCATCTCCGTGTTAAGGGATAACTTGTGGCGGGCAGAACAGGAGTTCGAACGATTCATGCTTGATGGTTCTTTGTAGTGTCTTGTAATTCATTGTTTTTTATTTCTCAGCACTTACTCCTGGTGTAGCAATCATCAGTGCCAACGCGCGTTGGCATGCAAACTGCTGAACCTTACGTGTTGCAATTTATTAACAAGATAGAGGAGGAACGCAATGAAGAAGATCGCACTGTCTCTCGCAGGAGTATTGGTAGCTACAGCGTTTGCACCCGAAGCATCGGCCATTCCATCGTTTTCGCGTCAAACCGGCAAAAGCTGCAATTCATGTCACTTCCAGCACTTCCCGGTGTTGAATGGAACCGGTCAGGAGTTCAAAAACGGTGGTTTTACCCAGATGAACGCCAACGGCAAGTTCAAAGCTGACGACCTGTCCATCCCCGACTCACTGAACGCTTCCATCCTGTTGAAAGCGCGCTATCAGAAGGAAAATGGTACTGATGCAGCGAACACCGTTTCCGGCACCACCAAAAACGGTGGCCAGTGGCAGATTCCCGACGAGCTCAGCCTGTTCTTCGGCGGCCGCGTCGCTGACAACGGCACGATCAAGATCGGTTACATGAACGAGAACGATTTGGCGGGTTCCCCCATGGTCGCCGGCTTCAAACTTCCGGTCGTGATTCAACTGCAGGAATCGCTCAACGTGCAAGTGATTCCGTACATGACTGTAAGTCTGGGTCAGGCTTACGGTTACGAATTGTCCAGTACCGGTATCTCCCGCGGTGTGCGTTGGGCTGAGCATCGCGAAGAGACTTCGGCGGCTCATTTCCTTGATGCAGGCGGTTATAAAACTGGTTTGGGTAGTACCGCAGCATCGGGTATCGCTTACGTGATCAGCAGCGACATGGGCTACATCAATCTGTCTCGTTGGTCTCCCAACTTTACCTTTGCTGGAACAGCTGCCGTGCAGATGAGTTCCAGCTGGCTGCGCGTGGCCGCGACTCCGACCTTCGGTGAATGGTCTGCCCACATCGCGGTGGGTGTGGCAAGCGGTTCGAACTACATCGCTCCAGCGACTGCAGCAACCAAGGTCGACACCAAGGGTTCGGTTTTTGACGTGCAGTTGCAAGGTTCGCTCGCTGAAATGGAGACCAGCTTCTACTTCTCCACTATGACGGCTGGCAAGAGCTCTGCGACCAATGTGAACTACTTCAACTCTTCGACCCTGAACGACCGCAAGGCGACGGTGATTGCTGGCGATTTGACCGTGATTCCGCATACTCTGACCGTAGGCCTGGCCTATCGCAAGGGCACAAACGCGGATGCGGCAGCCAGCAGCAACAATGCTGTGACTGTGACAGCTATTTATGACCTGTTCCAGAACGTGGCGCTGCATGCCGACTACTCCAAGTACTCTGGGACTAAACCGAGCGGTACCTATGGCGTTGGCACCGACTACGGCACCAACGGCGTCAAGGACTCGCTGCTGACACTGATGCTGGAAGCTGCATGGTAATTGCAGGGTAAGTGCATCAACCACAGGAAGGCCGCAAGGCCTTCCCTTTTGGTTTCACGAGTTTAGCGAAATCCAGCGGGAGGTAAACCATGAAGTATCAAAACAATTTCTTCGGCTTGCAGATGCGTGCATACGGTACGCTCATCGGCATGCTGTTTGCGTCGGCAATTTACGCCGAAGACCTGCCGTCAGGCGAAGTTGCTGCCAGTGGGGCGGGAACTGTATCGGCAGTTCCCGCTGCGGCTCCGGCAGTTGCGGCGACCACAGCATCTGCTGCGGGTACAGTCCAACTGGTCGAACCGTGTTTTGCCTGCCACGGAACAAACGGTAACAACACGGAAGCGGATGTTCCGAATATCGCAAGTTACTCTGCGTATTATCTCACCGGCAGTTTGAAGAAATTCAAGGACAAGATACGACCCTGCGTTGAGACGGAAATCCGTTCCGGCGACAAGAAAGGATCGAAAACCGACATGTGCCAGATTGCTGCGGGCCTGAGTGACAGCGATATTACGCAGATCGGCGACTATTTCGCAGCGCAGACATTTGTCCCCACGCCGCAGACCTTCGATGCGGAATTGGCAAAAAAAGGCAAAGCGATCCAGGATTCAAAATGTAGCACATGCCACGACAAGGATGGCGGCTTGCCCGGTGACAATGCCGGAATTCTGGCAGGTCAGAAAATGGCCTATCTCAGGCAGCAAGTAAAATTCTTCAAGGAAGGCAAGCGCCCTATGCACAAGAGGATGAAGCCGAAGCTGGAAGCACTCGACGATAGCGAACTGGAAGCAGTGGTTAATTTCTTCGCAAGCAAAGTGTAGTGCGATGCGTCCAGATTCGAGACGCTTCTTGATTGCTGGCGACGAGTAAGTAAACCGGGAATGCGATCCGGATTTGTGACTTCACCGCATTCTCGGACGTGCCATAGAAACGTTGGATACGAAAAGGTGTTTTATGTCGAGTAGAAGCTACGGATTGCAGGAAACGCCCAGCCTTGGTGTCGAGGGCAGGAAGCGCTACGCGCTGGTGATCGACCTGAACCGGTGTACCGGCTGCGGGGCCTGCATGACGGCGTGCAAGGTTGAATTCGATTTGCCCCTTGGCGTCTGGAGAATCTGGCTGAAGGAAGAAAACCGCGGAGTATTCCCCCACACCAAGAAGATTGTAGTGCCGACCCTGTGCAACCATTGCGACTATCCGGTTTGTGTCAGGAATTGCCCGACCGAAGCCACCTACAAGCACGCTGACGGTTTTGTGCTGCAACGACCGAACCGCTGCATCGGATGCAGGGCGTGCATCATTTCCTGCCCATACAACGCTCGCCATTTATTGCCCTCGGTGCGGAGCGATGCGAAAAAGCCAACCAGCGTCACGGATAAATGCAGCTTTTGTATTCACCGCGTCTCACGCGGACTCGCTCCCGCCTGCGTTGCCGCATGTACCGCGCGGGCGATGATCTTTGGCGATTTGAACGATGCCGCAAGCGAAGTGTCGCTGCTGATGCAAGAGTCGAAAGATGCTTCGGTGCTACGGCCGGAAATGGGGACGCAGCCGCAAGTCTATTACATCGGACTAGGGCAGGGCGGAGTGACGGATCCCATCTCCTGTTACGAGGACAGGAGCGATGCGCTAAAGCAGGATTTCAACGCCTACAAAAGAAATCACGTTGGCCAGCAGTTCGGCGATATCGAAGAAGGCGAAGGCAAGACTACCGCTTTCGGATTTGCACGCCAGTTGGCAGGCCACCTGAAGGACTTCACGGTGGAAATTTTCGAGCGAATCGGAATTGTCACCCGCCATTAAGTAACCAGGTCGAACATACGCGGAGTCAAAATCAATGAAAGAACCATCAAAGTATCCCGCCCAGAAGGAGATCTTGCGAAACCCCGATACGTTTCACAAGATATTGCTGCTGACTATCACGTCACCGACCTTCAAGGAAATGATCATTGATGTGTTCGAAGAGCTGCGTGACTTGTTTGGTTGCGATCGATGTTCGCTTTATGCGGTAGACCGAAAAGGCAACGAGATTTACACACTCATCACGCAGAAATACAACGAGGGCGCGGAGACGGAGATTCTTGCGGAACTCGCGAAATGCGAGCGCGAGATCAGCCGTCTTACCAAGGCGATTCAATTCGGCAAGGACGATGGCAACGACAACGCCATCAGGATGCTGGTTGATGGCCTCTCGGTTGTAACCGACAAGAAGCACTCATTGACGACTCAACTTGACCGGATCAGAGAAGGCCGTGAAAGCATCAGATTGCCGCTGGATAAGAGCAGCGTGGCAGCTTTCGTCGCGATTAGCGGTGAAGAGGTAATGATTGCAGACCTCGATGACTTGAAGGAAATGAATAAAATCGATGCGCAACTGGCGCAGTTGCGCGTGAAAGACAGGGTGCGCAACTACCGGACCGTGAACATGATCGCCGTGCCGCTAATGATGAGGGGCGAGATCATCGGCACCATGGAGGCGATGAACAAGCCGGGCGGCTTCATGCAAAAGGATCTGGACGCGATGCGGGAACTTTCCATGATGCTGACGCCAACCATCTACTACTCGCTGCCGGATCTGAAAGGCAATGGGGGCGGCAAGCGTGCAAAACAGTAGCTCAGGTTGCGCGTCGAACGCCCGAGCTATTGGAAGCTCGCACACATCGTGCTGGCGACGCACGAATGAGATCGGATGAGGAGTGTCGGGTCGCAGAGATGCGGCAACTGCAACCATTTCGGGGTCCTGAGCGGGATGATTCACAAGCCAAATTTTCAATATACACATGAATGCGAAGACTGATGGACAGATATGCATAGATTGCCCAGTGGGGTGCTATTCCCAAGTTGCAGAGGTTTTCATAGAGCCAAAAAATAGTAATAGCTGACCAACCGGAATAAGTGATTGGCCATGGCTGCGACAGCTAAAAATGTCGCGGAAAAGTTTTTTATTTGTTGGGCGCCTTTAAGTAAAGCTGCTTCTCAATTCGTCTGATAGGAAATGGCTGCTGGAATGCGCATCCATACTGCCGCCGATTGCTTGGTAGTTAATCCGTAAATTTGCAGGCTTAGGGTGGCGCGCCGGGATTGTGATTTCGACGCTGAATATTTCAGGTAACACGAATTATTTCGCGGTGATATCTATGGATAGCAAACCGGAAATGCTGAAACGTACATGGAAATTTCTGCGGCAGCCGAGCGCGAAATATTCCGTGCTAACGATCGGCGGCGTGTTTCTTATTGTCGCCACCATCTTGTGGGGAGGAATCTGTACCTCCCTGGAGGCGACGAACAAGCTGGAATTCTGCATTTCCTGCCATGAGATGCGCGATACCGTGTATCGGGAATACAAGAAGACCTCACATTACTCGAATCGGATAGGCGTGCGCGCTGTCTGTTCCGATTGCCATATGCCCAGGGATATGGCGCGCGAGTTGCTGCGAAAGATACTGGCAACCCGGGAGCTGTGGGTAAAGATCACCGGTTCTGTCGATACGACGGAAAAATTCGAAGCCCGTCGGATGGAATTGGCGACCAGAGTATGGGCGCGTATGAAGGCATCGGACTCGCGCGAATGCAGGAGTTGCCACAGTTTCAATGCTATAAGAAGGTCGAAAGAGCGGGACACGGTGTCTAGCATTCATATGAAGGCAACGAGCAAGGGCAAGACCTGTATCGACTGTCATAAAGGAATTGCCCATTTATTGCCGAGAGAGTACGAGGATCAGGACGAAGAGTAATGCACCTTCGGCGCATGGCTTTTCGAATGAGGGCGCGCGAAACTTGCATGACTATCATGATGTACGGCGCTATACTTCAACAATTGATTATGAGCGGGTGGCAAAGCATGCCGCTCGGACTTGCGATCAAGGAGGTGGGTGAATTGCACCGCCAACCCGGGATAAAACCGTTGTTGAAGTGAGATTAAAGACAGGAGATGGACAATCTGACCCATTTTTCCGAATCCGGCCGCGCGCGCATGGTGGATGTTTCGGAAAAAACCAATACCCAGCGCGTCGCCATTGCCAGCGGCGTGCTGCGCATGCAGATATCCACGCTGGAGCGCATCCGCACTGGTCAGGTCGCCAAGGGCGATGTGCTGACCGTGGCCGATGTCGGCGCAGTGATGGCGGCCAAGCACACGCCGGACATCATCCCGATGTGCCATTCCATCGCCCTGTCCGGCGTGGAAGTCGAATTCAGCGAAATCCTGGAGCCGGACGATCAAGGCTGCGTGGGCATCAAGGTCGTCACCACGGCGAATTGCGTCGGGCAGACCGGCGTCGAGATGGAAGCGCTGTGCGCGGCCAATGTGGCGCTGCTGACCATCTACGACATGTGCAAAGCGATCGACCGCGGCATGCGCATCGAGTGCGTGCAACTGGAAGAGAAGCGCGGCGGCAAGAGCGGCGTGTGGAAGCGCGGAGTCGCGCAGGAGGGAAGCAAATGATCAAGGTATTGTTCTTCGGGCCGGTCGCCGACCGGGTCGGCAGCAGCATGCTGCAGGCGGAGCATCGGTTGGGCATGAGCCTGCAAACGTTGCGCGACGAACTGGCGGCACAACATCCGCATGCGTTCGATATCGTGTGCCTCGCTGCGGTCAACGGCGAGCATGTGCGCGACATGTCGCAGGTGCTGGCGGACAACAGCGAAGTGGCGTTCATGGCCAAGTTCTCCGGAGGGTAAAAGAACCATCATCCACGAAACTCACGAAATGCACGAACGGGGATTCCCGGGAATATATTTCGTGACTTTCGTGTATTTCGTGGATCACAAGGTTTATTGATTATGAAAGACTCAGTCCGTATTCAGAGCGAAGACTTTTCCCAAGATGAGGAAATCGCGGCGCTGAAAGCCGGCTCGCAACGCATCGGCGGCATCGCCACCTTCCTCGGCTGTGCCCGCGATTTTTCGGAGGGGCGCGACGTGAGCGAGATCAGCTTCGAGGCCTACGGCAACATGGCGCTGGCCGAGATGAACAAGTTGCGCAGCGAGGCCATCGCAAGATTTGGCCTGCTGGACGCGCGCATCGTGCATCGCGTCACCACCGTCCGCGCCGGCGACAACATCGTGTTCATCGCCGCCGCCGCCGAACACCGCGCCGCCGCCTTCGATGGCTGCCGCTGGATGATCGACGAACTGAAACAGCGCGTGCCGATCTGGAAGAAGGAGATCGCGCTGCAAGGTGACGCATGGGTGGTTCCGCATCCATGACGCCACCGGTCTTCATATTCGTCGGCCACTCCGGTTCCGGCAAGACCACGCTCATCGAAAAACTGATTCCCGAACTGGCCGGGCGCGGAATGCGCGTGGCCACTATCAAGCACGCGCATCACAAGGTCCAGCTCGATACGCCGGGCAAAGACAGCTATCGCTACAAACATGCGGGCGCGGTGATGAGCATGCTGGTCACTTCCAACGAATTGCAGCTGGTCGCCGACGCGGTGGAACGGCGCGAACCGGCGCAACTAGCGCAGCGTTTTCTGGGCGAAGCCGACCTGGTGCTGGCGGAAGGTTTCTCGCATGCTGCCGGCGTGAAGATCGAAGTGCTGCGCCGCGAGTGCGGCAAGCCGCCGCGCTGCGCGGTCGAAGACGACCTTATCGCCATGGTCACCGATGTTGCGGAAGCGCATCCGCAGTTGCCGCATTTCGCGCTCGACGACGTGAACGGCATCGTCGATTTCATTTTGAAACAAAGCCCCTCTGCCGCCGGGAGAGGGGTGAGGGCATGAACTATTCCCTCACCCTACCCCTCTTCCAAGGGGAGAGGGAACTGGGATCGGCACAATGATAGAGGACTGTACCGCGCTCATCCTCGCGGGCGGCGACTCGCGCCGCATGGGGCAGGACAAGGCGGTGCTGGTGCTGGACGGCGAGACCTTGCTGGATCGCGTCACCGCTGCCATGCGGCAGGTGTTCCCGAAAGTGATTGTCAGCGTGCGCCAACTGCGTAGCGGAGTGGAGGTGCATCAGGTCTGCGATGAGCCAGCCGCGAGCGGCCCGCTGGCCGGGCTGATCGCCGGGTTGGCGCAGGCCGACACGCCGTGGGTGTTTGCGGTGGCGTGCGACATGCCGTTCGTGACCAGGGACGTGGTCACTCATCTCGCCGCCTTGCGCCAGGGATTCCAGGCGGTGGTGCCGGTGGTCGGCGGATATCATCAGCCGCTGGCCGCATTCTATGCAGCGAGTTCGCTGGAGACGATGCGTGCAAGTCTGGCTACAGGCGACCGGAGCCTGCGCGGCACCCTTGAGAGGCTGGATGTGCGCTATGTGAGCGAGGCGGAGTTGCGCGAGTTCGATCCGCAACTGCGCAGTTTTTTCGATCTGGATACGCCGCAGGATTTTCAGGCGGCGCAAAAGCAGATCGGGTAGGTTGGGTTGAGCGTAGCGATACCCAACATAGGGTAACGATCAACGGCGATGGGTATCGCTGTGCTCAACCCATCCTACATACTTTCAGGCGGCGCAGAAATGAATAGTGTAGGGTGGGCACGCCGTTGTCCCCGCAAGGGGGAGGCCGACGGGTACCCAACGGCTACGCCGTTACCCGTTCGCACTGCCCACGCGGTATTGAACGATGAACAGCGTGGGCACCCCAAACGTGCCCACCCTACATATCTTGGGAAAGTAACAACATGGAACATCTGACAGTGACGGCGGCGCAGCAGTGCGTGCTGGAATCGATAGAGTTGCCTGGAACGGAGAGCGTCAGGCTGGAGCAATCTCTTGGCCGGGTGCTGGCTGAAGATGTCCGCGCCAACCGTGATCAGCCTCCCTACGATGTCTCGGCGATGGATGGCTTCGCCTTGCGCAGCGCGGACGTGGCGAGTGCGCCCGCCGTATTGGCGATCATCGAGGACATCAGGGCAGGCGACATGCCCAGCAAAACGGTGCAGGCCGGGCAGTGCGCACGCATCATGACCGGTGCGCCGGTGCCGCAAGGCGCGGACGCGGTCATCCGCGTCGAAGACACGCAGGCAGTGTCGGACACACAAGTGCAGATCAATGTCACGGTGAAGGCAAACAACGACGTTCGTCCGCGCGGCGAGGGCATGCAGAACGGCGAGGTGGTGTTGGCGAGCGGCACCGAGATTACGCCGGGTGCGGTCGGCATGCTGGCGATGGTGAAGCGCGCCAATGTGCAGGTGTACCGCCAGCCGACCGTGGCCATCCTTTCCACCGGCGATGAACTGGAGGGATTGAACGATCCCTTCGATGCCAACAAGATCCCCGATGCCAACAGCTACGCGCTGATGGCGCAGGTGCAGGCGCTGGGCATCCAGCCCGAACTGCTCGGCATTGCGCGCGACGACCCGGATCACCTGAAGGCCATGCTGCAGCGCGGCCTGCAATACGACGTGCTGCTGGTCTCCGGCGGCACTTCGGTCGGTGTGCACGACTATGTGCGCCCGACGCTGAAAGCACTGGGCGTGCAGATGAAGTTCTGGCGTGTGGAGATGAAGCCGGGACACCCGATGGCGTTCGGTGTCGCGCCGCTGACCTCGGTGTTCGGCCTGCCGGGCAATCCGGTTTCCAGCATGGTCTGCTTCGAAGAATTCGTGTTGCCCGCACTGCGTCGCATGTCAGGCTGCACGCGCGTGCATCGCCGCACCATAACGGCAAGATTGACGCATGACGTGAAGCACAAACACAGCCGCACCGAATTCGTGCGGGTGATGCTGAGCCGGGAGGAGGGCGGCTATGCCGCGACCTCGACCGGTGCGCAGGGCAGCGGCATTTTGGCTTCCATGTCCAGGGCTGAAGGCTTGATGGTCGTGCCGGCGCAGAGCAAAGGCATGGCGGCGGGCGACCAGGTGACGGTGCAATTGCTGGATGGTGCCGAGTATCAGAACGAAGCAGGCGGGGATTTTTAAAACTCCTTCCCCCTTGCACCCGCAAGGGGTAGGCCGTGGTTGTAAAGCCACTGAAGCGGCAACAACCACGCACCAGGGGGAAGGTTGGGATGGGGGTAGAGTCGATGGACTACACAGCTTCTACCCCCTCCCTAGCTCTGATGGAACTACTAGCCATTCGACTAAGCTGGCAAACAACGCCAGCCAAGTCGCTGGTTATCCCCCCGCAAGGGGGTATTGTGAGGATTGATTATGACGAAAGCACGCATCGGTTTCGTGACGGTTTCCGACCGCGCCAGTCGCGGCGAATATGAAGACAAGGGCGGTCCGGCGATGCAGGCCTGGTTCGCGCGCGTGCTGACCAGCGAATGGGAAGCCGTGGCGCGCGTAATCCCCGACGAGCAGGCGCTGATCGAAAAGACGCTCATCGAATTGTGCGATGTCGAAGGCTGTTCGCTGGTGGTGACCACCGGCGGCACCGGCCCGGCGCTGCGCGATGTCACGCCAGAAGCGACCGAAGCGGTGTGCGAGAAGATGATGCCGGGTTTCGGCGAACTGATGCGCACCGCCTCGCTGAAGTTCGTGCCCACCGCGATATTGTCGCGCCAGACTGCGGGCATACGCGGCAAGAGCCTGATCGTGAACCTGCCCGGCAAACCTTCCGCGATAGACGATTGCCTCAATGCCGTGTTCCCCGC
>Ga0209002_10002256_pt1 | contig 15568 bp, 17 predicted proteins | sample Rifsed16ft2_FD_184010 | JGI IMG/M metagenome (GOLD analysis project Ga0209002, IMG submission 184010) | Soil microbial communities from Rifle, Colorado, USA - sediment 16ft 2 (version 2) | ecosystem: Environmental > Terrestrial > Deep subsurface > Rock core/Sediment | place: Rifle, Colorado...
GAGCCGGTCGGTGCGCCGGAGGAAGAGCGGCTGCGAGCGGGAGAGGTGGTGAGCGTGCTCGATGAGCCGCCGACGTGCGATGTCTCGGTGCACTGGATCGTCGAGGGCTGGCCGGAGGACGTCGTTCGCGCGCTCGAGGCCTTCCGCTCCAACGAGGGGGGCAGGAACGTCCAGTACGTGGTCGCCGACGTGACCGAGACCGCTCCCGAGACCTACGGAGCGGGCGTGGAGGTCCTCCGGCTCGAGGTGGGCACGGGGTGGGGCGCGGCGGTCAACGCCGGCCTGAAGCGATCCCGCGGGCGGGTCTTGCTGGTGATGGACGGCTCGGTCGAGCCGTTTGGGGACGTGTTCGCGCCGCTCGAACAGGCCCTGGCCGATCCCGCCGTCGGTGTGTGCGGTCCATGGGGGATCTCGACCCGTGACCTGCACGAGTTCAACGACAGCGAGGGACCCGAGGTCGATGCGGTCGAGGGCTACCTGATGGCGTTCCGCCGCGACGTGATCCGAGATGTGGGCCTGTTCGACGAGAGGTTCAAGTGGTACCGCACGGCCGACATCGAGTGCTCGTTCCGGGTGAGGGACGCGGGGCTCCGCGCCGTCATCGTTCCGGCGCCGGTGACCAAGCACGAGCATCGGATGTACCACTCGACACCGGCGGCTGAGCGCGACAGGCTCTCCAAGCGGAACTACTACCGGTTCCTCGAGCGGTTCCGCGGGCGCTTCGACCTGCTTGTTGAGCCGCCGGACCCGGACTAGCCCGCGGGCGCCTGAGCGTCCGGCGCCGGCGTGTCTCCGGTCCCTGGAGCGCCGTTCGCGCGCATCGCCGCGACCTCCTCGGAGGAGGGGACCGGCTTCGAGCCGTCGAAGTAGGCGTGCAGGTCGGGCCCGTCGACCACCTCGGTCACCTGGAGGAGGTTGGCCAGCGCGATCAGGAACGCGCGGTGCTCGGTCAGCACCTGCGTGGCGCGTTCGTGCGCCTCGTTGACCAGCCGGGTGATCTCTTCGTCCACGACCGCGGCCAGGTCGTCCGAGAGCTCGGGGGAGGCCCCGGGATAGAACAGCCGAGCGGCCGCACCCCCGTTGCCGCTTCCGAACGACAGCGGGCCGACCTTCTTGCTCATCCCGTACTCGGTCACCATCGCGCGCGCGATCTCGGTGGCCCGCTCAAGGTCGTTCTGGGCTCCCGTCGAGACGACCATGTCGAACACCAGCTCCTCGGCCGTCCGGCCGCCGAGCAGGATCGCGAGCCGGTCGTTGAGCTCGGGCTCGGTGAGTAGGTAGCGGTCCTCGAGCGGCCGCTGCATCGTCATGCCGAGCGCCGCCGCGCCGCGCGGGATGATCGACACGCGGTGCACGGGGTCGGCGGTCGGCGCGCCGAGCGCGACGATCGCGTGCCCCATCTCATGCACGGCCACGCGCTCCTTCTCCTTCTCCGACATCACGCGGCTCTTGCGCTCGAGACCGGCGACGGTCCGGTCGATCGCCTCCTCGAGCTCGGTCATCTCGACCGAATCCTTCTCCTTGCGCGCGGCCAGGAGTGCGGCTTCGTTCACGACGTTCGCGAGATCCGCGCCGGTGAAGCCCGGCGTTCGAGCGGCGAGGATCCGCAGGTCGACGTTCGGGTTGAGCGCCACGCCGCGCGTGTGGACCTTGAGGATCTCCTCGCGGCCCTTGAGATCGGCGCGATCGACCACGACCTGCCGGTCGAACCGACCAGGCCGCACGAGCGCGTGGTCGAGCACGTCCGGGCGGTTCGTGGCGGCCATGATGATCACGCCCTTGCTGGCGTCGAACCCGTCCATCTCGACGAGGAGCTGGTTCAGCGTCTGCTCGCGCTCGTCGTGGCCCCCGAACCCCGCGCCCATCGCTCCGCCGCGACCCTTCCCGATCGTGTCGATCTCGTCCAGGAACACGAGGGCCGGCGCCTTCTCCTTCGCCTGCTGGAACAGCTCGCGCACCCGTGCGGCACCGAGGCCCACGAACATCTCGACGAACTCGGAGCCCGACATGAAGAAGAACGGCACGTTGGCCTCGCCGGCGACGGCACGCGCGAGCAGCGTCTTGCCGCACCCGGGTGGACCGAGCAGGAGCACGCCCTTGGGGATCCGGCCGCCGAGACGCTGGTACTTCTTCGGGTTCTTCAGGAAGTCCACGATCTCGCGGAGCTCTTCCTTGGCCTCGTCCACGCCGGCGACGTCGGCGAAGGTGGTCTTCATCTCCTTGCGGTCGTAGATCCGGACCTTGTTGCGACCCAGGTTGAGCGCGGCGCCGGCCTGGGCGCCGCTCATCCGACGGATCAGGAAGAACCACAGCAGCCCGAAGAGCAGGAGCGGCACTACCCACCCGACGAGGAAGGTCTGTAACCCGTTCGGTGTGACTCCGGTGTAGGCGATGCCCTCCTGGTTCAAGAGCTCGGTGAGCTGGGACGTGCCCTGGATGATCGGGGGGATCGTCGTCGTGAAGTCGGCCTCGTCCACGGAGTCCTGGTAGCGCCCCGACACGGACGTCGCAGAGATCTCCAGCGTGCCGATGATCTCGCCGCGTTCGACGTGCGCGAGGAACACCGAGTAGTCGATCTGGTTGGGCCTGGGCGCGGCGACGTAGTTGAACAGGATCAGCACGCCGAGGAACGTCAGGATCCACAGCCACGGCGAGGTGCGCATCCGTCGCGGCTCACCCGGTCTGCCGCCGCCGAGGTCGAACCCCTGCCAGCGTCCCTTGCGTGGTTCGTCGTTGTTGGCCACTGGACCTCCATCTTCCCATCCGGGTTCGCCGGGCGACAGGGTCCGGTTTCCGGATCGGATCGGCGGCGGGGGGTCGGCGCGATGCGGGATACTGTCGTTCCGGCGTCAAGTCCGCGTGCCGGAGGCTGGAGATGAACTTCGTGGTCGGCAGGGATGAACATGGCGCGTAGCGCCGCCGCACCACCCGAGGACCCCGCGCTCAGGGACCGGTTCGAGAGCGAGGTACTGCCGATCCTGCCCAACCTGTACGGCTCGGCCCTGCGACTCACGCGGAACCCCCAGGACGCCGAGGACCTGGTCCAGGAAACCTTCCTTCGAGCCTACCGCGGCTTCGCGGGGTTCCAAGAAGGCACCAACCTGCGGGCGTGGATGTACAGGATCCTCACGAACACCTTCATCAACGCGTACCGGAAGAAGCAGCGTGAGCCGGTCACGGTGCAGGACGACGACATCGAGGACTGGTACCTGTACGACCGGCTCGGGGGTTCGACCGTGGAGGCCTCGGCCGAGTCCGAGGTCCTCGAGAAGCTGCCCGACGAGGACGTGCAGAGGGCTCTCGAAGCGCTTCCCGAGGGGTTCCGCATGGCCGTGCTGCTGGCCGACGTCGAGGGGTTCAGCTACAAGGAGATCGCCCAGATCATGGACGTCCCGATCGGGACCGTGATGTCGCGGCTGCACCGGGGAAGGAAAGCCCTGCAGAAGGCGTTGTGGGAGACGGTACGGGAGCGTGGCCTTGTCACCGACTGATTGCCAACATGTCCTGCGACAGATCGAGCTCTACCTCGACGGTGAGCTGGTCGGGTTCGACCGCGTGGAGATCGAGCGGCACCTCGGAGGCTGCGACCCGTGCACAGGCCATGCCGACTTCCAGCGGAAGCTGAAGGAGATGCTCCGTGCCAAGTGCGGCTGCAACGACGTCCCGCCCGAGCTGCTGGAGCGGGTCCGGTCGATGCTCGAGGCCCCCCACCCGCACCCTTAGACGTGCGAACCGCCCCCGGGCCCGCGTCGAATCGGGTGAGTGACCAAGGGTACCCGCCCCGGACACCTGCCCTCGCCCTCTCGTGCCGAGGAGGCCGGGCGCGTTTGCACCCATCCAGGATGTCGAACCAAGCTCTCGATGTACAACGCCGGCTCGTCCTGCTGGCAGCACGCGGACATCGTGTTCCCCAACCTGCGCGGCAAGCGCCTGCACGGTCACCGCTCGTAGCGCCGCGCCCGCGGCACTCGCTAGGATGCTCGGGTCGCCGGACCTAGGAGGACCACGGGATGGACCCGGTCGCCCACGAGGACGTGATCCCGCAGTTGGCCGAGCACCTGCGGCCGATCTTCGAGAACAGCCCCGACGGGGTGTACATCTGGCTGGACGAGACGCACTGGACCTGCAACGAGCGGCTGGCGTCTCTCTTCGGCTACACGGTCGCCGAGCTAGAGAACTCGCCTAACCTGCTCCAGCGGCTCGTGCACGACGGGGACCAAGGCAACCTCTCCTGGAACTACTGGAACCGGGTGCGGGAGCTCGCCTTCCCGGTGACCTTCCGGTTCCGCGGCCGGCACAAGGACGGCACGATCTTCCAGGCGGAGACGGACATGATCCCGCTCACCTACGGGGGGCACACGATCGCGTATCACTTCATGCGCCGGGTCGGGAACTGAACCTACGCTGGGCGAAGGGGGCAGCGATGGACGAGCTGGGGACGATCCTGGGGGTGTGGGCCCATCCCGACGACGAGGCCTATCTCACCGCGGGGCTGATGGCCCGGGCGATCCGCAACGGGTCGCGCGTCGTCTGCGTGACCGCGACGAGGGGTGAGGGCGGCTCCATGGACGACGAGAAGTGGCCGCCCGAGAAGATGAGCGAGATCCGCACGGCCGAGCTAGAGCGCTGCCTGCGGATCCTCGGCGTGAAGGAGCACCACTGGCTCGACCTGCCGGACATCGACATGGACACCGGCCTGCCCGAGGAGGGTTACGACCACGTCCGTGACCTGGTCGAGGAGGTGCAGCCGGACACGCTCCTCACGTTCGGGCCCGACGGGATGACGGATCACGCGGCGCACAAGGACGTCTCGCGGTGGGCGACCCAGGCGCTCCGCGAGGTGGGCAAGCCGGGTTCGCGGGTGCTGTACGCCACCGTCACCCCCGAGTGGGCCGCGGACTTCCTGCCCATCTGGGAGCCGTTCAACGTGTTCCGGCCGGGGACCCCGCCGATCACGCCGAAGGACGACCTGGCGATCGACTACACGCTTCCCGAGGACCTGAACCAGCTCAAGGTGCAGGCGATCAACGCGCACGTGAGCCAGGTCGAGGCCATCGTGGAGGCCGTCGGCGCCGAGACGTGGTGGCGGCAGATGTCCTGGGAGGCGTTCCGACTGGGCGAGGTGAAGGCGTGAAGCAGGTGACGATGGCGCTGCTCGGCGCTGGGGAGTTCGATCCGTGGTCCGAGCCGGTGGAGCGGTGGCTGCTGGAGCGCTCGCGCAACCCGGAGGGCCTGGTGCTCGTCGCGCCAACGGCGGCGGCGCACGAGGGCGACGAGTCGTTCGAGGCCTGGGCGGCCAAGGGACTCGAGCACTACGCGGCGACGGGGGTGCCGGCCGAGGTCCTGCCCCTCAGGTCCCGGGAGGACGCGCACCGCGACGACGTGGTCCGCCGGCTCGACGACGCCTCGATGATCTTCTTCTCCGGCGGCAACCCGGCGCGCCTGACCGAGGCGGTGAACGACACCCCGTTCTGGGCCGCACTCACGGCCGCGATGCGCGAGGGGCTTCCCTACGCCGGGTGCAGCGCGGGGGTCGCGTGCCTGACCGAGGTCACGTACGACTCGGACGTGCAGGACTTCGACTCCATCTGGGCTCCCGGGCTCGGGTACGTGAGGGAGACGCTGTTCGGGCCCCACTGGGACATCCTGGATACCTGGATCCCCGGAGCGACCGACTTCATCGCCGGGTCGGTGAAGCCGGGGCAGACCTTCGTGGGGCTGGACGAGGACACGGCGATGGTCGGCGACGGCGGCACGTGGGAGGTCATCGGCAGCGCGAAGATCCACGCGATGCGCGACGGCGAGTGGAACCGCTACGGTCACGGGGACACGTTCGATCTGCGCCTGCCGCTCGCCGACGAGGACCGGGCCGATGTCGGGTAGCGGCGGGTGACGCCCGCCCAGGCGGCCAGCGACTCTCCCATCGAGGGGCGTGCCCCGCAGATCGTGAAGGTCCTGTCGAAGGCCTACCCGGACGCGCACGTCGCCCTGCGCTTCTCCAACCCGCTCGAGATGCTGGTGGCCACGATCTTGTCGGCACAGTGCACCGACGAGAAGGTGAACGAGGTCACCGCCACCCTGTTCCGGAAGTATCACTCGGCGAAGGACTACCTGAAGGTCCCCGAGGACGAGCTCAAGGCGGACATCAAGCCGACCGGCTTCTACAACCAGAAGGCGACCTCGATCCGCGAGGCATGCCGGCGGATCGTCGAGGTCTACGACGGGAAGGTGCCGGACACGATGCAGGATCTCGTCACGCTCCGGGGCGTGGCTCGCAAGACCGGCAACATCGTGCTCGGGAACGCGTTCGGCATCGTCGAAGGCATCGCGGTCGACACACACGTCAAGCGGCTGGCGAACCGTCTAGGCTTCAGCGCCGAAGGTGATCCGGACAGGATCGAGCACGACCTGATGCGGCTCGTGCCCCGGAAGAAGTGGTTCGACTTCACTTACGTCTTGATCGACCACGGACGTTCGATCTGCCAGGCGCGCAAGCCCCGGTGCGCCGAGTGCCCGGTCAGCCACCTCTGTCCCTCGAGCCAGGTCTGAGGCCGGTATTGGCGCAGCTCGACCACAGGTTCCCCGGGGACGCGTTCCCGCTCATCGTCGCCCACCGTGGCGCTTCGTCGACGCACCCCGAGAACACCCTGCCCTCCTTCGAAACAGCGATCGGGCTCGGGGCGCGGATCGTCGAGCTCGACGTCCGCGTCTCGGCCGACGGCGTGCCGGTGGTGATGCACGACCCCACGGTCGACCGGACCACCGACGGCCGGGGTGCGGTGCACGAGCTCACGGCGGCCGAGCTGGCGCGCCTGGACGCCGGGACGGCGCACGTGCCCGCCTCCGTGCCGACCCTCGCGGACGTGCTGGACCTCGCCAGCGGGCGTGCCGCCGTCGCGATCGAGATCAAGAACATCCCCGGGGAGCCGGGGTACGACTCCCGCCGGGAGCTGGCCGTCGAAGCCGCCCACGCGGAGGTGACCCGTACGGCCTTCCGCGGGCCGGTCCTGGTGATCTCGTTCAGCCCGGCGTCGATCGCCGCGTCGCGGGCGATCGCGCCGGAGGTTCCGACCGGGTTCCTGACGACCGGACTCGTGGATCCGCGCGAGGCGCTTGCCTATGCGGTGGCCACGGGACACGAGCTGGTGCTGCCCGGGACGTGGGCGCTCGAGCCGGTGGGTGAGACGTTCGTGAGCGAGGTGCACGCGGCGGGGCTGCGGGTCGGGACGTGGACGGCCGACGAGCCGGAGGAGGTCGGTCGCCTGCTCGGCTGGGGGGTCGACGCCGTTGCCTCGAACGACCCGGCGATGGCCCTCGGCGTCCTGGCCGCCGATCGCGCCTGAGCATGTTCCGCCGGCGACGGTTCCCCGAACACCTCGACGGTCCCTATCGCGCCTTCGCGGCGATCGTGCCGCCGCTAGAGCGCGCCAAGGCCGCGTTGACGGAGTCGGTCCCGGGGACCCGCCTGCCCGGAAGGCCACTGGCGGAGACCCTGCTCGAGTTCGAGGAAGGCCTGCGCGAGGTGGCGGCCGGGATGGACGCCTGGCGGATCCCCGAGGTCGAGGAGGCCTGGGTCGGCGCCTCGGCGGGGCTGGAGGAGGCGCAGTCGCTCGCCGAACGCGTTCGCATCGAGGCGCCGCCGCCCATCGGTTTCGAGGGACTGATCGGGTTGATCGGTGACCTGCTCGCGCCTCTCGAGGGCTTCGCCGTTGCCGCGGAGGCGTTCGGAGAGCTTCGCCGGTGAGCGGGCTCAGGTCTGTTGCTGCCGAGGTCTTCGGGTGCCGTGCCTGCCCGCGTCTGGTCGAGTGGCGCGAGCGCGTTGCCCAGGACAAGGTGGCGCGCTTCGCGGACCACGCCTACTGGGGCCGACCGGTGCCGGGGTTCGGCGATCCCGCGGCCCGGATCTTGATCCTCGGGCTCGCGCCCGCCGCCCACGGGGGGAACCGCACCGGCCGGATCTTCACCGGCGACCGATCGGGCGATTTCCTGTACGGATCCCTGCACCGGTGCGGCCTCGCGAGCCGGCCGACCTCGGTCTCCCGCGACGATGGTCTCCGGCTGCACGGGACCTACCTGAGCGCGGTGAACCGCTGCGCGCCGCCGGGGAACCGGCCGACCCCGCAGGAGCGTGACCGCTGCCTGCCGTTCCTGGAGCGAGAGATCGAGGCCCTGGAGGCGCTCCGTGCCATCGTCGCGCTCGGGGCGTTCGCTTGGGACGGCGCGCTGAGGGCGCTGGCCTCGCTAGGGCACGGCGCGCGGCCGAAACCCCGGTTCGGCCACGCCGCGGAGGTCTCGGTGGGTCAGTACGTTCTGATCGGCGCCTTCCACCCGAGCCAGCAGAACACGTTCACCGGGAAGCTGACCCCACCCATGCTGGACGCGGTGGTGGAGCGCGCTATCACGCTGGCGACCTGATTCAGTCCTCTCCGGCAGGTGATGGGTCCTCGCGCGTGGGGGGGACGGCGGTGGTGCCCCGGCGCCCGTCGTGGCCGCCGGAGGCCTTGTCCCGCCGGATCTTGCTCGGGTCCAGCTTGCGATACAGCGGGAGCCGGTTCACCTCCAGGATGATCAGGACGAGCGCGCTTCCGGCGATGGCGGCGACGTAGGCGCCGGCGCCGGCCAAGATCCCCACGGCCGCGGCCGCCCACGACGATGCGGCGGTCGTGAGGCCGAGGACCTGACCCTGGCCGCCCTGGCGCTCGCGGAAGATAAGCCCGGCGCCGAGGAAGCCGACGCCCGTGATGACGCCGGCGATCACCTTCTCCGCCGAGGCGGGGAAGAACAGGACGCCCACCCCCGTCACGGCGGCCGAGCCGAAAGCCAGGAGCCCGAAGGTTCGCTCCCCGGCCGGCTTGCCTCGGTACTCGCGCTCGAAGCCGATCACGTAACCGAGGAAGGTCCCGAGCGCCATCCGGCCGATGAGGGTGAGCTCGGTGGTGAACTCCATCTGAGAAGCGTAGACCCAACGGCTGGCCACGGGGACGGCTCGTCATGGCCCGCTCGTATGCTGGGGAACATGCGAGGTCACGGACGGTGGATGCGCGTCCCGGCGCAGGACGACGACCGTCCGATCCGCGCAGGCACGGTGCGCCGAGTGATAGGGACCTTCCGCCCGTACCGGGCTCGTGTGTGGTGGGTAGCCCTCGCGATCATCGTCACGTCGGCATTGGGCGTCGTCAACCCTCTCCTCATCAAGTGGATCTTCGACAAGGGGCTCTTCGGCGACCCGCCGGGCTCGTGCGGCGGGCTGCCGTGCCCGCAGTTGAGCACCGTCTACGTGGGCGTCGCGCTGATGGTGGTGATCCCGATCGTCACCGGGGTGATCGGCATCGGGCAGACGTACCTGGCCAACTGGGTGGGGCTGCGGGTCATGCAGGACCTGCGTAACTCGCTCTACTCCCACCTTCAGTTCATGTCGCTCCGGTTCTTCACGACCACTCGGACGGGCGAGATCCAGTCGCGTCTGGCCAACGACGTCGGCGGCGTCCAGGCCGTCGTGACCGACACGATGTCGAGCATCCTGGCCAACGTCGTCGTGATCGTGAGCACGCTCATCGCGATGGCCCTGCTGTCCTGGCAACTGACGGTGCTCTCGTTGGCGCTGTTGCCGGTGTTCCTGTGGCTCACGGTCAAGGTCGGTCGAGCACGGCGCGAGGTGGCCGGCAGCACGGCCAAGACCCAAGCCGACCTGACCGCAGTCACCGAGGAGACCCTGTCGGTTTCCGGGATCTTGCTGTCGAAGTCGTTCGGCCGCCAGCGCCACGAGATCGATCGCTTCCGCGGGGAGAACGAACGGCTGACCGGTCTGCAGATGCGCCAGACCATGATCGGGCGTTCGTTCTTCGCGATCGTGGGGACCTTCTTCTCGATCACGCCGGCGCTCGTGTACCTGGTGGCGGCGTGGGTGTTGGATGCCAACCCGGATACCGCCGGGATAACCGCAGGAACCATCGTGGCGTTCACCACGCTGCAGTCCCGGCTGTTCTTCCCGATCGGCTCGATGCTCCAGGTCTCGACCGAGGTTCAATCCTCGATGGCACTGTTCGACCGGATCTTCGAGTACCTGGACCTGGATCACGAGATCGCCGACCCGCCGGACCCGGTGGAGATCCCGGCCGGTCGCGTGCGGGGGAGCGTGGAGCTCGACCACGTGTGGTTCCGGTACGAGGCGCCGCCGGAAGGTATCCCGGTCTCGCCCGGCGCAGCCGTCTCCGCCGATGCTCAACGCGAGTGGACGCTCCAGGATCTCGCGCTCGAGATCGAGCCGGGGCAGCTCGCCGCCCTCGTCGGTCCATCCGGGGCCGGCAAGACGACGATCACGTACCTCGTGCCCCGGCTGTACGACGTGCAGCGCGGTCGCGTGAAGATCGACGGGGTCGACGTGCGCGACCTAGCCTTGGAATCGCTCGGCAACGCGATCGGGGTGGTGACTCAGGAGACCTATCTGTTCCACACCACGATCCGGCGCAATCTCCTGTACGGGAAGCCGGACGCGACGCAGGAGGAACTCGAGGCGGCGGCGCGGGCGGCCAACATCCACGACCGGATCGTCGAGCTGCCCGAGGGCTACGACACCGTCGTCGGCGAGCGCGGATACAAGCTCTCGGGCGGCGAGAAGCAGAGGCTGGCGATCGCGCGCGTGATCCTGAAAGACCCGCGGATCCTGATCTTGGACGAGGCGACGTCGTCCCTGGACACGACGAACGAGCGGCTGGTGCAAGCGGCGCTCGAGCCGTTGATGCACGGCCGGACCACGATCGCGATCGCCCACCGCCTTTCCACGGTCCTTCAGGCCGACGCGATCTTCGTCGTCGACCGAGGCCGGATCGTCGAGCGGGGCACCCACGCGGAGTTGCTCGAGCGCTCGGGCCTGTACGCGCGGCTGTACGAGCAGCAGTTCCGGAGCGGGCTCGTCGAGGCGGTCACCCGGGACGGCGTGATCCTGTCCTCGGGTGAGGTGGTGCGGACCTCCAGCGGCTGATACTCAGGCTGGTGGGATCGCCTTGCGGTAGGTGAGCAACACGAAACCGTCGGGGAACACACGGTCCTCGAGCCGCTCGAACCCCAGAGATCGATACATCGCCTGCGCCGCCTTCATCCGCTCTGTCGTGTGCAGCGTCACATAGGCCCGCCCTGCCTTGCGGGACAGGACGAAGCAGGCGTCGATGAGCGCGCGCGCGATGCCTCTACCGCGTGCTTGGGGGTCGACGCCGAGCATCCGGATATGGGCCTCGTGCGGATGCAGCGGCGGGTCGTCGTCGATCCGCCCATCGAGCTCCAGCGTCGCGCTCCCCAGGATCCGACCGTTCTCGACGGCGACGAGCACCGTTGCCGACCCCACGCGGTCCTCGACGTCCGCGATGTGCTGGAGGTACTCCTTCCACGCGCCGTCGTCCGCTCCGACGAACTCGCGGTAGGCGAGGGCGGCCACGCGGCCGGCTTCCTCGTGCTCCTCGGGTAGCACGGGTCGGATCTCGAGCGCCATGTGCCCGAGGCTACCGCCCTCACGCCGTCAAGCAGGTTGACGGCGTGGGCGTCAGCGGCGAGCATCGGGGTGTGGGCGAACCCGATCTCTCCCGTCTGCTGCTCGAGGCCTCGCGCGTGCTGGGCGCCGAGATGGTGGCCGACCTGGACGAGCGTGGGTTCCCCGACGCACGCGCCGGTCACGCCGCGCTCTTCATGCACATCGACCGCCGGTCGGGGACGCGGCTCACCGATCTCGCGCGCAGGGCGCGCATGACGAAGCAGGGCATGATGCTGCTCGTGGACGACCTCGAACAACGCGGTTACGTGCGTCGGGTCCCCGACCCGGAGGACACACGTGCCAAGGTAGTCCGTCTTACCGCGCGCGGGCGCCGGTTCGTCGCCGAGGCTCGCCGAACGGCGGCGGCGGTCGAGTCGCGGACCCGACGCGAACTCGGGAGCCGTCGGTACGAGGCGCTCCGAGACTCTCTCGAGCAGCTGATCGGGGTCCGAGAGGAGATGGTGTCGGAGTGAGCCGGCTCGCATCGGTCGACCCGTCGCGATGGTCCTCGAGGTGCTTGCCGACGCCTGGGCCAAAGCGCGCCCGGGCCCGGGTCGTGGCCGCCGACCCCTAGAGCACACTCACTTCCAGGAGCGTTCCGACCAGGTAGGTGACGCTGGCGGCGGCGGCTCCGATCGAGAGCATCCGCAGGCCGGAGACGATCGCGCCGCGCCCGGTGAGGACGGACATCGCGGCGCCGACGCCGAACAGCGCGATGGCCGACAGGATCGCTGAGGCGACCAACGCGGCAGTGCCGCTCGCCACCAGGAAAGGCAGCAGCGGTACGAACGCGCCCGCCGCGAACATCACGAACGAGGAGCCTGCCGCCGCGAACGGAGAGCCCAGTCCCTCCTTGGGATCCAGTCCGAGCTCCTCGCGCGCGTGCGTGTCGAGGGCGACCTCGGGGTCCTTCATGAGCTCGGTCGCGAGCCGCTCGGCGAGATCGCGCGGCAGGCCCTTGCGGACGTAGAGCTCGGCGAGCTCGAGGCGCTCGGCCTCGGGGTCCGAGCCGATCTCGTGCGCCTCGAGGTGGATCAGGCGCTCGAACACCTCCCGCTGCACGCGGACCGAGACGTACTCGCCCGAAGCCATCGAGAACGCGCCGGCGAGCAGGCCGGCGACGCCGGCCAGGATCACGACCTGGTTGTCGGCGCCTGCGCCCGCGACCCCGAAGATCAACGAGAGGTTCGACACGAGGCCGTCGTTCACCCCGAAGATAGCGGCGCGCAACGCGCCGGACCTGCCTCCCCCGCGTTGCTCGCCGACGATGGGGCCGGGGTGCGGGACGACCCGCCACTGGCGGCCGCGGAGCCGACGGACCGTTGAGGCGAGCAGGTCGACGCGTCGCTTCGTCGCGCGGTCGGCCTCGGACAGACCCGGCCCCTCCGGGTGGGGGTCGGTCACGTTCGGCCGGCCGCGGCGAGCCAGGCGTTCGGGTGGTCGGCGTCAACGACGGGGGTCATCCGATGCTCCGCCCGGGCATCAGCTCTCCTCGCGCCGAAGGCGCGAGGAGAAGCGGGACAGGAGCCCAGCCTCGTCGGCGCCGTCGGCGGACTCCTCCTCAGGTTCGGGCTCGTCCTCGCGGGTGAGCTCACTCTCCACGACCTCGTGCCGCTTGAGGTAGGTGGAGACCGTCGCCTGGATGACGGCCGCCGCTGGGAGCGCCATGAACGCGCCGATCAGACCGCTGATCGCCCCCCCGGCGAGCGCGGCGCCGAAGGCGACGGCGGGGTGAAGCTGCATCGTCCTGGCCGTGATGCGTGGCGCCAGGAAGTAGTTCTCGATCTGCTGGTACACGACCACGAAGATGAGGAAGAACAATGCCGCCCAGGGGTCCTCGAGGAGCGCGACGAGCAGCGGGATCGCCGCAGCGATGTAGGTCCCCACCACCGGGATGAACTGGGAGACGAAGCCCTGCCAGATCGCGAGCGGCACAGCGAACGGCACGCCCAGCGCCTGCAGCACGATGAACGAGAACCCCGCGTTGATAACGGCCAGCAGGAGCCGCGAGTAAAGGTAGCCGCCCGTCTTGTCGATCGCGACGTCCCAGGCTGCGAGGATCTCGCGCTGGCGGCGAGGCGGCAGGAGCGAGCAAACCGCTCGGCGGAACTTCGGGCCCTCGGCTACGAGGTAGAAGGTGAACAGGCCGATCGTGAGGACCTGGAACACCAGGCCGAGCAGCAGTGCCCCGACCGAGGCCACGTTCGTCGCGATCTCGCTGATGTCGGCCTGGGCGCCGGCGACGTCCTCCAGGATCTCCTGGCTGGTCAGCTCGAAGTCGAACCATCGCTCGGTGTATACGCTCGCCTCCTGGAGCCAGTCCGGGACGCGTTGGATCAGCTCCTGCACCTGGTCGATCACGAGCGGGACCATCAGGGCCACCATCACGAGCCCGATCAGTGTCAGGCCGGCCAGCACGGCGGCCGCCGCCCTGCCCCGTCGCCACCCCCGCTTGACCAGCCAGTTGACGGCGGGCTCGAGCGCGAACGAGAGGAACAGCGACGCGACCAGCCACAGGAGCAGGCTCTGCAGCCGGCGGATCAGGTTGAAGGTGGCGTAGGCGGCGAAGACGGCGAGGACGACGGTCAGCAGGAGACGCGGGACCCAGGCGGGGAGGCTCGACTCGTCGCGGGGCGCGGACGAGGCGCCGGGGGCGGAGTCCTCCGGCTCCGGGTGTACCCGCGGATCGCCCGCACCGGCCGGCTCCATCAGGGCAGCGTATCCGCGGCCACCACCGGGCGCCAGCATCGCCGGCGTGGCTAGGATGCCCGTATGCCCGAGGAGGCCAGAGGCAAGAGGGGCAGACCCACCGGGACCCGCAACAAGCCGCAGCGGCCGCGCGATCTCCTGGGACGCCCGCAGGCGTGGGGGGCGCCGAACGCCCTCGAGCTGGAGGACTACGACTCGCTGCCGCTGCAGGAGAACCATCGCCTGGGACGCGAGCACTTCAACGCGGGCAGGTACTTCCCGGCCCACGAGGCCTGGGAGACGGCCTGGAAGCAGGCGCGCGACACCGACGACGCCGAGCTCTTCAAGGGGCTCTCGCAGCTCGGGGCGGGCTACGTCCACCTGTTGCGGGGCAACGCACACGGCGCAGCCCGCCTGCTGCGCCGTGCCGCCGGCCGGCTCGACGCGTACCCGTCCGGGCACCGAGAGGTCGACACGGCGAGGGTAGCGGCGGCAGCCGGCGAGCTCGCCGCGGCCGTCGAGCGGGGAGATGTTCATCCGGGCGAGGGCGCCCGCTTCGACCCGCCCGTCGTGTGAGGGGGAAACGCCCGGTGGTTGACTAGGCTGCCTTCCAAGCGGCACCATGAGCTGGATGGGCGAGGCCGGGGTGACCAATACGCTGGAATGGAAGGGCCGCACGGGCCCGTTCAAGGTTTCCCTGGGGGAGGGGGTATTCCACCCCACGCACACCAGCCGGACCCTCGCCGAGGCGCTCGAGATCGAGCCGGGCGACACCGTGATCGACGTGGGTTGCGGAAGCGGCGTGCTCTCGTTCGTGGCCGCCCGGCTGGGCGCCGGCCGGGTGATCGGCTCGGATCTGTCGAGCGAGGCGATCGTCGTGGCCAGGGAGAACGCCCGGAGCCTGGGCCTGGACGACCGCGTGGAGTTCCGCGTGGGGAACCTGCTCGACCCGGTCCGAGGCGAGAAGGCGAACGTGATCATCGGCGACGTATCGGGGATCCCCGACGAGATCGGGCGTCTCGCGGGCTGGTTCCCCGACGGCCACGCCGGCGGGCCGACAGGCGCCGAGCTGCCCGCGGCCATGCTCGAGAGCATCCGCGAGAACGAGTGCCTGGCGCCCGGCGGGAGCCTCTACCTGCCCACCGGCACGATCCAGGCCGAGAGCAAGATCCTCGAGGTCGCGCGCCGGATCTTCGGCCAGGCTAACCTGCAATCCCTGCTCTCGCGAGAGTTCCCGCTGCCCGAGGTGGTGGCCAGGTCCAAGGCCGTCGCCGAGATGATGCGCGAAGGGGTCCTCGATCTCCGGGAGCGCGGCAGCCGCCTCCTGTGGCGGCTGCAGATCTGGCGCTGCCAGAT
>Ga0209002_10002258_pt1 | contig 15563 bp, 26 predicted proteins | sample Rifsed16ft2_FD_184010 | JGI IMG/M metagenome (GOLD analysis project Ga0209002, IMG submission 184010) | Soil microbial communities from Rifle, Colorado, USA - sediment 16ft 2 (version 2) | ecosystem: Environmental > Terrestrial > Deep subsurface > Rock core/Sediment | place: Rifle, Colorado...
CCTCCGAGCTTGAGATTAGGCTTCCCAGTCGCGTGAGTCATGTTACACGCACCTCTTTTTCTTTTCCTCGGGGCAATGGCACGTCTCGATCTCGCAATCGTAGCCACAAGCCGAGCAGCACCCGTCCTCGTCGGCTTTCACATGTTCCCGCTTGCAGAGATGACAGGAGAAGTGCTTGGCCTCATCGGCCTCATTTGTGGGCTTACGACGGCTGTCCCGCCCGAACAACCAGCCGATCGGGATGCCGAGGATGACTCCGAACAGGATCAGGATCACAATCTGGAGAAGGGTATAGTGCGGGTCCTGGTTCATCGTTTCCACCTTACTCCCCTATCTGTGTCAAAAAACTTCTGTTCCCTCAGCTCCTTGACGATGCCGGCGACGATCGCCTTTTTGTCGCCGCTCCAGAAGGTCCTGGCGACCTCGTAAGCCATCTCTATAGCCTCATACTGGTCTAACGTCCCGAGCGATCTTCGCAGGCGTCTACCCGAGCGGCATATGTCAATCCACCACTTCTTGTCCCGTCGGGAGTAGATACCGACTCCGTGTGTAAGAAGGATTCTCATAGTCTCCCTCCTCCTCATAATGGACAACTATTGTTCTTGGATAGACGGCGTCCTATAATCCATAGGACCAGATAGGGGAAAGCGATGAACTTCTCCGGCCTGCCGGCTCCATACATCCCTCAGGAGCTCTTCGGCCTCGAAGCGGTTGACCCTCTCGACCAGGCAAGTTTCGCCATCACCCGCGCGAAGGCCGCCATGTCCCGCGGCGACGGTCGGGGCGTCTTAAAGCATACCGCGGATGCCATGACGGCAGCCGGAAGGGCTATGGACACCGAGCCGGAAGCGGCCATGGAGATCCTTACCGAGGCCAAAAGGATCGCCCACTTGATGACCATGAAGGCGGTCCCGATGGTCTCCGGTTCCCGGGGGCGCGTCTGGGCGGCCAAGGATTCCATCGGGCGGGCCATCGACGAGTTTCAGAAGCTCGATTTCGATGAGGCCGAAGGCCATCTCCGGAAGGCCCATTACATGGCCCAGAAGGCCGAAGTGGAAGCGGAACTCGCCCGGGACCACGAGACCCAGAGTATTGCCCGGCAGCTCATGGCCGTCACCAATGAGCTTCTCGTAACATCCCGGAGCGTCCGGTCGATGCCGATGAGCATGATGCTCTTCGCGAGCACGAGGATGGCGGCGTCGGCCGGCGATACGCTGCGGGAGATGGGGTTGGGCGATTTCGGGCAGGGCTTCACGGGAGATTTTTCCTTCATATCCGATAGCGCACCGCATAGCCCTCTTTTAGATTTCACATCACGAGAACAGTTCAAAGGACTTAGCGACCGCACTAAGCTATTCCTCCTGACCCGCTCCAAGCTCCTGACCGACCCGGACTTCTTGAACATCAAAAATTATCAGATTCAGAAAACGATCGTATTCTCGATGATCCGCCCAATGGGCGGCTCTCACGAAATTGTCCCGATAATATCGGGTCACTGGCCCAATTCGCGCTATCTCGACAATGTCAAAAGACTCGTCAAAGCCCACTGGGACGACTTTGAGCCCCTGCGGGCCGCCGCGCTCGAGGAACATACAGGAATCCTGCGGTCATGGGCACATGGACTGGGCGATGACATTCCCCATACCCCTAGTCCGATGCGCTGGCAGACAGCGGCGCGGGGAGGTTCTGCTGAAAGCGCCGCTCGTGTGAAGATATCAAAAGCATACGACTCTTTTCAGGAAGCGATATCTACGCTTCTTAGCGCGAAGCGGGATTCTCTCAAGCTCTTAAATGCTCTGATACGAACCAGAATGTTTGCCGAAGAGGCCGCTGCCCTTGACCCTAATTATCAAGATAGCGCCACTGGGCTCAAGAGCGCATCGCGCCTGGTACAGAACGCTTTTGCCGCACACTTCTATTAAAAAGGGAGCTGCCTATGATCCGCGTTCCGCTTCATCTCGGGTTCGACGACATCGACGGTTACCTCGGAGCCGGTCCTACGGAGCAGGAGGGTCCGCCTTCGGCCCAACCGATTCCCCAGCCGGCACCTAGCCCGTATGAAGCCCTCAAGAGCAAGTTCGATGCGGTTGTCGCCAATGCCGATCATGCAACTCCTGCCCAGGTTCTTTCAAACCTTCTCGAAATTCAGAAGCAGGCATTGACGCTCGAAAGGGCGGCCGGCGGCCCCGGACCCCTGGAGCATGGTGTCCGTTCGATTCGCTTCGCGGTTTCTAAGGCAGCGGTCCATATCTTCAAGTCGCTCACCAAGGAGGGCCGGGAGCAGGTCCGGCCGACCGTTCGGCAGATCCTGGACCATACGCCCCATCTCCGGGGCGCGCTCCACAAGGACCACTTCCGCTACGACGAGCAGCTCCACAAGTTCATCCTCCCGAACGGCAAGGTCCACCCGGGCAAGGCCCTGGGCCTCGAGAAGCAGCGGCTGGGCGTCAAGGAGGAGGAGTTGTCCCGTCGCGGCCAGATGATCCGCCTCCTCAAGGAGACGGCCCGGAACGAGGGCAGGAAGTTCACCCAGGAAGAGATCCGGGACATCCTCGACACGACCAAGCCCGCCCCGGCCCATGGCGAGTCGGAGCTCAAGCGCTACCACGGTCGCAGGCCCGAGGAACAGAGCAAGGCGGGGAAGAAGCCCTCTCCTGTCGGTTATGCCATTCCGCGCGCCTGGGTCGGCAAGAGGCATCCCCCGGTTCGGCGTGGCCTCCAGGGTTATTATGGTCTTGGCCAGGAGCAGGGCCCCGAGGCCGATGCCTATCTCCAGAAGGCCGATGGCGAATTCAGGGCCGCCGACGTGGAGAAGAAGGCCGAAATCCTGGACCAGGTGACCGATATGCGCTCCGCGCTCGACGCGGGCGTCAAGCCGGCCGCTGCGGCCCAGGATGCTGCAAAAGCGACCGCTACGGCTACGGGGGGCATCAGCCCGACGCTCCTTATCGGGATTGGCGGGGTGGCGGTTGCCGGTATCGCTCTTTACTTCTTCATGAAGAAGAGGTAATGGGCCGTTCGCGCCATCCCCAACATCTTAGCCGCCGGGAACATCCGGAGGTCCTGCCGGAAGAGTTCTCTGAATTCGTCTTCAGGCCGCTTCTCAAGCTTGAAACTCAGAAGCTCACCCAGAAGGAATTCACCGACCTCCAGGCCAAGACCATCCTCGACATGACGGACTTGGCCATCCAGGTCTCGGAGAAGGCCAAAAACCTTTACGAGATGGATGCCGCGAGCCGGCTGCTGGAGACGCTGGAGAAGAGGACCCGGGCCTTCACCCGGGCGAGTCTCCGGGATCTGTCGAAGACCTTCGGGATGAACAACGCGGCCCGTATCATTGCTTCCGCTGAACGGCTCAAGGCCGCCCAGGGAGCGCTCGGGAAGCGGGCGGAGGCCAAACAGAAGACCATGGAGGAGGCGGCCATGAGGAAGTCCATGGGGCTTAGCGATGGCCAAGAAGAGTCGCCCTTCAACCTCCCGCTCACCATGCTCAGGACCGACCCGAGGTTCGAAACACTCAACCGGAACGAGAAGACCCTGATCACCAACTTCCTGACCAGCATCATGCCCGGTCCGGAAGAGCACCACGTCGCCAACTTCGTCATGGACATGAGGATTTACCGCCGGGTGAATCCGGTCCTTTTCAGCCTCTTCAGAGACCATCTTCCGAACTTCATGGCCAGAACCGGTCCCGAAGCGCATGGAGATGACCCGCTGGGCATGGTTTCGTTTGTCCGCCCGGAGGCCGAGAGCATCTTCCGTTCCCATGTCATGGACCCCGGGCGGCGGTCCCGCTGGGATACGGCCTTTAGTATGGGCCCCGAAACGATCCAGCGGTCGGCCGAACGGTTCGAGAACCGGTTCTCCCGCCCGATGGAGCTCTTGAGAAGCCTTCCGTCCATGCCGCAGTTCTCCGGACAGAGGTGGTCCATCAAGCTGCCCGGTACCCAGATGCATGTAGTAGGGAAGATCCTGGACGACGGGAGCGTATTCCCGTCAAGCGTCGTCCGGCATCCCCATACGATGGACATGGACCTGCTCAAGCTGGCTGCACTTGCCCGGCCTTATTCGGCTGTAGCAGGGCTCGAAGCGCATGTTGACCCGGATAGTCTCTTCGCAATGAATCCGAAGCTTCTTGGACCCGATACGTGGCGGACGAATCAAGCCATCCTGGCCATCGATCTGGCGAACAAGCATCGGATGAATCCGACACTGGCCAATGCTCTTCTCTTCAAAGCCTGGACGATTGCAAGAGCCGCCGTTCAGTCTCCGGTCGATCCTGATGAATTTCTCCGTGCCAAAGAAATACTGGAGACACTCATTCCGTCAACGGCCAGCTTTCTCATCCACGTTGAACTGAATCCGGATCCGACAAGACCGGCCTCGCCAGGTTCATCGGGTTTTTCTGGATTCGGAGCAGGCATGCCCGATGACCCCTACGATATTTCCAAGAAGGCCATGCGCTCAGGCAACCCCAAAGACATCGAAGAAGAGTTCAAGAAGGCCATGCGCTCAGGCGGAGTTTCTTCCGAACTCATGTCACGGATGATGCACCGGTATGATCAAGCCAAGCTTAAAGCCACCACTCCCATAGAACTCGTGTACGCGCGCAACTCCGAAAGATGGATGAAACCTATATCTAAGAGATTCATGGGCGGTGACATATCTCCCACAACGCTTCACCATCTCGAGTTCAATTTGGACGCTATCGAGACTTTTTCGAAACATATCCTTCAATCTGAACCGACGCTCCAGCAGAGAACCGAAGCTCAAATCATGTTGTCCAATGCGGACATCATGAGAATACTCATCTCGCTTGCCAAACATGGAGTCCCTCCCAAAGAGGCTTTGAAGGGCTGGTGACGAGCGCCGGGCATCCTCTTCCACGGAGTCCAGCACGGAGATCACGAAACTGTTCGCCACGGCGGTGAAGGAAGGGGTTTCGGGCTCGACGGTCCTCAAGATCTTCCGGGGTCGCGCTTAAGGCTTGATTCGAGCCACACATCCATGACCAGGACCGGTACCCTGCCGGCATGACCGGTCCGGATGAAGGTGACCTTGGAGTTGAGCCTCTTCCCGTAAACGGCCTTCATCGCCCCAGTCGTCCCGATAATGACCCGGATCGACTGGACGTTGTCCACATGGGCCACCATATGATAGGCCTCGTACTTCTCGAGCGCCAAAAGAGCTGCGTGGATGGCCACGACTGAACCGTAGTTCTTCCCGCGATGCTTCGGGTCGGCCACGTAGGCGATGTTGGGGCTGAAGAGCCTGTCCTTGGCCGACCCGCCGGGAACGGCCATAACGGCAAGGGCGACCGGCTTGCCCTCGAAATGGAGGGTGAACCAGGTTCCTACGGCCTTCTTCCCCCAGACTCCTTCCTTGACACCCTGCTTATAGAGCCTCTCGTTCCGCTCGAAGTCCACCCTGAACCGCTCGTCCTTGGCCAGCTTGAAGAGCGAGGCCCGCACGATGTGGACGGCTTGCGGGTTGACCGCGCTCAGGGACCAGTCGACACCGTTCATTATGAAAGTGCGGCTTCAGCCGCCGTTACGTACCGGGCCGCATATCCAGGATAAACCCGGAAGACGCCTTCGACAACGGCAATCACCCGGTTCGAGCGGTCGACGATGGCCTTTTTGGGGTGGACAGGCGTCTCGGGGATGGACGCCGCAAAGCCGGAGATGGTGTTTCCGAGCGGGCGGACCGTAAAGCCGGTCCTGAGCTTGTGGATCTTGTCCACGATCGCAGCCGGCCTTCCAGCAGAATCATAGATGGCCGCCCGGGCGGAGAAGGTCTGCACGTAGGGCGACCAGGTGGAGAAACGGGCCATCCAGGTCAATCTCTCGTTGCCGACCGGATGGCCAGGGAGATCACCTTCGCCGCCCCGCCGATGGCGGCCCAGGTGGCCGCATTCTTCCAGAACGTACCCTGCTTGAAGACGTAAGTACCGAGGATTCCGCCGGTAATGCCACCAAGGACGATGCCGCCGCCAAGGGCATACCGCCATTGCAGGGCAAAGAGGCTCTTCAGCTTAAGGATAATCGGCTCTACCTTGGAGCGATCGTCGCGCGCACGGGTCTTTACGTAGACGAGAGCCGGTATAGTATCGTCCCCGCTCGTATTCACCGCGACGCTTGTCCCGGGAGGAACCGGAAGGTTCTCGAAAGTCATGGTGGCGGAGTAGTACGGGTCCCGCTTCGCCAGAATCTCCGTCAGCCTGAAGCGCGGGATCCAGACGTGGATGCCCGTATAGATCGAGGCGGTACCTCCGCGATCGTATCTGAACTCGAGAATGAGATCGGAGGTCTCTTTCGGTTCCTGGCCCAGACTCCAGGCCGCCAACCGGTTTGACATGAGCATCGACGCTTACTCCAGCACTAGACCGGCTGCTTGACGATCTTGAACCACTCCTCGAGCGAGGTGAGGCACTCCGGGCAGAGGTCGTAGGTCTTCCTGACCCGGAACTTGTTGGCCGCCGCCTCTTCCGTACGGGGAAGAGTCATCCGCATCGGGAAACTGGGCGGCGTCCCCACTTCCATCTCCGAGAAGCCCTCTCCGGCATTCTGCTCGCAACGGTCACAGATGATCTGGTGCATGCGAAACCCTCCTATATTTACCGGACGTAACTCCTCGTCGGTACGGTCAGGCGAGCCTGGTCGCGCTTTTCATCGCTCCGAGCTGGGCAACGATGAAGCTTAACTCGCGGGCAAGTTCCTTTCCAGTCTCTTCATCATACTCTCCCCGTTCGACTCTGGCATGGAATCCGTTCTTGAGCGGGACGAGCGCATTGATGAGCTGGGGCGGCCAGTTGGGCCACTGGGTGAAGATGTCAATGATATTGAGAAGATACTTGATGTCCTGGCCCATCCCTTCCCGGAAGTCCTTTCTCCTGTCAAGCGCAACGGTCGGCGGACGGTCGCGCTCGACCGCAACGCCGAAGTCGATGAGAACAACCCCGTTCGGGGTGAGCAGGATGTTGCCCGGGTGAAGGTCGCTGTGGGCAACCCCCTCCCGATGGAGGAGACTGGCCATAACGCCTACGGCAATGACAATGGAAAGCCCCTTGTGCGCGGTCATCCCCTTGCTCAACTCAACATGCATCCCCACCCCGTCCACGTCCTCCATGGTGAAGTAGTCGGTTCCGATCTCGATCAAGCGGGGGATGAACGGGAACTTTTGGAGTTTTGACAGGATTCTGGCCTCATCGGCCGTGCCACGGAGGATCGTTGCCGTGCTCCATCCGGTTCCGGCGTGCTCATGAACCACCTTGACGACCACCTTCTTCCCGTTAAGGACCGCCTTGTAGGCCGTGCCGAAGGCGCCTGAATGGATCTGCTGGAGATCCTTATACCGGCTCTTGACCTGGGAGAACGGCTTGCCGGTGGGGACAACGGCGCTAATCTTCGTCCGGAGCCGCGGAAGAGCTTGCCCGAGCATATTTCTTACACAGTCCAGCCGCCGCCGGACTGCTCCTCAGGCGTGATCCACTCTTGACCGGTCTCGACCCTCTGGATGGCCCGGGTCATAGCGGGGACCATCTCAGTAAGGAAGTGTCTGACCCGTTCCAGTCTTTTGGGGTCCCGGGTCCGCCGGCTTTCCTCCTGGGCCATGAGTACCGATTCGAAGGTGATCCGCTTGGCCTTCTCGATATCGCCGCTCTTGACCGCGAACTCCGCATCAACCAACCGGCTGACCGCCGCATTGATCGGGGTGTAATCGTGAGGTCCCTCGATCTTGTCGAGTATCTTCCGTATCTCCTTCTCGGCGGTAAAGCTCACGAAGGCGCCTGTTACCGAAAGCTCCAGAAGCTTATCGACATACTTCTCGTCGCTGCCGTAATCGCCGTAGTCGCCACCCCCATGCTTCATCGTCAAGAGGCTCTGGGCTCGATCGGTCATGCTCATCGCCGATCTGGCAAGCGTTTGCGCCTTTGCGAAGTCTGGGCCGGACCGTGCCTCCTTGAGAGCCTGGGCGGCCATACCGGTATAGCGTGCCGCGGCAACCAGGTAGGGCTTGAAGTCTTCCATTACGAGCTCAAGAATCTACCCGAGCGCGCCCCACATGGTCCCTTTGGAGTCGAAGTCACGGATATCGTGGGAGCCGAACCCGGCCAGGGCCAGGGTGGTGATGGCACTTTTGAGCGTCTGCGCTTCCTGCTTGACCGTCTCCGCGGCTCTCACTTCGTTTACAGAAGGGCGGCCCAATCGTACCGGCCCACCTCCCGTTTGCCGAATGGTCTCGATCGCGGACCACGTCCAGGGCAGATGCTCCTCCGGGTTGACATTGTGCGCGCTCAGAACCTGATCGGCATGCCATTCGGCCGTATGGGCAGCCTGCAAAGCGAGACCAAAACTTCTTTCGGCGGCCAATACTTTGGCCGACTGAAGCTCCTGAATGGCCAGACTAAGCTGCCTCTTGCCTTCTTCCGCAAGCCCCCGACTGTGGCCATAGAAGCTGAAGGCTCTGGTGAACTTATCGAACAGGGTCTCGGGATCAAGGCCAAGCTCTCCGGAGGGCACCGGGTCCATGGTCATAACCGTCCGGGCCGTGGCCATAAGCGGACGGGCAACGCTCAGGATACGGGTTGCCCGTTCGGTCTTGCCCAGCTTATCGAGCATATCGGCCGCTGCAAAAGCCCGGGTGAGCCGGCGCATAGCGGCTTCGGAGTCGCCTTCCTGGATAGCCTCTTGCGCGCTCATGATGCTGCTGGAGGCAATCTCCGTCGCCGTGGCAATCTCCGCATCAAGCACCTGCCGCGTGAGCCTTACGCCGTGCTCCGCCTCGATCTTGGCCCGCCTGGGAGTCAAGACCAGTTCCGGATAAGGCAGGAACATCTCGTCGAAGGTGGGGACATCGGTCGTCTCGGCGTCCCCGAACGCCTGCGGCTGCTCGTAGAAGCTCACAATGTCCTCCTGCACGGGCTTGTCGGTCATCTCGCCCCACTTCTTCCGGGCAAGCTCCTCCCGGAGTTCCCAGGAGATCCCGCCGGCATCGTGGGTTCTAAGCCAGGCATTGATCTTCGTCATGGCCGCAAAGCGTTCTTTGTCGCTAAGAGTGTCCCACCACGCTTTCACGTCTCCCATGCCGGCATCCCCCGAAACACTCCAGCTCCTGCCCTGGGTGAAGAAAATTATCGGCGCGCGGCCTGACGCGATACTTCCCATCAAGGTACGGAGCCGGGCTCTTACGGCTGCGATCCGGGTGGCCTGCGGCTCGGAGACCGAATAAAGCATGACCATGGTCTTGATCAAAGGTCGGATCTTCGTTTCGATAATATCGGCACCCTGCTTGCGATCGGCCTTTTCGGCCATTGACATCCAGCTTTCGGCCCATCCGATATAGGCATCGTTGAGCGGGTAGAAGGAGTTGGCCGATTTAAGCAGGGCACGGACGCGTGTCTTAAGTTCCCTTTCGCGCTGCGACTGGTTCCAGGAATGCTCGATCTCCTCCAGCTTCTGGAGATGGGGGAAGATCGTCCTGACCATCCCGGTCCGGATCTGGGCGGCTGTGGCCTTGTTGCCGCTCATCATTAGCCGTTCGCCGGCCAAAAGCATGCGCTCGAGCTCGTTGAGCCTTTCCTGAGTCCCGCCAGGTTCGTCGCCAGGAAGCATACTGGGGTCCATCTCGGCTTATCTCCGAACGGTAAGATACCAGAACGCAACGGTGACCGCCAGAAGCGCACCAGTGACGGCAACCAAGGTCGTGGCGGGAACCGCCGTCTTTCCTGGTTTGAGACCGGGGTGGAGGAAGTGGAACTCGGCCATGGCACTTCCGGGATATCCGGGCTTGGCCGTATGGACGATCTTCCGCTGGGTATCCCCACCGTAGGAAGCCGACACCTGGACCGTTGTACCAGGAGGAAGCGGGATAGGGACCGCAATGAAGCCGCCAGAGGGCGTCTTCCCGGTCACTTCCTTGCCAAGCTCCGGGAGCCAGATTGAATATGCGGCATCCTTAAGCGGCTGGGCCTCTTTCCAGGACTCCTTGGGATCGGTGGTCGTAACCAGGTAGGCATTGACCGAAACGACGGAACCGGTCTCGGCCTGTCCCAGGCCGTAGATCCAGCCCTCTTCAGCCACTCGCATAACGGCTCCCTTACTCCCTGTACCGGGGTTCCCACTTGATCATGCCCTGGATCTTGCTCTTGTCGGTCCAGATGACCGGCCGGCGGGGCGGCCGCGTCTTCCTGAGCAGCTCGAAGCGGGTGAAGAAGGTGTGGAAGAGGACGCCTCGACCGGTCTTGCTGGAGGCCACCCGGAGAAAGAACCGCGGAGACCCGAGAAGTCCCGTCTCCCCCTCCAGCTCACGGACGGCAGCGGCCTTCGGAGTCTCGCCCTGGTCCACCTTGCCGCCCGGCAGGCCCCACTTGTTGGCTTCCCCGAAGTGGAAAAGGAGGATCCTGCCCTCCTTGTCCATAACGATTACCCGGACGAATTGCGCCACCGTCCACCTCAAAAACCACTTCGATGCCCAGCTCATCCAGCTCAACTCGTCTGCGAGCTGGATGACGCGTCTGGGAGCGCTTTAGATCACCAGCTCAACTCCCGCGTACTGAAATAAGCATTATCGTACGCGCCCCAGAGCGGGCTTCTTCATGGCCAGCTTCATGGCCTTCATGATGGCCCTTCAAGCAGGGCACCGAGCCTCTAGGCGCCTCCAGGACGCGTCGTAGATCCCGGGGAGGACCTCAGGGCCGTATAAAGCCGCTACAGGCCTTCTAATGGCCTTCTAACCGTTTTCCCATCTAGGTGGGAAAGAGCTTCTCTCTCCCCCAGAAAAGGACCTCCAGATCCGCCTCCCGAGAATGGCCAGGGAGAGCAGCATGAAGAGCCCAGCGCCAAGAACACTGAAGAAGAATCCCTGGTCAAGGCCCTTGGGGTCACATGGGCAGCCTTTATTGCATGGAGGGCAAGCCTCCATACAAGGGCACCTGACCTGGGCTTCCGCGGCAGCTTTGACGCTCATTTCGAGGTTGAACATAGCTAACCCTTGGCGATCGAGGGGTCCTGGGAGACTTTGTACGCCACAAGGAGGGTGATGAGAGTAGAAGCAGAGGCCGCCCCGACCGCAATCTTCCACTTCTCGATGTCGAGGAAGAAGAAGGGAACTGAGATGATAAGCGATCGAATGAGAGTGACTCTAAACACCTCCCCCAGACTGCCCGGCTCGCCCTTGACGAGCTTCCGGACTGCCTCTTCGCTGGGGAGTGTCCCGAGTGGGTTCATATGCTCTATCCCGTTAAGCCCTATTTTCCCTCATCCTCATCTTCTTCCTCATCTTCTTCCTCATCTTCTTCCTCCTCCTCTTCTTCCCCCGGTTCGCCTTCCTCCCCCTCCTCTTCCTCAAGATCCTCCCCCTCCTGCTCCTCGTCTTCGTCTTCATCCCCATTATCGCCTAGACCGGAACCATCGGACTTGGTTTTTGAGGCATTGTAAACCAGATAGCCCAAAAGCCCGAGGCCGGCCAGGCCCGCCACGACCGGGGCCCAGGAAGTCTGCTTCTGGAACATAAGGACCGGGAGCTCCATGGTTCTTTCGCCAGTCTGCGATTTGGTCACGACCGCGCCCGTCATAACCTGGCCATCCGGAGCCTGGGCTTCGAGCAAAAGTTTCGTGCCGGGGGGAACAGGAAGGTTCGTGACAGTAAGCCCCCTTTCCTGAGGACTGGCCTGCTGCTTGAATCCAAGACTACGGATATGCAGAGTCACTCCCATGACCGGGACGGAAGCTCCTATAGTCCCTCTCTCGAAGGCGACCGCGAACATCGACTTTGTTTCGCCTTGGCCAAGTTCCAGATTGCCCATTCTGCACTCTTCCCCTTCCGATCCTGAGATCATACGCACCGCGGTCGTCTCGACCCTGGGCTGCCTTAAGACGGTACGCCCTGTATATTCCATCCGAGCCTGGATTCCACGACCCAGGACCCGATTTCGATCAGTCAGGATTTCGTCAGGAGTTATCTCGAGGCCGAGCCTAGGGAAGTCCCAGCCCTTCGGGGCGTAACGCCCTTTGGCGTGAGGATTGAGCTCTCCCAGTTCCGCAGCCTCATTGGTCCTCATTCTACCTTTTTGGATAGACGTCGAGCTTGTTCCAGGTGAACGTCTGGGGGATGGTCCGGGTCGGATAGCCCGGAGGAAGCTGGCCAATGGTCAGTTCCGGGGTCACTTCCTTGACCATGGCATAAAGGGGAATCTGATCAGGCGTGGGTTTGGTCTTGTACCGGCCGTAGAGCTCGCCCTGAGGGCCCACAACCTCATAATCTTCGATGTCGGTAAAACTCACGTGTTCGGGCACGAGCATGGCGGCCTCCTGATTACTCTCCTTATTCTAACTCCTTGCCGTTAGGAGGTCTATAGTTCCGCGCGAGGTCTTGCGGCGATCAGAGCGCAGAGCCGGACGCACTGTTCCTTCGAGAACTTCCCGATATGGGCCTCGTCTTTCGAAAGCTCCATCGCCTTGCACATCCACTGATAGGCCGCGGTCCTTATCATCTCCCCGGACTTCCAAAGCGTGTCGAAGGCGGCATGGGCCTTGATCCTGGCCTCCTTCGTTTCCTTGTTTGCCGGCGTCCCGAGCGGCCGCCCGTCCGGATGGGCTCCATGCGTTCCCTTGCAGACAGGATAGCGGGTGCAGCCCCAGAACTTCCCGTACCGGCTTTCCTTGAGCGCCATCGTGCTTCCGCACTCGCCGCACTTGACGACTATCGCGGCAGCGGGATCCTTATCGTTCAATTGCTTTCTCCCCGTAAATCCAACCCTCAAGAGTTACAGGCGCGAGGTGCATCGGGCAGGGAGTATGCGGGCAGACGACGGAAGGCGTGACCTGGCCATGGGCACTGACCGCATGCGGTAGACCTGCCACCTGTTTACAAACCGGACAGCAAAGGAAGACGTTGAGCTGGGGCGCCTCCTTCGCTCCATGAGAAGCGCACCAATGACCCGGCGGGCATTCCCACCACCCGCTATCCTCGGGCGCTTCGAACCGCTTGAACGTATAGGCGCCTGTCACTTTTACTCCCGTGGGGCCCGCAGGTCTATAAAGGCCTGCGGGCCCCATATCAGAAGGTTGTGTTTCTTGGCTCCGGATCTAGTTGGCCTCCGCAGTGCCGCCGCTCCGATAATTGGAAGCCCTGGCAGACGTCGAACGGAGCGCCATGTGGTGCGCCTTCGGATCGTTCGCCGCATAGGCCACGATGAAGCTCTCGGCGATCCCCATGGAGGCGGCCTCCTCGAAGGCGTCCTGGCCGGCCGCCAGGAAGAGGAACTCCCACTTGTACGTCTCGCGCTGGAGCTTGATCTTGTCGAAGACCTGGGCACGGGTGTAGGTATGGCTGGCGTTCTCGTGGCCGTCGGTCAGGATGACCATGAGGATCCTTTCCGGACGCTGGTCCTCGGGAGTATTCTCAAGCCGCCTGCCGACATCGTCGATCGTACGGCCCACCGCATCGAGCAGGGCCGTCGACCCGCGCGGGACGTAAGTCTCCCCGGTCAGCTTCGGGACATCCTTGAGCGGTTTCCCGGAATGGACGATCTCATACATGTCGTCGAACTGGGCATACGTCAGGACCGCTTCCCCGGGATGCTTCTGCTGATCCTCAAGGAAAGCGTTGAACGCCCCGATGGCATCCTCGCGGATGGCGCCCATCGAGCCGGACCGGTCCGCCACAACAACGATTTCACAAAGACCCTTTTTCATCTGAACCTCCTTTATGAACCCTCTTAGTGTGTATGCCCGTCAAGGAACGGCGATCCTGTACAGAAGGCATGGTCCAGGTCAGCAGCCAGCGCAGGATACTTCTCCCGGCAAGCCTTGGCGTAGGCTTCCAGCGCGGGGCGGGCGAACTCATCGTGGACAAGATCCAGCACAAAGTACCGGCACGTCTCGTGTTTGCCGCCGGGCTCGCTGCTGCCGTCCGCCCGCCTGACATCGTACTTCTTATAAAGCCCGCGTTCGGCGTCATTCATCCCGCGCATCTCCTTTCTCTCCGCCGGGAGCGTGACAAGCCACCCGCAGCTCGTCATCCATAAATCGCCCCGCCGGATGCTCGCGCTGTTTCGCCCCGCATTTGGTGCACTTCCGGACGCCGTAGAATCTTGGCGTCCCGCAAGGGGCGAACATCTCGGACTCGGTCTCCCTCATCCGGTGCGACTTATGAACCGGGGCCCACTTCCATTTCGTCTTGGCCACTCGCATCCCTCGATTCGCTTAACGCTGCCCTTGCACATCCCTCGCAGATCCCGTCCTGTAACCCAAGTTGCGTCATGCCATCAGGCACTCCGCACTTCTTACATCTTTCGCTGGATTGGTCTATTCTCTGGATCTCCCAGTTGTGGGTCATGGCGATGGTGGTAGCCGCCATCTCGGTCAGCCCATTGAACACGCACCGCTCGCCTCCCTCGGATCGGATCAGCCATTCGCCATCCACAAGCGGGGACGGCTCGGCCTCCCAGAAGAAGCGTTTCCAAGCGTCAGTAGTCATGTTAGACGAATCTCCCAACGTAGCAGCGACGGCGGCACCGCTGGCACTCGTAGCCATCCGGCCAGTCGTACAGCCCTGTCTTAGGGTTCCAAGTTCCACGCCTGTTCTCAAACTCGGCGCGGCGGATCAGATGGCCGAACAGCCAACAAAGCATAGTCCTCATCGTCCGCGTCTCCGCTTGATAGGCTTCCCATAGCCGCACCGGCTACCGCAATCGTTCGGGCCGTGTCAAAGCATCGTCTTCACGGTCAGCGATTCTCCAGCCACACCAGGAACAACGCCCAGCACTCCACGCAGATGTGGTACTTCTCCACGGGTGCGTGGGCCTCAACCGATTTTGGCGGCGAGAACGCCAGCCCGCCGGGGGCCAGAAGCTCCTTCCCGCATCGGTCGCACTTGGGTCGGATCATTTTTCCTCCGTTCGTGGACCGCTGGTTACGAGCACCACTCGCAGATACACAACCTCCCGCCCCAGCAGTCCATGTGCTTCCCTTCGCGGCACTTCTCGCACGCCTCTGGATCCTCTGATGCGGGCACTTGGCTTGCGAGGTGCTCTAGTTTTTTCTGCCGCTCTTTTTCGTCCATAGATTGTTTGCCTATTCCCTGCACCAAACCACTACAGACCCTCCCATGTCCGGATCGACTTCCCTGTGAGGCTTAAATCCCCACCTCTCCAGGATCAAGGACATCCTTCCCGACGGCGTTGGAACCGCCACCTTGAAGCCGTCCGCTTCGATGGCCTTGACAAGCGCGGAGAAGTAGCCCTTGCCTGCCTCCTTGGCGAAGATGAGGCTTACCATGATGCGGTCCCCGGTCTTCCAGAGATACGAATCCCCATCGAAGCGTTCTTTCGTGAAACCCCATGACTCAGGTGCTTTGCCGACCGCGATCATTCCGTCCTTCATCGTTCACCGTCTGTCTGAAAAGAGACCGGGCCAGACTGGGCGACACGTTCTCGCCCACGAGCTTGACAGGGCTTTCGCCCGTTCCTAGCCTGCCTACTTTCTCGGCTCATCTGCCTTGCCCCTGGCCCGGTCTTGATTCGCTGGATTCGCGTAGTACCTTCACCGCACAGTGCAGCC
>Ga0209002_10002265_pt1 | contig 15548 bp, 14 predicted proteins | sample Rifsed16ft2_FD_184010 | JGI IMG/M metagenome (GOLD analysis project Ga0209002, IMG submission 184010) | Soil microbial communities from Rifle, Colorado, USA - sediment 16ft 2 (version 2) | ecosystem: Environmental > Terrestrial > Deep subsurface > Rock core/Sediment | place: Rifle, Colorado...
CGCGCCATGGGGCTCACTGCGCCCGCCATCGGGCGGATCTTCGTGGTCCAGGGCGCCATCATTGCGGACGGTGATCTCGATGGGTTGGTTTACCTTGGCTTCGATGGTGACCGGGTTCCACATAATGTCCTCGGCCAACAAGGTGACTTTCTTTACGGGACTTGAGCAAGCCGTAAGCAGCACCGTGAGAGCCGCCAGCAGGGTAAGTTGAAAGGTAAGTTTCTTAATCATTAGTCTCTCCTAAATTTGGGGGATTGTATCACTCACTAAAAATCGCCGTTGAATGGTTCTGCATAGCCGGTCAATTCCACGTACCCTACGCCGCTGACAGGTTGGCCGTGTTGAGTCCCGGAGATCTCAACCGCTCCTTCCCAATAGATGGTCGAGAGTTTGAGCTCCTGGTCGAGCAGATAGGGTGAGAGTTCCAATTGCAAGCCGGCGCTGGGGATGGTGAGTTTCCAGCCCGAAGGGTATTCGGCATCCGTGTGCGGGCTGCGCCAAAGGTCAAGGGTTTCGATGGCAAAATCCTCCAGCCCCAGAGTTTGCGTGCTTCCATCTGCCTCGATCAGCGTGCCGCTTGAAAAGGGGTCGATGCTGCCATCCGCGCGGCGAACGGCATACAGCATCACTTCGCTGCCGTCATCCAACTGGATGGCAAACCAATCCCAGCCCACCTGCCCGGCAGAAAGCACGCTGGTGCTGTACTCGTGATCTGACCAGCTTAACCCGCTGACGGCGAAAGTCTCATCTCCAATGTAAATATCGCCTTCCACCTGCAGGCGCGTTTGGCTGTAGTAATAGGAAGCGTTTCCCGGGTCGGGACCCTTTTGGCTATATCCCTCCTCGCCGTGCGGCACCGGCCCCTTGCGATCAATGAGCCGCAGTTCCAGCGCCAAACCTTCGTTGGCTGCTTTCAGCAGATAGATGCCTTCACCGGTCTGTGCGACCTGCCAATCCTCCAACCAGACGCGAAAAGGAGAAGCTTGCGCACCGGCCAGCCCCAGCGCGCCGCGAGCAAAGCGTTGAAAGGCATGGAATTGGCCGCCGCTCACATCTGTAAGCGCGAAGTGTGCCATGTAGATCTGATTGGCAGCCCAATCGGAGGCGCGCGGCGCCGCCAGGTTGGCTGGCAGTAAGGCCACGCGGAAGAAGGTTAGCTCGAAGCCAAAGTGGCGGCCATCGGCGGTATCAAGGTTGCCGATGTAATACCACCACTCAGTGCGATAGTCCGGATGCGGGCCAAAGTCAGTTGGGAAATCGAAAGGTTGCGGTCCGCTGGCGCGGGTGAAGCCCTCGATGCTCCTCGGAGTGGCGCGCACCTGGGCGGCCAGCTCAGTGTCGTCGCCCGCGGAACGCGCCAAAAACAATCCAGCGAGCGCCAAAACTCCCATGGCCAGCAGGATCCAAAACAGGCGCGATCGCCTAATCAAAGCGCATGGCCTCCGCCGCGCTGCGCCGGCTGGCGCGATAGGCGGGATACAGGCCAGCCAGCAGCGCGGCGGCCACCGCGATCAGCAGCGCCTGAATGAACGGGGCGGTCTCCAATTGCATTTGCAGGCTCCAGCCGAAAGAGCGTTTGTTGATCAACTGCAGCAGGATCTCGGCCACAATATACCCGGTGGGCAAGGCCAGCAGACCGGCCACAGCGCCGATCAGGCTGGTTTCCAGCAGGGTCAGCACCCAGAGTTGAGGCTGGCTAAGACCAATCGCTTTAAGGATGCCCATGTGACGCTGCTTTTCCAGTTGCATGGCAAGCATGGCGCTCAACACCCCGACAAAGGCCACGCCGGTAGTGATGATCTGCAGGGCGCCAGTGATCAGGAATGTGCGGTCGAACACCTCCAGAGTTTCGGCGCGCAGCCCGGCGTTGGAGCGAATATTTATGAATTGGCCCTGATTGAGTTTCACCTTCATCTCGGCAACGATAGCATCCACATCTTGCCCCGGGGCGACCCGCGCCGAAAACGCGGTCACCGCCTCGTCGCCCCAAAGTTGGCGGTAATTCTCCAGCCACATGGTCACGTTCCCGCGGCTGGAGGTGTAATCACGAAATATGGCCACGATGGGAAAGCGACGCTCACCGTTAGGGGTGTATAAGACCAGGTCGTCCCCCAGGCGCAAGTCCAGGCGGGTGGCCAAAGGTTCTGAGACCATCACCGCTCCGGCCTGCACGGCCTCCCAAACTTCCTGCTCTTCACCCTGCTTACTAACGTAAAGCTGCTCTTCCCCATCGTTGGGATTATTGTTCGCGCTGAGGGTGACCGGCCCATATGGCGAATCGACTTCAATGTAGCGCAACAAGTGCACTGCCTCGATCCCGGGCCAGTTTTGCACCTGTGCAATGAGTTCCGGTTCAATTGGCACAGCAGGTTCAGCCAAGGAAGACCCCGCCACGGAACCGTATATATCGTTGCTAAGGATCTGGTCGAGCCAGGCAATCACCGAACCGCGAAAGCTGCTGATCATCAAGCTGGCGCCGATGGTAACGGCAACTGCCACCATGAGCGCGGCCATGGCTGGCGAAGTGCGGCTGTCGGAGGCGGAAACTTCGCGCGGGGCCAGGCGACCCAACGGGCCGATGGCCCAGCCAAGCAGCCGGGCAGCCAGCGGCATAAGGCGCTGTGTGATCCAAGGGGTGGTCAGCGCCAGGCCGATGGTGACCCCAAAAGTGCAGGCAAAGCTGGCATTCAGATCCAGCTCGAAAAATGACAGTAATAAACCAGAGGCAGCAGCAGTGAGCGCGCCAAGCAAAGCCAGGCGACTAAGGATCCTGCCAGAGAGCAGTTCCAATTGGGAGCGCGACAAGATGCGCCGCGGCGGTGAGTTGGCGGCTTCCAAGGCGGGCAGCCAGGCGGCCAGCATGGTGGCTGCCAGGCCCAGCAAACCACCTTTGACCAGGCTGGATACCGGCAAGCTGGCTTCGCGCACGGTGAGGGTGAAGAAGACATCGTTGATCGTCTGAGACACCTGGTCCACCGCCCCGCGGCCCAGCAATACACCGAGCAAGATACCTAAAACGGAACCCACTATTCCAACCAACAGAGCTTCACCCAACACCAGAATAAAGATCTCTCGGCCGCTAACGCCCAAGGCGCGCAAAGTGCCGAAAACCTGGCGGCGTTGCACCACCGAAAAAGTCATCGTGTTGTAAATGAGAAAAAGACCGACCACCAAACCCAGCAGGCTCAGCGCCGCCAGGTTGGTGCGAAAGGCCGAGGTCATTTGATCTGCGGCCAGGTTGCGACCCTCAGTTGGCAGCACCTGCAGTCCAGCAGGCAACTTGGATTCCAAACGTTGCAAGGCTGCGTCGCGGCCTTCTTCGGGCAGAATGAGATCAATGCGCTCGATCACGCCAAGGCGGCCGCTGATCTCCTGCACCGTGGAAAGATCTGCCAACACCAGGTATTCCAGGGCGCGGCGGCTGAGGGCATCGCGCGGTTCCATGAGGCCGGCGATCAAACCCTGCACGGCCTTCCCATTGATGGTGAGTTGCACGGGGTCACCAGGCGTTAGGCCATAGGCCTCGGCCAAGTCGGTTGAGATCAACAAAGCGCCAGGCACACTATAGAAGGCGGCAATCTGGCTGACTTGCGACTGTGATTCCTCGCTGAATAAATAATCGCGAAAAGGTTCTTCGGCGAACGGGTCCACACCCAGCAACTGCAAGGGGACTCCGCCCAGATCCGGAGAAGAAACATAAAGGCTGAGGATGGGCGCCATGGGCAGTTGCAATCCAGCCCGGCGTAATTCTGCATAGTGTTCTTCAGGAATGCCGTTGGGGCCAGCGGAAATGTAATGAGTGCTGCGGCCCACCACCGCCTCCACACTCAGGTCAAAGGCGCGCGCCGCGCTGGCGTTGGCTACGTCCACGCTCACCGCCACAGCCACGCCCAAGCTGATGCCCAAGAGCATCAGTGCGGTCTGCAGGGGGTGGGCGAGTAAATAGCTCCAAGCCACCTTAAACAGGCTGGCGGGCATGCGCTGCGTATTGAGGCTCACTCTTGTGATCAGCTTTCCACCAGTTTTCCCTCGTGCACGTGGATGACGCGATCGGCGCGGCGGACGTTTTCCAAATTGTGAGTGGCCATCACCAGGTTCTTGCCGGCCTGGCGGGTCAGTTGCTCCAACAAGGCCATCACCTGGGCGCCGGTGTCTTCGTCCAGGTTGCCGGTGGGTTCGTCGGCCAGCACCAGCAAAGGATCGTGCACCAGGGCGCGGGCTAAGGCCACCCGCTGCTGCTCACCGCCAGACAGCAGGTCGGGGTAGCTGGCTGTGCGGTCTGCCAGGCCGACCTGCTCGAGGAGCGCCCTGGCCTTGCTGCGCGCCACTTTGGCAGGTGCGCCAGCCAACTCCAGGGGCAACGCGGCATTTTCAAGCACAGTGAGGGTTGGCAACAGGTTGAAGAATTGGAAGACAAAGCCAATGTGGCGGCGGCGGAACAGGGTACGCTCGGCCTCGGTCATGGCAACCAGGTCCCGCCCCTGCACCCAGATGGCACCGTCGTCGGCGGTATCGATGCCGCTGAGCAGGTTGAGCAGGGTACTTTTACCGCTGCCGCTGGCACCCAGCAGGGCTACGAATTCGCCGCGCCGGATCTTCAGGTTAGCCCCGCGCAAAACGGCATGGGTTTGTTTACCTTCGGTGTAGCTCTTGGACAGGTCCTCGATCGAAATGAGTGTGGGGTCAACCATAGGGCTTCAGGCGAAAGAAGGAGGTGTTTGTAAATATTATCACAAAGAGAGTAGATACCGGATCATAAAAAAAGAGACCCCGCCTGTCTGGCGGGGTCTCTTTTTTACTTGTTTTTTAGTACTCCGGCATCGGGGGCATCGGCGCGGACTTATTTTCCTCGGGCTTGTCCGACACCAAAGCCTCGGTGGTCAGGATCATGGCGGCGATGGAAGCCGCATTTTCCAACGCGCCGCGCGTCACCTTGGCCGGGTCGATCCAGCCGGCTTCGACCATGTCCACAAATTCCTCGGCCAGCACGTCGAAGCCGATGTTCTTGTTCTTCAGCTCGGCCTGCTTGCGCAGCACGCCGTCCACGATCACGGAACCATCCTGGCCGGCGTTGCCCGCGATGCGACGCATGGGCATTTCCAGGGCGCGGCGCACGATCTGCACGCCGACCTTGGCATCTTCATCATCGCCGACTTTCAGCTTGTCCAGGACGGAGCGGGCGTTCAACAGGGCTACGCCACCACCGGGCACAATGCCCTCCTCGATAGCTGCGCGCGTGGCGGACACGGCGTCTTCCACACGATGCTTCTTTTCCTTCAGCTCGGTTTCGGTGGCTGCACCCACACGGATGATGGCCACGCCGCCGGCCAGTTTGGCCAAGCGTTCATCGAGTTTTTCTTTGTCGTAATCGCTGGTGCTGTTTTCCTTCTCCACCCGGATCTCTTCCACGCGGGAAGCGATGCGCTTGGGATCACCCTTGCCGCCGATGATGGTGGTGTTGTCCTTGTCGGACACGACCTTTTCGGCTTTGCCGAGGTCTTCCATCGTCGCCGATTCCAGCTTGCGGCCGACTTCTTCAGAAATGACGGTGGCGCCAGTAAGAATGGCAATGTCCTGCAGCATGGCCTTGCGGCGATCGCCAAAACCAGGGGCTTTGACCGCCAGCACGTTCAACATGCCGCGCAGTTTGTTCAACACCAAGGTGGCCAGGGCTTCCCCGTCCACATCTTCAGAGATGATGACCAGGTTGCGCTTGCCGGTTTGCACAAGTTTTTCCAACAGGGGGACCATATCTTGAGCCACGGAGATCTTCTTGTCGTAGATCAAGATCTGAGCATCCTCGATGATGGCTTCCATGCTTTCCGGGGCAGTGACGAAGTAGGCGGATAGGTAGCCTCGGTCGAACTGCATACCTTCCACATATTCAGTCTCGAATTGCAGACCCTGCGAATCTTCCACGGTAATTACACCATCATTGCCGACTTTATCGAACACATCGGCGATCAGGTTGCCGATCTCGCGGTCTTGCGCGGAAACCGAAGCCACATTGGCAATGCCGTCTTTGTTGTTGATCTTGATGGCATGCTTCTTGATCTCTTCCGAGATGGCTTTGGTGGCGGCTTCAATGCCGCGCTTCAGCATCATGGGATTGGCGCCGGCGGCCAGGTTCTTCATGCCGTCGGTGACGATGGCATGCGCCAGCAGAGTGGAGGTAGTGGTGCCGTCGCCGGCAATATCGTTGGTCTTGGAAGCGGCTTCCTTCAAAAGCTGGGCACCCATATTCTCAAAGGGATTCTCCAGCTCGATTTCCTTGGCCACTGTCACGCCGTCGTGGGTGATGGTGGGGGCGCCGAATTTACGATCGAGGGCCACATTGCGGCCTTTGGGGCCCAGGGTGGTGACCACCGCTTCGGCCACCGCGTTCACGCCGGCCAGCAGGTGGCGGCGGGCTTCTTCAGAAAAAGCGAGTTGTTTTGCCATAGGTAGGTTTCTCCTTCGATCTCAGATTATTTCTTTTTGTCTTCAACAATCGCCAGCAGGTCAGATTGGCGCAGGATCAACAATTTTTTTCCTGCGATCCTAATCGGTACGTCTGTGCCGGAATACTTGGCAAACAAAACGGTCTGGCCGACTGCCACTTCCATGGCGATGACCTTGCCATCCTCATCACGCCCACCCGGGCCTACGGCCAAGATCTTGCCGCGCTGCGGCTTTTCCTTCGCAGTTTCTGGGAGGACGATACCACCCGCGGTGACTTCCTCGTCCTCAATAGGCTCCACCAACACGCGGTCGGCGAGCGGTTTGAGTGCAATTGCCATTTGATGCCTCCTGAAAAACTAAATGAGTTTGAGTTGGATTCGGTTTTTGTCATTAGCACTCATTGACGAGGAGTGCTAATGACTAGGGAATAATACCAGTTTTGACCAGCCAGTCAAGAGCTAGAGGCTAAAATCAAGGGTAATTTCCCCTTTTCTGACAAAACTCTGATACGGCCTAATTTTCCCCGTCGCTGGCGACGGTACCCTGGCAGATATTAATCCCCTCGTTGACAATAAGCATCACCACAGCATCACCGGCGTAGGCCTCGCTCAAGGCAGTCAAAATCGGCATGGCCTCCCCGCATTGCTCCAGGGCAGCCAGTACCGAACCGAAGGTGTAGTAATAGGCCAGGGTATTGTTATCCAATGGCAACCCGTTGACTGAGGTTACCCAGCGGCCTTCGCTATCCGCGCTATTCTGCGCATCGGAGCAACCGCTCACTGCACAGCGCAATACGGGGATGGAGCTCTCATAATTGCGTGCCCGAAAGTAAATGATGCCCAACTGCCCGTACCAGTCCGGGTTGGTTGGGTCCAGGTCGATGGCTTTCTCGGCATTCAGGGCAGCCGCAAAGAATTCGCCCATGCGCGCGTAGGTCTTGGCGATGGCGATGTAGGGCAAAGGATCGTCGATACTCAGTGCTTCGTTGATCGACGCAGCGCGATCAAAATATTCCAAAGCCTGGTCATGTAACCCTAATTCACGGTAATTTTGGCCGATACGGATATAGATAAAGGTCTGGTTGGGGGCCACTTCAGCAGCCTGCTTGTACCTCTCAATGGCTGCTGCATAATTTCCGCCAGCTTCTAGTACATAAGCGCTCACCCGCAGGCTATCAAAGGAATTCGGATCCAAGGTCATCGCCCGCTCCGCATACTGGCTGGCCTGGGTGTATTGTTGCTGGTCGGCATAGATTTCGGCCTGGTAGGCCAGGGCGAGCACGTTCAGGTTGTCCAGTTGCAGGGCCAGCACCGCTTCGGTGCTGGCCTGGGCAATGAGAGACTGGTAGCGCGCGGAGGTGCCCGCCGCACTCGCGCTCCAGTCCAGCACGAAGGCGCGCACCGCATGCGCGGTGCTGTCATCCGGCGCCAACGCCACGGCCTGGTCGGCACTGGCCAGGGCTTCCGCCAGGCGGGCGCGTTGGCGGTCCTGGGTAAGCAGAGCGGAAGAATAAGTCTGGATGCGCGCCAACTCCATCCACCCAACATGATCTTCCGGGTTGACTGCAAGGGCGTCCTGGTAAGCCTGGATGGCGCTGTTCAAATTGCCGGCTTCGAAGAACGCCGCGCCCTCCTCTCGATACGAGATCGCCCCGCGCGTAGGTGTGGGAGTGGGGACAAACAGTGGCTGAACTGTTCCGTTATCAATACCCCACATCAGGTACAAACCGGCCATGATCAACCCAGCCCATAGCAGCAAGCGCGCCGGATTGGAGCTGGCGCCTGGATTGTGGAAAAGGGTTTTCCGCGGACGGACGCGCATGGTCGATGCTTCAGTTGTCCGGGGTTGCTGTCAGCGTCATGCCTGCCTGGGTTGGCTCGGGCGTAGCGGTTGGTTCCACGCCTTCCTGATCTTCACAGATCGCCATCATCTCTTCGGCATTGCCCACGGCGATCTCATCGTCTTCGAAGTTTCCGATCAGCGCCTGGGCGATGGGCAGGGCTTCAGCGCAACGCCCTGAGCGGGACAATAGCAGGCCGTACATATAGAAATAGGGAACTACATCCGGGGAATCCAGTGACAGGCCATTGACCACCGCCCCATCTTCAGTGACTCCGCCGCGGATAGCTAAACGGAAGGCTTGCAAGGCTTCGCTGGCCTGCCGGTTGCGGTAAAGAGCCACGCCCAAATTAGCATGCCGGATTGCATTGGAGGGATCCTCAATGGCAGCCTGTTGCATGGCTTGCACGGCTTTGCCAAACTCACCGGTGGTGATGTAAATCAACCCCGTATAGGTATTAGGCAGCGGATCGGTGGGATTGAGCGAGTCAGCGATCACGAATTCATTGATGGCGTCGTCATAACGTTCCATGGCGCGATAAACGCGGCCCAATGACAAATGCAGGTCTGCAATCCGGTCGTTTATCGCCAAGGCAGCCTCATATTGGAAAGCGGCTTCAGCATAATTACCGGTCAGTTCAAGCACGTAGCCGCGCGAGCGCCTTACTTCCAGCATGTTTTCGCCCAACTCCACCGCGCGGCGCGATTCCTCGCCGGCTTGCAAGAAGTCCCCATTGTCGACCAGCACCTCGGCCATAAAACCGTGCGCCATGGCATTGTTCGGGTCCAGCAACAGGGCGCGCTGCAAGGCCGCCTGGGCGCCAGCATGATTGTCGAGGAAGTTTAATGTCCACCCCAGGATAGCCAACCCCATGGGGTTATCCGGGCTCAAGAGCAGGGAATTGCTGACGCTGGTTTGAGCGGCTTCGTAGCGACCGGCCAGCACCTGCACGCGCGCCAGGTTGATGTAAATGGCCGGGTTATCGGGATCGGCCATGACGGCTTGTTCATAATTGGCAATGGATTGCAGCAGGTTGCCTTCTTCGAAGGCGGCCAAGGCAGCATTGACGAAGGATTCAGGATCGTGGGTGGGCGTGAGGGTCGGCGCTTGCGGCAAGGGCAGCGTGGGGACCACATACTGGTTGAAATAACAGGCGGCGGCGGCCAACATGAGGATTAACCCAATGAGCGCCGGGTTCGCCCGGCGCTTTTTTTTCTCGCGTTGCATGTGCCAGCGGCTTCCATGCAGGTACATAGGACCGATTCTACCGTCCGACAGAAAATAGCGTCAAGAAACACGGTGAGAAATGGATGAAAGCCTAGTGAGCAGCACGTTTTCTCAGGCAACCCAGGATGATTAGTGGTAATTGACCATTGCATTAGAATAGTCCCGTGCGCATCGAGGTTTTCACCCTATTCCCGGAGCTATTTGGCCCTTACCTGGATGCCAGCATCCTCGGCAGGGCTAAGCTGGCTGGTTTGTTGCAAGTACAGGTGCACAATATCCGCGACTACGCGCTCGACAAGCACCAGGTGACCGATGATGAGCCCTACGGTGGAGGGGGCGGTATGGTGATGAAGCCCGAGCCGATCTTCGCCGCGGTGGAAGGCGTGCTGGGAGCACCACCCCAAATTCCGGTAATTTTGCTCAGCCCTCAGGGGCGGCCTTTTACCCAGGGGCTGGCCCAAGACCTAGGCAAATTACCGCACCTAGCGCTGATCTGCGGGCGGTATGAGGGCGTTGACGAACGCATACGCACCCACCTGACCACCGACGAGATCTCCATCGGTGACTACGTGCTCACCGGCGGCGAGTTGCCTGCCCTGGTGCTGATCGACGCAATGGCCCGCACGCTACCCGGAGCCCTTGGGGATCCCGAAGGAGCGTTTAGCGACTCGCATGTCAGCGGGTTGCTGGAGCACCCTCATTACACTCGGCCGCAGAATTTCCGCGGCTGGGAAGTTCCCGAGATCCTGCGCTCTGGCGACCATGCCCGAATTGCGCGTTGGCGGCGGCAGCAGTCGCTGCAGCGCACCGCCCAGCGTCGCCCTGACCTGCTGGCGCGAGCAGAACTAAGCAGTTCCGATAAAAAACTATTGGAGGCCTCTGGTCAGCAACTCGATTAATCATCGCATTCATTGATCGAGTCAGGAAACCAGCTATGACACTAAATGCCGTTTGCGTATTCTGTGGATCCTCCGACGAGGTCGGGGCGCAATATTTGCAAGCCGCGCGCGCCATGGGGGAAGTGATGGCCGCCCGCAACCTGCAACTAGTCTTCGGCGGCGGCAGCACCGGCCTGATGGGCGCCTTGGCCGACTCGGTGCTGGCCGCGGGCGGCGAAGTGATCGGCGTGCTGCCGCTGCAATTCAACCGACCGGAGTTGGCTCACCAACGCCTGACCCGGATGGAATTAGTAGATGGCATGCACGCCCGCAAAGCGCGCATGGCCGAACTGGCGGATGCTTTCGTAGCGCTGCCCGGCGGCTTTGGTACCCTGGAGGAGTTGTTCGAAGCGCTTACCTGGGCGCAGATCGGATTGCATGTAAAACCAGTGGGGCTGCTGAACGTGTATGGCTACTTCGACCATTTGCTCAAGTTCATGGAGCACGCCAACAAAGAGGGTTTTACGTTTTGGGAGCACCAGAAACTGTACAGCCAGGCCGAGAAGCCAGAGGCTTTGCTGGATAAACTGTCAACCTACACGCCGCCTGACGGCTTGGAACGTTGGCTGCAACGTTGAGTCCGAAGGAACACAGGTGGGGCTGATCCTCTGCGTTACCTCCTGTTCAGAGCAAAATAAGCTCGGATGCCCACCCCACTGAGAACACCGGTCAGGTGGGCCAGCAGGTAGGGTGTTAGCTCGGTCTCAATATTTGAACGCGAGTAATGTAAAAATAGGGCGCCCAAGCCAGTACCCCCAGCGTAATCAGCACCCGACTGGCCGGGCGCAAGCGCGTCTCTCGCGAGGAGCTTGCCACGCTGGCGCTACCGTCGGCGCGAAGTCGCGCTCCAGCCAGCACACAGCTCAAGTGGACAATCAAAAATGGCAGAAGAGAGACGTTCTGGCCGGCGGCCAACAGATAGAAATAAGGAAACCAAACGGCAACCCCAATGTAGATGAATACCGTTTCCCAGGTGCGCTTGTCAATCCTTCGCAACCAAACCCAAAGTGAAGGCTTGTGGTCCAAGATTCGTTTCACTTCCTACCGCGACGAGGTGCTGGTTTGGCATCCACGCCCTGCTGTGGTTTGGCGGCGGCCTGGAAACCGGCGAACATCAGGATGGCTGATAACAGCTCGCCTAAATACAAGAATTGTCCGTAACCCAGCCGGGTGAGCGTGCTGGCGAAACCGATGAGCAAAGCGCCGACAGCGATCAACACATTACCCAGCACGCGGTTGGGAAGTACCTGCTTTCTCCAGAACAAATAAGCGGACCAGATAGCGCCGCCAACCAGCGTGAGCAACCCATAAATATTGAAAAACGGCGTTGTCAGGCGCACAGGAGAACCAAGAGGCAACAAACCCCGCACTACAGTAACCTGCTCACCGCGGTAGGTCACTTCCGCAGTTTGTTGATTGGGGGTCGGAAAATCACCGGGCTCCAACCGCCTGGTGCCGTATTGCTCACTGACCGGTTTTTGGGTAGTAAAAGCCTCCTCATCCAGGCTCGCTACAGCTTGAAACATAAGGTAGGTGGCTGCCAGGCTTCCCAGCACCAGCACTGCGGTGACTACATGAACCCACTTCTTGCGCACCAGCAGGTTCAGCGTGCCGTGGCCAATCCAGGCAGCATTCAGCGCGGCGCCAAATAAGTACCAGCCGAAGAACACCCATTTGTTCCAGGCCAGGGTTAAGTACGCTTCAGCAAAACTGCCAAACCCAAACATGGCCAACCCGATACCCCAAAAGAGAAAGTGGAGTTTTCGAGTGGCAAAGTACTTTTGCATCACCATGATCACGAAAACTAAGATGATGAGCGTGGAAATAAAAGGCAAAATTTGGTTTAAAGACATGAGTGTTTCCTTTCAATATGGGACGATACCGGTAACCACACCGATAGCAAAAAGGATCAGTGCGACCGTAACGGCCACCAGAAAGAAGAGCAGGAGGGGGACGACTCGGTTTCTGAATGTCGAGCGCGGCTTACTAGCTGATCGTGGTGGCCTTCCTTTTTGGGCCTGGGGCGAACGTTGTTTCACCATCGGAATTGCAATACTGACGGCGAAGTGCGATCCTGTAAACATAGATTTGATAGAATTTGCTTAATTGCCTAGAAATGTATCTATATACGCTCCCGAATCTACAAAATCTACATTGTTTTTTCGGTAGCCCATTGATAGAGTTAGCCATTCGCCGGAGACAATATGGACAGCATCCTCACCAGGACCAACGGTATGGCTGGCAACTGGCTGAAGCTTAGCGAGGTGGCCGGTTGGCTAGGGGTGCATTCCAGCACAGTGCGTAACTGGGCGGATAAAGGCTTGTTGCCCAGCCACCGCACTCAGGGGGGTCACCGTCGCTTCCGGCTGGATGAACTGGATCTATGGGCAAAGGCCCAGCAAATCGGTCCCTCAAAGGCCGAAGCTGCCCAGCTGGTGAAGAGCGCCCTGAGCTATACGCGGCTGCAGATCAGCGAGGGCGCGCTGAAAAGCCAGGGTTGGTACGAGAAATTGGATAAAGCTGCTCGTGAGGAGTATGCGCGCGGCGGGCGCAGGCTGCTGCAGGGGCTAAACACATTCATCGTTTCCGAACATGGGTTAGGCCAGGCGGAAGCGAGGGCCATGGGATATGAATACGCCAATCTGGGGCGGCGGCATGGCCTGGATTTCGTAGAAGCGACGCGGGCCTTTCTTTTCTTTCGGAATGCTTTACAAGAGGCCCTGCTAGGTTCCTACGAGCAAGCCGCCATCCGTTCAGCCCGGGCATGGGGAGACCTGGCGCGCAAAATGGACGCGTTTACCGACCAGGTGCTTTTATCCCTTTTGGAGACCTTCCAAACGTTGGATAAAAAATGAGGAAGCGCCAGCCAACCTCCGCTCTGTAGCGCACGCGCTCAGGAATTTTGCCCAGAAGCAACCGCTAACCCCAGCCAATCCTCTATCCATCGCTCTTCTAAAATTTTCAGCCCTGTCTGATCCAGAGCACGCTTGAGTTCGTCTCCCTGCTCGGCCAGGATGCCTGAAAGGATCAGCACACCGCCCGGCGCCAGCAATTGCGCCAGCCCCTGCCCCAGTAGGCGCACCAGCACCGGCGCCAGGATATTGGCCTCCACCACGTCCGCCCGTTTCAGTGAGAACTGTCCGGCCAGCAACTCCGCCACCGACCCCACCCCAATTTCGATATTCACTTCATTCAGCTGCGCGTTATGGTGGGCGTTTTCCAATGCCTGCGCGTCGATATCTACCGCTACCACGGGATTAGCGCCGAGTTTTGCGGCGGCGATGGCCAGGATGGCTGATCCACAGCCCACATCGATGAGCGAGTCGCCGGCTTTCACATAAGCCTCCAGCAACTGCAGGCTAAGCCGGGTGGTGGGATGCACTCCGGTGCCGAAAGCCATGCCCGGCTCGATGCGCACGGTTACCCGGTCGGCGGTTTCGGCTTGCATCCAAGCCGGCAGGATGAGCAAGCGCCGCCCAATACGCAGCGGCTTGTAATGCTGCTTCCAGGCCTCCATCCAGTTCTGCTCCCGGATTGGGGTGTAACTGGGCTCGGGGATAGGTTGGATGAGGGCTAAATAGCGCAAGCCTTGCTCGACTTGAGCTCGCCTGGCTTCCAAGTGTTCGTCAGCGGGGATGTAGCCCATCACGCGCAGCGGCCCTACGGCGCGACCTTCGTCCTCGGCATCGGCTTCGATGGCTGTGCTCTCCATGACCACGCCGCCGGGGATATAACGCGCCAGCACCTCGGAGACCGCTTCAGCCAATTCGGGATCGACTTCAAGGGAGATGCGCAGCCAGGAGTTCACCATGCGCGCAGTATAGCACTCAGGCTATTCGTGCTTGTGAACTCAACCGCGGTTTTATCTTAGCCAGATGGAAAAACGGAATTATCCCCCCAGCACTTCTTTCAACTTATCGAGGATATTGCTCTCCTTGGGTTGTACCTCGCTGCCCATGGTGGCGGCCAATTGCTCGAACAGCTTGCGCTGTTCGGCGCTCAGCTTGCGCGGGATGGCGATATCCACCACCACCAGTTGGTCGCCGCGGCCGCTGCCGCGCAAGTGCGGCACGCCCTTGCCGCGCATGCGCAGCACTTTGCCGGGTTGCACGCCAGCCGGGATGCTGAGCACCGCGGGGCCGTCCACCGTGGGCACTTCCACGTCGGCGCCCAGGGTGGCCTGGGCTACGTTGATATCCAGATCCAACACGATATCGTTATCCCGACGGCGGAAGAATTTATGTTCACGCACGTTAATAGCAATATACAGGTCACCTTGCGGGCCGCCGTTGAGGCCGGGTTGCCCTTCGCTGGCCAGGCGCACCTGGGTGCCGCTGTCCACGCCACCGGGGATCTTGACCTCACGGTTGACCGTCTTGCGTTCCAGGCCGCGGCCGTTGCAGGTCTTGCAGGGCGTGCCGATGATCTCGCCGGATCCACGGCAATTGGGGCAGGTCGCCACTTGAACCATATTGCCAAAGAAGGTCTGGCGCGTCTGGCGCACTTCGCCGCGCCCGCCGCACGTGGGGCAGGTGGACTTGGTGGTGCCCGGCTCGGCGCCGGCGCCATCGCAGCGCGCGCACACCTCGTCGCGGGTGAAATCCACCTGCTTCGCCACGCCAAAAACGGCTTCTTCGAAATCCAGGGTCAGGTTGTATTGCAGATCGGCGCCGCGGCGCGGGGCGTTGTGCTGCTGGCGGTTGGCGCGGCGACCAAAACCAAAGCCGAACAGTTCCTCGAAGATGTCGCCCAGGTCGATGTTGGTGAAATCGGGCATGCCGCCCATGCCATCCAGGCCGGCATGGCCAAAGCGGTCGTAGGCGGCGCGCTTCTGGTCGTCGCTTAACACCGCGTAGGCTTCGTTGAGTTCCTTGAAGCGCTCCTCGGCGCCGGGGTCCTTGTTCACATCCGGGTGATATTCGCGCGCCAAGCGCCGGAAGGCTGACTTGATGTCTTCCGGCTGGGCGCCGCGCGGCACGCCCAAAATGTCGTAATAGTCGCGTTTAGTTGCCAAAGGGTCAGTGAATAGTAATTAGTGAGTAGTGAGTAGTAAATAGCGATTAGTGACTGGAATCAGCAAGTTGGTTTGCAATACCCAATTA